>Ga0265293_10009524_pt1 | contig 13931 bp, 12 predicted proteins | sample Munlanlewell138R_FD_192505 | JGI IMG/M metagenome (GOLD analysis project Ga0265293, IMG submission 192505) | Leachate microbial communities from a municipal landfill in Southern Ontario, Canada - Leachate well 138R | ecosystem: Engineered > Solid waste > Landfill > Unclassified | place: Canada...
TAATTTTGTTTTTCAGGAGATATATCGGCCGCTTTTCAGAAAGGTTTCCTCTCAGCGCGCATTTTCTTCAAAATAAATGAAAATAATCACTCTGAACGAGGCGAAACTGACGAGAAATCACTCTGAACGGGGTGGACTCATTGATAGGAACCAAGGTCGCATAGGCGTTTTGCAAACGGCGGGCGTCGCAGTAACATTGTCTTCTCCACCTTTCGCCGAAAGGAGATCCCATGAACCCCGCCGCCATGTTGCGTTTTTTGTTGTTGTCCGCCTTGTGCGTCGGTGTCCTGCACTGCTCGTCCACTGCCGACGAGGCGCCACCCCCGGAGACCACCGGTGCTCCCACGGACTCCGGCGCGCACCCTCAGGAGACCACCGGTGCTCCCACGGACTCCGGCGCGCACCCCCAGGAGACCACCGGTGCTCCCACGGACTCCGGCGCGCACCCCCAAGACACCACCGGCACCGACACAGACGTCACTGCCACACCCCAGGGCATCGCCGACAACTATCCGGGCGATATCGGCATCGCCGACGACCCCGCGGTTCTCTTCTTCGACGACTTCGAGCGCTACACCGCGGTCTCCCAGCTCTGGGACCACTGGACCAACGTGTACCAGAGCAACCAAACGCACATCGTCACCGACGCCGACAACGTGTTCGCCGGCCGCCAGTCGGTTTCCTTCACCCTGCCCACCAACGACGTCGAGCTGAGCAACGCACTGGAGCGCGCCCTTAGCCCAGAGGTCGACGTCCTCTACTTGCGCTGGTACCAAAAGATCGACCGCCACAGCGACATCGTTGGCTCGCATCACAACGGCGGCGGCATCTCCGCCCACTACAAGGGCCCCGCGCAAACCGCCAGCGAGGCCGGTCACTTCCTCGCAGCCTTTGAATCCTGGCGCGAAGACCCGGAGGTGCCAGCGCCGGGACACCTCAACGCCTACGTCTACCACATCGACCAGCGCACCGAGTGGGGCGACCACTTCTTCCCCACGGGCCTCGTCAAACCCTGGACCTACCTCCCCTTCGACTTCGGCCCCGACTTTGCCGCCCGCGACGACATCATCCCCGAACTGGACCGCTGGCATTGCTTCGAAATCATGGTGCGCGCCAACACCATCGGCGAGCGGGACGGCGAGATTGGCCTGTGGTTCAACGGCGCCTCGATCGCCCGCTTCGGCAACCTGCAGCTTCGCGAAGACGCCGCGGTGCAAATCGATCGCATCAGCGTGTCGTTTCACGCGGGAAAAAACGAGGGCAGCGCCACCACCAAGTACATTGACAACGTCGTTGCCGCCACGTCCTACATCGGGCCCATGGCAACGCACTTTGTCACCCCATAATGATCTTAATAATGACCTTAATAATGACTCTGATCGCCAAGAAACGATGAGAAATCACGGAGTTGGCGCGACGCACAAATGGCACGCCCAAATGACTCGGAGTCGTTGGGGAAGCGTTGGGGAAGCGTTGGGGAAGGGCGTTGGGCGTCCGGATAAAAACACTACGAGTGAATGTCGGCGTGAATGTCGGCGGCGTTAGTTCCGATCAACGATGCTGCCGCAACGGATGCATTTCCACACTTTTGTTCTCTTGCCCCCCATGAACAGCGCCCCGATGCAGATCAGCGGACCGATGAACCAGCCGAACACAGGCAAACCAATGGTAACGGCCACCCCAATGGAAAAGACGATCAGCGCCAGAACGATCCCTAAACAGTTGCCGCTGCTGATGACCTCTTTGCGCATCGGCGCGCGGCATTGCTGGCAAACGGGCATGTCCAGTACCCGCCTATTGTTGGCCGTCTCAGATGATGGCGCATTTGGTTTTCGACCATCGAGGAACTCGCCACAATACCGGCACTTGATCGCCGTTGCCAAAATGGATTCGCCACAAAATGGGCAGGCCCTTGTATCTCTCTGGGAAGGCGCGGTTTGCGGCGTCTCGGTTTGCGGCGTCTCGGGTAACGCAATGGTCTCCTGGCACGAGGGACACTGAATTTCCTGGCCGAGCAATTCTGCCGGCGCATCCAACATTTGATGGCAATGTGGGCAGACAAATCTAAATTCCGTCATATCCCTCCTCCTTCCCAAAAGGTCGAAGTCGCCCTTGGTGAGAATCGTTGCGAGAACCCGTTGTGAAGCCCGTTGTGAAGCCCGTTGTCAAAAGCCGTTGTGCAAATCGTTGCGAGAACACGCCTGTTCGTCTCACAGCGCTGCCGCGTACCAAGATGCCATCATAGCCCACGCCATGGACAGAAAATGTCCCAAGGGAGCACTTTTTTGCCCGCGCCCTTTGAACGGCTTTCTGGAAATTTCTGCAAATGACTCAGAGCGATTTTGGAAATGCGTGGCTGGAAGGAAATGACTCAGAGTGCTTTTGGGAACTTGGTTTTGGCGGAGGTTATTGCCAGAGATTGCCGGGTTGTTCGCCCCAGCAAACGACGATGCCATCTTCGGTGCGGATGCCGCAGGTATAATAAAAACTCGCGCTGATGGCGCTGAACGTCACGCCTTCGGGCGGTGTGGCTTGGCCGATTTCCTTGCCTTCCCGATCGTGATTGATGCCCCAGCAATGGGCTACGCCGTCCGCGTCCAGGCCGCAGGTGTGCTGGCCGCACGAGGTGATGGCGGTGAAGATCACATCTTCGGGCGGCTCGGTTTGGCCACTGTAGTTGTAGCCCCAGCAGTGGGCTTTACCGCCCTCATCCAAACCACAAGCGTGATACTCACCCGTGGCGATGGTGGTGAAGGTCATATCTTCGGGCGGCTCGGTTCGTCCAAAAGGGTCGCTGCCCCAGCATTGCGCCTTGCCGTCGTTTTTGCGTATCCCGCAGATGTATCCATCACCCGCGCTAATGGCGCTGAATGTCACGCCCTCGGGTGGCGTGCCATGGCCGAGAAGGTTGCCCTCCAAATCGATACCTAAGACGGTGTTGCCCCAGTAGTGAACGTTGCCGTCTGCATCCAAGGCGCAGGTGTGGTAGGTACCCGCAGCGATGGTGGTGAAGGCCACATCTTCAGGCGGCTCGATTTGGGTCCCGTAGTTGCCCCAGCAGTGGGGCCGGCCATCTTCATCTAGGCCGCAGGCGTGATCATAGCCCGCGCTGATGGCGATGAAGGTCACATCCTCGGGCGGATCGGCTTCTTTATTATACCTACTGCTCCAGCAGTGGGCCCGGCCATCTTCATCTAGGCCGCAGGTTTGGAAGGCGCTCGCATCGATGGCGGTGAGCCGCTGCGCGTACGGCGTGCTACCCGTGTCGTTGGGTTCAGTATCCGTGCCGCCGGGTTCAGCATCCGTGTCGCCGGGTTTGTCTGTGGAGTTCCCGGCATTGTCCTGCGCGTCATTCGAAGATTTGTTTTTGTCCGAGTCGCAACCCCACTGCCCCACAAGGCCAGCCAGGATCACCACCAACCACCAATGTATTGCGTTGCGCATATGAACCCCTTTTGTTGAATTTGTTGCCCAATCATATCACCTTCCCCAATCGCACACGCCAAAATGCCACCCGGAGAAAAGACTCAGAGTCGTTAGAAAAGCGTTAGAAAAGGACGAAGGGCGGATACGCAAGACAAGGGCGGACACGGGAGCAGGGCACCCGCGTGCAATGGCGGACACGCAGGTCCGGAGAAAAGACTCAGAGTCGTTAGAAACTCTCGAATACATCGACATCGACGAAGTTTGTTTAGTGTTTTGAGCGAAGATAAAATGCAGAAAAAGAAGATCGTTTTGTTCTAAAATCTTAGACTGAAATTCTATTGTTTGGTTGTGAGGGGTTAAAAAAATAAATTAATCTTGAATTGGTAAAGGGAAAAATCCTACTCCAAAATCATTATAATAAGGGAAAAACTCATCCCATAGAATTTTTTTTAGTTCTTCGTTGTTGAAGTTTAATGTTTCTTTTTTGTTTTTGATATAAAAAGAGCCAGTTTTTTGATTTAAACGATTGGGTAAAGTTAAGGCAAAAACTTGGTTTAAAGAAAGACCATCTTTATAGTAATGAAGGTTTTGCAAAACATCCTTCTTATTTTCTTCAAAAAATCTGAATTTTGCATCAAAAACAATTTTTTTATGGTTAATTTCTAAATAAAAATCAGGTCGCCATTCCAAACGAGAATAAGAATGAAATGTTTTTTGATAATGTAATATCAAATCAGGGCCAAAAAAAACCCTCATAGTTTCATAATCTCGATTTTGGGTTGGTGGTTCGATACGAGGCCTTGGATTATTGGTTATCTGAGAAAACAAGTTGATTAAAAAACTTAAGCAATAGTACTCCCAAAGGGTGGCTAAATCTTTTAGATAAAATGCAGAGTTTAATTTTTTTAAAGTTTGAGGAATAAAACCAGAAAACAACAAAGAAGAAAGAGAGAAAAGTTCTTTATACCCCGTTTTTTTTTGTAATACTTGGGAAGTATAAGGAATGTTTTTTAGGTCTCCCACTTGGTTAAGAAAAGAATTTTCTAACAAATAATCGGTTTCTTCCTGAATGCTTCTGATGATCTTAGTTATTTCAGGTAAATCTTGAAATTTTTTTTGAATTGAAAAACAAAGGTAAGAGAGTTGGGTTAAAAAATCTTTTATGAAACGATTTTCGGGGGTATTAAAAGTTTCTTGGGCTTCTTGTTCTTGTAAAGTTATCGGAGAGTAGCGTTGGTTTACCCCTTGTAAAACTCCAGTTTTGTGGGGCTGTAGGTTGTCTAAATTTTTTAAAATAGTAAAAAGAGTATTTTGATTTGCTTTTTTTACTTGATGAAAAAGTTTTTCTACTTCCACATATTGTAAAGTTTGATGGGGTTCTTTTTGTAAAAGGGCAAAGGATTCTAAAATTTCGTCTTTTTTGTAAAGTAAGATAAAAAGTTGATATAGCAAAGAATGGGGAGAAAAATCTTCTTGAACGGGTAAAAAAGTAGGAGAAAGGTTAAACAACAAAAAAGGGGGGATACTTGTTAAAATTTTATTTAGAACTTGAGAATAAAATTGTAAAAAATTTTCTTCCGGAGTTTTCTCTAAGCTAAAAAGGTTTTCTAATTTTTGAGGATAAACCAAGTAAGTTTGGTTGTTAGCGGTAAAAAAGCCGGCATAATTTAAAAATTGAATAGTGTTTTGTTCTTGATTAAAAATTATTTTTTGTTGTTCATGAAGTCTTTTATATAAGCTCACCCATTCTACAGGTTGTTTTTTTTCTAAAGCAAGAGGTTTTTCAGCATAATGAATGGTCATTTTACATAAAGCCAGCAAAACCGGAGTTTTGAAGTTGAAAAAGCATTTCTAAAAGTTTTTTCTCGGTATAAGGGTAGTTTGATTTAAATGTTTTAGGAATTCCTTGTTCGATGTTTTTTAAAGGGTCTTCAATTTCTAACCATTTTTTTAATAAATCTAAAAGGGGCTTTTCTAGCTTTCGTCGGTTTCCATAAAATTTAGGAAGAACTTTTGTTTTAATAGCAAAATCTAAAGCTTGTTGAGGGGCTAAAAAAGCCCAAGGCCTTTGATGTTTTTCTTTTAATTTTGCATCCTCATAAACGCTATTTAAAAACAAAAGAATTTCATCCACTACCCGATAGCCAAAGTGCAGTTGGTAAGGTCTTAGGATTTCTTGAATAGTGCTTAATGTGTCTAAATGATAATGGTGTTCTTTTGTTTGTAAAAAGCTGTTGATTTCTTTTTTTGCCGAGCGATTGGGTATGAACGTGCCATTATGGGTAAAAGCAGCCTTTAGTTCTTGTTTTCCTTGGTTGTCAATTTTGTTGCTATCTGTTTTTTTCTTGGTAAGAAAAATTAAGTATTCGGAAATTTCTCCTACGTCAAATTCTAACGTAAAGGCCCTGTCAAGGACTTTAGGCGAGAAAGAATGGGTTGTTTCATCCATATTGACTGTGCCTATAAAGTAAAGATTGGGAGGTAAAAAGAGTTTTTGTGGGATTCCTAATTTTTCGGGGTCTTCATGGTGTAAAATAATACCTTGCTCGGTAAATCCGTCTTTTGCTTTAGAAGATTCTAAAATGCTTAAAAAATCGGCAAAGTAATATTCTACCCGCGCCAAATTCATTTCATCGAAAAGAATAAAAAAGGGGTGAGCTTCAATTTTTTGTTGTCGAAAGTTGTCAGCAGCATTTAAAATAAATTCTAAAAGACCGGTGCTTTCGTATTGTTCTTTTAAAGGGTTATAGTAACCTAATAAAGAGGCACTATCTTTAAAATCGGGGCGAATAGGTAAAAAGAATGAGTTTTCTATAATTCTTCCTTCTTCTTGAATATCAGGAAAAAGCTTAACGAATTCTTCAAAAATTTTAGTTTTGCCGGTCCCCGAAAGGCCTGCTAAAATAACAAACCCTTTGATTTTAAGGGCATGGTAAAAAGAATTTAATAATTCTTCGTCAATTTTAATCTTTTTCATAAAACCTCCTAACACTTAAACTAATTTCCCAAAAATCCGATTAACCGAGAAGAGGTGTCTTTGGTTTGAGGGGCTTCGTTTTTCTTTTTAATTCTCTTTTCATTATTTTTATATTCTTCATCGAAAGCTTTAGCGATAATGGGATCGAAATCTTCCATCATTTCTATTAGTTTGTTTTTGATTTTTTTTAAAAGTTGTTCATCGTTAATGTCAAAGTCCTCAACAAAAAGTATTTTTTTAAAATCTCTACTCCGGTCACTCCATGGAATGATTTCATATTTAGATTGAAGTTCTTTTGCTTTTTTCTCGCATTCCATTGCTGCTTGTTTGTAGTTTTTGTCTGGCATTTTTCCATCTGAGTATTGAATATTGCTTAAATCTAATCCTATCGATAAAACAAAAGCTTTGTCTTTAAAATTATCTATGAGGCGGTTTCTTTGACTTTTATTGTCAGGATTTTTCATGTATACCCCGTAATTTAACGAGTACCTTTTGTTGAAAGGATATATCTGAAAAGCGGAATCTTCATCTGTTTTAGAACGCACCTTTTTTCCCTGCATTTGAAAAAAATCACAAATATCGTGTCTTAGTGTGTTAAATCTTTGCTTTACTATTTCAATATCCATATTTTCCCTTTTTCATCAAACCGTTGCTTCATATTCTGGTGTTTCTCTACCTTAAAATAAAGATCAAAATACACACCCCAAAACGTATTTGACCATTTCCCACCCATGCGTGTCAACTTGGGTTTGCGCACATGATTTTGTGCCAAACAATGGCTCTGAACGCCAAAAAGTGCTGTGAAATTAGATGTTTGTGGAGTCGGCGGGTTGTCGTTGAAAGTTTTACAGGCCCTGCAGACGGGCGAGGCGGCGGATGCCCAGCTCGGTCTTCATGTCGTCGATTTCGCCGCGGTCGCACATCTCCAATGCTGCCCCCAAGGGCACCCACTGGGTTTGGGCGTGGGCCTCGAGCAAACTGCCGTCTCCGGGAGGCTCCTGGCAATCCGCCGCGTCGACCACGTGGGCGCGGGCATACCAGATGCGCTCGGGCAACACCCCCGGGGTAACCCAGGGCGCGCCGTTGAGCAGCGAGAATGCCGCCAGGGGCAAGTCGTATCCCGCCTCTTCGAGGGTCTCGGCGCGGGCGCGGCGCAAAATGCCTTCGTGGCCCTCATCGCCGGGCTCGAGCAAGCCAGCGGGCAGCTCGCGCAACAGGGCGCTGGGTGCCGTATCTTCGGTGGGGATGTAGGTCATGTGGCGGATGAGCAGCGGCGGACGCAGGCACGTGCGCAGCAGGATGTGCACCTCCCCGTCCAGCTCCGCAGTGAGGACAACGACCACCGCGTCGAGCCACTTCCGCAGCACCGCATCGTACGGATAGGACGCGCTGCAGGAGCCGTCGTTGTAGTGGGTGCGAAGGCGCAGGCGGTATAGGCTCAGGTAGGGGCGGTCGGCGGCCTCGCCCACTTTGTCGGCCTGTTGCAATTCGACGGAAACGGGCTTCTTAACAGACATATTACTCCTTTAACAAACAGCGGCTTACGCGCGCCAAATGACTCTGAGTCGTTATGTGACGTTACGTGAATTGCATGACTCCGGGTCGTTAGAGATGCCGCCAAATGACTCTGAGTCGTTATGTGACGTTACGTGAATCGAATGACTCTGAGTCGTTCGGCGCAGCGTTCAAAATTGATACACGATCTCGTCGGGGGCGATCATGCCCAGCTCGTTGCGGGCGATGTTTTCGATAAAATCGGGGTCGGCGTGAATGGCGCGGATCTGGTTGCGCAACACCTCGTTTTCGCGGCGGATCTCGCGGTTCTCCATGCGAAGAGACTGCAGGTCGCGTTGGATCTCGCGCACCCGGGTGTAGCCCTTGTCGTCGGTGAGTTTGAGGGGCACGTAAATCGCCGTGGTCACCAGCAAGACAACGGGAAAGAGACGCCACATGAAATGGGAGAACGCGTGCATGGCACTGGTATACCCGATGTGGGCCGCAGCGCCAAAAAAACGCCGCGCAAAACGCCGTGCGAGCTGTCGCGCAAAACGCCGCTAGGGCTGTGGCAGGTCGGGCAACATGGACTGCATGAGGGCGGCGGCACCCAGCACCGCCACGTTGCGGTCTTGCAACTGGGAGATCTCGAGGCGTACCTTGCCGCGGAAGATCGGCAGCAGGTTGGCCTCCATGGCGCGGCGCGTCGGGGCGAGCAGCAATTCGCCAGCGCGGGCCAGACCGCCAAAGAAGAAGAAGGCCTCCGGCGACAGTATCATCACCGCATCGGCGAGCTTTATCCCCAGCACTTCGCCGGTGATCGCAAAGACTTCCAGGGCCAGCGGGTCGCCTTTTTCGGCGGCGAGGAAGACGTCCTTGGAGGAGATGTCTTCGGGGGGCACCAGGCGCAGTTGGCTGTCTTCGGTGCGCTCGGCCAGCAGTTTGCGGGCGGTGCGCGCCACGCCGGTGGCCGACGCCCAGGTCTCGAGGCAGCCGTACTTGCCGCAGCCGCAGCGACGGTCGCTCTTGGGGTCTACGGTTAGGTGCCCCATCTCGCCGGCGAAGCCGTCGTGGCCAAACACCACGTTGCCATCCACCACCAGGCCGCTGCCCAGACCGGTGCCCAGCGTGATTTGCACAAAGTGCTTCATGCCCTTGGCGCCGCCGTAACGCATCTCGCCCAAGGCCGCCGCGTTGGCGTCGTTGGTGATGAGCACGGGCAAATCGAAGTGCCGCCGCATCAGCGACACCACGTCGACCACCTCCCAATCGAAGTTGGGCGGGTGCTCCACGGTGCCGTTGTGAAAGTTGGCGTTGGGCGCGCCGATGCCGATGCCCACCAAGCGGCAGTTGTCGTCCTCCAGGGACATAAAGGCCTTCTTAATCGCGTCGGCCAAGCGGCGGATCAACTGCTCCGGCGGGTCGTCGGCATAGGTGGCAAACTGCCCGCCCCCCAGCTCGCGGCCCGTCGCATCGATGAAGCCAAACATCGTATTGGTGCCCCCGATATCCACGCCCACGGTTACATCTGTCTGTGTCATTGGACTCCTTTATGGCAGCAATGCCAACGCGTCGTTCAACCACCGCGCCGCAATCAGCCAGGTGGCGTTTTCGGCGGACTTCCAGACGCGCACATGGGCGGGGTCTGGCTGGCCGCTGGGCAAAACGTGCGGGCCGAAATGCAGGGCAATCGGCGCGGCCGTTTCGGGTTCGAAGAATTCAATGGTCAGGCTGGGCTTGTCAACGGCATTGCCCCAGGCAACGGTTTCTTTGGCGCGCAGGGCCCCCCAGTCTACGAGCAACCGCGCCAAGCCGGCCCCATCGATTTCGGTGCCGGACTCGGTCTGCCAGTCCGCGCCTGCCGCCTCGCGCTGCACCGCGTGGGTGCGGCCGCCGTGTGAAAAGGCGATGCGCCGGGTTTGGTCGGTGTTGACGGCGAGACGGTCTAACGACAAGGCGGGGCGATCTGCGGACGCCAGGGACGCGGCATCCAACACAAACACCGTCTCGGGGGTGTCGGCGAAGCGTGCGTAGCGACCGCCGTCCGGAGCGGGGGCGCCAATTTCCAGCACCACGTCGGCACCGGTGTCTCGCTGGCCCTTGAGGGTGAGCCAGGGGGCACCGGCGAAGCTTTGGGGCGGCACTTGGGCGGGCTCGACAAAGTCGGACACCGCGGTTTCGCACAGCAGCGACGCCAGTTGATGCACCGCGTGGGCGTGTGCGGGCAGGGCGGCGGGCGCGGCGATTTCCCAGTCGTCACCGGAGCGGACGAGGCGTTCGGCCAGGGCGCCCAGGCGGGACAGCTCGCGCAAATCACTTGGGTCGCAGTGGCGCAGTTCGCGCACCGCAAAGGCCAAGGGCCAGGGCCGGATGGTGTCTCCCACCGCGGGGAGCACCTGCAGCAGCACGGGTTCGTCGCCGCGGCGCAGGCGCAACAAGGGAGCGGCGGTGTCGTCGTCGGTGTTGGCCGCGTTGACCGCGTTGACCTCCGGGGGATAGAGGCGCAGCACCACCTCGCCCTGTCCGCTGTCGCCGGCAAAGGTTACCTGGGCCAGGGGCGTCGTGCGCTGCAAGGCGTCGGTGTCGACGTCGCGCAGCAGGCCCGCGGCGCGGGTGTCGGCGAAGCGGTCGATGAGCTCGGCCACGCGCAATTGGTCGGTTTCCTTGGGGGTGCGCCCGGCGACTTGCCACAGGGCCTCGGGGGTGCGCTCCAGCACCAGCGTGCGGCCGTCCTTTTCGAGGGTGATGCGCTCCACCGAGTCGGCGGACAAGGGCAGGGGCGTGCGCGCCACATACCGCACCCAGGGGCGCAGCAACCAGGTTTCAACGTCGGCGTTGACGCAGGCCACCTCGCTGTCGCCTTGCACCCAAAAGCGCCGTTGACCGTCGTCGCACGCGTCGCCCAAAAATAAAGTGTAGGTCGCGTCCCCCAGGACAACCGCGGCGGTGGGGGCGGCCTCGTTGGCAGGCGGGGGCTCGTTGAGAAAGCGCGCGGCCTTGAGGCGGGTCAGCCCGTCGAGGAGCTCGTTGACCTGGCCCGTGTCCGCGGCCATCCACGCGTCGCCTTGCCCCACCTCCCAGCGCCCAGAGACCGGCACCCGGCGCAGTGAGAAGTCGCCCAAGGTTACGGCGGTGGCCTCGGAGAGGGGGCGGTCCAGCAGGTGGCGGTCCCGCACGTCGTCGACCTGGCGCGCCAGCGAAGTGAGAAACTCCTGGTGCACCGCGTAAAACTCATCTTCTTTTCCCGCGACGCGCACGTAGACGAAATCGCTAGAGGGGTCGTCGCCGCCAATGGCAAAGGACACCGCCTCCGCGCCCATGTGGAAGGCGCCGGTCACCCGGGGCGCGTCAAAGCCGTACTGCGCTTTTTTCGCGTCGTCACGCACGCGGCGCTCGATGGTGAGGAAGTCGAAGGCCGAGAGAATTTCGCTCATGACCGAGGCGTCGGCGCGGTACTTTCCCGGCGCAGCAATCGCCCACCGCTCACCGCCCTGCGCCACCGTGGACACCCGCTCCAACACCAGCGAGGGCTCGCCGGGCACGTCGAGGGTCACGCGGTCGATGGCGGTTTTGCGACAGGTTTGAAACACGTGGTTGCGCCGCGATTTCTTTTCGTCGGTGGAGGGGGCCTTTTTTTCGACGAGATAGATGAATGCCGCCATGGCCATGGCGATGACGAGCAACAGGGTGACGGTGCGGTTTCGCATGCTACTTCCTCCGCCCAAAGACGATGAAGGCCCCCAGGGCGGCGATGAGCAAAATTTGCAGCCCCAGGCTCGTCAGGATGTTGCGCGAGTCGCGCTGCGACAAGGTGAGGTGCACCTGCTCGGGGTTTTTGGGGGCGATGGCCATCAAGGTGCGCGCGTCCCCCAGCCAGCCCACCAGGGCGTTCCAGAAGTCCTGGTTGAACAGGGCGCCGTTGCGCATCAGGGGCTCGGACAAGAAGTCGGAGTCGCCCACCACGATGAGGCGGCCGGCTTGCTCCGGGGTGTCGCTGTGGCGTGTCGAGACCACCGCCAGGTGCAGGGGACCGTCGTGGTCTGCGGCGTCTTGTACCGGGGCCTCGTCGGCGTCCTGCAGCGAGGCGATGTCGGTCTCCCCCCAGGACATGGGCGAGGTTTGCACCAGGGGCTCGGCCACCGCGTGGGCGCTCTCTACCACTTGCAGCGAGCGCGCCGACGAGAACACCACCGGTGGCGGCACCGCGCCGGACAAGGGGCGCACCGCCGCGTGGCGAAAGAAGGTGCTGGCCGTGAAGGTCACCGGGGACTGCGACACCAGGCGCCGCGGGTCGGTCTCCAAGACGATGTCGGACGACAGGGAGATGCCCGCGTCAAAGGCGAGCTTTTCGAGGCCCGTCACTTCGATGTCGCTCTGGCGCGGCACCGGGTCGAGCAAGAGCAGCAGGCTGCGGCCGCGGTGAAACCAGCCCGTGAGGATGCTGGCTTCCTCGGGGAGAAAGGGCCGCGAGGGACCCGCCACCACCACCAGGGAGCACGTGTCGGGGATGCGCGCCGCCGCGTCGATGTCGATGGCAATCACCGAGAAGCCGTCCAGTTGTAGGCTGCGCTTCAGGTGCGACAGATTTTGAGACGCCGACGGCTCCAGGCTCCACTCGCCGTGCCCCTGGGTGAAGCACACGAGGCGCTCTTTGTCGTCGAGGAGTCCGGCGATGGCCGAGGTGAGCTCGGTCTCGGCCTTGAACGCCGACGGAGGTGGGTCGCCGCCATGCGGGTCGGCAAACATCAAGCCCGAGAAGTCTTCGAAGTCCGACGAGGCGATGAAGCGCGCGTTGTCGCCGTACACGAGGATGAGGCCCGTCTCGAGCCCGGAGCGCCCCTCGGCATCGGTGCGGACGCGGCCGTACTTTTGGCTGACAATGGCGAACTGGTCGGGGTTGATGTCCGGGTCTAAGGTTTCGACCGACAGGTGCCCCGAAAGGCTTTGGTAGCGCTTGAGCACCTCAATGACGTGGGGATACAGGGGGTCGGTGCGCGACCAGAGCACGTAGATTTTCAGCGGCGCGTCGAGGGTGTCTACCACGGCTTCGGTCTTGGGCGAGAGCGTGTACATGCCCGAGGCGGTCCAGTCGAAGCGCGCGTAGTGCCGCGACGCCAGGTAGTTCACCATGAAGGCGATGGCCAACACCGTGACCACCGAGATGAGGACATTGGTTCGTTGCTGCGTCCGGTTCATCCGCGCCACCTCCGGGATTGGAGCACCTGCACCGCCAGGAAAAGGCACAGGGCGCTCACCGACGCGTAGTACACGAGGTAGCGCGTGTCGACGATGCCCTTGGCGAAGTCCTCCATGTGCCCCAGCAGGTTGATGTGGCTGAGCAGGCCGCCAAAGGAGACCTCTGGGGTGAAGCTGAACAGCCCCGCCAAGAAGAGCAGCATGACCGCGCCAAAGCCGAGCAGGGCCGCGACGATTTGGTTGCGGGTCAGCACCGAGCACAGGATGCCCACCGCCATGAACATGATGCCGATGCCAAAGGTGCCCAGGTAGCCCGCGAAGACCGGCCCCATGTCGATGGGCGTGTGGCGCGACAGCAAGAACGGGTAGAGGAAGGTCGGCGACCACAGCACGATGTAAAAGGCGGCGCAGGCGACGAACTTGGCCAGCACCACGGCGGTGTCGCTGATGGGCGCGGTGAGCAGGGTCTCCAGGGTGCCGGCGTGTTTCTCCTCGGCAAAGGAGCGCATCGTAATGAGGGGGCTCACCACCAGGGCGATGATCCAATAGAGGATCCACGAGAACATCATCTGCATGGGGGCGCCGGGTACGGGGTTGGGGCCCGAGAGGAATTCGAGCAGCAACACGAACATCGCGGCGTTGAGGATGGCCGACGCGGCGATGAGCACCCAGCCCACCGGCGAGAAGAAGAAGGCGAGGAATTCGCGGCGCACCTGCGCGACCACGGCGGTCATGGGGTCACCTCCTCGTCATCTCCGGGGGAAGCGTTGTCGTCTCCGGGGGAAGCACTGTCATCTCCGGGGGCGGCGTTGTCGTCTCCGGGGGAAGCACTGTCATC
>Ga0265293_10009525_pt1 | contig 13931 bp, 14 predicted proteins | sample Munlanlewell138R_FD_192505 | JGI IMG/M metagenome (GOLD analysis project Ga0265293, IMG submission 192505) | Leachate microbial communities from a municipal landfill in Southern Ontario, Canada - Leachate well 138R | ecosystem: Engineered > Solid waste > Landfill > Unclassified | place: Canada...
ACGCCGCCGATCAGGGTGGCGAGCGCGACCGGCATGCCCCCAGGTTTGCGGGTCGATGCGCGTGCGAATGAAGCGAGGCGCCCGCCCAGCGCCGCCAGGATGACCGGCTTGCCGAACAAGGCCGTGCAGAACAGGCCGATCAGGATGAAGGGTATGACGGTAATCCCGACGACCGTGACCAGCAGCAGCAACAGCAGCACGGGCAGCAGCAGCACGGTCAACAGTGCGGTGATCAAGGATTCGCCTGGATGCTGCTCGAACGTTTCCACGCAGCGCCTCACGGCGCCGCCAAACAGCAATGAGATCAGGACGTACAGAGCGAGCGATCCGGCGGCCAGCATCCATGCCCAGCCCAATCCGGGGGTGATCGCCAGCGGCCGCCCGTAGAACAGAGCCTGTTCCATCCAGGGCCGTAGCCAATCGACATTTCCGAGGCGTGCAGCGAAGGAGATTTCCTGGACGCCGCCGTGAACCCTCGCCAATGGATCGCGCGTCAGATGCCCACCGACGACCACGGCTTCGCCATGAATGACCGCGCGAGGCCCGAGCTGCATGTCGCCGAATACGACGACGGCATCGCCACCGACCTCGCTGTCGATGAACAGATTGCCGAACACCGCAACGGCATCATCGGCGATGGGACGCGTAACGCGTGCATTGCTGAATACGGAGACGATTGCGCCGGACACGTCCTCGCCGGCCGTGTCGAAGACGGCGACCGGCTCGGCGTCCCGCTGCGCACCGGGGTTCGACGCGTCTTGCGAACCGACGACCATGCCAGCAGCCTGGGCCGGCTCCGCCGCGTTGGTCGGCGCTGCCCCCATGGGCGCAAGCGCGATGAACACGAGCAGCATCCGCATGATGAAACTCATGGCGACGCTCAAGGGCTTTCCTCGGGGCACGTTTTCAGCGGGCGACATACAAGGTCCGATAGGCGGCCGCGCCAAGGCCGAACAAGGCTCCATACAGCACCGCCAGCACGGCGAGCGCACCGTACATCCACAGCGGTGGCAGGTGGTTCACCACCACCGTAATCGCCTCGTACAGTGCTTCAGCCCACCTCAGGAAGCCCGGCAACTGCTGCGCCAAGGGGGTGGAAGCCATGGGTGCAGTGATCCAGGCCATCACCCGCACGCCCAGCAGTCCGCAAGCGATCGACGTCATGACCAGCGCGATGCGTGCCGCGAAAGGCCAGTGTGAGTAGCTGCATAGCCACCAGGGCCGCACTGCGCGCTGATGGACACGATCCAGTACGCGCAACTGCAGCGTGTCGGGAGCGAGGCGCTCAGGTTGTTCACGCAACAGGTGGTCGATCCAGCGCTCGAGTTGTTCCTCCTTCGTTTGCGTGGTGCGGTCTGGTGTCAGGTTGGTCATGGTGTCAGTTCGGTGTCGGCAGTCACGCCTTTGTGCAGCAGGGTCTTTGCCAGGGCGGCCCGCGCGCGGAACAAGTCGACCTTCAGCTTCGCCATCGAGATGCGTAGTTGGCTGGCGATTTCCTCGTAGCTCATGTCCTCGAAATGGTAAAGCACCAGCGGCAGCCGCTGATGATCTGGCAGACGCGCAAGCGCCTGTTCGATCAGCGCATGGCGCATATCGGTGTTTATGTCTGCGAGCAGATCATCCGGTGCGGGGATGTCCATCCCGGGCTCATCCGCGTCGTTCTCTGCGCGCATCTCGGTAAACAGGCGCCAACGCCGGCGATGGCGTCCCAAATAGTTGAAGGTCAGGTTGCGGGTGACGGTTCGCAGCCAGCCACCGGCGGCGGGGTTGGTGCGGAGATGATCGAAATGCTCGTAGGCCTTCAAGAAGGCTTCCTGGGCAATGTCTTCCGCCTGCCGGTCGTTGCCGAGCATGCGCGCGGCGGTGGTAAAGACCATGTGTTGGTGGTCACGCATGAAGCTTGCGAATGCTTCCGCCTGAGCGGGATCCTGCTGGGGTTGCCTTGCCACAGATGAGGCCGTCGTTTATGGCGATAACACGTCCCAAGGCAAATGGTTACAGAAATCCGGCGCCGTTGCTGTCGAATGAAAATGTGGACGCGGACCTGCCCGGTCCGCGGCGTCGTTCAGGAAGGGCGGAGGGTGGATGGTACGCCTCCAGGAGACGGTCGAAATCTCGTCTCATGAGGACGAAAACGATTGGTATCAATTAGATTTATTATCATCTAGTTTATGAAACTATATATAAATCATATGTATATATTATTAATAATTAGATAAATTGAATGGTGTCCTGGCCAGGGAGCCGGGCGGCAGGGTTTTGGTATCGGCGCCGGCGATTAGATAAATGAATGATGCCCTGGCCAGGGAACGTGTTGGCTGAGCCGGTCGGTGTGTGTGCGTATTGGCTTAAATGAAAGCTTCTTGGTTCTGGCGTGGGATGCCATTTCGCGGCAGCCGTCAGCGCCGGGGAGCCGGTTTCAGCATGTCTATGTGCAAAATGCCGTCTTCCAGGTAGGGCGCGCCCGAAGCGGCGAACCCGTAGCCGGCGTAGAACCGCTCCAGCCGAGCCTGAGCGGCGATGCGCACACCGTGTTCCGGGTAGCGCTGCTGTGCGCGCTGCAGCCCTCGCATCACCAGTTCGCGACCCAGCCCGATGCCGCGGTGGGCGGGCGTCGTCAGTATCCGTCCCAGCGAACTTTCGGCATAACGCTGTCCAGGCGCCAGCAGGCGCAAGCAGCCCGCCAGTGTGTCGCCGGACCAAGCGAGGAGATGCTCAGCGTCCGCGTCCCGTTCATCCATATCCTGGTATGCGCAGGCCTGCTCGACGATGAATACGGCCTGACGTGCCGCAAAGAGCGCATAGATCTGCCGCGCGGACAGCGCCTCGAGCCGGGCCCACTGCCATTGGATGTTCACGTTCCGGGGCGCGTTCGTCATGGGGACGTTTTCAACGAGCTGGCGGACCCGGAATGGTAACCGGTTGAAACAGGACATAACGATCCCGCGCTGACCGGGATCCGCCGTCTGTCTGTGGCTCCCAGGCGCCGCCCGCGATATGCTGCTCGAAGATTCGAGCCCGAGCCGCAGGGTCGGCGGGGTCCCCGCAGCCCGGCGGGTCGCGCAGTCTTTCTCGCCGTTCCCGATCTTCCTCGATGAGTGCCGATATCGACGCCGATACCCGATCTGCCACGACCGCGTTCGCGGTGCTGAGCGGTCTCAGCTTCTGTCATTTCCTGAACGACATGATGCAATCGCTGCTCCCGGCGATGTATCCGATCCTGAAAGATGGTTTGCAGCTGAATTTCGGGCAGATCGGGCTGGTGACCCTGGTGTACCAGTCGACCGCGTCGCTGTTTCAGCCGTTGATCGGTCTGTATACCGATCGACGCCCCTTGCCTTATGCGCTGGCTGTCGGCATGGGTTTCACGCTGGTGGGACTGCTCGCGCTGTCGGTGGCCCGAACCTTTCCAATGCTGCTTCTGGCCGCCGCGACCACCGGCGTCGGCTCCGCGGTGTTTCATCCGGAATCCTCGCGGGTGGCGCGTCTGGCGTCCGGCGGTCGGCACGGCTTCGCGCAGTCGTTGTTCCAGGTGGGCGGTAATGCGGGCTCGGCGGTCGGTCCGCTGGCCGTCGCCTTCATCGTGCTGCCGAGCGGGCAGAAGAGTGTGGCATGGTTCGCGCTGGCCGCCCTGCTAGGGATCGTGCTGCTGTCGAGGATCGGCACCTGGTACCAGCAGCAGGCGCGCCGCCCCGCGGCGCATGCGCATAGATCGCGGGAAATTCCCCGTCTGAGCTACGGTAGGATCGTTGGTGCCATGGGGATCCTGGTCGCGCTGATCTTTTCCAAATATTTCTACCTCGCAAGCCTGACCAGCTATTACACGTTCTATTTGATCGACCGATTTCACGTCTCGGTGTGGAGTTCACAGGTTCATCTGTTCGTATTTCTTGCCGCCGTCGCGGTGGGCACCTTCGCCGGCGGGCCCATCGGTGATCGCATCGGACGCAAGCATGTGATCTGGTTTTCGATTCTAGGGGTGCTGCCGTTCACCCTGATGCTGCCGTACGCGAACCTGTTCTGGACGGGTGTATTGAGCGTGCCGATCGGGCTCATCCTGGCTTCGGCATTTTCCGCGATTTTGGTGTACGCGCAGGATCTGGTGCCCGGGCGGATCGGTTTGATTTCAGGGCTGTTTTTCGGATTCGCCTTCGCGATGGGCGGGTTGGGTGCGGCAGCGCTGGGATATCTGGCGGATGCAACCAGCATCGAGTTCGTCTATCGCGTTTGCGCGTACCTGCCTGCGATCGGCGTGCTGGCCCTGTTTCTGCCCAGGCAGGAGAACGCAGTGCCAGGTGCGATCCAGACTGGATCAGGCGATCTCGGTGAACCTCGGGGTGAACCGCGTAACGCTGGCAACCTTCCAGGGGGGCATGTCGGTTCGAGATGACCGGGTTGGAGACGGCATGGAGAAGCCTGTGGCACTCGAATTGCCTGGTGAGCCTGGAATTGCCGAATGGCGAGTGAAGGATCGATGGTCCGGTCGTCGGTCCTGGGGTCGACTCCGGTGCAAGACACGCCGGCATGTCGACCTGCCCCGCGAGTGGCTTCCCGAGTCGCCGTGCGTCAGCTGCCTTTGTAGGCCGCGAATTCTTCGGGCGTCAGCATTCCGTCACGGTCCTTATCGAGTTCCTTGAAGGCAACGAACAGCCCATCGTTCTCGGCCGCTTCATTCAGGCTGATCCGGCCATCGCCGTTCTTGTCCAGCGACTTGAAGCTGGGTAACGGGGATGCGGGCGAGTCCTGGGCGCGGCCAGGGCTCAAGGCGGTGGTCATTGCCAGTCCGGTCAAGCCCAGCAGAGAAGCTCGGGAGAGGATTCGTACCATGGCGAAACTCCTAGGAGGATCCGAACAAAATCATGACATCCGGTCTTCGGCCGGAACGGCGTTCGAAGACAAGTACGCGGCTGAGGCCGGGGGATGGATGGCCTCGGCTCCATCGACTCGCGTGACCCACCGGCTCAGCCACGAGCGCTTTGCGGCAAGGTGGCGGGGCCGGCTTCAGGGCCTGCAACTGGAGCGTCGACGATGGTTGCGCGCCGGGCTGCCGGTAGCCGCAGCTCGATGCCGTGCGCCCGCAGTCCTTCGTATCCCGACCACACGATGAAACTCACGCCGAGCATTTCCAGGAATTCTTCCGCCGTGACTTGGAGCAGACCTATTCCACTGCGCCGGACTTCGACCAGATTGGCCGCGAGTTCGACGATCAGCGCGCCGGTGAACATGATGATGATGCCGGCGATGAGCAATCGCAGGGCGTGGGGCGCGTGAGGTACGAAGATATGCCGCATACGCAGGACGATGAAAACCAGTATTGCGAGCACCGGAATGCCCACCACGAATGGCCAGATGCCCGTGGATGAGAAGGCGGTCGCGCCTCGGGTGGCATCGGGCAGCAGCGCATCGGATTCTTCGCCCAGCCACTCGTGGAGTTGGACGACTTCATCGATGGAGAAGGCCAGGAAGGCCAAGCCGAGGATACCGATATAAAGCCCGCCGCGCAGGCGCTGGCGCCAGGCATGGACAGCCAGCATTCCGAACAGCCCCGCTGCGCAGAACCACTGCATCGAGGCGTACCATGTCGGCAATGAGCTCTCTGCATCCAAATCGACGAAATTGCGCAATCGACCCCAGGGACTGCCGATCAGAAAGTCGATGGCCGGTACGGCTACCAGTACCAGATCGAACAAAAACAACAAAGCAATCGGGACAGGAATGCGTCGTAGCGTATTCACCTCAAGCCCCTCGGAACACGCAGCGACGCGCTTTCATGAAAGAATATCGGAAGCCGTGCGTTTACCTGTGTCGGCTGCATGCTGTCGCAACGAACGACCTGCATGCACCGGTAGGCGATTAACGCGTCGGGAAAACGAATCGTTCCCGACGTCGCGGCCGTAATATTACTGCTCGTCGCGCGACCCACGACGTGCTACTGACTTACTTGTTCATGCGCATCATGCAAGATATTCCTGACGAATATGCCGGCAACCCGGCAATGGAGCACATCGAATCCAAGATCGCGTTTCTTGAACGCGCCAACATGGAACTTAGCGACGTCGTCTACCGGCAGCAGCAAGAGCTGGAAGAATTGCGCGCGCGATTGTCGGCGCTCGTGACTCAGCTCGAATCGCTGAAGAGCGAGGATTTTGGTGATGCGGCCGAGCAGGAGCGCCCGCCTCATTATTGAAGCGCCCGCCTTATTGCTGATCAGGGGTTGATAGGGGCGACCGAGACCAGAGCTCGGATGGCCCTGATCAGCCCAGCGCGGTCCGGCTCAGCCCAGCACGGTCGTTCACGTCAGTTCACGTCAGCTCAGCTCGCGATGCGATTCGATGACGCGAGCGACGATGCCGTATTCGATGGCTTCCTTCGGGTTCATCCAGAAGTCGCGCTCCATGTCCGCCAGGACTTTCTTGTAGTCGTTACCGGTCTGGCGAGCAATGACGGCAGCGATGCGTTCGCGAGTGCGTAGTATCTCCTTGGCCTGAATCGCAATGTCCGTGGCCGGTCCGCCTGCGCCGCCGGCGGGCTGATGGATCATGAACCGGGTGTTCGGCAGACATACACGACGTTCCTTGTCTGCTGCGAGAAAAATGTGTGTTCCGGCGCTGGCGACCCAGCCGGTGCCGACCGTCGTCACCGGCGCGTCGATGAAACGAATCATGTCGTGGATGGCATCGCCCGATTCCACGTGCCCGCCGGGCGAGGAGATCAGCACCCGGATCGGCTCGCTGGACTGGTGGGACAGTGCGATCAGGCGTTCGCAGGTCGTGCGCGCGAGAGTGTGCGTGATCTCGCCGAAGACCAGTACAAAACGGGATTTGAACGACAGCTGCTCGGAAATGCTTTCCTGGCGTTCGGCCCGTTCGGGACGATCCTTTTCCTGGGCGGCGTTGTTGTTCAATCTGCCGTGCAGTATCTCATTCATAGTGTGCATCATGCCGGTGGCTTTCGGAGGTTCGAAGCAGGTCATTGCAGCGCATCATACTCGTCTGCCTAATGGCGGCCGAGTCTGTGGCCGGGGAGCGGTGTGGGGTGGTGGAGACCTCGGCGCTGAACCGGGCACGATAATTCCGCCGTGCCCGGCCCGGCCCGGCCCGGCCCGGCCTGAGCCTGAGCCTGAGCCTGCCCTGAGATCGAGATCAGCGCGCGGCGGACAACGCCTGGTCGAGATCTTCCAGGAGGTCCTCGATCGCCTCGATGCCGATCGACAAACGGATCGCCTCCGGTGCCACACCGACCTCGCGCTGCTGCTGCTCGGTCAATTGCCGATGGGTGGTGGAGGCCGGGTGGCAAGCCAGCGACTTGGCATCGCCGATGTTGACCAGGCGCTTGAACAGCTTGAGTGCGTCATAGAACTTCACGCCGGCGTCGAAACCTCCCTTGACGCCGAACGTCAGGATGCCGGAAGCGCGACCCTTCATGTACTTCTGCGCCAGGGCATGATGCGGATGGTTCTTCAGGCCTGCGTAGCTGACCCAGTCGACCATGGCGTGTTCCTGCAGATGCTCGGCGACACGCTGGGCATTCTCGCAATGACGTTCCATGCGCAGCGGTAGTGTTTCGATACCCTGCAAGAGCTGGAAAGCGTTGAAGGGCGACAACGCTGCGCCGGTATTGCGCAGCGGTACGGTTCTCGCACGACCGATGTAGGCCGCCGGGCCGAGCGCATCGACGTAAACGACGCCGTGGTATGCCTCCTCGGGTTCGTTGAACATCGGATAACGCTGTTTGTGATCCGCCCACGGGAAGTTTCCGGAATCGACGATCAGGCCGCCCAGCGTCGTTCCATGGCCGCCCATGTACTTCGTGAGCGCATGTACGACGATGTCGGCGCCGTAGTCGATCGGCTTGAGCAAGGACGGTGTGGCGACTGTGTTGTCCACGATCGTGGCGACGCCATGGCTGCGGGCCATCGTTGTGACGGCCTCGACATCGACGATGTTGCCGGCGGGGTTGCCGATCGATTCGAAAAAGATCGCCTTCGTCTTGGCGTCGATCAGCTTTTCGATGGCGGCGGTCGAGTCATCGGCCGCGAAGCGCGTTTCGATACCCATTTTCGGCAGCATGTGGGCGAACAGCGTATAAGTTCCGCCATATAGCTGCGGCACGCTGACAATGTTGTCGCCGGCTTCGGCCAGGTTGATGATCGCATAGTGCACTGCGGCCATGCCGGCCGACAGGGCCAGGCTGGCGACGCCGCCTTCCAACATCGCCACGCGCTTTTCCAGCACGTCGCAGGTCGGGTTCATGATGCGGGTGTAGATGTTGCCGGGGACGACGAGGTTGAACAGGTCCGCGCCGTGCTGCGCGTTGTCGAACTCGTAAGCTACGGTCTGATAGATCGGTGCCGCCACGGAGCGTGTCGTCGGATCGATCTCATATCCGCCGTGTATCGCGATGGTCTGGTCTTTCAAGTTCGGTGTCCTCGGTCTGCGTTGCAGGTATGTGGAAGATTCTGGGACATGGACCCGGAGGGCGCAACCAGCCCTGTCGGAGCACCGGGCCGTTCGCTCTGGAGCGGGAAAAAACCCGGGTAAAAACATAGCGCTGTCCCGACCCATCGACAACGTGTATCCTGCGCGCCGAAGTCATCGGGGAGTAACCTCCTGCGGCCGCGCCGCAGGGCCTGCATCAACACACTTGGCCGCATCGGCCATGGTGCAGGCGGCGCCTGGAGCTTGGTGAGACCTTTGACCGCGCCTAAGTCCGTGGGGCCAGGACGGGGCGTGGTCATCGCGTCCGAACCGGCCCTGGAGCATGTCTCGATGGAGGCTTTCCTGGTTTCTACCGGCGTCGTCGCCCTGGCGGAAATGGGAGACAAGACCCAGCTGCTGGCCTTGGTGCTGACGGCACGCTACCGGAAGCCTTGGCCCATCATTCTCGGCATATTCGTCGCAACATTGGTGAATCATGCCTTGGCGGGTCTGGTCGGGGCCTCTCTGGCGCACCTCGCCGATCCACAGCTCATGCGCTGGGCGCTGGGCGCGTCGTTCATCGCGATGGCGATCTGGATGCTGGCGCCCGATCGGTTCGAAGATCAGCCCGGGCAGAAATCGTCCCGGTTCGGCGTATTCGGCGCTACGTTGCTGGCGTTTTTCCTGCTCGAGATGGGCGACAAGACCCAGATCGCCACGGTGGCGCTGGCCGCCAAGTACACCAGCCTCGTAGGTGTCATTGCGGGCACGACCGTGGGGATGATGGCCGCGAACGTGCCGGCCGTGCTGCTGGGGGAAGTGGCCGCGCGCAAGTTCAACATGAAGTGGGTGCATGCGATTGCGGCCCTGGTTTTCCTGATGCTGGGTATCGCCGTATTGCTGGGCGCAGAAATTTGAAGTTTTCCGCAGGGCATCCTGGAGTGCGGTCACGGTGGACCACACATCCTGGACGGTCGGGCTATGCGGCCTGAGCGAACAGCGCCAGACGATCGATTGCCGCTCGCGCGCTGGCCAAACCTTCTTCTCGGGCTTCCGGGCCCATGCTCAGGCCTTCTGCATAAACGAACTCGAGGTCGGTCAAGCCGATGAACCCCAGGAACTGGCGCAGATACGCGGTTTGCGTATCCGCTTCCGCATCGTAGCGGCCGCCGCGGGTGACGATCACGTAAGTCTTCTTGCCCTTGATGAGGCCTTCCGCCCCTGAATCCGTGTAACGGAACGTAACGCCGGCGCGTGCGATGTGATCGAAATAGGCACGCAAGGTCGAGGGTATTCCAAAGTTGTACATGGGTACCGCAAGCAGGATCACGTCGGCCTCCTGTAATTCCTGGATCAAGCCATCGGAGAAAGCGACGACTTGCTGCTGCGCCGTCGTGCGTTCGTGCGGCGCGCTGAGGAAGGACTGGAAGCGCTCCCCGGTCAGATGAGGGATGGCGTCGAGTGCGAGATCGCGGGTCACGACCTGGCCCCGGGGCTGCGTGCGCAACCATTGTTCGATGACACGGTCGGCAAGCTGCGTCGACTGGGCGGCGCTGCCGGCGAGGCTGGCCTGGATCTTCAGAAGGGTCTTCATTGTTGCTCCTTGGTGACTCCGTGGCATGCGGGGTGAAGCTATTTAACTATTGATATATTTGATTTAAAAGAATAATAATTTGGGTTTATCGATCTATATAGTAGATATATGTCTCGCACGGGCAGGCGGAGTATCACGGCGCCTCGCACGACGCTCGAACAATGGCGGTGTCTGGCGATGGTCGTCGAGGCGGGGGGCTACGCTCAGGCCGCGGAAGCGCTCCACAAAAGCCAGTCCTCCGTGACCTATGCGGTCCAGAAGCTGGAGCGGGCCTTGGGCGTGCGTGTCTTCGAGATTCAGGGGCGCAAGGCGGTCCTGACGCCGGCGGGGCAAATGCTGCATCGGCGTGCGTGTACGCTGATCGACGATGCTCGTGCGATCGAGCGCGCCGCACGCAAGGCCTCCGCAGGCTGGGAGACCGAGATTTCGATCGCTGCGGAGGTTCTGTTCCCGGCCTGGCTCATGCTCGAGGCGCTGGAGCGCTTTGGCCGCGAGAGCCCGCAGACGCATGTCGAATGGTGGGAAGTGGTGCTGGAGGGGGCGCCGGAAAGCCTGCGAAATGGGGTTGTGGACCTTGCGATCTCGCCGCGTGTACCTGCGGGCTTGAGCGGCGAGCCGCTGATGTCCGTGCGATTCGTGCCGGTGGCGCATCCTCGCCACGCGCTGCATACGCTAGGCCGCGAGATCAGCGAGCGTGAGCTGCGCAAACATCGTCATTTGATTGTGCGCGACACCAGCGCGTATCGCGACAAGCGTTCGGTGCTGAGCGAGGCCGAGCAGCGCTGGACGGTCACGAACATGACCACGTCCATCGGCGCGGCTACACGGGGTCATGGATACGCGTGGCTGCCGGAGGACAAGATCCGCGACGAACTGAGGGATGGCAGCTTGAAGATCCTGCCGTTGCGAGGCGGCCGCGAGCGTATTCAGCAGTTGTATCTCATCCTGGCCGACCCTGATGCAGCGGGTCCAGGCACTTTGCGGCTGGCGCAGATCCTGCGTGAGCAGGTCGCGGCTGCGGGCGTCGTACGGGCCGCCGACGCGCGGCGGCCGGGCGCGGCATCGCCGTAGCCGCGGTGGCGCTGCGCCGGCGGGCCGGCGGAAGCCGGTCAACCAGAAGACAGACCACGTCCTTCCTTACGTGATGGCCTCCGCGTCGAATGCTGCAGGGCCATGTCGTCTGAGTTCTGCCGCCGGCGGATCGCGAGACGCGCATCCGCGCCCGGGTGAACGCGGCGTGACTGTGGAAATGGTCGAGGCAGGTGATCGGCGTGTATCCGCCCTCCGGGCATCGCCGGCCCTCATCGACGACGCCGGGATGTGGCAGGAGCTCAGCGGTCGTCTCGTCCGCGGGACGCGCGGGGAAGCAGCAGGGTATGACCCAGAGCGAGCCCGATCACGGCGGCGCAGACCGAGCCTATCAGCACGGCAAGCTTGGTGGCCGACAACAGCTCGGGATCCGTGAAGGCGAGATTGGCGATGAAGATGGACATCGTGAAGCCGATGCCCCCGAGACAGCCGATCAGCAGCACGCCGCGCGCATCGATCTCTTCGGCGAGGGCGGCGAGGCGCAGCTTCAGACTCAGCCAGGTGGCCAGTGCGATACCGATGGGCTTGCCGAGGACCAGTCCCAGCGCGATGCCCAGCGTCAGCGAGGCGGACGCCTGCAATGCCTCGCCGGCGCCGCGCAGATCCACGCCGGCATTGGCCAGGGCGAACAATGGAACGATGCCGAAAGCGACCCAGGGATGCAGCGCGGTTTCGATCCTCAGCAGCGGCGGCAGCATCTCGCGTTGCACGAATTTGAGGCGTTCGACCGGGGGCAGGAGCGTCCGCGCATCGCTGTCACGCCGCAGGCGCTCGGCGGATTCTCGCAGCGCGCCTGCGGCGGCGGCCAGCAGTCCTTCGCGGGCCCTGCTCGGAACGGCCGGCGTGAGCAGTCCCAGTGCGACGCCGGCCAGGGAGGGGTGCACACCGGCGTAAAGCATTCCCGACCAGACGACGATTCCCGGCAGGACATAGGCGAGCGCCGAACCAATGCCAAGCCTTTGCATCGCGAACACCAGGGCAATGCCGCAGGCCGCGATCAGCAGGCCGAGCAGTTTCAGGCCGCTGGTATAGAACATGGCGATGATCAGGATCGCCGCGATGTCGTCGATGATCGCGACCGCCAGCAGCAATACGCGCAGCTGCACGGATACGCGCTTGCCCAGCAAGGTCAATACGCCGACCGCAAACGCGATGTCGGTTGCGGTGGGCACCGCCCAGGCATGGCGCAGCAGCGGATCGTCGTTCAGCGCCAGGAAGATGATCGCCGGCATCATGACGCCGCCCGCGGCGGCAATCAGGGGCAGGGCCGCAAGGCGCACGGTGGCCAGTGCGCCGTCGTGCATCTCCCGCCTGATCTCCAATCCGACGAGCAGAAAGAAGATCGTCATCAAGCCGTCGTTGATCCAGAAATGCAGCGACTGATGGCTGACCCAGGCGCCCCAGCCGAGGGTGATGGGCGTGTGCCACAGCGCGTGGTAGGCCGAGGACCAGGGGGAACTCGCCCATAGCAGCGCGATGAGGGTCGCGATCAACAGCACGATGCCGCTGGCGGCTTCGATACGTGCGAACCGCCCCAGAGGCTGCAGGATCCTGCGAGCGAATGAACGGGGTGTGCGGGTGCCGGGCGGGACGGAGGAGTGCATGCAGCGCATCTCGTGAAGCAAGCTGCTGGCGGCCCGACCAGCATGAAACCTGTCTTGCCGCCGTTGCGGCGCAACACCCGGCGCCTGTTTTACACGTAGATGTGCAGGGGTTCAACTCGAGGCGCACGATCGAGATGCATCGATCGAGACGCATCAATGCCTGCCGGGCTGCGCGCGCAGCTCCGGGGCTAGCCTAGCTAACGCGGATCGTGCCGCAAGCCGTTCAGGAACGCCCTGGGATTCACCGGGAATCGACCCGGGAATTGGCAGGAATCGGTCCTGGGATCGGTATACGAGAGGCATTACGAGCGCCTCGGTGCCTGCGCCTCACTACTTCTTCTTGAAGATGGACTTGAGGCCTTCGGACAATGGGCGCGCGGCGTCATTGATGCTTTGCGCGTCGCCGGTCAGCGCCCCCGCGCCGGGGCCGATGCCGGTGAAGCTGACATGATAGTCGCGGACCGAGCGAATCTGCTGGCTGGGCACGATCTCCAACTGCTCGAGCACCAGATCCGGGCTGAAGATCGTGCCGACCGCGGTCTTGCCGACGTAGCGGGAATACGTGAGCGTGGCGTTGCGCGCCTCGCCGGGGCTGAGCACGAATTGGGGATCGGCTTTTTGCCGGGTGCTCTGGCCGATGCCGCTGACGTTCTGATTGGACCGCCAGTCCACGGTGTACCGGTTGCCGTAGTTGTCCAGCATCGAGCCTGAGTTTTGCGGATAGGCCAGGATCAGAGGCTGGTTGCTGATATTGCGGATGCGCAGGTTGAGGCGGACCTCGAGGTTCGGCACTCGGCGTCGCAGCGCTCTGAGGCAACATGCTTCAGAGCGCCGCGTTCAGGGCGTCTCGGTACTCGCCACAGAGAACCTCGCCTCAGGGAACCTCCGTCCCCGGCGGTACCGCGCCAGGCACATCCGTGCCCGGCGGCACCGTCTGATCCGAGGGTTGACCCGGATCGCCGGTAGGTCCGGTACGTACGCCGATGACGCCACAGGCGATTCGCGCGCCGGAATCGCCCGACGGCTGGGTGGTGTAGTCGTCCGGATTTTCGTGGACCACGATCGCCTTTCCGATCAGATCGGCGGCTCCTCCTGAATGCAGACTGACGCCGTGGACGATGGTGTCGACCTGGGCCATGCCCTGGGCATCGGAACGCAGGTTGAGCATGTCGCCGGCATGGTGACTATCACCGCCCGGGTCGCCATGAGGCTGTTGATCAGGATTGA
>Ga0265293_10009526_pt1 | contig 13929 bp, 12 predicted proteins | sample Munlanlewell138R_FD_192505 | JGI IMG/M metagenome (GOLD analysis project Ga0265293, IMG submission 192505) | Leachate microbial communities from a municipal landfill in Southern Ontario, Canada - Leachate well 138R | ecosystem: Engineered > Solid waste > Landfill > Unclassified | place: Canada...
GAAAAAAAACTCTTAGGCAGCTGTAGTGCCGGTGGAGCCTGTACTTATCATGAGGATGTGCAAGGCGGCACGCTGCGCACTCAATATGACGGTCCTGAACCCTACGCTCTTAAATCTCGCTGGAAGTACATTATTAATTCTGATCGTGAACCCGCTCATAGCTCTCAAGATGCCATGTTCCAGATTGAATCACCGGCTTTAGCTAATCAAAGCTACCTGATCATCTTTAACACAGCTGGTTTTCCAGAGGGCTTAACTGGCACCCCAGTCTCTGAATTTTACAGCGTCACAGCTGCCAACACTTTAACCGGCACGGCTGATCTTACCATCCGCTCTCAAGAAGAGGGCGAACTGACCATAGTTGGCTACGATGGCAGTGAGTGGCATGAATTTGAAACTGAGACTGACGGCAAAATGGCTTCTGCAAGTGTTGATTTAATGGAGCTTTATCTAGTCATTAAGAAATAGTTCCCACTTCATTTGTTTTAGAGAGCCCAGCTTGGCACCACCCCAGCTGGGCTTTTTTGTTTATCTTTCCAGCTATTTTTACTTCGGGTTTTCGGGACTTATAAGATGAGCTATTAGACCCGAAACTAGCTTGGGGTTTACTTGACTGCTTCCAGGCTTTATATTTTTAGTAATGGTAAAAAGTGGTAAATAAGCTTATAGTATCTTCAAGATGTTTATCGGTAGATACTATCACACTTTGGAGGAGAAGGGACGAGTTTCACTACCCAAGGAATTTAGACAAGTTGAAGAAAACTGGGTAGTAACAAGAGGGTTGGACGGAGGCTTATTTCTCTTTAGAGCTCAGGATTTTGAGCAGGAACTGCACAAATTAGCTGAGCGCTCTTTTACAAGAAAAGCACATCGTGACTTTATTAGATTAATGAGTAATGACGCTAAGGCTATCCGCGCTGACAACAACGGTCGAGTCTCGCTGCCCGAGTACTTGATCGAGTTGGCTGGCATCACCAAGGAAGTGGTGATCGTCGGCAGTTACGCCAGAGTAGAGCTCTGGGATCGAGACCGATATCATCACTACTTGGATGAGCTTGAGGAACAGGCAGAATCAATTGCCGAACAGCTCACCGAACAGATAGAAACGGCCTAAGATATGGAACCAAAACACACTTCAGTTTTACTAGAACAAGCAGTTGACGCCCTCACTATTAAACCTGATCACTGGTACATTGATGCCACTTTTGGAAGAGGTGGCCACACTCAAGAAATGCTGAATCACGGCGGAAAGATCATCGCTTTTGATTATGACGCTACCAATATTGAATATGGCATGCAACAGTTTCGTTCAGAAGTGAAAGCTAAACAGCTACTCTTAGTCAGAGAGAATTTTGACCAAATGCTCAAGATTGTTCAAGGCCTCAGCACGCAAGGAGTGGTGGACAAGATTAACGGCGTTCTGTTCGATTTCGGCACCACCACTGAACAGCTTATGGACACTAATTCCGGACTCAGTTTTCAGGGTGGAACCGCTGAACTGGACATGAGACTAGATGACCGCCTAGGCGTCAAAGCTAAAGACTTGCTCGCTCTCATTGATGAAAAGCAGCTCCAAAAACTTTTCAGCGAGTATGGGGGTGAGAGAGAAGCTAAAAAAATAGCTTCAGAAATTGTAAAACGCCGTCAAGAAGGAGAGTTTATCACCACTGTCCAGCAACTAGTGTCATTAATCGAAACTGTCAAAGCTCATCAACCCCGGCATATTCACCCCGCCACCAAAGTTTTTCAAGCGCTGAGAATTGCCGTAAACGATGAACTAGACAATATAGAACGCGCCTTGCCACAAGCATTGAGTGTCATTGAGTCTAACTGCAAAATTGTCACCATCGCTTTTCACGAAGGAGAAGACCGACTCTGCAAGCAAGTTATGAGAACTTGGGAAGAGAACGGTTTAGGAAAAAGAACACCCAAAGATGTGATTACCCCATCTTTGGCAGAAATACAACAAAATCCTCGCGCCAGAAGTGCCAAGATGAGGGTTTTTACAAAAAAGGCATCATGAAACATCAGCAAAATTTACACACCAATCATAAACCTTATCAGATTTTCTACACCATCTTGGGATTGGTGCTGGTCTTTCAAGTTTTTTATACTGTTTTCCAGTCCAGTTTAGTTGTGAGCCATGGTTTGAAGCAAAATCAGCTTCAAGATCAGTACCAACAACTTTCTCAAGAGAGAGCTCAATTAGAGGCTGAGTTAATCGCAAAAAAATCACTGCTTAACCATCAGTCAGAGGAAAAGCTGGCTCAATATCAGCCCATTGCCAATCCTATTGTTATCAATATCTCTTCTAGTCTGGCGGTAGCAGAATAACCTGCATTATCAGCAGAGAAGTTGTAAGATAGCGATGGTGAGTAAATTTGCCCATTCAAAAGCTAGTCGTCATCAGGCTCAAACTGATGTTAATGGTCGAGCTAAAATTTTAGTTGGTTTTGTCTATCTTGGATTGCTCATAGTCGGAGTCAGACTTTTTTATTGGACGATACTTGCTGGATCTCCCCTGAAAGCTGCTGCTAACCGGCAATACAACAAAACCATCACCGAATCTGGTGAGCGCGGTAAAATCTATACCAGTGATGGTTATCTGCTGGTGGGCAATGCCAGTGAATATCGAGTGGTTGCTTATCCGCCACTGCTTAAACAAGACACTGAGCAAATTAACTCCTTAATTATGCCACTGCTGCTACAAGAGTATCAGCCATATCAGCAAGCTACTGAGTCGGCAGTACGAGCCGAGCTGGCAGATGAGCTTTCTGCCAAAGTGAGCACAGCTCTCGATAAACGAGAGGCGAAGTGGGTGTCGTTGTTTAGTTATGTCTCAGAAGAGTTAAAACAACAGCTCGCTCAACTTAATATTGAAGGGCTTGGTTTTGAGGATCGACCCACCAGACTTTATCCTGAGGCATCTATGGCTGCTCATCTAACCGGATTTGTCGGACGCAATGATGAAGGTGAGCCAGTAGGGTATTTTGGCATTGAGGGGGCCCTAAATAAAGAGTTGGCTGGCAGAGATAACAAGACTATTTTATCAACAGATGCTCTGGGCTTTTCCTTATTTGGCAGCAAAACCCCAACAGTAGCGGATATTCGCGGCCGCGACGTGGTTTTAACCATTCGGCGTGATCTCCAACACGTCGTGGAAACTAAGCTGGCTGAAGGTATGGAGCATTATGGTGCGGCCGCAGGCGAGATTATCATTATGGATCCAAAAACCGGCCAGATTTTAGCCATGGCATCTCAGCCAAAATATGATCAAGCCAACTTTGCTGATTATGAAACTTATCTTTATAAAAATCCCGTCGTCAGCGACACATTTGAGCCCGGTTCCATTATGAAAACTCTCACTGTTTCAGCCGGCATAGATGCAGGCAAAATCACCCCCGACACTACTTGTCCAGTGTGTGATCAGCCGAGAAGAATTGGTGGTTACACTATCCGTACCTGGAACGATGTCTATAATCCAGACATCTCAATGCGGGATGCTCTAGCTAAATCTGATAATACCGCCATGATTTTTGTGGCTGAACAATTGGGAGTGGAGAACTTTCAAACTTATCTCAAAAAATTTGGGATTGGAGAACCAATTAATATTGACCTGCAAGAAGATACGGCCACTCCCTTTCCAACTAAATGGGGACCAGTAGAGCTGGCTACTCGCTCTTTTGGGCAGGGCATTACCACTACTAGTCTACAAATGATGAGGGCCGTTAGTGCCATCGCTAATCAGGGCGTGATGATGCAGCCGCAAATTGTCAAAGAAGTGGTCACACCAACGGGAGATGTAATCAGCATTGAACCAACCGTTGCTCGATCTGTCATCTCACCGGATACCGCTCGCCAGGTAGCAGAGATGATGGTTCATGCAGCCAAAAGCGGCGAAGCACAGTGGACCTATTCCAAAACTCATTCGGTGGCAGCTAAAACTGGTACTTCTCAAATTCCAAAAATTGAGGGTGGCGGCTATCAAGAAGATGCTACTTTAACTAGTTTTATTGGTTTTGCCCCTCCCGAGAACCCAAAATTTGTTATGCTGGTGAAATTTGTTAATCCGCAATCTTCTCCCTGGGCAGCAGAAACAGCAGCTCCCCTCTGGTATGATGTCGCTGAAAAGGTCTTTTTATTACTCAACATCCCACCTGATCAATAACTTGATATAATTTAACCATGCTTGCATCAACACTCTATCAACTCAAGCGACCATGGCATCTGGTGAAAACAGGTTTGCTAAGAGGTTTGGTTGGTCAGCTGAAATATCGTTTTCCAGAAAAAAAACTGAAAATTATTGCTATTACTGGTACTGACGGTAAAACTTCTAGTAGTACCTTGCTATATCATGTTTTAAAACAAGCTAGCGTCAAAGTCGGTTTAATCTCAACAGTCGCCTGCTACATTGGTGATGACAAAATTGACACTGGTTTACACGTCACTTCACCTGATCCCAAACAGTTGTATGAACTGTTGCAAAAAATGGTTGAGGCAGGCGTTGAGTACGTAGTTTTAGAAGTCACTTCACATGGTGCCTACCAATATCGCACCTGGGGACTTAAACCATCGATCGCGGCTGTCACTAATATTACACACGAGCACCTTGATTATCACTTATCGATGGATGAGTACATTAAAGCTAAGGCAATTATTTTAAACAAGGCCCAGCGAGTCGTACTAAATCTAGATGATCCTAATTATGGCAAGTTGAGAAGAAACTTAAATAAAGTCGGCAGTCAGATTTTGACCTATGGGCTTAGTGAGCGAGTTGCTCCTCAAGTAGCTGGGGCCATTAAACAACGGTTTAAAGAACAATTTAATTGGCTGAATGGTCGTTTAGTATATGCCGTGGCCAGAGAGGTTGGACTGGTTCCAGCTGAAATTGCTGAAGGGGTGATTTCTTTTCCGGGTATCCCTGGGCGAATGGAACAAGTTCCTACCACCAAGAAGTTCCAAGTTATCGTTGACTTTGCTCATACTCCCAATGGCTTGAAGTCTGCTTTGACTGCCTTAAAAAAACAAGTGCCAAAAGGCGGCCGATTAATTGCAGTTTATGGCTCAGCTGGCCTAAGAGACCACCAAAAACGTCCCTTAATGGGCAAGATTGGAGCAGAGCTGGCAGATCTGGTGGTTTTTACCGCGGAAGATCCGCGAACTGAAGATATCTGGACAATTATTCGCCAAATGAAGCAGGAGCTCTCGACCAATTTGGATAAAGTAGCGAGTGTCGCTGATCGCGGCGAGGCCATCCAGTTTGCTTTAAAAGAGTTAGCCGCGCCCAATGATCTGGTTGTCATTCTTGGCAAGGGCCACGAACAAAGCCTGTGTTATGGCAAAACTGAGTATCAATGGAGTGATGTGGAGGTTGCGAAACAGGTATTGGCTGGAAAGGATCTGCGTGAACTTACTCCAGTACCATAAATTTTACTTAGTGGGCATCAAGGGCGTCGCTATGACTTCGCTTGCTCAGATGTTAGTTGATGCTGGCAAACATGTGGCCGGCAGCGATGTGGCCGAAGAATTTGTCACTCAAGAAATTCTAAATTCACTGCCAATCGAAATTGACCAGTCACTCACAGCGCTGCTGCCGGCCGAGACAGAGTGCGTCATTTACACGAGTGCCCATTTAGCAGACCAAAATTCGCAGGTACAACAAGCCCGCGCCAGAAATTTAGCCGTTTTTTCTCAGGCTGAAGCGGTGGCATTTTTCTTTAATCAACAATATGGTTTAGCTGTATGTGGAGTAGGCGGGAAGAGTACTACCTCAGCGATGCTGACTTGGATTTTTGAAGAATTGGGCAGATCTCCGTCTTTCTCAGTCGGAGTGGGTAATATTCCCGGCTTAAATAGAACTGGTCGCTGGAATCCAGAAGCGGATGAATTCATCATTGAGGCTGATGAATATGTCATTAATCCTCACGCAGCTGAACAAGGGGAAGAGTTAATTCCCAGATTTACTTTTTTAAAACCAGAGTTAATTGTCTGCACCAACCTCAAGTATGATCATCCAGATGTCTACCGAGATTTTGCCCATACTAAACAAGTTTTTGCCGACTTTTTCGCGCAACTGCCGGCTGACGGCACTTTGATTGTTCAAGACAAAGATTTAGCAGTCATTGCGCAGCTGCCACAAATTCAAACTGCTCAATTTAAAATTTTAACTTATGGCGAAAGCTCAATTAGCGATCTTCAATTACTCAACTTTCAAGCTGAAGTCGGCAAAACCAAGACCGTCTTCAGTTGGCAAGGCCAAAAATATCAACTGGAACTATTGGTACCAGGACTTTTTAATGCCTTAAACGCTCTCTCTGCCATTTTGGCGGCTACTCAGTTGGGATTAGATCCAACGGCTGCTGCTCAAGCACTAGCTTCTTTTCGTTCGACTAAGCGCCGTTTTGAGTATATTGGTACTAAAGATGAAGTAGATTATTATGATGATTATGCGCATCATCCTCATGAGATCGAGGCCATGGTTGCTGCCTTAAATGAGTGGTTTCCTGGTCGGCGGAAAGTAATTGCCTTCCAATCTCACACCTACTCGAGAACTAAGGAGTTATTTGATCAATTCGTCTCAGCTTTTGCTGAAGCTAAAGAAGTAGTAATGATTGATATTTTTTCATCAGCCAGAGAAAAGAATGACCCCACCATCACCAGTGATAAACTTTGTGCAGCTATTAATCAGGCTTACCAGATTCCCGCCCAAAACCTGGGTTCTCTGGCTGCCTTAGCTGAGTTCTGCCAACAAGAATTGCATTCAGGGGATGTCTTGCTCACTATGGGTGCTGGCGATATTTATTTAGTTCATGAGATGATCTAACTACTATGACTATCCTCCAACAAACCCTCGCTGATGGCTTGCCAGAATTTGAGTTTAAGTTTGACTATCCGCTAGCAGACCACGCTTACTTCAAGCTGGGTGGTCCTGCTGAAGCGTGGTTGGAGCTCAACCAAGCCGATGATGTCATCAAGCTAGTAAAGTTTTGCAGCCAGCAGCAGCTTAAACTCACTGTTTTAGGGGGAGCAAGCAATGTGGTCATTGCCGATGAGGGTATTAGTGGGGTGGTGTTAAAGCTGACTAATTCTCAGGTCAAAGAAGTTGAACCTGGCTTAATCAGAGCTGGTGCCGGCGTCAAAACTGCTTTGTTGGTCAGTCAAACTGTCGCTTTAGGTTACACGGGCTTAGAGTATTTTCTGGGAGTACCTGGCACATTAGGTGGTGCTGTTTACAATAATGCCCATTACTTGGAAGATTTAATTAGTGCCCATATCCAGCGAGTGCAAGTGATTACTCCGCAGGGAGAACTAAACTGGCTTAGCCACGATGAGTGTCAGTTTGGCTATGATTCCTCCCGTTTTCAAAAATCAGGCGAGATCATCTTGGCAGCTGAGTTTCGCTTAGAGCGAGGCACCAAGGAGCAGTCTCAAGCATTAATTAAGGAGGCCACACTTTATCGAGCGCAAACTCAACCTCTTGGTATGCCGAGCTCTGGCTGCATTTTCAAGAACCCTCCCAATACGCCAGCGTTAAAAAAGCAATTCCCTCAGTTTCAGGATCGGCAGTTTATTCCTGGCGGTTTTTTAATTGATCAAGCTGGACTCAAAGGCACTCGAGTTGGTGATTTGGAAGTATCTGAAAAACATGCAGCTTTCATGATCAATCATGGTCAAGGCACAGCGGCAGATCTTAAAAAATTGGTCAAGCTAGTTAAAAACAGCGTTCGCGAAAAATTTGGAGTAGAATTACAGGAAGAAGTCTTCTACTTAACATAGAAAGGTCTTATGAGCAATTACATCGTGACTGGCGGCACTCCGCTTTACGGCTCTGTGCGGGTGGGCGGAGCTAAGAACGCTTCATATAAGTTGATGATTGCGGCACTCATGGCCAAATCACCATCGCGCTTACTTAATTTCAGCCGGATCAGTGATGTTGATTTAGTTGCCAAGATGATTGACTCATTGGGTGGTACAGCCAAATTAATTGGCGATCGAGCTTACTTAATTGATCCGAGAAAATTGCAGCAGCTTTCTTTAGATAATGAGTTTGGTCAAGCCACTCGAGCATCTACTATGTTTATTCCGGCGCTGCTGCATCGGTTTGGTAAAGCAATTGTGCCATTCCCTGGAGGAGATAAAATCGGCAAACGGCCTTTAGAAAGACATTTTGACGGTTTAATGAAGTTGGGAGCTCAAGTTAATGCTGTCGGCGACACCATTGAGGTCACAGCTGATAAGCTAATTGGTACTCACTACCGGTTTGAAAAAAATACTCATACCGGCACTGAGACTTTGATTATGGCTGGCGCCCTGGCTCAAGGCACTACTATTTTAGAAAATGCTGCCGAAGAAACTGAGGTTGATGATCTGATTCTTTTCCTTAATAACATGGGGGCGAAGATCAACCGTACTTCCAGCCGCACCATTGAAATCCAAGGAGTAGAACAGTTAGAGGGAACAATTCATAAGATCATGCCTGACCAAAATCAGGTGGTATCGTTTGCTTGCGCCGCGCTAGCTACCAAGGGCGATATTATTGTCGAAAATACTAGAACTCAAGATCTACTGGCCTTTCTTAACAAACTAGATGAAATTGGCGGCGGCTACGAACTTGGCTCTTATGGAATTCGATTCCATTATCAGCAGCCACTTAAAGCTACTAACCTAACCACTGCTCCTCATCCTGGTTTTAAAACTGACTGGCAACCACTGTGGACCACCATGATGACTCAAGCTGAAGGCGTGAGCGTGGTTCATGAAACAGTGTCTCAGCGCCGCTTTGACTACACTGAGGCCTTAATTGAGATGGGAGCGAAGATTGAGTATTTTAACCCTGAAGTTAAAGATCCAGCCAATCTTTACAACTTTAATTTAGCCGATGTCAATGAGGATGATTTTCATGCGATTCGTGTCACAGGCGGAGCCCAACTGCACGGCGGCTCTTTTGAAGTCCGCGATTTGCGACACGGCGCCACGTTGTTAATTGCAGCCATGACCGCTGAGGGCGAAACAACTTTACTTGATCCTCATGGTCACATTGATCGCGGCTATGAGCAACTGGATGAACAGTTAAAAGCAATGGGTGCTAATATCAAACGAATAGACTAAACTAGAAAATAACTATGCCACTTGTATTGGGAATTTTACTTTTTTCATTTATCGTCACCAGCATTGCCATTGTCCCTTTCATCAACTTACTCTACAAATTAAAGTTTCAGCGCGCCGACCAACAAACTATCGATGCTTTCGGTAAACGCACACCTATTTTTGATAAGTTTCATGCCGATAAAGCAGGCGTGCCAGTGGGCGGCGGGCTGCTAGTGATTATGGTGGTATCTATTTTATTTGCCATTATTCTACCGTTGCTACACTCAGTTGGCCTGGATGTGACTAGTGTTTATCAAAATGCTCAAGCTGAGATTAATATTCTCTTTTTCACTTTTCTATCTTTTACCATCCTAGGTTTATATGATGACGTCAAAAAGTTTTTTGGATTTGAGAAATCTGGCTTCTTTGGCATGAGACTCCGTGTAAAACTGCTACTGCAAATTATTCTGGCCTCAATCACCGCCCTCATGATGTATTTTTCGCTAGGTATCTCCATTTTCTACATTCCCTTTATCGGTACTTTAGAAATGGGCTGGTTATTTGTCCCGTTTGCCACTTTCGTCATTGTCTCTTTTGCAAATGCAGTCAACATCACTGACGGGCTAGACGGACTGGCTTCAGGAATACTAATGATTGCCTTATTTGGACTCTGGTTCTTGTCAGCTTCCATTCTCGATGTACCACTGGCAGTGTTTATTGCCCTCTGGATCGGCTCGCTGATCTCATTTTTATACTTTAATGTTTTTCCAGCCAGAATGTTTATGGGCGACGTGGGCGCATTAGCTTTTGGCGCCACCCTAGCAGTAGTTGGGTTATTACTAGGTAAAGTTGCGGCTCTTGTTATTATTGGCTTCATCTTTGTCTTGGAAATTTCTAGCTCACTCATCCAGCTTTTATCTAAGAAATATCGGGGTAAAAAAATTATGGCTGCAGCGCCTTTTCATCTTTTTCTCCAATTTTATGGTTGGGAAGAACCTAAAATTGTCCAACGAGCTTGGTTGGTCCAGATCATGCTGACCTTGTTTGGCGTCTGGCTGGCTGTGATCTAGCAGCGATTTAATGATAAAGTAGTGATATGGGAAAAAGCTCCAGCGTATCACTTAATGCTCCGCTCTCGCTGATGATCCTAGTTGTTATACTTGCCTTATTGGGTTTATTGTTTGTATTTGAAGCCTCAGTGGCTGAAGCCTTCACCACGTTTGGCGATCAATATCACTTCCTTAAACAGCATGTAGTTTGGCTGGGTCTTGGTTTAGCCGGCATGACTATTGCTAGCTTCATACCGCTACAGTTATGGGAAAAATTAAGTCGGCCTCTGTTTGTCATGAGTCTAATTTTTCTGGTGATGGTGTTTTTGCCGGGAATCGGCCGTGAGCTGAATGGCGCTCATCGCTGGATTTTTCTTGGCTCGGTCAGATTTCAGCCCATAGAAGTAGTTAAGTTTAGCTTAATTGTTTACTTCGCCTCATGGCTGTCGAAGCATCAGCGACTAGGACCTTTTTTGTTTACCATTGGCTTACCCAGTGTGTTGCTATTACTCCAGCCAGACTTAGGGTCACTGTTGGTGTTGGTTAGTGTAGCCGTTGCTATGTACTTCGTGGCAGGCGGTAAACTAGCCCACCTCCTGGCGATTAGCAGCATCGGTGTGGGGCTGGTTTCTCTGGCAGTTTTAACATCTAGTTATCGCTGGGAGCGTCTGCAAACTTTTCTCAATCCGGCTAGCGATCCATTGGATTCAGGCTTTCACATGCGACAGATTACGCTGGCTCTAGGCAGAGGTGGTTTATTCGGTCAAGGCATCGGCAACTCTCGGCAAAAATTTTCCTATATCCCTGAAGCCAGCACTGACTCCATTTTTGCTATTATCACTGAAGAAGTAGGTTTGGTCGGGTCACTGGTTTTCTTGATATTATTCGGTCTCATGTTCACTATGATGGTAAAAACCATAGGTCGGGCTCCCAGCCGCTCTTTTGCTCAACTGTTGGGCTGGGGCATCTTTTCCTGGATTGCAGTTCAGGCTTTGCTTAACCTCTCCGCCGTGGTCAGTCTCGTGCCTCTCACTGGCATTCCGCTACCTTTTATCTCCTATGGCGGTACTTCATTAGTCATGATTTTGTTTGCAACCGGTGTGTTGCTCAGAATTGGAAAAGAGTATAATTAACCAGATGAAAATCCTCATTTCCGGCGGCCATTTAACTCCTGCCCTCGCTTTTATTGACTATGTGCAGGAAAAACAACCATCAGACGAGTTAGTATTTGCCGGCCGCTTGTATTCCCAAGATCGGGTTAAACAAACCGCTCAGGAAAAATCAGAAGTAGAACAGCGGGGGATTAAATTCATCCCCTTTAAAGCTGTTAGATTTTCGCGCCGACAACCCTTAACACAACTTCTGTTGCTGCCTCTGAGATTTATGGCCGCGATTTTTCAAGGTAAACAGCTACTGCAAAGAGAACGGCCGGATATCTTTTTATCGTTTGGCGGTTATCTAGCAGTACCACTAGCTATTGCTGCTAAATTAAGTGGTATCCCAGTGGTGACTCATGAGCAAACTAGCACAGCTGGTTTCGCAACTAGATTAATTGCGAAGTTGGCTAATGCCGTGGCGATTTCTTTTCCGCAGTCTGCTGCTAACTTACCTGCTCAAAAAGTAGTTGTGACCGGTAATCCGCTCCGTGCGCAAATTTTTCATCACCCCCCACAGCTGCCTGACTGGATGAAACAGCGACCTCAGCTGCCAGTTTTATTAATTACTGGCGGGAACCAGGGATCTTTTATCATTAATCAGCTCATTAAGGAAGTTTTGCCTGAAATAACTGCTAAATGGACAGTCATTCATCTTTGTGGCAATCCAACTTCTCAACTCAATTATCGTCAAGAACTAGAGTCTGCCCGCCAAAAACTGCCTTCAGCCCAACAATCAAACTACTATGTTAAAGAGTGGATTAGCGGTGATGAACTAGCTTGGGTATATTCCCAGACTCAAGCAGCAGTTTCCAGAGGCGGAGCTAACACCGTTGCCGAGCTGAGTAGCTTAAATATTCCTGCCATCTACATTCCGCTGCCTCATGCTCATCACGATGAGCAAACCAAAAATGTGCAGCCATTAGTTGAGCAAAATGCTTCGCTGATGCTGCCGCAGTCAGACCTAACTCCTGCCAATTTCCTACAGCAATTAACAGAGCTGGATAAAAAATTGTCAGTGTTCAAAAAGAATTTAACAAATATCAATCATGCTAATCATGCCAGCCGACTGCTTTATCAAGTTCTAACTCAAGTTACTAGCCATGCCCAAGTTTCTCAAACTGCTTAAACCGCTTATTTTTATCGCCCTGTTTATTGGCTTAGGATTACTTCTTAAACAGCTGTTTCCCATTTTTAAGATTAAACAGGTAAACTGTCAGCTCAACTCGCTCTCCTGTCCGGCTCCTTTGGAGGATGCCTTAGCAGATTTTCAAGGAAAATCATTGTTTTTTGACAATATTGAACAAAGAGTCCAGGCTCTTAATTTAGAGTTGTATCAACTAGAGTCTGTCACTAAAAGTCTGCCTCATACACTTAATTTAGTCTTTCTTCCTAAAAAAAATAGTTATTTATTACTCAAAGATCAGACTCAACTCTTAGTTGTAGCTGAAAATGGGGTGGCACTTGATCAGGAAGTGACGCAAAAACTGCCAGAAATTAAAATCGAAGGCTGGCCAAATGAAGTGATAAATGGCCATCAGGTTGATCCAGTGCTTCATCAAACAATCAGCCAACTCATTTTAGAGTTGGAGCTGCACCAGATTCCCACCAGCAATATTACAGTTTTTCAGCCAACCTTCATTACTATTGAGCTGCCTGAAAACAGAATTGCTCTGATTGAGAGTGAGCAAATTAAGACGCAAATTAAGAGATTGGCCGCGATTCTACAGGAATATGATTTTAATTCGAGCGATACACCAATTAAAGAGATTGATGTCCGCTTTAAATTACCAGTGCTGAGAACTACTCGCTCTACCCCAAGCTAATTATCGACATAAGCCCTGCTAGTTTGCTATAGTGGAGCATATGTCTCGCTCCCGAGTTATTACCGCCATTGATTTAGGAACTGATAAATGTGCTACCCTCATTGCCACCATCGACGAAGAAACTCAAGAGCTTCAGGTGAAGGGCGTGGCAGCGGTGCGTGCCCGCGGCATGCGCAAAAGTCAGATCGTTGATCTAGAGCAAGTGGTGCTAACCATGACAGAAAGCCTGGATGCAGCCGAGAGGATGGCTGGCTTTGATGTTCATAGTGCCTACGTCTCAGTTTCCGGAACTCACATTCACTCCCAAAACTCCAAAGGCGTCGTGGCGGTAGCTGCTCCTAATCAGGAAATTACTCATGAAGACGTCAATCGAGTAATCGAGGCAGCTCGAGCAGTCTCGCTACCTGCAGATCGAACTATCATTCACGTTATTCCCAGAGATTTTAAAGTAGATTCACAAGACGGCATTAAAGATCCTATTGGTATGACTGGAGTCAGACTGGAATCTGAAGCTCACATTGTGACTGGTATGAGTACGGCTTTGAAAAACTTAGAAAAGTGCGTCCTTGACTTGGGCTTAAGCGTGGACGGCTTTGTCTTTTCTGGATTAGCAGCAGCCGAGGTAGTCGTCACTGAGACGGAAAAAGAGCTGGGAGTCGTCGTCGTTGATATTGGCGCCGGCTCAACTGCCATCTCGGTATTTGTCGAAGGGACGCTTGAACTCTCAGCAGCTTTGCCAATCGGCGCGCGCCACATTACTCAAGATATCGCTCTAGGCTGCCGCGTTAGCTTAGAAGCGGCCGAAGTGATTAA
>Ga0265293_10009527_pt1 | contig 13929 bp, 9 predicted proteins | sample Munlanlewell138R_FD_192505 | JGI IMG/M metagenome (GOLD analysis project Ga0265293, IMG submission 192505) | Leachate microbial communities from a municipal landfill in Southern Ontario, Canada - Leachate well 138R | ecosystem: Engineered > Solid waste > Landfill > Unclassified | place: Canada...
GGGCGATCATGACTTCGGTCAGCACTTGGTCGACCTCTTCGAAGGAGCGCTGCTTGAGCTCGAACTCGGCATGAACCTCGAGGCCGGCTTCCTTGCGGAGCTCGTCCAGCTTGGACCAGTCGCCGCGCGCCAGCAGCACATCGCCCTCTTCCAGCGTTTGCGAGCGCGGCGACCAGACTTTCTCATCGCCACGCAGGAGTTCGAGCACGAAGACGCCGAACTCTTCGCCAAGCTTGGCCTCGCCGACCGACGTACCGATCAGCGAGGACTCCGGCATCACGCGCAGTTCGGTGATGTACTTGCCCAGTTCGTAATGATCGACCAATTCGCCGCCACGCGACTCGGGCAACAGCCAACGACCGATCGTGAGCAGGTAAAGACACCCCACGCCCATGCAGATAACACCCAGAGAGGTGAACTCGAACATGGTGAAGCCGGGATGCCCGAGGTCTTTGGCGATGCCGTTGACCAGAAGGTTGGTCGAGGTCCCCACCAGCGTGCAGACCCCCGCCATTTGCGAGACGTAAGACAACGGGATCAAGGCCTTCGACGCCGACATGCCGATGCTGGCCGTGGCGGCCATGACGATGGGCAGGAACACCGCGACAACGGCGGTGTTATTGACGAACGGCGCGATCACGGCCAGCACCAGGAACAAGATGATCAGGAACTGCAGTGGCGACTTGGCGCGGCCCAGCAGGCTGCCAATTCCGGATAAGGCGCCGCTGTTCTGCAACCCCGCGGCCAGGACGAACATGGCGGCTACTGTAATGGTGGCGGGGTTGCTGAAGCCACTGAGCGCTTGCCCCACATCGACCAGGCCCACCACGGCAAGGCTGGCCAGCACCAGCAAAGCCACGGCATCCATTCTCAATTTCTCCGTGGCAAACAATGCCACGGCCACCAGCGCGATACCGAGAACCACCGCGATGTCGATCGTCATACTCAAAGGCTCCTGCTTTCGGCCATGCACACTATACCTGCGGCGAATGGCGAACCTCGATCCGAACGGAATTTAATGGCGGCGGCGGTCGCGCATATTCATGCGTGAGCACTGGCGTCCTCTTGCCGACAAATGACGTTTTGAAACAAAAAGTTGGCACCCTCCCCGGACCCCGACACAATTGGTCGCTTCCCTCGGGCAGACGCTCCCTTCGGGTGGTAGTAGGATGAAACTCGCCCCAGCCCGCCGAGGCAACGTCGGCGGTGCCAACCGAGGAGGAAGCGATGGCTCTCAACGAGGCGCTGGCAAGTGAAGATGAGTCGGATCGCCGCGCCCTGCGCGACCGCTACGACAGCGTGCGAACGGCAACCCTGCAATTGGCGGCGCCCTTGTCGGCCGAGGATCAGCAAGCGCAATCGATGCCGGAGGCAAGCCCGACAAAGTGGCACCTGGGACACACTACGTGGTTCTTCGATACCCTGGTGTTGGCGCCCCTGGATCGCGCGATTGGCGACGAGCAATGGCAATATTGTTTCAACTCTTATTACGAAGCGATCGGCGACCGCCAGCCCCGCGCGCAACGCGGCTTGCTTACCCGCCCGTCACTGCACGAGGTGCACGAGTACCGCGCCGCCATTGACGATGCGGTGCGGCTTCTGATCGATCGCCTCGAACCCCACGCGCTGCGCCAGATCGCGCCCACCATCGAATTAGGCCTGCAACACGAGCAGCAACATCAGGAACTCATCCTGATGGATATTAAGCACCTGCTGTTTTCTCACCCCTTCCACCCGGCCTACGCGCGCCCTCGGCTCGCCAGCCCGCCGGGCCAAGCGGCGCCCGTGCCCGACGCCACCTGGCTGGACTTCCCGGGCGGGCTGGTTGAAATCGGCGCGGCGCAGGACGATGGCTTTGCCTACGATAACGAGCAGCCTCGCCATCGAGTCTGGCTCGAAGCTTATCGGCTACACGACCGTCTCGTAACCTGCGGCGAGTGGCTCGAGTTCATGGCGGACGGTGGTTATTCGCGGCCCGAGTTTTGGCTGTCCGACGGCTGGGTCGCGGTGAAAGAACGCGGCTGGACAGCGCCGCTCTATTGGTTCGAGCGCCAGCCGGGAGCCTGGTCGGTTTTTACATTGGCGGGGGACCAGGTGCTCTCGCCCGATGAGCCGGTCGTGCATGTGAGCTATTACGAGGCCGATGCTTTTGCCCGTTGGGCGGGCGCACGCCTGCCCACGGAGGCGGAGTGGGAGTTTGCTTCACGCACCCAAACATCCGCGGAAGGCTTCGGCCTGCATCCCGGGCCTGCCAGGCCAGAGCCAGGGCTGCGACAAATGGCCGGAGCTGGATGGCAATGGACATCAAGCGCCTATGGCTCGTACCCCGGCTTCAAGCCCGCGGCCGGTGTGGCGGCAGAATACAACGGCAAGTTCATGTCCGGCCAAATGGTCCTGCGCGGAGGCGCCTGCGTGACACCCACGGGGCACGCTCGCCCTACCTACCGCAACTTTTTTCCGCCCGATGCCCGATGGGCGTTTACAGGAGTTCGTCTTGCTCACGACGCCCAGCCTTCGAGCGTGTCCCACTCGCGCCGCTTACACCTTTCATGATCATGCGCCCCAGGAGTCCAGCTTCGAGGCGGCTCTGCTGCAGGGTCTCTCTGAGCCGGTCAAGTCGATTCCGTTCCGCTTTCTCTACGACGCGGCGGGCTCGGCGCTGTTCGAGAAGATTTGCGAGCAGCCCGAGTACTATCCAACCCGCACCGAAATGCGGATTCTTGAGCGCGAAGCGCCCGCGATCGCACAATTGGCGGGACCCGGGGCCCAATTGGTGGAGCTGGGCTCGGGCGCCGGCCAGAAGATCAAGCTGCTGCTCGATGCCATGGCGGATCCCGCTGCCTACATTTCCGTCGAGATTTCGCGCGCGGCCCTGCTCGATGCCGCGAGCCGGCTGGCCGACGAACGCCCCGATCTCGATATCCATGCCGTCTGGGCCGATTACTCCGCGCCGTTTGCCCTTCCGCTGAGCCCGGAAGCCGGCCGCGTGGTGGGATTCTTCCCGGGATCGAGCATCGGCAATTTTGAACCTGATCAAGCCCGCGAGTTCCTGGCCCTCTGGGCCCGTCGCCTGGGACCAGACGCCGATATGATCGTCGGCGTGGACCTGGTCAAGCCCGCGGAGATACTCGAGCGCGCCTACGATGATTCGGCAGGCGTCACCGCGGCCTTCAGCCTCAATGTGTTGCGGCGCGCCAATCGCGAGTTGGGGGCCGACTTCGACCCGGACGGATTCCAGCACGAGGCCCGCTACCGGCCCGCCAGCGGCGCGGTGGAGATCCACCTGGTAAGCCGGCGCTCACAGCGCGTGCAAATTGCCGGCCGTACCTTTGTCTTTAGCGCTGGCGAGCGCCTGCACATCGAAAACTCGCATAAGTACGATCTCGAGGGCTTTGCCGCGCTGGCCCAAGAAGCCGGCTTTGTGTGGCACACCGCCTGGACCGACCCGCAGCGGTGGTTCAGCGTTCATTATCTTCGCACACCGGGCGCTCGCTGAGCCGCCCGGCGCCGCACACGATGCAGCGTACCGTGGCGACGGCCGAAGCGGCCGCCCGACCGTGACGGAAACGCCCGCCCCCTCAACGCCAAGCGTCGATCGACACCGACACCGGCAAGGTCACTTTCCAGGCCTGAGCCATGGGGCTGATTTCGCCGCCCACGACCACGATCCGTACATTGTGCTCGGGAAATACCGGGATCATCGCCTCATCGGGCACGGTGAGGTATTCCTTTGGCCAAAGCCGGCGTTCGTCGTTCAGGCGGATATTCGGTTCGATCAGCGCTTTCCAGTAGACGTCTCCGCGGAACTCCCCGGCCGATCGCCGTGCCAGGCTCCAGATCAGGTGGCGGACGGCGTCTTTGTCATGTCCCTGTTCGGCCAGATGCCGGGCGCGCTGAGGCGACAGCAGGACCAGCACACCGCTGGGAGACTCAAAAGTGCTGATATCGCGCGCCAGGCTCTCGATCGGCGCCTCGATATAGTTGCCGACATGGCTCCAGCCACCCGTCCACAGCGTCAGGATGCTGTCTTCGGGGGCCTGGCCGGCGTCCGCGCTGTAGGCGGGCCAGGGCGACGCTTCTTCGTTCTCGGCGAAAGCAAAGCTGTAGGCCGCGGGGTTGCCCTGGACCGGGAAGGCGTTCTTGCCGATCGCCACCCCTCCGAGATTGATCATGGCAAGGCGCAGCGCCCTTCCCAGAGTGGCGTTGGCGCGATTGCCGGGGCCGAGCGCATTGAGGCCGGCGTTCATGCCGATCTCGTGGCGAAACGGCCCATTGACCATTTGTACGAACGCAAACGAATTGGTCGAACGCGCGCAGGTGGTAAACGACGCCGCATTGAGATTGCGGCTGGAGTTGAAAGCCTCGATGGCCGCCAGCACCGCCGGAAAAGCCGCCGGCGCGCAACCGGCCATGACGGCGTTGACGGCGGCCTGCAGCACCGTGACCCGGCGGCCTTCAGGCCCCATGGCTTCAGCCAGCACTTCGTCTTCACGGTGAGAGGTAGCGGCCAGCATTGCCTCGACCCGGGACAGCGTGGGCGGCACCACCGGCAGGCCATCGGTCCAGCCTCGCTCGTGGAACTCGTCTTGCAGCGCGTCGGCCTGCCCGGTGAAGAAGGCAGGCCCAGCCGCACGCTGAACGGCGGACGGCGCCGCTTCGTCGGGCAACAAAGGGCGCAGCAAAGAGTCGAGAACCGACGCGGCGAAGACCTGCAGCTTTGGTGCCGGGAGTTTATCGAGCGGGTAAGGCAGGGCGTGCCAGCGAACCGGTGCCGGACTGGTTTGCAAGCTGTTGAGAACGTCGGCTTCGAGGGTGTCGTAGGCGAGCGCAACGCCCGGCCGGCCCCGCTGCTCCAGCAGCGCCGTGTAATGTACCGCGTAATGCGTCGTGGAAGCCGAAGGCGCACCGGCATAGATGAAAGCGTCGTGATTTTCCACCACCTGGGACCAGAAATCGGGATCGTCGGTGGCGTACATCGTAGGTTTGTCCACGACGCTGAACTCGGCTCCCGGATGCTCGGCCAGGAGCAGGCTGCGTAAAGCTTGGTGCATGGGCTCGAAGCCCGCGCCAGCGGCCCACGAATTGATGAACAGGATGCGCCGGCCCGCGAGGTCGGGCAGCCGCTTGGCCAGGGGCTGCACCCCTTGCGGACGCACCTCACCCAGCGGCGAATGGACTTTCAGGGTCGAATTCATGAACAGGCTCCGCCCCGACATCACGTGGGCGAGAACCCGGTTTCCTGGATGATTTCCCGCCACTTTTTGCGCTCTTCCTGCAAGCGCTGCTGGAAGGCAGCCGGGGAATCCTTGCGGAGGTCGAAGCCGCCGTCTTGCACGGTTCGTTGCACCTTGGGATCGTCCAGGGCGGCATTTACGCCGGCCGAGATGGCCTCGACCGTTTCGGGCGGCACGCCGTCGGGCAGGAACAGCCCGATCCAGGGCACGATGCTGAAGTAGTTCTCGAACCCTTGCTCGGAGAAAGTGGGCACATCCGGCAGGACCCGGCTGCGGGCGTCGCCGCTGACGGCGAGTACTTTGATTCGGCCGGCCTCGCTATGCGTCCGGGCGCTCAGGTTGGTCCAGAACGCGGCGCCTAGCGCGCCATCCATCATATCCGTGAGGGAGCCGACCTCCATATTGGTATAAGGGACATGAATCAGCTCGGCGCCGCCCTTTTTGCCCAGCATATCGCCAAACAGATGCATGGCCGTTCCCTGGCCGGGCGAGCCGAACGCCATGCCCTTGGGCGATTGACGTGCCGCCTCGAGGAACTCGTTGAGGTTGGAATATGGCGCATCGGCCGCGGCGACGAAGGCATACTGGCCCTCGGCGAAGACGCCCAGCGGCGTGAAATCCCGTTCGGGATCGAAAGGGATATCGGCGCGAACCAGAGGGTTGAGCACATGGCCCGAGTTGGTGGTAACCAGCAAAGTGTGGCCATCGGGTTTGGCATCGGCCACATGCTTGGTGGCAATGACGCCGCTCGCGCCAACCCGGTTCTCGACGATGACGGGCTTGTCCCATTGCTGCGACAAGGCTTCCGCCACCACGCGCGCCGAGATATCGATCGAAGAGCCGGGCGCCGTCCAGACCACCAGCCGCACGGGGCCGGTGGGAAAACTGGCGGCGGCCAGCGCGGACGCACCGGTGAGGGTGGCAGCGAGGACGGCTAAAGCGTTTCGCAACATATGGCGAACAGACATGACGATGATCTCCGGGCATCTAGGAATGAACAGCAGCGGCCCCGATGTATGCCCCATGGGCCAACTCGATGAGCGTCGGTTATGCTGAGGCAAAAGCGTTGTGCTGTCAACACTATGGCAACGCTACAATTTCAACCCTTCTGTCAGTTCAGCCACCAGCCTCCATGCCGAACACCATGCCTCCCGCCTGGATCGATCCTCACGATGCTGGCGACACCCTTGATCTACAGCAATTTCCCACCTTGCTGCTGCAACAAACGGCCCAGCATCAACGCCAGGCGCACATTCTGCCGCTTCTCGCCGCGCACGAGTTATCAGTGCCGGAGTACCGCACTCTTGCCATCCTGGACGTGCATGGCCGCGTGAACACGGCGCGAATCCGCGAGCTGTCGTCCATGGATAAGGCCCAGCTGAGTCGTACCTTGCAACAATTGGAACGGCGCGGCTTCATCGAGCGCAGTATCCTGCCGAATCATGAACGGCGGCATTGGCTGACGCTCACGACGGAGGGATCCGAGGTTTTCGGGCGCGCCACCGAAGACGTCCGCGCCTATCAGGTCGGCTTGCTGCGCAGCCTCACCTCCGCCGAGCGCGAAGCCTTGTACGCGGTGGTGCGCAAGCTCGGCCCGCCGGCCGACTGACAGCCCGGGGCATCAACACCGGCGCCGCCACCCATGGCCGCCGCGCAGCCCTGGCACGAGGGCAGCCGCGCCGCCGTTCGCTAACGAATAGGCACCCATGCTGTCGCGCTTTCATGCCCCCGCCCAACGGGTGGCCCAGTTGGCCCAACGCTATCCGGGCGTCATCGCCGTATTCGGCTTTGCGTCGGGCGTGGCCAGCTATTTTCTGGTCGAGCGACACGAAGAGTTTGCGCGTGGCATCGCGGCCGTCGTGCTGCTCAGTTGGGCGTGGCTGCTGATCGAGCCGAGTCTCGGAGGTTATCTGGAACGGCGCTATGGGTGGCGGATCCCCACGGTGCTGCTGCGGCTGGCCACTCAGATGATCCACCAGGAAAGCCTGTTCTTTGTGCTGCCTTTTATCCTGACCGCCACCGTCTGGAACAGCGGCCAGGCGCTGTTCGCGGTGGCCTTGCTGGCCGCGGCGGCGGTGGCGTTGATCGACCCCTGGTACTACAAATGGCTGGGCGCGCGGCGGTGGCTGTTCATGAGTTACCACACCTTCGCGCTGTTCGCCGTCCTGCTGGCCGCTCTTCCCCTGATCCTGCGCATTCCGACAGGCCGCAGCTATGCCCTGGCGCTGGCCATCGCCGTTCTGCTCGCCTACCCCACCGTACGCGGCGTGATCAAGGTTCAATCGCAGTGGCGGCAAGCGGTGGTGCTGCTGGTGCTGGCCGCAGTGGCCTGGCTGGGCTGGGTGGGTCGGCACTGGGTACCCCCGGCTACCTTGTGGCTTAACGAGAGCGTGGTAACCCGCCAGATCGACACCTTCGATCGCGAACCCGGCACGGCCCTGCAACGTGTCACCGCCGCCGAGCTCAGGCAAGGCGGCCTGGCGGCCTTTACCGCCGTGCACGCGCCGCTGGGGCTGCGCGAACGCATCTACCATGTGTGGCTGCACCAAGGCCAGGAGGTGGACCGAATCGAACTCGATATCCGGGGCGGCCGCGAGGAAGGCTATCGCGCCTGGAGCCACAAGACCAACTTTCCCGACGAACCCACCGGCCGCTGGCAGGTCAGGGTCATGACCGACACCGGGCAGATGATAGGCACGCTGCGCTTCGAAGTCCTGCCCTGAACGGGCCGCGCTAGAATCGACGCATCACTGTCTTGCAGGCCAAGCCATGAAAGACCAGCAGATCGTCATCGTCGGAGGCGGCGTCGCCGGCCTTGAGCTCGCCACGGCATTAGGGCGTCGCCACGGCAGGCGCCGGCGCGGTCCCGGCCCCATCGTGACGCTCATCGATCGCGACTCGGCCCATATCTGGAAGCCGATGCTGCACACATTGGCCGCGGGAACACGCGATCTCGCACAACAGCAACTGACGTACATCGCTCAGGCGCGCGACGCCGGCTTTCATTACCAGCCGGGAGAGCTCTGCGATATCGACCGCGCCGCTCGCCGCGTGCGGCTCGCGCCATGGCTGGCGCCCGATGGCCGCGAACTGGTGCCCAGCCGCAGCGTTCCCTACGACACGCTGGTTTTGGCGCTGGGCAGCACCGCCAATGATTTCGGGACGCCCGGCGTCGACGAATTCTGCTATCTGCTCGATAGCCGGCTGGCGGCTGAAGCCTTCAACCAGGAACTGCGGATCCGGATGATGCAAAGCCAGGTTCGGGATGAAGACCTGACGATTGCCATCGTTGGCGCCGGAGCCACCGGCGTGGAGCTTGCCGCCGAACTGGTGCAACTCGCCGAAGCGGCGGTCGCCTATGGCGCGCATGGCCTCGACCGTCGCTTCCGGATCACCTTGATCGAAAGTGGGCCACGCATTCTTGCCGCCTTTCCCGAACGCATCGCGCTGCTGGCCACGCAGCGCTTGCGTTCGCTCGGCGTGGAAGTGCTGGTGAATACGCGAGTGGCCGAAGTGACGGCGGAAGGCTACCTCACCGCTACCGGAGAGCTCATTCCGGCCGGTCTTCGGGTATGGGCGGCGGGTGTGGAAGCGCCGGCCTTTCTTGCCGGCGTGGAGGGCCTGCAAACCACACGCAACTTCCAGCTCAAGGTCGATCCCAACCTCCGCGTCATCGGCGACACCCACATTTTTGCGATGGGCGACTGCGCGAGTTTCACGCCCCAGGGCGAGACGCAGCCCCTGCCGCCCACAGCGCAAGTGGCCCACCAGCAGGCCCAATACCTGATCCGCCATCTACCTGACCTGGTGCTCGGAAAACCGGTGCCGCCCTACCGCTATCGCGACTTCGGAGCGCTGGTTTCGTTAGGACATTTCGATGCCTACGGTTCGCTGGGCAAGTTCGGATTCTTCGAGGGCGGCTTCATCAAGGGCCGGGTGGCGCAATTCAGCCATGCCATGCTCTATCGCAGCCATCAGTCGCGGCTCTATGGCTTTTGGCGAGGCGGCCTGATCTGGCTGGCCGACCTGATCCATCGGCGGGTGAAACCGTCGATCCGGCTCGATTGAATCGTGCGGGCCGCAGCACAGCCCGCAATGGCCCTTCTTCTTCAAAAACCCGGCGTCCGCCCACATGGCGCCATGCGCCGGGTCAGCTTCCAGACATGCGCCGGCGGCACGTTGGCGAAGACTACTTCGATCTTGCGAGCGCGTAGCCCGAGGCGCTCGAGCAGACGCCTCGGCACCGGACATCGCACGCCATAGGTGAATAGGTAACAGGCGCCATCGCTGCGCAGTTGGGTAAAGGTGGCCCGTAAAATGCGCAAGCGGGTGCGCAGCGGAAGGTTCAGCAAGGGTAATCCGCATACGGCAGCCGCGGCCGGCCCACGGGGGAACAGGGCGTGGCGCTGCAGGTCGGCGGCATCGATATCGAATACCGCAATCTCCGGAAAATCCCGCCGCAGCCGCATGGCCAGGTAAGGGTCGCGTTCGACCAGCACGAGTTCGCCGGGCGGCACCCCACGAGCCAGCAGGGCGCGGGTGAACACGCCGGTGCCCGGCCCCAGCTCGAGCACCGGGCCCGCGGCGGGGTCGATCTCGCGGGTGATCGCCGCGCCCAGCGCGCGACCCGAAGGCAGTATGGCACCGATGGCGCGGGGATTGGCACGCCAGGCGTGATAGAACGAGAGGCGCTCCGCCAACCAGGGCGCCCGCCGCTCGAGGGCGGCCAAACCATGGCGTTTGCGCGCCATGATCGCCGCCAGCCGCGCGCTGAACGGACCCGCGCGCGGGTGAACGGAATCGCCCCACCATCCCCTGAAATTCATGGACTCGCTCCTTGACCTGTTGGCTGCGCCGACAGCGTGGCGTCCGGCATGCGGGACGCCGGCAAACCACCGGGATAGACTCCCGCCCGCCGACATGGTTCAAAGGCCAGTGTAAACGCACGGAGCCCTCTCAGATGGAACGGGGCCGGGGCGCTGCGACCGTTGGTTACAGGCCTTGCTCCCCCAGATAGGCAGCCAGATCGATCGGCGCCTCCTCGCCAGGAATGCGCTTGCGCTGGAACTCTTCTTCGCGGCCCCAGGGACGAGTGGCATCGAGCCCCAGGCGGCCCCAATGGTCTTTGTGCGGATCGCGATAGAAGCCCGGCACATCATGCAGCACCATCGTGCGCGTATCGGCGCGGCCGCGCGTCAGAAAAGCCCAGACCACTTCTTCCATGTTGTAGATGTCGATGTCTTCGTCCACCACGATGCACAGCTTGTTGTAATCGAGGTGCGAGCCCATTGCCGCCAGCAGCACGTGCTGAGCGTGACCCTCGTAGGACTTCTGGATCTTCACGATGGTGTTCATGACCGTGGGCCGGCAACTGACGTCCAGCACGCCGCGAACCTGGCTCTTGAGATGCTTGTAGATGCGCGCGGCGGTCGCGGCTTCGAGCGGCCGCAGATCTTCGTGCGAACCGCACACCAGGCCATGATAGATGGCCCCGGCGCGCCAGCTGACGTGCGTGACTTCGAAAACGTGGTTATCGCCCACTTCCACGTAATAGCCCATGAACTCGCCGAACGGACCTTCGGGCCGGCGTTCGTGGGGCAGGATACGGCCCTCGATGACGATCTCGGCTTCGGCCGGCACCGCCAGGTCGATGGATTGGCAGTTGCGCATGGGCAGCGGCTCGCCACGCATGGCAGCGGCCAGCGCCAGCTCGTCGCCTTCCGGTGGCAGCGAGACGCAGGCCGCCATGAAAATCTCGGGCGGCGCGCCGATCAGGATGGCCGCTTCGAGCGCCTCGCCACGCTGCTCGGCCACCTGCTGGTATCGGTACAAATCGTGTGAGCTGCCAAGACGGATGCGAAGTTCGTCGTCGGTGATGAACTGCGAGCGATGGAATGACAGATTGGGCACACCGGATTCGGGGTCCTTGACCACGAAGATGCCCGACGTAATGTACCTACCGCCGTCGCGCCCATGATGCGTGAGCAAAGGCAGGTCGGAGAGCTTGCCATGATGGCGCTCTTCGGGGGCCGCCTCGCGCGTCCAGGGACCCGGGCCGAGCGAGGCCTGAATATGCTCTTCCAGGCGCTCGCAGAACGTCTTGCCCTCGCAGCGGATGATCTCGCAAAGACGATCGTGCTGGCTGAATACGTTGATCGCCACCGGCAAGGCGCTGCCCTTGACGTGATTGAAGAGCAAAGCCTTGGCGGACTTGCGCTGCAGTTGCACGGCAACGTTGGCCAGCTCGTGCAGGGGGTCCACTTCGCGATCGATCACCAGGAGTTCGTCGCGCGCCTTCAAACGGGATAAATACTCTCTCATGATGCTGTCCTGGAGGAGGCGTCCGGCGCCTGCTGGCGAGCCGCCTGGGGCGAGACATAGCCCAACTGAATGTCGCGGCGCACCGCGGCGGAATCGCGCTCGGCCGGATCGCCGTAACCTGCGCCTCCCGGCACGTCGATGCGCAACACTTCGCCGGCGGGCACCGTTTGCAGGCCCATCGATCGCATGGGCGTGCCCGAGACCGTCCCCACCCATCCCGGCGCGCCGTCGGCGCCGCCTTCGCGGCCACGCGCCGGATTGCGTACGCGGTCGAAGATGCCGAACACCTGGAAAGCCGAACCATCGCGAGCGGAGACCTCCACCCGCTGGCCCAGGCCGCCACGATAGCGGCCCGCGCCGCCGGAATCCGGCAAGAGCTCCTTGCGCCAGATGACGAGGGGGGCGGCGGTCTCGCAAATCTCTACGGGAATCGCCCGGATGCCGCTGGGGAAGGCGGTGGCGGACAAGCCATCGGACATGGGCCGCGCGCCCGAACCGCCCGCGTTGAAGAACAGAATCTCGAACGGCCTGCCGCCCGAGCCGCCACGCAATTGCAGCCCCCAGTTGCAGGCGGCGCCCTCGGCGGGAATGCGGCCAGGCAGCGCGCCGGCCAGCGCGCCGAGGGCGATTTCGGGCAGGAACTGGCCGATGATATGGCGCGCGCAGACAGGCGCGGGGTGCTCGACGTTGAGAATCGACCCCAGCGGCGCGTCGACCTCCACCAGCGACAGCGAACCCGCATTATTGGGCACATTCGGCGCTACCGCGGCGCGGATGCCGAAGGCGGCGTAGGCGCGGGTATAGTTGAGCACCAGATTGATGCCCTTGGTGCTGGCGCGCGACGTGCCATCGAAGGTGACCTGGATTCGCTTGCCGTCCATCTCGACCTGGCAATGGATATCCACGGCTTCGTCGTAGCCATCGAGCCGGGTATGCGACTCCCAGCGGCCCTGGGGCAGCGCCTCGATCGCAGCGCGCATGCCTGCCGCCGAACGGTCGAGAATGAAGCCACCGATGCGCTCCAGTCCCGCTTCGCCAAACTCATCGAGCGTGGCCGCCAGCCGTCGGCTGCTGACTTCGTTGGCCGTGATATACGACAGGATGTCGCCCACCACGGGCTCGGGTTGCCTCACGTTGGCCCGCACGATGTCGAGCACGTCTTCGTTGAGCCGGCCGGCGCGTGCGAGCTTCAGGATGGGCAGATACAGGCCTTCTTCATAAACCGAGCGGCCATCCGGCCCCTGGCCCAGGCCGCCGATATCCACCTGATGGCAGGTGCAGGCAAAGAAACCGACCACCTGGCCATTCTGGAAAGCCGGCGATAGCACCGTGACATCGTGAAGATGGCCCGAGGTCAGCCACGGATCGTTGGTGATGAAGTGATCGCCCTCGGCCATGGTGTGGGCGGGGTGCTTGTCGAGAAAATGGCGAGCGCAGGCCGCCATCGAGTTCACATGGCCGGGCGTGCCCGTCACGGCCTGGGCCACCAGACGACCCTCGAGATCGAACAAACCGGCCGACAGATCGCCAGCCTCGCGGACCGTGGGCGAGAACGCCGTGCGCATCAGTGTGCGGGCCTGCTCTTCGACCACGGCGATCAGGCGGCTCCATAAGACTTGGGCCCGGATTTCCTCGGGCGCGGCGGCCACCTGCGCTTGCTCCGCGCCGCTGTCGTCGCGCGCCATCAGGACGTCGCCCGCGGCCGAGGCTTCGATCCTGAGTCCCGCGGGAACCACGATGGTGGTTTCGTCTTCGGCCAGCAGAAGCGGCCCCGCCAAGGCGACGCCGGGCGCCAGCGCCGCCACCGACGCTACCTCGCCCGTGACGAATCGGCGCAGGGTTTGGTCGTAGAACTCGCGCGCAACGCGTTCGGCCTCGGCCGGGGCGGCGACCGCCGGCGTGGGAACATCGGCCACCGGGGCCTCCACCCGAACCGTCCAGCCTAGCACCTCGATTTGCCCGCCCTCGATGATCCTGCCGTACAAGGCGTGATAGGCGGCCTCGAAGGCTTCGCGCAACATGGTCTGGTCGTTGGCCTCGAAGCGGCGTGCCGGAAGCATGACGCGGATCTCGTGGCCCTGGCCGCGATAGCGCATCCAGGCGGTGCGCTGTTCGCGCACGTCGGCGCCGGGCGCCGCGCGCGTGACGACGCGATGCATGTCGGCCGCCAGATCGTCGACGATGGCATTGGCCGCGTCGGCAGCGAAGTCCGCCAGGGCCAATTGCACGCTGCGCGTGGTTTCGAACGCCACCGGCGCGCGCAGGAAGCCCAGCGCCGAGCCCACGCCCGCCCCATCGGGGATCACCACGCGCTCCAGGCCAAGCTTGGCGGCCAAGCGTGCGGCGTGCAGGGGAGCCATACCGCCGATGGCGA
>Ga0265293_10009528_pt1 | contig 13926 bp, 11 predicted proteins | sample Munlanlewell138R_FD_192505 | JGI IMG/M metagenome (GOLD analysis project Ga0265293, IMG submission 192505) | Leachate microbial communities from a municipal landfill in Southern Ontario, Canada - Leachate well 138R | ecosystem: Engineered > Solid waste > Landfill > Unclassified | place: Canada...
CCTACATGAATCCCAATTTACCGATATCGGATGAACTCGTAAAAGCGATTACGGACTTCGTAAAGAATAACGAATCCCGATATATTCATTGAAAAGAAGTCCGCCCACAATGAGTGCGAGGCCTGTAATTGATGGGTTGTGCAATCTGAGCCGGAAGCAATTCGTAGGATTCGAACAGAACCAGATAATACATTGCAGGGTTGAGTGTTCCCGCAACGGCAAACATCCGCCATTGTCTGCGACTGACGGAGCGAAGCAAAAACCATCGCTTACGAAAGGTGAGCATGATGGCAAATGTGATCAATGCCGTGATGGAGGCAATCAGAAGCAGTTCGTAATACGTAAGGATCGATAGCGCCAGTTTAAACGCCGATGCTACAGTAGCCCAACTCAAAACGGTTATGGAAACGTAAAGAATAGCCTTTTTATCGTCTTTCATGCGGAACATTGAAATAGTTTATTTCGTAATTTTTCATTTTACCCTGCCGGAACAGGTTTTCCTCTGTTCGGACCAGCACTTAACGATGTGGCAAAATTACGAATTTACCATCAGAACAAACCGTTATGTTTCGAAAGATGGCAAACTTTGATGGCAAACATTGCAGGTGATTATTTTTTACTGCTCGGTTTTTTTGAGGGCTAATATAGAAATTCACACACATATTGCCGATATTGCCAAATCGAACATCAAAAGTCCGCTGGATTTTCTTTAAACCTTTGGCCGTAGCATGATTGCATCGTGTGGGAGCAGGGTGGGGCACAGCATGATCCACGAGAATTATTTTTCAACCTATGTGGGGTTCTTGGTAACCATTTGATTGGAATATTGCTTCGGATTACAAATCCTTGCTTCGAGGGTTAGAAGCAGTGTTTATTTGGTTATTTGCCATACGATGCAATTGTAGGGAAAAACGGGCTAACGGTTGGTGGTATGAAAAGTTGGCAATTGCGGGGATTTCCTGTCAGGTACACGAAAAGTTGAAGCGGGTTATAACCGATGAATAACTTACTAAAACGTCAATTTTTTATACTGCGTGTTAACTGCTGGTTTTAATAATTTCCTCCCATTGCTTGAAATAAATCTATTGTTCTTTTTATGTCAATTATTTGGGTCGCTGATACTGTTTTTATATCATAATATTGCCGTCCTATGAATTTCATTTTTGCAGATTTAGCGTTTGCTAAGGCATTAAGAAGTTCTTTGTCTGAATCTCGAACAGGCTCATCGAACCATTCCCATATTTTTCCACCGTTTCCTGAATCCGTTTCAGTATCTGAAGGAATATATTCATAGGCTTTCCCATCAATAGAAAATTGTACCTTACTAAAGAAAAGCCAATCATCTGCATAATATTGAATTCGAAATCTTAAATTACTTGGCATTCCTTTGTTAGATTGGAAATAACAATAAATACCATTCATATTAGTATATTGTGGAGCAGACTTGGGTTTATGCCAAACCAATCCGTTTGGGTCAAATTCATCCTTTTCCTCAATAAAATATGGTTTCAATTCTTTTATTTTCAAACTGTCAATTTTTGCAGTCTGTCTAAATGATTCAATTTTTTCTTCTTTGCTTTTATCAACAGACTCTTTTATGGAATTATTCATAGAAAAAATTCTATTTTCAATTTCATTCTCCAATTTCTCCTTGTTTTCAAAATAGACTGAATTCGTAATATCATTTCCATCTTTATCAATCAGTTTAAATTTTAGGGGAGCTGAATATACTTTACCAATAGCTTCTTTCATATCATTATTGACCTTTTGTGAAATGCAAAATGACTGATATGCTTTCAAATAGGCTGCACTATCGCTAATTGCCATTATTGTTTTCGGTTCTTTTTCTTTTATGTCAATTCCTCCGAAAACACTTTCATCGCTAATAACTTCAATGTACTTGTATGATTTCTTAAACTCACAAGATTCAAAAAGAATCATTGTTAGCAGTAGCACAAAAAATAATATTCTTTTCATAACAAATTTATTTTATGGTTAGTAGTCTTCATAAGCTTGCTGGTAACGTCTTATTTACGCAATAAATATACAAATTATGTAAAAATAAAATTCAAAACCCACAATTATTTCTTTGTCTTTTTAATAGAGAAAAACTTGTTGGCTGCATTCTTATTCAATTGCTTTCTCTGCCGCAACGGTGATGCTGAAAATTCCGATTTCTTTTTGGTTAAACTGTCGGATTTCTTCTTCGTTGAGGTATTTCTGCAAAATTTCCTGTGGCAGTTGCACTTCCTTTTGCTTGTGAACGGTAACCGATTGAAATCCCGTTTCCCGAATAATATTCAGATACTCCTGCATCTCAATGGCTCCCGAAACGCAACCGGCATACATCTCGGCATCGTTTTTCAATTTTTCGGGCAAATTGCCTTTGACAACCACATCCGACACGCAAAAATGACCGCCGGCTTTCAATACCCGTCTGATTTCAGCAAACGCTTTCCGTTTGTCGGGAACCAGATTCAATACGCAATTGGAAATCACCACGTCAAACTGATTGTCATCCAACGGCATATCTTCGATGTCGCCTTTGACGAATTCCACATTTTGAAAGCCGAGTTTGGCCTTGTTTTTACGGGCTTTCTCCAGCATGGCATCGGTAAAATCAATGCCGACCACCCTACCGGTTTCCCCCACGATGGCTCGGGCAACAAAACAATCGTTACCTGCACCGCTTCCCAAATCGAGCACACTGTCGCCCTCGTTGATGGACGCAAATTGGGTAGGTATGCCGCATCCCAATCCCAAATCGGCATCTTCATGATACCCTTTCAGTTGGCGGTAGTTTTCACTGAATACGGCATAATCGACCGTAGAACAACACCCGCCAACGCCGCAGCAGGAAGTTTCGTTTTGTTCTTTCGATTGCCGGGCAATCACTGTATAAGTGTCTTTAACAACGGATTTGATATTTTTTTCCATAAAATTGAATGTTAGAGTTGTATTCCTGATTTTTTGAGAATATAAAGCATGATGAAATAGGCGATGATCGTCAGCGCAGAGGAGATGGCAAGCGACAGCCCACGGTATAAATCACATTCATAAAAACCGATGCCATCTGACTGCGGCAACTGTTACCGGTGCAAAGGATAAGTATTTTCATCAATGTGAAATTAATTTTCGGGATTGCAACAAACATCGTTGGGTTGAATGTTGGAGAAGAATTGCCGGAAAGCTTCATTGGCTTTTTCCCAATTCTCCCGATCGATGCAGTATCTCACTTTGGGTGGCTCGATTTCGCCTCTGATTAATCCGGCGTTTTTCAGTTCTGTCAAGTGTTGCGATACGGTAGCTTTTGCAATAGGAAGTTCCTGGCAAATATCGCCAAAGAAACAACTATCCATCGAAGCCAAGTATCGAAGAATGCTGATGCGGGCAGGATGTCCCATTGCTTTGGCAAAACGCGCCAACTCTTCGATGTCGATGTCGTATGTTTTATTTTTAGGGTAAGCCATCGGTCAATTGATGATTTTAATTTGTTGTTCGCAAAATTACGAATAATATTCGAATCGCAATAAACACCGAAGATGTTTTTCTAAAAATTGGCGATGTTCGAGAAAACGGGTTTTTCAAACCACTTTTATTGCTCCTCATTCGCAAGCCGTGACCCGAAATGTGCAACGTACCCGATTTTGCAGGCCTTTTATTGCACTTCCTTCGCTTCTTCTTCGCTCTTCCTTCGCTCTTCCTTCGCTTCAAGGCAGGGACAAAAACACCGGAATCGGTGGAATTATGGTAGAATAAAGCTGCGTATCTGCCTCATATAAAGCGGAATACATAGGCGAAGCCGAAGCGGACTTTGTGCGAGGATGGTGCAAGGGTGATGCAAGCATGGAGCGAGGATGGTACGGCCTTGGTACGAGGAAGGTGCGGAGATGGTGTGTCTTGTCCTGAAATACGTTTCCGGTAAATCTAAACAAAAATCAGGACGATGCAAAGTGTTGGAAGCATAGGAAATGTCGGGGGGTGTAGGAACTGTAGGAAAGTGTAGGAAAGTCTGACCCGGAGCGGGTTTCAGGAGCATCCCCCGGCGTAGGAAAGTGTAGGAAAGTGTAGGAAGTCAGGGTACAGAGCGTAGGAAGTGTAAAGCCGACCAGTTTGAGGAAAAAGCAGGAAAGTACGATGCAAATTGAGTTTTACAACCAATTTTTCAGTAATATTGCACTTGCCGGTTAACGTTGGAGTATCAATTCATTATAAAACTGTTTATTATGCAACTTAAATCATTTGTTTGCAGTATTTTATTTATTTTGATTTTTCAATCTCCGAATCTTTGGGGACAAAATGAAAGGTTCAACGGATTGAATATGAATATGGGAAATTTGTATCGGCTTTCCAATGCCGAAACACGATCGATCAGTCCCGAAAACTTTACGGGAGAAAAAGGAAAGGGAGGAATGGCCATCCCTGATCCGGATGCGCCGCGAAATACGGCCAATGCTTCGTTGGCAGCACAAGATCTCGGGCAAGGATGGAAGGTCAATCCTTTTATCATTATTAAACCTGGCGAGACCATTACCCTGGCCGAAATTGATGGTTCTGGAGCTATTCAGCATATCTGGATGACACCTACCGGCAATTGGCGATTTTCCATTCTTCGTATTTACTGGGACGATGAAGAGACGCCTTCGGTTGAAGTACCGGTAGGTGACTTTTTCGGGATGGGGTGGGGTGAATATGCTCCTTTAAATTCCCTTGCCGTTTGTGTTAATCCCGGTAGTGCATTTAACTGTTACTGGCCGATGCCTTTTCGGAAGAAATGCCGGATTACGATGGAGAATATCAACGACCGGGACGAGATGAGGCTTTATTATCAAATAGATTACACACTTACCGAGGTGCCTGATGATGCGGCCTATTTTCATGCCCAGTTTCGCAGGACAAAAGTGAACGAAACGTCGGATTACACGATTATCGATAATGTGAAAGGAGCGGGGCATTTTGTGGGGGTTTATCTGGCATGGCAGGTGAATAACAATGGTTGGTGGGGCGAAGGAGAGATCAAATTCTTCCTTGATGGCGACACCAAATTTCCGACGATTTGCGGCACGGGGACGGAAGATTATTTTTGTGGCTCCTACAATTTCGACCGGAATGGGAAATATGTCACCTTTACCACCCCTTACAGCGGACTCGTGCAGGTAATACCCCCTGACCTGACGTATAAAGCAGGACAACGGTTTGGGCTTTATCGGTGGCACATCATGGATCCCGTTCGTTTTAAAAAGGATTTGCGCATCACGATTCAGGATTTGGGTTGGCGCCATGGGGGACGGTATCTGCCCCAGAAGTCCGATATATCTTCGACTTCTTTTTGGTATCAAAGAGAGCCTCATGTCAAATTTCCCAAACTTCCCGATTGGCAATATCTGGAAGTAAATTAGTCTCAACGTATGACAATGAAGAAGCCGGTTAATTCTCAATTGCTGATTTGTTGGTTTTTGTGGTCTGTTTAGCTGTCCGCGTAAGGCTGAGAAAGGGATGCCGGGAAAGCAACAGATCGGTATAAAAATGCTTCCTTAAAAAAATCCATTGATCGGATAAATGAATAATATGAATAAAAAACCTGTTGTCATCGGTATCGGGGAACTGCTTTGGGATATCTTGCCTTCCGGCAAAAAAGCAGGAGGAGCTCCCATCAATTTTGTATATCATGCTTCCCAAGTTGGCGCTGAAAGCTATGCCATTACGGCCGTCGGGAATGATCCGTTAGGCGACGAAATTCTGAAAGAACTCGGTCAGGCAGGCATAAATGCCATGGCAGAACGTGTAAATTACCCTACCGGCAAAGTTCTGGTGGAACTAAAGGAAGGAATTCCTTCTTACACCATTATCGAAAATGTGGCATGGGATCATATACCGTTAACGGACCCCATGAAAGAAATTGCCAAAAAAGCCGATGCTGTGTGTTTTGGAACGCTTGCTCAGCGTTCGGAAGAATCGCGGAATACCATTCAAGCATTTCTTACGTTGACGCCGCCACATGCGTATCGGATTCTCGATATCAATATACGTCAACATTATTATTCCGAAGAAATAATAACTTCATCACTCGAAAAAAGCAATGTTTTGAAGTTGAACGATGAAGAGCTGAAACTGTTGAAACGGCTTTTTTCTCTTGATCATTTGTCGGATGAAAATGTTTGCCGTTGGTTTATGGAACAATTCAATTTGAAATTCCTGATATTGACTGCGGGAGAGGAGTACAGCCTTATTTTAGCTCCGGAAGATTCCTCCTTTATAAAAACCCCGAAAGTGGAAGTCGTGGATACGGTTGGAGCAGGTGATGCTTTCACCGGTGTTTTCATCACTGCCATTCTTCACGGAAAATCCATGCATGAAGCGCATCAATTAGCAGTGGACAGATCAGCTTTCGTTTGCACCCGCCCCGGTGCATGGGTCACACAATAAAATAAACATTCGCTTTCTCAACTTATTCCGGTGATGTTGGCTTTTTTCCCATGGGTTTTGTGGAATTCCGGGGAAATGGGGATACTCGGGAGTCAGAGATTTCGGTATACGAGGTGTAGGAAGCATAGGAAGTGTCGGGGAGGTGTAGGAAAGTGTAGGAAGTGTAGGAAGTGTAGGAAAGTCTGACCCGGAGCGGGTTTCAAGTGCATCCGCGAGCGTAGGAAAGTGTAGGAAAGTGTAGGATTTGGGGATGTATAGGAGATGACATGCGATTTTTTTTCCGTTTTTTGATAATAACGAATGGACAGAAGAAACGACAATTTTTGAACTTTCCGAAAAACCTAAGTGAGCATTATTGATGGGTGTGCATAATGCTTGTTTGCATTTGTATCGAAATTGTGGCAACATTGCTAAAAAATACAAAAACAACACCGTGAAATGCTTGTAAAGTTGGGTTTAATTGTTTATTTTTGAGTTCGAAACAAAAAAGCTGTTGAATTTACAAAGGAAACAATGTCGACGGCAACGAATTATGCGATAGCACAATCGCCAACATCTTGAAAAAAGTATGGGCAAGAAAAGAAGAAAAAACGGGAACAAACAAGAAGAACCGTTAGAAAAACAACTCTTTAAAGCGGCCGACAAACTGAGAAAGAACATCGATGCCGCCGAATATAAACATGTGGTGTTGGGATTGATATTCCTGAAATACATCTCCGATGCTTTTGAAGAATTATATGCCCGACTGAAAGTCGAAGAAGAACTGGGAGCCGATCCTGAAGACAGAGACGAATACAAAGCGGAGAACGTTTTCTTTGTACCACAGAAAGCGCGCTGGGGTTTTCTTTTATCCAAAGCAAAACAACCCGATATCGGTAAGTATGTGGATGAGGCTATGGATGCCATAGAAAAGGAAAATCCTTCACTAAAAGGTGTTTTACCCAAAGTATATGCGCGACAAAACCTTGATCCTACCAGTTTGGGAGAATTGATCGACTTGATTGGCAACATTGCCCTTGGCGATACCAAAGCACGCAGTGCCGATGTACTGGGACATGTGTTTGAATATTTTCTGGGTGAATTTGCGCTTGCGGAAGGCAAGAAAGGCGGACAATTCTACACGCCTCGATGTATTGTCGAATTGTTGGTCGAAATGTTGGAACCCTATCACGGTCGTGTGTTTGACCCCTGTTGCGGTTCTGGCGGTATGTTTGTTCAATCGGAAAAATTTGTAACCGAACATCAGGGAAGGGCAAACGACATTTCCATTTACGGACAGGAGAGCAACCAAACAACCTGGCGGTTGTGCAAGATGAACCTGGCTATTCGCGGCATCGACAGTTCGCAGGTGAAATGGAACAACGAGGGTTCGTTTCTCAACGATGCCCATAAAGATCTGAAAGCCGATTATATTCTTGCCAACCCACCGTTTAATGTGAGCGATTGGGGCGGAGAATTGCTACGGAACGATGCCCGCTGGCAATATGGTGTACCACCGGTTGGCAACGCCAACTTTGCCTGGTTGCAGCATTTTATCTATCACTTGGCGCCAACCGGACAGGCCGGAGTGGTATTGGCCAAAGGAGCATTGACTTCAAAAACCGGCGGTGAGGGCGAAATACGAAAAGCTTTGATTGAAAACGGTTTGATCGATTGTATTGTAAATCTTCCTGCCAAGCTGTTTTTAAATACACCAATTCCGGCTGCACTTTGGTTTTTGAGTCGAAACCGCAATAATGGCAAATTTCGCGATCGTCATGATGAGATATTGTTTATCGATGCCCGAAATCTGGGGCATATGATAAACCGCCGTACCTGTGAACTTTCTCGCGAGGATATTCAGAAAATTGCGAGCACATACCACAATTGGCGAAATCCCGATGGCAATTATGAAGATGTTCCCGGTTTTTGCGCTTCTGTGTCAATTGAGAAAGTAAGAGCGCTCGATTATGTGCTTACGCCCGGCAGGTATGTTGGTTTACCCAACAATGACGATGACTTTGATTTCAACGAACGTTTCACTGCCCTGAAAGCCGAACTGGAAGAGCAGCTGAAAGAAGAAGCACGGTTGAACGAAATCATTCTTGAAAATTTATCGAAAATCAAATTGATGGATGAAAAGTAAAATAAAGGCAGCATTATTTTACTTTGAGTGCTAAAAGTAAAATAACGATATTTATATTTTCCTTATCGATAAAAATATGATTGAACTTGAAAAATATCAAGCCGGACATTTTGAGAAAAATTTAGGGTACAAATATTTTGTTCCTAGTGCAATTAACGACGAATGGACTTGGAAAACGCCGGCCTTGAATCTGCTATTGGAAAAAGCAGCTATTAAGTTGGGTGAATTAAATTCTTATGCACGGCTCGTTCCCAATATTGATTTGTTTATTCAATTGCATGTGACCAAAGAAGCGGTGGTTTCAAGCCATATTGAAGGCACCAAAACCAATATGGATGAAGCCCTTTTGCCGGTTGAAGAAATTCATCCCGAACGTAGAGACGACTGGCAGGAAGTAAATAATTACATCAAGGCATTAAATAATGCTATTGAAGAACTAAAATCACTGCCTATTTCTTCTCGCTTACTAAAAGAAACGCATAAAATACTGCTGCAAAGCGTAAGGGGTGAACATAAATTACCCGGAGAGTTCAGAACTAGCCAAAACTGGATTGGAGGTACTTCACTGCATGATGCAGTATTTATTCCGCCATCTCACCACTTGGTGAATGAACTTATGAGCGATTTGGAAAAGTTTCTTAATAATGATGAAATTAACGTTCCTCTGCTAATACGTATTGCTATTGCACATTATCAATTCGAAACTATTCATCCGTTTTTAGACGGGAATGGCCGTATCGGACGTCTTATGATAACTTTATTTCTTGTATCAGAAGGTATTTTAGATAAACCTTTACTCTATCCATCATTGTATTTCGAAAAAAATAAAAGCCTGTATTACGATAATTTAAGTAATGTAAGAACCAAAAACGATATGCTGCAATGGATAAAATATTTTTTAGTAGGCATTGAACAAAGTGCTGCAAAAGCGGTAGAAACACTTTCTAATATATTAAAACTTAAAGAAAGCATTGAAAAAGAGATAAATAGCAATTTCGGTCGGCGAAGCAATTCTGCTCATACGCTTGTTCATTTTCTATTTAAGGATCCGGTTATCTCTATTGATAAGGCAGCGAAAGAGTGTAATCTGAGTTTCAAAGCAGCTAATGATTTAGTAGCACTTATGCAAAAATCTAATTACCTTAAGGAATTGACCAAGCAAAGCCGCAACCGTATTTTTATTTTTGAGCCCTACTTAAAGATTTTTGACAATGACTGACGAACCGGATATATAACAAATCATTCTATAAACATGGATCAAAATCGCATTTCACAATTACAATCAGTTTTCGATGAAATTAGCCACTTTATTACAAGTGATGACGATAGAGAACAAGCGGGAGTTTGGTTTGCCCGGGAACTGATGGTGGCTTTGGGATATGCCCGTTGGGAGAATTTTCGGGTAGCAATTGGTAGAGCTGTTGAGTCATGTAAAACACAGAATATCAATGTGGATGATCATTTTCGTGAGGTCACGAAAATGGTTGAAATTGGCGAGGACATCAAAAAACTTGAACGTCGCGTGGCTGCTGAAGAAAAGCAAATTGAAAAGGCAAGTCCCAAATTGCCTAAAAACAACAACAAACAATAATCCTGTCATTCTTTTTTAAGATAAATAGTAATGAGTGAGTGGAAGGAATATAAACTGGGGGAGATTGCAGAAATAATTCCTGGTTTTGCTTTTAAAAGCAAAGAATTTGGTAAAATTGGGGAATTAGTTATAAAAATTAAAGACATTAATCCCCCTTATATTATTTTAAGCGCAATGGAAAGGGTTGACACAAGTTCATACCCAAAAGATAAATTGGGAAAATATAAGTTAGCCAAAGGAGATTTTGTTGTTGCCATGACAGGAGCGACCATTGGGAAAGTTGGTAAACTCAAGACTGATGTATTGGCATATATAAATCAACGAGTGGCAAAAATAAAAGCTAAAAATTGCGTATGCAATGATTTCATTTATTATTCTATTAGTACCGAGCAATTTCAAGCCTTTATAAGAAATAATATCGATAGTAATACCGCCCAAGAAAATATCAGCGCAATTAGTATAGGAAAATTTCCAATTTTACTTCCCCCTCTTCCCGAACAAAAAGCCATAGCCTCAATTCTTTCCAGCCTCGATGATAAAATAGATCTTCTTCACCGCCAAAACGCCACGCTCGAAAAAATGGCCGAAACACTTTTCAGGCAGCGGTTTATTGAGGAAGCAAAAGAGGAGTGGAAAGAAGGCAGAGTATCAGATTATGCTTTGCATTTAAAAGATTCCATTCAACCTCAAAAAAATCCATCAACTTTTTATTTTCATTATAGCATTTCTTCTTTTGACAATGGAAGGATTCCGATTACGGAACTTGGTGAAGAAGTTAAAAGCAACAAATACAAGGTGCCAAAGAATTGTATTCTATTCTCAAAATTAAATCCTCATAAAGAAAAGAGGGTATGGTTACTTCAAGACGAAGTAGAAGAAAATTCTATATGTTCAACTGAATTTCAGGTTGTTTTTCCAAAAAATAAACAGCACTTGTATTTCTTATATGGTTGGTTAACTTTCAATGAAAACTACAATGAAATAGCTTCTGGTGTTGGAGGAACAAGTAGTAGCCACCAGAGGATAGACCCAAAAGCAATTTATGAATTTCAATGTCCACTTATTTCTGATAGTGTAATTGAAAATTTCAATGTTAAGATAAAACCAATTTTTATGAAGCAGGTAATTAACCAAAACCAAATCCGCACTTTGACTGCTTTGAGAGATACGCTGTTACCTAAGTTAATGAGTGGGGAGATAAGGGTAAATCAAACCTAAATTATGAAAGAAAAAAAACCTATTCTAAATTACAATGAAATCATTGACCTTATCAAAAACCAAACAAACCATCTGTTAATAGGGAATGGTTTTAACTATGGACTTGGAATAAACACAAGTTATAAATCGATATTCGATAAAATGATTGAAAATGATCGAGGTGTTTATAAAGAAGCTACGCCCATAGTGGAAAATTGTAATTATGATTTAGAACTATTTATTGGAGAGTTAGAAGAAGACATTAACTCTGATAATGTTTTTCTGAAGAAATACATCAGAAATAAGATTAAGTTTGATTTCATGAAAGCTGCGCATGAAATAGTTAAAACCGGAATAAAAAATATTTATGCGGAAAAAAATGAGGGTGTATATTTATTGCTTCAAAATTTTACCAATTTTTTCTCATTAAACTACGATTCTTGTCTTTATTTACTTCTTTTGAAATATAAGCCGATTGACAATGAACCAAATAATGTAATAGCGTTTGAGCCTTCTATTAAATTTATAGAGGAAGATATGAATGCACAACAAAATAATATTTATACTGAGATCAAAGAAGCAAGGCGGACCGGTAAACTTAAAATTACGTTTGGTGATGAAAGTGATTCTTTAGAAAAGGCATTAAATAAATTAACAAAAACACATTTTCAAATAGAAGTTAATGCATATTCCAAGGCAAATAATAAGGGATGGAAAACAAAGGATATTGATAAAGTTGTTAATTTAATATTTGAAGAAGAGAAAAGAAATTTTTTTCTGAAAAAGATTGATGACGGGAGCAGGCAAATGAGTTTATTTAGTAATGAAAGAGAATTCATTTTTGATGTTAATAGCATTACACAAAATGTATTTTTTCTTCATGGCGCTTTTCACATATACAAAGATGGACGTAAGATAAAAAAGATAACGCAAGAATCTGATAAAGCACTGTATGAAAAGTTGGAAGAAATCCTCAATAACGAGGAGCAGGATATTGTTTGTGTTTTTCAACAAGAAAATAAAATCGATGCAATAAATCAAAATGAATACTTATTAAACTGTTATACTAAATTAGGTAGTTTGACCGGTAATATGGTTATTATAGGTAGTTCATTGGCGGATAACGACAATCACATCTTTAAACAAATAAACAATTCAGGTATTGAGACTGTTTTCATTTCCTCTTTGATGAGAGAAATTGAGAAGAATTTTGAATTAGCAAAACGAAGATTCCCTTCTAAAAAAATATATTTATTCGATGCGGAGACTATTTCCTATGAAGTACCTGGTGAATAAAACATAAAAAATCAATGACACGCATTACCGAAAACAGCATAGAAGAATTTGCCATCGAGTTACTGGAAAAACTTGGTTACGAATCGGTTTATGGTCCCGATATCGCCCCTGACGGCGAGACACCCGAACGGGAAAGCTACGAACAGGTTTTACTGATCGATCGGTTGCGTAAAGCCCTAAAACGTATCAATAGAAACATGCCCGCCGATGTACTTGAAGATGCCGTAAAAGAAATCCGGCGTATTCACTCACCGGAATTGTTGACGAATAACGAAACCTTTCATCGGTTTTTAACCGAAGGTATTCCGGTTTCAAAGCGGGTGGATGGCGATGATCGGGGCGACCTGGTTTGGCTGATCGACTTTAAAAATCCGTATAACAACGATTTTTTGGTTGTTAACCAGTTTACCGTTGTGGAAAACAACCATACCAAACGACCCGATATTATTTTGTTTGTTAACGGCATTCCGTTGGTAGTTATCGAGCTGAAAAATGCTGCCGATGAAAACGCATCCATTCGTTCGGCATTCCGACAAATAGAGACTTATAAATCGTTGATTCCGACGCTTTTTATTTATAACGGTTTTGTGGTTATTTCCGATGGGTTAGAAGCCAAAGCAGGAACCATTTCGTCGGGATTCAGCCGTTTTATGGCCTGGAAATCGTCCGACGGAAAAATTGAAGCTTCGCATTTGGTTAGTCAGTTGGAAACCCTCATTGCGGGAATGCTCGATAAGGAGACATTGATTGATTTAATTCGTCATTTCATTGTTTTTGAAAAAACGAAAAAAGAAGATCCCGAAACGGGAATTATTACCATAAATACCGTTAAAAAGATGGCTGCCTACCATCAATACTATGCGGTGAACCGGGCTGTTGAATCGACGTTGAGGGCGGCGGGATATACGCTGTCTTCGAGAGCTTCAGACACCGTTACAGAGGTTCCGCTGCCTGAGGATCTCGAAGGCATCTGTTTAATAGAATCGCCCGAAAGTTATGGACTTGTGGGTGTGAAAAAACAACCTATGGGTGACCGTAAAGGCGGCGTGGTTTGGCACACCCAAGGGAGCGGTAAATCGCTTTCGATGGTTTTCTTTACCGGGAAAATCGTGTTGGCAATGGATAATCCGACCGTTGTGGTGATTACCGACCGTAACGATTTGGACGACCAGCTTTTCGATACTTTTGCTGCTTCGAGACAGCTGTTGCGACAAGAGCCGGTGCAGGCCGAAGACAGAAATCATCTCAAAGAGCTGCTAAAAGTCGGTTCAGGTGGTGTGGTCTTTACAAC
>Ga0265293_10009529_pt1 | contig 13926 bp, 13 predicted proteins | sample Munlanlewell138R_FD_192505 | JGI IMG/M metagenome (GOLD analysis project Ga0265293, IMG submission 192505) | Leachate microbial communities from a municipal landfill in Southern Ontario, Canada - Leachate well 138R | ecosystem: Engineered > Solid waste > Landfill > Unclassified | place: Canada...
TGGTGGCTTCGTCCACACTGCCCGTTCCAGCGATGACCTCGCCGTCCACGGGCACGCGGGCGCCGTTCTTAACCAGGACCGTCTCGCCTGGCGCCACCTCGGTAGCGCCGACCTCCACCTGCTGGCCGTCGCGCAGCACGAGCGCGGTCTCGGGCGCCACCTTGATGAGCTCCGCGAGCGCAGAGCGCGTCTTGTCGAGCGTGGCCCCCTCGAGGGCGTTGCCGAGCGAGAAGAGGAACGTGACGGCCGCCGCCTCCCAGACCTCGCCGATGACGAGCGCCCCGCCTGCGGCCACGGTGACGAGGAGGTCGATGCTCACGAGGCGCGTGAGGAGCGCGCGGTACGCCTTCACGGCGATGGGCACGCCGGCCACGACCGCGGCTATCACCATCAGCAGCCGGTCGAGAGGGTACGTCCCATCGCCGCCGAGCGTCCACGAGTAGAGGAACGCCGCGGCGATGAGAGCGCCCGCTACCCAGGTGACGGTTCTGGTGGCGTGCAGCCAGCGGTCCAGGAGGTTCACGTTACCCGGGCCTCCTTCAGAACGCGGACGGCCGCGCCTTGTAGCCCGCCTTCGCCACCTGCTCCACCAGGGCCTCAACGGCGGTAGCCGGGTCGTGCTCGACTTCGATCTTGGAGGTCGCGAAGCTCACCTTCACGTTGTGAACGCCGTCCATGGCGGCGAGCTGCTTCTCGATCTTGGTTACGCAAGAGGGGCAGGAGAAGCCCTCGGCGCGCAGTACGCTGCGGCGGCTGGCGGCCGTGCTGTTGTTATCGGTTCCGGTACTCATCGTTCTTCCCTTCCGTGGCGCGTCCTTGCGCCTCTGAACCGACCATAAGCGCCCCCGCGGGAACGTTCCTTGACGCCAATCAAGTAGCTCACGCTGCGAACCTGCTCAACCTTCACACCGGTATCCGGAACCTCGTGCCATGCTTCCCGGAGGAAACCAGCTAGTGGGGTAACCGCGGTGCCCCGTGAGGAACCCTTTGGTCGAATCGAGCGGCAGAGCATTACCTGAGATCGAGCGGCGGCTTCGGCGCTTCAAGCGTCCGTTGTACGCGGTGATCTTGTGCCTTGTGGCTGTTCAGTCGCTGTTGGCCGACCGCGTGGTTGGCAGCCCGTTCGAGTCAACCGCCCGCTACGTTGTGGGCGGTCTGGCGGTCCTCGCCGCCATCCTCATACTGGCCGTGCCGCGGCTGTTCCGAGGGGTCGAGATCGGTGTGCTCATCGTGGGCGGCCTCACCAGCATCACGTTCCTGTGGCTGGCGCTTGGTAGCGGTTTCCTAACACACACAGCAGCCATCCGCACCTTCACCATCTGGCTCGTGCTGATCATCGTGTGGGCGTTCATGGCGTTCCGCAGCAAACTGGCGCTCGGCGTCTCGGGGCTGTTACTGGCCGTGGGCGTTGTCCGTGTGGCCACTCACCTGTTCACGGCCGAGCCGCCGCCCGGCGCCGACCGCGAGCTCGGTGCGCTGTTCGACCTCATCATGGTCGGCACCTCCTCACTGCTCCTCCTCTTCGGGCTCACCAACTCGGTGGAGAGACGCAGCGCCGCCCTGGCGGCGGAAGAGACGGCCGCGCGGATCCTCTCGATAGATTCGCTGACGGGCGTTACGAACCGCGCCGCGTTCCACGGCCTGCATCAGCAGCTGACGCGGGGGCGCGCCGACCGGCAGGTAGCACTGGTGCTCGTCGACCTCGACGACTTCCGCAGCATCAACGAACGCTTCGGCACCGCGGCCGGTGACGAGGTCCTGCGCGAAGCCGCGCTGCGGCTGGCTCACACGGTCGGACAGGAAGCGCGCGTGCTAGCCAGGCTAGGCGGCGACGTGTTCGGGTTACTCATCGAGGGCCCGCTGACCGACGACGCTGCCGCCGCCCTGGCAGCGCGCGTAACGAACGCGTTCCAGGCACCCTTCAACGCCGGCGGTGGGCCGCTGCAGGTGACCGTCACCGTGGGTATCAGCAGGTACCCACAGGACGCTCGGACGCAGACCGACCACGTCTCCAGCGCGGAGTCGGCGGTGGCGCAAGCCAAGGAGCGGGGTGAGGGCTTCCGGCTCGCGTCCGAGAGCACGCATGAACAGGAGCGCGCCGCCCTGGCGCGTGACCTGCGGGAGGCGATCGGCAAGGGCGAGCTGGAGCTGTACTTCCAGCCGATAGGCACCGTCATCGCCGGCGCGGACGCCGAAATCGAGGGCACCAAAGTGACAGTGCGCATAGCGGAGACGCTGATCCGCTGGAACCACGCCGAGCGCGGCATCGTGCGGCCGCAGGAGTTCATCCCATTAGCGGAACGGGCCGGCCTGATCGTGGCCATAGGCAACTGGGTACTGGGAGCGGCGTGCAAGCAGGCCGTGCAGTGGGAGCGCGCCGGGCACGGCTCCTTCGTCATCTCCGTTAACGTCTCGCCGCACCAGTTCACGGAGCCGGGCCTGGTTGAGTCGATCAAGCGTGCGCTCACGGCCTCCGGCCTCCCGCCCGAACGGTTGCTGGTGGAGGTGACGGAGACGAGCGCCGTTCAACCCATAGTTGAGCAGCGGCTTTCCGAGATTCGCGCGCTGGGCGTGCGGGTGGCGATAGACGATTTCGGGGCGGGTTACTCGTCGCTCGGGCGCTTACGTTACATGCCCATCGACTTCGTGAAGCTGGACCGCTCGTTCGTGCGCGGACTGGACGGCGACGACGTGCGTGGCCGGCTCATAGTGCGCGCCGCCGTAGTGCTAGCGCACGGCCTGGGCGCCAAGGTCGTGGCGGAGGGCATCGAGAGCCGCTCGCAGGCGGTGGCCGCCGTAAGGGTGGGGTGCGATTACCTGCAGGGCTACCTGCTGGCTGAGCCCGCTCCCGCCGGGCCGTTCAGCGCCACCTGGTCCAGCGGCGACGTGGTGGCGTGGTGCGAGAACGACGACGTGAGCACTCCTGCTATCAACTGACCTTCACGCGCCACCAGCACTTGAGCCCACGACCGCTCGGCACCAGCCAACTTCCCGAACCTCCCCGTAACCCCCGCCTCCTAACCTGGGTCCCATCCCAAGTCAGGAGCGCACCAACGTGTCCACAACCCCACCGTCCAGTGTCCGCTGTTCCCTCCGCGTCATCCTTGCCGCGTTGGCGCTCCTGGTGCTCTTCGCGCCCGGCGCCAGAGGGGTAGCAGCCAGCGCCGCCTGGAACGGGGAGCCTCACGCGCTCGAGCGGTTGAAGGTGGTGCTGCAAAGCCAGGAGAACAGCTGCGGCCCCGCGGCCCTCGCAACGCTCAGCCACTGGCTGGGCGTACCTCGCACCGAGACCGAGCTGGTGGCACTAGCCGAGCTGGGCCCGACCGGTCTGACCCTGTCGGAGTTCGCCCGCTTGGCGCACCAGGTCGGGCTCAGCGGCGCCTGGTACCAGGTGCGTTCCTCCGAACTTCAGCTTGTGCCCGCGCCGTTCGTTGCGCACTTACAGGCCGAGGGCAGCGCGGGTCTCGGTCACCTGGTAGCCGTGGCCGGCGTGGCACACGGCTACGTCGCTGTGGCAGATCCCGCCGCGGGCGCGCACGTGGTGCCCGTGGGCACCTTCGCGCGCCGCTTCACGGGCCGCGTCTACGTTCTGGAGCGCAGGCCGTGAGCCGCTGTGGCGGCTCCCGCCGTCGGGGCGTGACCGTACTGGCACCGCTCCTCTGCGCCCTGCTCAGCGCCGGGCTCATCAGCGTGGCGGGGCGCCCGTGGGGGCTTGAGCCTCTCGCCTGGGTAGCGTTCGTGCCCGCCTTCATAGTCCTGCCGCGCAGTCGGTCGTGGCTGCAGGCCGGCGCCCTCGCGGCCGTAACCGCCCTCGGCGTCACCACGCTGGCGTTCGAGGCCGCCGCGGCGCTCGGCGCGCACTGGCACCTGTTCGCGGTGCTGGTCGGCGCTCTGCCGTTCGCCGCCGCGGGAGCAGCCGCGTGGGCCGTGTCGCGACACCTGCCCGGCTGGCTCGGGTTCGTGGCGCTGGCGCTCTTCTGGACCGCCGCGGAGTTCGTCCCCGCGCAGTCGTCCCTGCTCGGCCGCTACGCGCTGCCCCTCAGCGCCATCGGCTACTCGCAGGCCGGCCTGCCCGCCATGCAGCTCGCGCGCTTCGGCTCCGTTACGGCCACCAGCCTGGCCCTCCTGCTCTTCAACGCGGCCGCGGCGCGGGCGTGGCATGCGGCGCGGTCTTGGACTGGTGCGACCCTACGGCCCCGGGCGGGCGCGGGGCAGCCAGCGGTCTCCGTTGCGGCGCGGACCGCGGCGCCAACGGCGGTGCCTGGCTCTGGGTCTCCCGCGGTGCCTAGTGCGGGGTCTCTCGCGTTCCCTGTCGCCACCATGGCGCTCGTCACTGGGCTCGTTGGCGCCGCTTGGCTGAGCGCGCCCGCACCCACGGGCCCCACGTTCGACGTAGCCATAGCCCAACCCAACCGCCTCACGGCCATGCTGGCCACCGCGAAAGCCGTGGACGCAGTGCGCGATCAGGTTCTAGCCGAGCTGACGCAGCTGGTAGACGGGGCTGTTCTCCAAAACTCAGCGCCGCGCGCTCTGGCTTCACCTTTCGGCGGGGCGCTACGCGTGAGCGGGCCCGCCTACGCCAGCACAGGTGCGCCGGACCTGGTCGTCTTCCCGGAGGGCAGCTGGCCGCAAAGCATCAGCTTGGAGGCGCCCGCCGCGTCCTTGGCACCCGCTTCGGTCTCCGCCCTCGCCGCCCTGCCACCCTCTCTGGTGGGTGCTGCCGGCGTCACCAGCTCTGGAGCCTCCACCAACTCCGCGTTCCTCTGGTCGGGTCACGACCTTACGCACGCTTACGCCAAGCTGCACCTGGTGCCCATAGCCGAAGCCGGGCTCCAGGCAGGCGCCCCGCCCCGCCCGGTGGCCGTTCCGACGAGCGCCGGCGGCGTCATGCAGGTCGCGCCGTTCATCTGTTACGACGTGGCGTTCCCCCAAACCGTTCGGCGTGCCGTACTAGCCGGCGCGCAGCTCCTGGCCGTGCTTACCGACGACGCTTTCGCGGCGCGCGGCGACGTTCCTCATCAACACCTTCGCTTGGCGCGTTTCCGAGCGGTGGAGAGCGGCGTGCCGCTCGCGTTCTCCTCGAACACGGGGCCCAGCGCGCTCATCCGCGCCGACGGCTCCCTGGCGGCGGTCACGGCCGCCGGCGAGGCCACCTTCGTACGCGCCGAGCTTGGTGCAGGGGCCGGCCCGACACCGTACCTGCGGTACGGCGACCGGGTCGGCGCGCTCACGTGCCTTGGGGCGGTCCTCCTGACCGTCCTGGCGGTCGTGAGCGCAGCGGGAAAGAGGGGAGGTGTTCCATCAGAGCTCACGCCAGCCACCTGAAGCCCCCGCTCCCCAAGGAGGAACCATGAAGCGCCTACTTCTCTGGTCTACGAACGTGCTTTTCCTGATGGTCTTGTCGGCCTCTTACGCCGGCCCGCAGAACGCGGGCCTCACGGCCCTAGCGGTGTCCGAGTTGAACACGGTCACCGCCGGTGCGTGCACCACCTGCGGACCCCAGTACCCCTACATCGAACACGAGGGGTGGGACATGATCAAGCGCCAGGAGAGCGCTCACACAGTCGTGAACCGCAGCGTCGTTCGGCAACTGATCAACAACTCCCCCAACGCGACCGCCGAGCACAAGATCTCGTACAACAACGCCTGCAGCTACAGGTGGACCTCCGGTAGCGCCAGTATCGGCGCCAGCCTCGGGATCTCCTTCAACCGGACTTACCAGTGCGATCAGACGGAGGTACTAACGGTACTCCTGCCGCCCCGCACCAGCGCCACCCTCTACCAGGGCACCAAGCGCTACTACGTGACCGAGACCTACCGCCATTACATGCAGTGGAGCGACGGTTACCGCGAGCTGAGCGGCCAGACCGCCAGCTTCCGCAGGGAACACACCTACTCCTTCCGAGAGGTCCGCTGACGCCGAACACCGGGTGGGTCGCCAACAACGGCGCCCACCCGGGCACTTTCGCAGGAGAGAGTCTATGAACTACGCATTCACCTTCGTACTAGCTAGTTACGCAGCACCGGCACGGCGCCTGCTCGCTGCTCCGGTCGCGTTCCTGCTCTGCGCGCTCGCCGGTGCCCCCGCCGCACACGCTCAGTCCACTAATGCCACCCAGGTCGACCCGCCCATCGTGGCGGTGCATTATCAGGACCTCCTGGCGGGCGAGCCGGCCCTCATCGACCTGTTCGTGCCGCCGCCCCTACTCGAGTGGGACGAGTTCGCGTTCTCCGCGGACGAGTGCCTGCAAGGTCGAGGCGTTCACGAGGGTCCTCCCGACAAGGTCCTGATCGTGCGCTTCGAGGTACCGGACGAGGGCACGTGCACCACGCGGGTCGACCTCCTCTTCACCAACGGTGACTCGTCCTGGGCGGCGGCAGCCCTGGTGGTAGTGAACCGCCTGCCGGACCTGGCGCCTCTAGAGGGGGTAGCGCCGTGGTTCCAGACGGGCCGGATCAACCTGCCCAGCGCAAAGCCCGACGATCCGCCGGCGGTGCTGCTGCTAATGGGCCTTACGAACTCGCACCACGAACCGCTGTCGCTCCTCGGCTTCGGTAACGACGCGGGGTTCGTGCGCGCCGTGGGGCAGGTCTTTCGGTACGACCCCGCCACCTTCCATGGCCGTTATGAGGACCTGGTACGCAACGGCTCCCCTTTCGAGCCGACGCTACTTCAACCCGGCGCCACCGCCCACTTCGCAATGGTGCTCGACCCGCAGCAACGCATGCCGACCGGAGCTGGCACTCTCACCGCGCGGCCGGTAGCTCTGATCGAGCGCGCCGGGGAGCGTCACACCGTGCAGTTCCCGCGCATGAGCACGGCGTGGGGCGTGGAGCTCCCGTGACCGCTGGCGCCGCGCGCCGCTTGCTGGCCTTCATCGCGGCGGCCTGTTGCCTCAGCCTGTTCCTCGCTCCCGCCGCGGCTCAGCCGCTGACCACACCGCCGGAAGCTGCGGGTAGTGGTGTTTCGGACGCCGCCGTAACGCTGTTCGGTACCACAACGGCGTCGGCCCACGAACGCGCGCTCGTTGCCGCCCTGCTCGCACGTTTCGAGGCCGCCTATCAGCCCAGTGCGGACGTGCTGGACGCCGCCTGGCACGTGGCTGCCTTAGGGCGCCAGCTCGAACTCGAGGCGTTACCGCGCCTAACGTTCACGGAGCGAACGACCTGGGACGCGTACGAGCGACTAGCTCTCGACCTCGACCTCTCTGCCTTCCTCACCCTCTACCGCAGCAACGGCGCACTACTGGAGCGGCTGCAGGGCGCGCGCGTGCGGATGCTGGGCCTCGAAGAGGCGCTCGCCTGGAACGACGCTAGTCACAGGTTCCGCAGCGACCTGCTGGCGCTGTCGTCGTTCCGCTTCATAAAGGAGCAACTGGCGGCCGCGCTGGCACGAGTTAACCAGGCGTACTCGGACGGCCCGACCGACATCTCCCAAGCGCTGCGGCTCTACCCCGAGGAACGCGACTTCCTCGCCCTGAAGCGCGCTCTCGAGGAACTCCGTGCTCAGGTGGCCCACCGGATCGCCGACCTGGAGGGCGCCCTACGGGCAGCGCTGCGCACGGACGACGCACTACCTGCCCTCCCACCACCTGAAGCGCTCGTGCAGCTGCTGGTAAGCGGCGACTTCGACGTCGCGCGTTGTCTCGCCACCTCACCTCTCCTCAAGCAGGCTGACCTTCACCACTCCGTCCAGGAGTTGGAACGCGCCTCGCAGAACGCGCTCGACTTCAGGGTGGAGTTGCACGGCAGCGCCCTGTACCGCTCCGGCGACCTACTAGCCACGGTGGGACTGGAGATGCGCCTGCCCCTGCCGAGCGGCGCGCCGCTCTCCGGGCAGGTGAGCCTCAGCGCCGATCCAGTCCGCGCTGAGCAAGCGCTACGCCTGGCATGGCCACCGAACGAACCCCTGCACCGGCCCACTCCCGAAACCGAGCACGCGGACCGCAACGCTGCGGAGCGCGCCGCGCTCGAGGCTGAGATAGTCCACCTGTTCCGTTCGGTGGAGGCGGCGCGCGCTAGCGCCGAGGGCGCGGAGCTGCAACTGCTCTGGCTTATCACGGACATATACCCAGCCGAGACGCGCAGTGGCGAGGCGAGTGAAGCGGAAGTTCTGGTCACTGCTCGCGGTCTGAGCCGTGTGCCGGCGGCCGACCTGTACGCCGACCTGCAACGCGTTCGTTACCTGACCGAGTTCGCGTTCGCCCGGCAAGCGCACGGGGAGCAGTTACTAGCGCTGGAAGTCGTGTGCGGGCCCGGCACGTGAACCGCCGCCGACGCTACCGGTCCGCGCTGCCTGCGCGCTCTAAGCGCCGCTCGCGTACCGAGCAGGCAGCGCGGCTTACACGGTCTGGCCAGGGCCTGAGGTTCACCCCCGTCGCGGCCTCACTCGTCGCCTTGCTGGCTCTCGTGTCGGTCCTGGTGCTGGTGGTGGCTTACAGTCCGCGCCTCGCTGCGCGGCTGCCGTTCGTCGGGTGGGCGCTGGGCTTCGCCGCCGACCACCTGCCCGCTAACGTGGCGTGGCTGTACGACGAGGGCAACGCCATGCTTCGGCCCGGCGCCTACTTCGGCTGGAGCGACGGCGCTCGCGGCGAGCTTCATATTTACGGCGCGGGCTGCGGCGCGGAGGGCGCCGCGGGCGGTCAGATCACTTACTTCGCGCTGGCAGGGCCGGCGGGCCGGCTGGAGTTCTCCCCGAGCGCTGTCACGCACCTGTGGACCGACCTGGACCGCGCTCAGGCCCACCCGCACCTGAGGGTGGAGGTCATCACGGACCGGACCCTCCACTTCGACCGCGCCATCCTGCGGTGTCGCGACGGTTCGGAAGCCACCGCGCGCATACTGGCAACCACCGTGCACGTCCCCGCCGAGGCTCTCGCCTGGCCGGAGTCGCTCCGGCCGCTGGCGGTAGACCCACTACTGCAGCTTGCCGAACAGGTCGCGCCGGGCGCGGCGCCACGGGCGGTGGTGCACGGCCCCACGTCGCTGCCGGGCGTGGGCCAGACCGCTGAGTTGACCCTGCTGCCAGCCGACGTACCGCTGACCCTGCACGGGGTCCGGTACGCGCCCGGTAACCTAGCCACGGGCGCGGTGGTAGCGGCCGCGGGCCACCGTGAAGCGCTGCCGTACTGGCGGCAGGCAGCCACGGCGCCGTACGCACCCACACCAACTCGGCAGTCGCTACCGCCCCTCACCCCTTGGGACGCCGCTTACCAAGCCGCGACGCACGCTGGCGCACTGCGTACCCGGGAGGCTGACGCAGCCGGGCTGCTAGTGGCGCCCGGTGAGGTCGGCGTCCTCTTCCTCCTACCTGACGCGTTCCGACCCACGCCCACCCCGCGGCCCATGCTCCTCACACCAGTCCTCGAGCTGGAGCTCGCCGGTCACCGTGGTGCCGTGGTGGCGGCCGGGTTGGCTTTCGGCTGGACGCCGGCGCCATGAGCCGCTGCGCCTACCGCATGCCCGTCAGGGCGCAGCCAGCGCGCTCCGCTGTGCTACTATTTGTATTTGCCGCGTCGCCGCTTCGGGCGGGGTATCTCCGGCAGGAGCGGTACGTGGTGGCGAGTCGACGCTGGGAAGGGCGAGCGCGGGCCGTTAAGCGGCCTGGCGCGTTGTGTCGTCACGCGGGCAACCGCGTCACGCACGCCGCGGGCACCGGGTTCACCGGGCCTCGCCACCAGCCTGGAAGGAGGTGCACATGCCGCAACAAGTCAAGTACGATCTCAACCTCATTCTCGATCCGAGCCTCAGCGAACAGCAGGTTCAGGCCGAGAAGGACGCCGTCGCCCTCCAGGTGGAGCGCGCTGGTGGGGAGATCCTCGAGCTCGACGAGTGGGGCCTGCGCCGTTTGGCCTACCCCATCCGCAAGGGCAACGAGGGTTACTACCTCATCTTCCGCCTACACCTGACTGGTGAAACGCCCAAGACCATCGAAGCTGCACTGCGTCAGCGCGATAACGTCATGCGTGTACTGGTAGTCCGGCAACGTCCGGACTGGAAGACGAAGAAGGAGCCCAAGTCCGAAGGCAAGGCTGAAGCCGCTGCCTAAGGTCAAGAACCGTAAGACGAGCAGTAGGAGTACGTCATGGCACGTGGTTTGAACAACGTTTACCTGATAGGCACGCTGGTTCAGGCGCCCGAGATGCGCTACACCCCTGGTGGGTTGGCCATCCTCGAGCTCAATCTGGCCGGTAACGACCACGTGATCGGTGAAGACGGCGCTCCCCGCGAGCTCGCCTGGTATCACCGCGCAACGGTCTTCGGCGCTCAGGCGGAGATCCTGGCGAACCAGCTGCAGGACGGCACGCCCGTTCTCGTTGAAGGTCGCCTGAACTACCGCAACTGGGAAACTCCCGAAGGGCAGAAGCGCTCCGCGCTGGACATCAACGCTAACCGCGTCGATGTGCTCACGTACGGTGCTCGCGACGGTGAACCCACCGTCATAGACGCGCGCGGTCAGCACCGCCTTAAGGATGCCCTCAACGAGGTCATCATCGTCGGCAACCTCACGCGCGACGCCGAGCTCCGCTACACGCCTTCGGGCGCGGCGGTTACCCGCTTCGGGGTCGCTGTGAACGAGAGGTTCCGCAGTCGCGGCGGCGAGGACCAGGAGCGTACGCACTTCGTTGACGTCACCGCCTGGCGTGAGCTGGCGGAAGCGACTGGCGAACTCAAGCGTGGCGACGGCGTGTTCGTGATAGGCAGGCTCGTCAACGATTCTTGGACGGACAAGGAAGGCAATAGACGGTTCACGACGAAGCTGGAAGCCCAGCGCGTCGAGTTCCTAACTCGCGGTCCCGGCAGCGGTGGAGCCGGAACCCGCCCCGAGCGACAAGCAGCGGGCGCCCAGGCGAGCCCGTCGAAGTCCCAGCTGGACATCGACGAAGAATTTCCACCAGAAGAGGACCTACCCTTCTAGATGGCTAGAGAAGCAAGAGGCGGCGCTGATCGCCGCCGTCGTGGAGGCGGCCGCCGCGGCCGCAGGCCACGCGTATGCCCGTTCTGCACGGGTGAGTACGAGATCATGGATTACCACGACGGGCGCATGCTCCGGCGGTTCATCTCCGACACCGCTAAGATCCTGCCCCGTCGCCGCACCGGTGTGTGTGCCAGGCATCAGCGTCGGCTCGCCACCACGATCAAGCGTGCGCGCATGCTCGCGATCATCCCGATCACCGAGAAGCTGGTGCGGAAGTGAACGTCATCCTGCTGGAACCCGTAGAGAAGCTGGGAGAAGCCGGCGATATCGTCCGCGTCAAGGACGGTTACGCCCGCAACTTCCTCGTCCCTCAGGGTCTGGCGCTGCCGGCCACCAAGGCCAACGAAGCTGAACTCCAGGCACGCCTGGCTCAGCGCGCTAAGCAACTCGCTGAACGCAAGTCGGACGCTGAGCGCCTCGCTGAACTCCTCGGCGACGCTCACCTCGAGATCCGCGTGCGTGCCGGCGATGGGCGCATCTACGGCTCGGTCGGCAACCGCGACATCGCGGACGCCCTCAAGGCCACTTACGACGTCGAGATCGACCGCCGCAAGGTCCTTCTCAACGACCCCATCAAGACCACCGGGGAGCACATCGTTCCCTACCGCCCGCACCCGGAAGTGACCATCGACCTCAAGGTCCTCGTCACCGCCGAAGAAGGCGCCTAAGCTTCACGCATAAACTAGTTCGGCCCGCCAGCAGCAGTGCCGCTGGCGGGCCGAACTGTTGTTAGTAACCGAACAGGGCTCCTTGTTAGGCCCTGGTGACGCGGACCAGGCTAACGGTCCGCGTCACACTCTTTTGGCACTGCGTTGGCTCAGCGTAAGCGCTCGACCCGTATCAGGTTAGTGGTTCCGCGGGTGCCGAACGGCACGCCGGCGGTGATGATGAAGCGTTCCCCTTCGTTGAGGAGCCCTTCCTTGTTGATCGCTTCAGTGGCGACCCGCACCATCTCGTCCGTGTCGTGGATGTCGTCACTCAGGTGCGGCACGACGCCCCACACGATCATCATCTGGCGCAGTGAGCGCGGGTTGGGGGTTATGGCCAGCACCGGCGGCTGCGGCCGGCAGCGCGCCACCCGTAGCGCGGTGTTACCGCTCGACGTGAAGGTGACGATGAGTTTGGCGTCCAGGTTGTAGCTCATCTCCACAGCGGCGATGGCCACGGCGTCCGGCGTGCTGGCGTCCGTCTTGGGGGTAGCGCCGCGGAACTTGTCGTGGAAGTCGTCGTCGGATTCCACCGTTCGCGCTATGCGGTCCATCATCTTCACGGCTTCGATGGGGTTAGCGCCCACCGCGGTTTCCGCTGAGAGCATCACTGCGTCGGTGCCATCGTAGATGGCGTTAGCCACGTCGGACGCCTCGGCGCGCGTGGGGGTGGGGTTCTGGATCATCGACTCCAGCATCTGCGTGGCGGTAACGACGGGCTTGCCAGCCATGATGCACGCGCGGATGAGGTCCTTCTGGATGAGCGGCACCTTCTCGGGCGCCATCTCCACCCCGAGGTCGCCGCGGGCGACCATGATGCCGTCGACTTCGGCGATGATCTCGTCGAAGCGGTCGACCGCGCTGGGTTTCTCGATCTTCGCCATGAGTTTGGCGTTGGAGCCGGCTCGTGCGAGGTAATGGCGCGCGAGCAGGAGGTCGTCGCGGTTACGGACGAAGCTCATCGCTACCCAGTCCACGTCGAGTTCGGCGCCGAGTTTCAGGTCCTGCACGTCCTTGTCGGTCAGTGCGGGGATGCTGAGCGTAGCGTTCGGGATGTTGATGCCCTTGTTGTTACTCAGAACGCCGCCAATAACGACCTCGGTCTGGATGGTCTCGCCCTCGAATCCGATGGTCTTGAGGCTCAGGCGGCCGTCGTCCAGCAGGAGGGTGTCGCCGACCTTGACGTCGTTGACGAGCCCCTTGTACGTGACGCCTACGCGCTTGTCGTTGCCGGGACTGTCGTCGCCCGTGGTCAGGTCGAAGCGCGCGCCCTCTTTGAGGGTCACCTTGTCTTTCTCGAAGCGGCCCACGCGGATCTTGGGTCCCTGCAGGTCCTGCAGGATGCCGACAGGGATCTTCAGCTCTTCCGAGGCGGAACGGATGTTAGTCACCGTCTGCCGGTGCAGGTCCTGATCGCCGTGCGAGAAGTTGAGGCGGAAGACGTTCACGCCGGCCAGGAGGAGGCGGCCGATCATCTCCTTGGAGTCCGTGGCGGGCCCTAGCGTGGCGACTATGCGGGTGCGGCGGGTGGGGGGAGTCGTGATGGCGCTCACCGCTTCAGCGCTGCTTTGCCGAGGTAACGCGCCGCGTCACCGAGCTCGTGCTCGATCTGCAGCAGCCGGTTGTACTTGGCGGTGCGGTCGGAGCGGCTGGCGGAGCCGGTCTTGATCTGACCAGCGTTGATGCCGACGGCCAGGTCGGCGATGAAGGTGTCCTCCGTCTCGCCTGAGCGGTGGCTGATGACGTTGCGGTAACCGTAGCTCTTGGCCAGTTCGATGGCGTCCATGGACTCCGTGAGCGTGCCGATCTGGTTGACCTTGACGAGGATGGCGTTGCCTACTTCCTCGTCGATGCCGCGCTGCAACCGGTTGCTGTTGGTGACGAAGAGGTCGTCGCCAACGAGCTGCACGCGGTCGCCGATGCGGGCGGTCAGCTTCGCCCAGCCGGCCCAGTCGTCCTCCGCGAGACCGTCTTCGATGGAGAGGATGGGGTACTTGGTGACCCACTCCTCCCAGTAGTCGATCATGCCGTCGGTGTCGAGGACCTTGTCTTCAGCCTCGAGGTGGTACTTGCCGTCTCTGTAGAACTCCGTGCTGGCGGGGTCGAGCGCGATGGCGATCTCGTCACCGGGCGTGTAGCCGGCCTTCTCGATGGCGTCGAGGAGCACCTCTATCGCTTCGCGGTTGCTCTTCAGGTCGGGTGCGAACCCGCCTTCGTCGCCCACGTTGGTGTTGTAGCCTT
>Ga0265293_10009530_pt1 | contig 13924 bp, 11 predicted proteins | sample Munlanlewell138R_FD_192505 | JGI IMG/M metagenome (GOLD analysis project Ga0265293, IMG submission 192505) | Leachate microbial communities from a municipal landfill in Southern Ontario, Canada - Leachate well 138R | ecosystem: Engineered > Solid waste > Landfill > Unclassified | place: Canada...
AATTTTGCCTACGGCTTCCTTCAGATTCCACCTCACGATGGACACCCTTGCCTTCAGCTAATGGTTAGTGATTACAAACCCCCATAGTGGACTTTCACCACCTAGATAATTGCCATGCACGGCACACCACAACAAAAAAGGGGCTTAAGCCCCTTTTTTTATATAAAATCACGTAGGTTTATACAATAAAAGTCAATTCATTTTCAGAGAATAATAACCTGAAAACAGAAACTAGTTGAATCCTTTATACTGGTTCTGAAAAGAATAAAATTAAAACACTCCATAATCCTTTGCTATCTAGATAACTATTTATATTTTTAGCAAGTTAATTAGAATAGGTAAATAAACGAGCAATCGAGGTTATACCCGATCAATAGTCCATTTTATAAAGCAACAAAATGGGCTATTGGTTCGTATAGTACTTTATATGCCAAAACTAAAGCGGCATTAGGAATACTGGGTTTAGTAATATAAATTTTATGGTTGTAACAGATCAGGATTTACAATATTTCGTAAACACCTTAAAGAACTCATCAAAATACGATTTTAGCGAGTATTCTGATAAGTCTTTAAAACGTAGGCTGCAAAAAATTCTTACCGATTTTAATCTTGATATGACGGGTCTACTTTCAGCCATAAAAAACAAGCCAGATTTTACCGAGAAAATTGTAAGGGAGATAACTGTCAACACAACCGAACTATTTCGCGACCCTCAGGTTTGGCACATGCTGCGCACGCGCATTTTACCCAAACTAAAGAACAATAAAAACATAAATATTTGGCATGCAGGATGCTCTACTGGGCAGGAGGTTTACTCATTAATGATACTCCTTAACGAAATGGAAATGTTCGAAAAGGCAAAGATATTTGCATCCGACCTTAATACAGACGTGCTCGAAGCGGCAAAGAAAGGCGAGTACAAGTACCGCTTTAACATTGGCTACCTCGATAACTTCGATAAGGTTATCAAGCAAAACCCATTAAACTACGAAGAGTTTAACGATGTGCCTTACGAAAACTACTTTGATATCGATAAGTCGAAGGATACCATTACAATGAAGAAATACCTAACCGAAAAACCTATCTTTCGTAAGCACGACCTGGTTAAAGATGGAAACCTGTTCTTTGCAAAGTTCGACCTTATACTTTGTCGAAATGTTATTATTTACTTTAACTATTCGCTTCAGAACAAAGTTTTCGACCTGTTTCATGCCAACCTATACAATAAGGGAACACTATTACTAGGAATGCACGAGACGATTCTTGGCCCCTGGGCAAATAAGTTTGAGAAAATGGGACAAGCATATATAAAGAAATAACCTGAAGGTAAAAACACTCGTTATGAAAGCACTAAAAAACATAAGCATAAACCAACAAGTTACCATCGTATTAGCTAGCCTATTGGTTGTTATGTTGGTTACTATAGGGCTTGTGTTTTACAAGGTTTCTGAAAAGAAACAGATAAGAAACATCGAAATCCAAATGTTTGCGTACCTCGATAAAATGTCTGCATTGGTAAACGAGGTGGAGAAACACTCGGGCAATGGCTTTACCGAAAGCGATTATGCTGCCCTTAAACCCCACTATAATTCGCCCGCTTTCAACTCCAACGACTATCCATTTATTGTTGATGCCTCGGGAAACTACCTTGTGCACCTATATCGCGAAGGCCAGCGAATATCTCGCGAACACCTAAACACTATGTTCTCGTCCACTGAAAAGAGGGGGTCTTTTAGCTATACCGAACTATTTCAAAATCGGAAGAGAACGGTAACCGTTTTCTTTCAAAAAATTGACTCGTATAATGCATTTATTGGCGTGCCAGTTAATGTAACTCAGGTAGTTTCAAACGGTAGACTAAACATTTACTATTTCACAATAATAATTATACTATTTGCAGCTTTATTTGCTCTGGTTACAAGAGTTATGCTAAAGCCCATCCTCCGAAATTTGGGAATTATTGACAAAAATATATCAAAGCTAGCCGAGGGAAAAATAGTTAACCCCCTATCCTACCAAACAAATAATGAAATTGGCAAAATAACTCAATCACTAAATAACCTAATAAACAGTCTCAAAAAGAACTCACAATTCGCCACCGAAATTGGCGAAAATAACCTTTCAACTAACTTTACACCTCTAGGGGAAAAGGATGAACTGGGCAACTCTCTGCTAAAAATAAGAAAAAACCTAAACCACGCCCTAACCAAAGAAGAAAAACGCAAGTTCGAAGATGAGCAGAGGAACTGGGTTAACTCTGGACTAGCAAAATTTGCCGATATTTTACGTCAAAACAACGATAACTTACAGCGCCTTTCAGATAACGTTACCCAAAACCTGCTCAACTACCTAAACGCTAATCAGGGTGGGCTCTTTATCCTAAATGAGGATGATGATGAAAATCCGCACCTTGAGCTTATCTCAATTTTTGGGTATAACCGAAAAAAGGTTATGCAAAAAACCATCCTCCTAGGCGAGGGTTTGGTTGGCAACGTGGCCATTGAGAAACAAACCATACACCTTCAGGAAATACCCGATAACTATCTGGAAATAACCTCGGGATTAGGCGAGGCATCCCCTAAAACACTTCTCATTGTTCCTTTAAAAGTAGAGGATAAGGTTTTTGGAATACTCGAAATAGCCTCGTTTAATAATTTTAAACCTTTCGAGGTTGAATTCGTTGAGAAAATTGGCGAAAGCATCGCATCAACCCTTTCGGCAGTAAAAAACAACATACGTACCTCTCAACTTCTTGAGCAGTCGCAGCAACAACGAGAAGAGATGGCTGCACAGGAGGAGGAAATGAGACAGAATATGGAGGAGATGCAGGCTACTCAAGAAGAGATGGCACGCAAAACCCTCGAAATGGAGGGAATGACATCAGCAATAAACGAGGCAATGCTCTATGCCGACCTAAACGACGAAGGAAAAATACAAAATATCAACTCAAATTTCCTAACCCTGCTCGATTTTACAAAAAGTGAGATTGGCGACCAGCCCATTATCAACTTTATTCATCCGTCCGATACAAAGAATTTTGCCCAACTTTGGAATGATGTAATGCAAGGAAATGCCTTTAATGGTACTCTTAACTGGACAAACCGAAATAATGCAAAACTTCACATACTAAGCAGCTTATCACCCGCTTTTGACGAGATGGGAAATATATACAAAGTTTACCTGCTTGGCCAAGATATTACCGCCTCAAAAACAGCGGAAATCAAGGAACGAGAGCAAACCCCAAAAACTGCTAAGTAGTTAAAAAGGGCGTAGCCCGTAATATAGTTAAGAAAATGAACCAATACGAAATAGGCATAGTTGAAACTCGAAACGTTCTAAAAACGCTACTCGATATCTATGGGTACGATTTTAGAGACTATGCCCTTACTTCGCTAAAACGACAGCTAGAGGAGGTAATCACAAAGCATGGGCTGAGAGATTCGGATGGACTTATACAGCGGCTAACGAGCAATCCCAAATTTGTTGAACAGTTTTTACAAGACATTACCCCCGAGACTACTGAAATGTTCAGAGACCCTAGCCTTTGGAGAACTTTACGTGACGATATTATTCCCGAAATTGCCAAAAGTTCTACTAAGCTTAAAATATGGGTTGCCGCATTCGACTCAGGCGAAGAACTCTACTCAATTTGCATCCTCCTTAAAGAGATGGATTTACTTGATAAATTTCAAATTTTCGTATCAACCATAAGCGATGAGGTAACAAAAAAAATAAAACTAGGCCTTTTAGATGCTAAGCAACTTGAGGTAAACGAGGCTAACTACGAACGTTCGAACGGAATTGCAAACTACAAAGACTACCACTCTACCGTAAACGCTTCGGGATTATTTAAAATGGACAGTACCCTTACAAAGGACGTTACCTTTTTAAAACAGAATACATTTTTCCCCAATCCTCCCACGGGCATTAAGTTGGTACTATTCAGAAATCAGCTCATCTACTTTAATTCAACTCTTCAAGATAAAATTATACAGGTTATTTATGATAGCCTAATGCCCGGAGCATATTTAGCCATAGGAGCAAAGGAAACTTTGGAAAATACAAATTCAAACAATAAGTTTACCGTGGTAAATGATTGTGAAAAAATTTACAAGAAAAAAGCACTTTAACCATTAAACAATGTATAAGGCAGTTATCATAGGGGGTTCAGCAGGAAGCTTTCAGGTTATTACCCGAATACTAAGCTCATTACCCGCAAACTTTCCGCTCCCGGTATTATTGAGTCTTCATAGACTGAAGCATATACGGAGCGGGTTTGTTGAGGCGCTCTCCATTAAATCTGCCATTCCAGTAGTCGAACCTTTTGATAAGGATCAGATTAAACCAGGAAAAGCATACCTTGCACCTGCAAACTACCATATGTTTATTGAGTTAGGGAATAGATTCGCTCTGTCAACCGAGCCACCTGTAAATCACTCCAGGCCATCAATCGACCTAACATTTGCAACTGCTGCCCAGGTATACCGTGAAAAGGTAATTGGCATTATTCTTTCGGGTGCAAACAAGGATGGAGCCTACGGATTAAAAAAAATTAGTGATTACGGCGGGCTCACAATTGTGCAGGACCCAGAGGAGTGCCAGGTAAAAACAATGACCGAGTCGTCATTAAAACTCACAAAAGTGGATCATATATTTAAAACCGAGCAGATTATTAAATTTTTACAAACCATAAAACGATAATCAGATGCCAACAAAAATCTTCAAAAACAATCCAAGATTTAGTTCCGGCATCATACTAGTATTGCTAATGGCTAGCATAGCTGGAACTTTCTTTAGCCTACACAACCAAATTGTTCGGGCTGGTGTTAAAACGCCTATCCTTTCAGTCCTTCTTACAATTCTTGCCGTACTAATAGCATTCCTTGCTTACCAACAATTTACGCTTTACAGAGTAAAATTAGGTAGAGCAAATGCTGAACTAAAAAAATTAAAAGAAGCCGTTGTCAATGATAAGAAAGAGGCAAAAGAGCAAAAGGATTTAAACAGCGAATCCATCATAACTAAGCAAACCGACTTAAAACAAGAGGCAGCCAACGTTATCCCCACCGAAACATTTAATACGCTGGATAAGTTTCTTGAGAAACTTCTTTCAAATATTGCAAAAAAACACGATATTGTTCAAGCTGTAGCGTTTGAAAAAGAGCCTAACTCAGGCATATTTCAAATGGTAGCATCATACGCCTACTTCTCCGAAAACGAACCCCCATCATTTACTGAGGGTGTTTCGCTTCCAGGGCAGGTAGCCAAAAATAAAGCAGTGCTTAACCTTACCGAGGTTCCCACAGATTACACAACCGTTCTCTCGGGGTTAGGAAAAGGCTCACCGAGCAACCTTCTAATTGTGCCGGTTTTAGATAGCGAAAAACACTGCAACGCAATTATTGAGTTCTCATCATTTACAGCTTTCGATGAGAGTAAGGTTACATTTTTCGAAAACCTGGGCCTTATACTGGGAGAACATATTAAAACTATTGGCAATAGCACTAAGCAATAATATGACAACTTATAATACAACCACATCTGAAATAGACAAAAAGGCAATTACAACGAAAGTTGTTACTGCAGGCATTGTGGGTATAGTGATAGTTATTTTAACTTGGATTTTAGAGTTCACAGTACAAGGAATTGCATTCTCGTTAAAGGGAATCGGCTCTATTCACCAGAATACACCTTCGTTATGGATTATTAATCTACTGCCCATTGTACTTGCTTACTTCACCTTCGTAACGGTAAGAAGGCAGCAAAATAAACTCCAAAGCCTCGAAGTGGAGCTGCACGAGAAAGATAAGGGCATAAACAAAAACGCCTTATTCGCAAAAACCATTGGCGAGGGTAACTATAACGCACCGTTCGAACTCACCAATAACGACGACATACTGGGAAAATCCCTTCTTGTAATGCGCGATAACCTACTTCACAACAATATGAGGGAGGCCGAGCAAAACTGGATTACTAAGGGAAAAGATGAAGTTTCGCACATTCTGCGGCTGCATAACAATATTGAAACCCTCTCGTACGAAGTGCTGGTTAAGTTAATTAAGTACATCAATATTGTTCAGGGAGCCCTATACCTATACGATGAGGATAGCGAAGAGTTGTCGAGCCTAACAACCTATGCCTACAATCGAGAGAAATTTGTTAATCAGAAATTTAAACTCGGACAAGGGCTAATTGGTCAATGCGCATATGAAAAGAACATAGTATACCGTACCGAAATACCCGAAAACTATGTTTCCATTACCTCTGGGATTTTAGGCGATAAAAAACCCAAAAGCATACTTATTGTCCCCCTTGTAACCGACGAAAAGCTTCAAGGTGTGTTAGAGTTTGCCTCAATTGATAGTACCATTGAGGAGAAAACCATACGATTTTTGCGTGAGATGGGTGAAATAATTGCTCGTACAATTTTCAACCTACGCATTAACCAGAAAACCGAAAAATTGCTCCTCGAGGCCCAACAAATGACGCAAGAACTCAAGGAGAACGAGGAGGAACTTCGTCAGAATGCCGAAGAAATGAGGGCAACTCACGAGGAACTCGAGCACTCGAACCATCAGCTCGAATCGAAAATTCAGGAGGTTGAAAACGCTCAGAAAAGGCTCCATTCGCTCCTCGAAAATGCCTCGGAGATTATCTCAATATACAGCAGCAATCGGAAGTTAAGCTACATAAGCCCATCGGTAACCAAAATACTTGGCTACACTCCGCAAGAAATGATGAGCGGGAAAGATGTTGATAGGCTAACCCGTAGGGGCGAACAGGAACTTGCCGCGATGTTTCAAAAATTAATCGATGCTCCTCGCATTCCCATTACCATTCAGTACACCTTTATGAAGAAGGAAGGGGCAAAGCTATACCTTGAGGTAACGGGGCGAAACTTGCTCGACGACCCTGCAATTAACGGCATAATTCTTAACTCACAAGATATAACCGAACGTAAGCGAGCCGAAAAAGAAGAGCGTATGCGTAGCAAAATGCAGGCTCTTTCAGAAAACTCGCCCGATATGATTATGCGCCTCAATACCAGTGGCCAATTCTTTTACGCCAACCCAATGGTTGAGGAGTATCTTGGAATACCTGTAAAGGACCTGATTAACCAAACCCTAAATTCAGCCGAACTAAATGAAGTTCTTTCTAACTACCTGAAAGAAACCATAAAATCCATACGAGCAGATAAAACTACCATTGAAGGCGATTTAACCTTTGAGTCAAATCTAGGCGAAACCATAATGCACATTTCGGCCATCCCTGAGTTTAACGAGAATGAGCTCGAAACCATACTCTTTGTTAGCCATGACATTACCGAAGCCAAACGCATAGAGCAAGAAATACAGGATAAGAATCGTAAGATTACCGAGAGTATCAACTACGCTCAACGCATTCAAACCTCAATACTTCCAAACAACCGTATTATAAGACAATACCTCCCTAAATCATTTATATATTATAAACCCCGCGATGTAGTTAGTGGCGACTTCCCATGGTTCTTCATAAAAGATGACTATATTTACATTGCAGCAGTCGACTGCACTGGTCATGGAGTACCAGGCGCACTGCTCTCATTTATTGGCTACTTTACGCTAAACAACGTGGTTGACCACGATGCTGGTTACTCGGCAAGTAAAGTACTCGACCTGCTCCACTTTGGGGTTCGAAAAACTCTTAAACAGGATAGGCCCGATGCAGACGCTCGCGACGGAATGGATATTGCGCTTTGTAAAATTAACCTTAAAACTAAAGAACTTCAGTACTCGGGCGCGCACAGGCCATTGTACTTGCTTCGCAACAATGAGTTATTAGAGTTTAAGGGCGACCGTAAGGCTATTGGCGGTATACCACACCCCAGAAAAGAGGAAAAAGATTTTACAAACTATGAAATAAAAATACAACCTAACGATAGAATATTCTTTTTCTCCGATGGGTTGCCTGATCAAATTGGTGGAGAAAACGACAGAAAGTACAGTCCCCCAAGGGTTAGGGAGCTAATAACCGAAAATCAATCGTTTACAATGCCCCAATATTACGACCTTTTTACCAAAGATTTTGAAACGTATATGGGTAATAATAAGCAGATTGACGATGTTCTACTAATAGGAATTGAATTCTAAATTGTTTATTATCGGTAAATTATTTAATTTTACGGGCTATGGATAAAAGAAATGTTAAAGGTTTCCTAGAGTTTGTCTACGATTTTTACAAATCGATGAAGGCTCACGAAATTACTCTCGTTTACGAGGGCGAAATAACGCATCAAATCACCAAAGCCTTCACCTCTCTGACAGAATCAAATATGGCAAAAGAGGAGGAGTCGAATTCGGTGCAAAAAAAGGTATTCCATGTAATGGTTGAGTGCCTGCAAAACATTAGCAAGCACGCCGACAGCTTTGGATCAGACGATTTTCTCTTTGCAGGAAGAGGTATATTCATGGTAAGCAAAGGAGACGTTGAATACAATGTTACAACTGGTAACGTAATTGAGAACACCAAAATTGAGGAATTAATTCGGATTCTTAATCATATCAATACCCTCGATAAGGAAGGGCTTAAAGACCTATACAAGACGCAAATGCGCGAAGGTAGGCTTTCTGAAAAAGGAGGAGCAGGACTAGGGTTTATTGATATAGCTCGAAAAACGGGACGAAAACTGGACTTTCATTTCCTTCCCATCGACGAGGAGAACCATTTCTTCATTTTAACCTCAACCATTTCAAGAAACGAGTAAATTACAGAGTTATGGAAACCATAAAGATTTTAGGTACCGATGATACCCCAAATGTTACACTTGATGCAGAAAACGACATCTTTGAGATTTCGGGTCGCTCTCTGCCCGAAGATGTTACAGCATTTTATGACCCAATACTTAACTGGCTTGATGAATATGCTGCTAGCCCCAACGAAAAAACTGTTTTTACCTTTAAACTAGTTTACTTCAATACGGCCAGCTCTAAGCTACTGCTCGACATCCTTATGAAACTTGAGGAAATGCACGAGGACGGGAAAGGTGTGCTGGTAAAATGGTACTACCCCGAAGATGATGAAGATATGCAAGAAGCAGGTGAAGAGTACGCCGACATTGTTGACGTAACCTTTGAACAGGTTAGCTACACCCTAAACTAGGTTGACTTTTATTGAAGTTCGACCCTTACAAAACATACACTATTAGGTTAAGCAATGAGTGAGGAAATTCTCAAGGCTCTTATGCAACTCTTTGCAATTATTGCAAAGCAAGACGAAGGCGTTGTAACCAACGAACGAGAGTACGTTGTGAATTTTCTTATGCAACAAGTTAACGACGAGGCGGTTGAAGAGCATATTATGCTATTCGACCAGCACGCCGGGGTTAACGATGAGAAACCCAACGACGAGGAGGACGGGAAACCAAAAAAGGTAAGGCTAACTTCGGTTAAAGATTCTGTTAAAATACTCGGAATCTGCAAAAAGATTAACAAAACTCTTACCCAAAAGCAAAAAGTTGTTGTACTCGTTCGTCTTTTCGAACTAATAAACGCCGACAGAAAATTTACCGACCAACGTATGGCCATCATTAACACGGTTGCCGACGTTTTTAAGCTTACCAAGGAAGAGTTTACAGATATTGAGAACTTCGTAGTAAACGATGACCCCAACGAGCTCGATTTCTCAACCATTCTTACCATACACGACAGGCCCGAAGTTGGCCAATACTGTAAGCATATACCCACCGAAGCCCTTAACGGCAACCTCTACATCCTTCAAATTAAAACGGAAGATCTATACTTCCTGCGGTACACAGGGAACGAAGATATTCTGCTTAACGGGTTGCCCATTAACTTTAAACGCATATACCTTTTCGCCAGCGGAAGCTCTATTAAACTTCCAAAAGGTAAACCCATTTACTATACCGATGTTGTAGCGCATTACCTCGCCGATTCAACAAGCATCAGAATATCATACAATGTTGAAGATGTTGGATTTAAATTTAAATCGGGCACCACAGGCCTACGCAACATCAGTTTTAAAGAAGAGCAGGGCAAACTTATTGGCATTATGGGTGCCAGCGGAGCCGGTAAAACTACCCTTTTAAATGTTCTTTCGGGCGTTGAGGCGCCAACAACTGGATTTGTTAAAATAAACAGCATCGACCTTCACAAAGAGAACGATAAACTCGAAGGCGTTATTGGCGTTATACCACAAGACGATTTGCTCATTGAGGAGCTAACCGTTTTCCAGAACCTTTACTACAATGCCAAACTTTGCTTTAAAAATAAAACCGAAGAGGAGCTAACGCAGCTGGTTGATAAAACGCTGCTCAACTTAGGCTTATACGAGCGTAAAGACCTTAAGGTAGGTTCGCCACTAAACAAGATGATTTCTGGCGGGCAGCGAAAAAGGCTTAACATTGCTCTCGAACTAATTAGAGAGCCTGCCATACTTTTTGTTGATGAGCCCACCTCCGGCCTATCATCACGCGACTCAGAAAATGTAATGGACCTTCTGAGGGAGCTAACCCTCAAAGGCAAACTTATTTTTGTTGTAATACACCAACCCTCATCGGACATCTTTAAGATGTTTGACAATATGATGATACTCGATACGGGTGGGTATATGATATACTATGGGAATCCTGTCGAATCGGTTATGTATTTTAAGCGGCTCGATATGCAGATTAACAGCGACCAGGGAGAGTGTCCAACCTGCGGTAACGTGAACCCCGAGCTAATTTTTAACATAATTGAGGCTAAGGTTATTGACGAATTTGGACGTTACACTCCCAAGCGTAAGGTATCACCAGTTAAATGGGAAGAGCACTACACCGAGAATATAAAGTTAAAAAGTATTCCCGACGAAACCGAAGCACCCCCTAAATCGCTTAACATACCCTCACGAATTAGCCAATTCTTTATCTATACCGCTCGCGATTTTCGTTCAAAAATTAGTAACACACAATACATCGTTCTCAACCTACTCGAAACACCAATTCTTGGGTTTATTCTTGCATACGTAATTCGATACATTGCCGACCCCAACTCCACTGTATATATCTTCAGAGAGAACGAAAACATTCCCATATATATATTTATGGCTCTTATTGTTGCCCTTTTTATTGGGCTTACCGTAAGCGCCGAGGAAATTTTCAGAGACCGAAAACTGCTGAAACGCGAGGCATTCCTAAACCTAAGCCGCACATCATACCTATTTAGCAAAATATCAATCCTACTTGTACTCTCTGCTATTCAGAGCATTACCTTTGTGCTTATTGCTAACGGTATTTTACAACTCCATGATATGTACTTTGAGTACTGGATCATGCTATTTTCAACCGCCGTTTTTGCTAACCTGCTAGGACTAAACATATCTGCAACCTTTAACTCGGCAGTAACAATTTACATAGTTATACCCCTAGTAATGATCCCAATGATGGTACTCTCGGGTGCCATGTTTAGCTTCGATAAGCTAAATAGGGCGGTAGGTAGTTTTGGCCGCGTACCGCTAATAGCTGAGTTTATGGTTACAAAGTGGGGCTACGAAGGACTTGTTGTACACCAATTTAAGGACAATGATTTTAATAAAACATTTTACGAAGTTGAAAAGAAACTTCGAAATGCCGACTACAAAACGGTTTACTATATACTAGAGCTAGAGAAAATAGTTAACGAGAACATTGAACTTATTGAAACGAGCAAGGACAGTAAGAAAAACGAAGAAAAATTTGAAAACAACCTGCTAGTTCTCCGAAACTCAATTTTTAAAGAGTCGAATTTTTTAGCACCCGCCATTCCATATCAATACCTAGATAAACTATACCCCAAAACATTCGACTATGAGGTTGCCTATGCTACCATCGATTACCTTAGCGACCTATCGAAGCATTATAGCAAAATATACCAACAGGCAAACCAAAAAAGCGAACGGCTTATCGCACATCTGGTATCAACCGATCCGCAGCTATACGAAGCGAAAAAAAATGCATCGCATAATGAAAGCATAGCGGATTTAGCTACCAACAAATTTGAAAAAAATAAGATATTACAGTACAAGGGAGAACTTGTGCAGCAGTATGATCCTATATACCGCGACCCTATTCCCAATAATCAGTTTGACTTCAGATCGCACTTCCTAGCCCCACAGAAACATTTCTTTGGAAGATATTATGATACATTGTGGTTCAATATTTGCTTCATTTGGTTTATGATATTGATTTTGTATATTACACTTTATTTCGAACTGCTGAAAAAAATGATTGACTTTTTTGGAAAAATTAGAGTACCAAAACTAAAAAAATGAGTTTTTTTTATACTTTTACCTAAGAAAGTAGAAATTAACATCGAACTAACTATGCGAAGAAATCTAATCCTTATCTTTTCACTTGTAATGCTCGCATCTTCATGCCGGTTTTTCGACTCCGAGCGCAGAATGAGTAGCAAAGAATTTGACATCCCTGCCGAATTGCTTGAAGATAAACCACTCGAAATAGCAGCCGAAGTGATTGATGAAATGATTGAGAACGTATCTTCACCAGTTGAAACTGCAGCACTTATAAAAGGGCTTAAAGTACCCTTTAACAGGAGCTATATGGCCGATACCAAGCTTGAGAAAAACTTAAATACAAGTTTTCAAAAAGCTATCGGCCTTGGAATTTATGGAGCCGACCTAGGATACATAAATATGTATGAACGTACTTCTCTGGTAATTAATTATATATCCAGTATAAAATCACTTGCCGAAGGCATTCAGGTAGGCCAGTTCTTCGATTTTGCAACCCTAAACCGCATTGCCACAAATAAGGAAAACATCGATTCGCTAATGCTTATATCTCAGCAAAGTTTTAACCGAATTGATAGCTACCTCCGCGAAACAAACCGAGCGCACCTAAGTGTTGTAATTATTGCAGGAGTTTGGGTTGAAGGTCTATACATTTCAACAAGAGTAACTCAGGATATGCCGAATGCACGTATGAAAGAGATTATTGGGGAGCAAAAAGTTGCAATGAACAGCCTAATGCTTCTACTAAAAAATTACCAAAAAGAGCCTAACATTGCAAAACTGGTATACAATTTGGAAGAGATACAAGAGTTATATAAACAAGTAACAATAGCTTACGAATATCTTGATCCAACCTCCGAGGTTGTGAATGGCGTGCTAACCGTAAAACAAAATGATAAGCAGATCATTAATATGTCCGAAGAAGTACTTACTGAAATTATAGAAAAAGTTCAGGCTCTTAGAAACAGCTTATTGCAATTTTAACCTTTGAAACAATATCTACTATGAAAAATATTCTCCTAGCTCTAACTGTTACATTTGCGATAGCCGTTGGATTTTCTAACGAATCGAAAGCGCAATCGGCAGAGGATCTTGTTCAAATCTGTGGAATGGTTGCTGGCGATGCCACTTTCCTAAAAGATTTCACAATTAGGCTAGATGCCGGAGATCCCCCTCCCATTCAGCGTTTTACAGTGCTCCTGCGAAAAGGTATTAAGTATCGGTTTTCAGTATGCAACTCAAAAGATTACGATGGGAAAGTAGTTCTTCAACTATTTGATAACAACAGGCTATTAGCCACTACCTATACTGTGGCTACGGGCGAAGACTATCCATCTATTAACTACGAATGTACCCGCACTGGCGCATACCATTTATTCTTTAGTTTTAAAGACGGAAGACCTGGACTAGCAGTTGGCTTACTCTCGCTAGTTGAAACGATGTAATATGTAATACGAAAGAACAATCTTTATATTACTTTTTTAAACAACAAAAGCAGCCTTTGGGCTGCTTTTGCTGTTTAAAGAAAATGAGAATCGAGTAGGAAGGTAGGGATTAATTCCCTACCTGTCCTCTCCCACCACCGTGCGTACCGTTCGGTACACGGCGGTTCTTCAATTTACACCGTAGACCAAACTGTAACGATTCGAGAAGAAGACAT
>Ga0265293_10009531_pt1 | contig 13924 bp, 12 predicted proteins | sample Munlanlewell138R_FD_192505 | JGI IMG/M metagenome (GOLD analysis project Ga0265293, IMG submission 192505) | Leachate microbial communities from a municipal landfill in Southern Ontario, Canada - Leachate well 138R | ecosystem: Engineered > Solid waste > Landfill > Unclassified | place: Canada...
TGTTCGGATATAGAACAGCCAATGAGATTTTCGCAACTTGAAGTGCTACTGGATTTTTATGGTGGGCAATTAAACTTGCAATTTAGAGGCGAAGTTCTCGGCTCGGTAATTATTTGACAACGGCAAAACCGCGCTTTTTTTTATTATTAAGCCGTGGTATAATCAGTGGCAGCAGCCAGCTAAACGGAGGTGCCGATGAAAAAGAGTACATTTTTTTTAATCATATTGGCCGCGCTCGCGCTTTTGAGCGCTTGCGAAACGGACGCCGAAAACGGTCCGGAGGGTATTGACGATCCGGTGGATATAGTTGTAGACGACCCGCCTATTCAGATTGGTTTTAGCCTCGCGGGCGAGGGCGATTTTTATAAGCAGCTGACAATTGACATAGAACAGCTGTGCGAGCGCTTGAATTATACGGCGGGAATAATGACGGCGGCAAGCGCGGAGCAGCAGCAGCGCGACATAAGGTCTATGATTTCAAAAGGCGCGCAGATAATTGTTATAGACCCCGTAAACGGGGACATGCTGGAATCCGTATTGGCGGAGTGCGAATCGGATGATGTGCATGTTGTGAGCATATTGCGTGAAATAAATGGTATTTACAGCACATTGATATCCGTTGACTATAAGTACATAGGAGAGCAGGCGGCGAAACACGCGTCAACGCTGTTCGCGCAGCAGGAAGAAGGCGGGCGCTGTCTTATACTAAGATCAGATTACAACAGCTGCGCGTCGCAGCTTCTATCAGACGGTTTTATAGACGTTGCGGATGACGACCCAAAATTAACGCTTGTATCCGAAACGCTGGGAGGCGGCGAAGAAGAAGCTTATAAAATAACGAACGATATTATAGACGGCGAAGGCGTAAATTTCATTTTTGCGCAGAACGCCGAATTTGCGCGCGGCGCGCTGCGTGCGGCATATAACAGGGCAAAGAAAATTTATATTGTGGTGTACGGCGGGGAGATGGATTTGATTAAATCCGTCGCCTCCGGCGGGATAGAGATGGCGCTGTTCGGCGGCACAAAAGAGCTTGCGGAATATTCAATGGGCGTGGCTAACGAGTTTATAAACAGCGCAACTTACGAGCCGGTTCCCTATATGGGGCTTACCGTCAATATAGCGACATCCGAAAACGCCGCGGGTTTTATATCCGAAAGCTTGCTGACCGCGCAAGTTAGCGAATAAGCGGGCGCTGCCCGCTTTTTTTACGCTTCTTTAAGATATATACGCTAACCCTACGCATCCCGGTCCGGCATGGGTGCCTATAACCCCGCCAATCTCGAATACGCGATGCGGGTTTTTATCAACGGACTGTGCCAAAAAAACCATGAAATCCGTTATCATACGCGGCGCGTTGGAATGACCGAAAAATACGGGATAATTTTTGTCGGGAGGGTTTTCTTTTAACTGGTTTAGTATCCATGCGAAAGCGGCTTTCTGGCCTCTCTCTTTACCGACGTTTTTCACTTCGCCGTTGGCGACGGATACCAGCGGCTTTATGCCGAGAACCTCGCCTATAACGGCTTGGGACGAAGAGAGCCTGCCGCCCATTTTTAAGTATTTTAGAGTGTTAACTACGGCGTAGAACTTGATTTTATCTCTCAATAACATAAGCTTTTCGTAAATCTCTTTTGCGCCGGCGCCTTTATCCCGCATGGCAATCGCTTCGTATACCAAAAGCGCGAGGCCGAAGGTTGTTGTGTAAGAATCAATAAGATAAATGTTATCGGCGCCGACCATATCCTTGGCGATAACCGCGGATTGATATGTACCGCTAAGCTTGCTTGATATAACGATTAGCAGCACGTCGTCTCCGGCGTCGGTATAATTCTTGAACAAATCAAAGAAACCGTCGGGATTAACCTGTGAGGTTGAAGGAAGGACGGGGCTCTTGCTTAACATTTCGTAAAACTCTTCTTTTTTAAAGTCGACGCCGTCCATGTATTTTTTGTCGCCGAAAATAACGCTTAAAGAAACAATGTCGATACCTAAAGCCTTTTGGCTTTCAACCGGTATATCGCTTGTGCTGTCTGTGATAATTCTTACTGCCAAGGCGCACCTCCAAAAATTTATTTGTTTTTGATAAAAAATGATTCCAGGCTTTTTAGGCCTTTAATCAGTATTTTCGCTTCGTTTCGGGAAAGCGCGGCTAAAACATCGTCAACCATTTTTTTGTGAAAGCTTTGGTGAACCGCATACGCGCGTTTTCCCTTTTCGGTAACATATAAACGCACTATTCGTTTATCGCGAGAGTCTTTTTTTCTTGTAATACAGCCCTTTTTCTCAAGCAGCTTGACGGAGGTTGTAAGCGTTCCCGCTAAGACGCCAAGCGTTAGCGCGATATCGGAAGAACGGTTGCCGCCGCTTTTTTCGGCAAGGCTTACCGCTTCAATAACGTGCATTTCGCGCACCGAAACATTGCAGAACTCACCCGTTCTAAGGCAGTCTTCCTCTATACGCAATATTTCATTGAAAACCTTTACAAGAAAATAATTAAGTTCTTTTTGATAATCGACTATTACCACCCCGCATAGTTTGAACATCAAATTAAAGTGATTATACATATTTCGACACCGCGTGTCAACAAGATTAGTACAGCTAACGGTATAAAAATATTTGACGTTTTATTTTTTTTAAGGCTCATGCCGCGCCGTATATACGTATATATAAAAGGGCGGGAATTAACCGTTGCCAAAATGAATAAACATATATACGGGTGGTGATATTTTTTGAAAAACGTAAAGATAACGGCGCTGACAAACGGCTGCATATGTTTGATAATCGCTTTTGTATATTACGCGTCTTTCGGGCAGTTCGGACAAACAGCTAACGCGCCTGTTTTAAAAGGCGTCACGGGCGGAGAGAACATAGCGCTGCAGATTACGGTTACGGAAAAAAGCGATATAAACGCTTATATGGATACGCTGGAACGCGCGGGGGCGAAAGGCACCTTCTTTTTTTGCGAACAGTGCGGTATTGACAGCGGCGTTATAGAGCAGATTGCGCAAAGGTCTCACGGCGTCGGGTATTATGTGTGCCCAAAACACAAGGGGCGCAATACCGATATGTATATAGCGGACGGATTCAGCATTCCCGTGATGAAGTATAATGACGGTGATACGGTGCGTCATGTGGCGCCGTCCATAGATTTGGCGAAGCTCAAACAGCGCGGCGACTGGCCGCGGGTGCTTGAGGAGAGCGTATGCAAAGACATGTTTATACGCATAGTTGCGGATAATGTTATATGGGAATTTGAAAAAGTAGTACAAATTGTGAGCGATAAAGGTTATACTATTTTAAAGATAAACGAAATGCTTTAAAAGGAGAAACGATGCTCACAACACTTGGAAACGGCATAAAAGTTATTGCCGAACGGCTTGATAATTACAATTCGGCGGCGATAGGTATTTGGGTGAAAACCGGCTCGGCCTGCGAAACGCCCGAGCAAAACGGTATATCACATTTTATAGAACATATGATGTTCAAGGGAACAGGGAAGCGCACCGCGCTTGATATTGCCGTCGAGATGGACAAAATAGGCGGACAGCTTAACGCTTTTACGGCAAAGGAATGCACATGTTACCACGCCCGCGTTATATCGGACAAGCTTGATATTGCCATCGATATATTAAGCGATTTATTTATAAACCCAAAGCTTGACGCCGCGGAGATTGAAAAGGAAAAAGGCGTTGTTCTGGAAGAGATAGCGATGATGGGAGACAATGTGGAGGAGCTTGCGCACGAAAAAATATCCGAGCTGTTTTTTACCGGCAGCACACTCTCTCAGCCCATACTTGGCAACGCGGGCAACATATCCGCCTTTACGCGCGACGATTTAACAAGCTATATAGACGACCATTATTATCCCGCCAACGCGGTGGTTTCCGTCGCGGGGCGCTATGATAAGGCGCGGCTTACGGATATGCTCGAGGCTAAGATAGGCTCTTTTAGCCGGGGCAGCAAAAAAGAGGCCGCGGACTGCACGGAGCCTTTTGTGCCGCAGCCAAGGATAATGTATATAGAAAAAGACGTGGAGCAGACGCATTTGTGCTTGTCCTTCCCTGGCTGCACGTTTGCCGACGACGAGCGGTTTGCGCTTGCGGTGCTAAACAACGTTCTGGGCGGAGGAATGAGCTCCCGCCTGTTCCAGTCTATACGCGAGCAAAAGGGGCTTGCGTATTCGGTTTTTTCGTATCCGTCGTCGTACACCGATTCGGGAATGTTCTCTCTTTACGCGGGCACAACCGCCGCAAACGCGGATACGGTGCTTACGCTTATGGCAAACGAGATTGACATTATAAAGAAAGACAAACTAAGCGAAACGGATTTTTTACAGGGGAAAGAACAGCTTAGGGGCAATTATCTGCTTTCTATGGAAAGCGTTAACGCCAAGATGAGCGCGATAGGCAAATCGCAGTTGCTCCTTGACAAGGTGTACGATGAAAAGGAAACGCTTGAGAAGATAAACGCCGTAACGCCGCGGCGCGTGGCGGACGTTATAGACAAGATATTCGACTATAATAAGATGTCCGCCGTGTTTGCGGGCAAAATTGAAAAACGCGATAAACTTGATAAGTTTCTGGAGGGCATTAATGGACAAGCTGGAAAGCATATTCGAGTATCAGGGGCGGTTTGACGCCGAGCTTGCGCAAACCCGGGGTTTAACCGGTATCTCTATGGAGCAGTGGATACAAAAGGAGACGCTTGCCATGCTCTCCGAGCTTGCCGAGCTTATAGACGAGGTTAATTTCAAGTGGTGGAAAAACGCAAAGCCGGTGGATACGGACAAGGTTAAAGACGAGCTAGTGGACATACTGCATTTTTTCGTAAGCATGTGCATTAAAACCGGCATGGACGCGAACGAGCTTTACCGGCGCTATATTGACAAAAACAAAGAAAACTTTGCGCGCCAGCACGGCACTTCCGAAAAAGCGGGCTATGAGGCGCAAGTATAAGACCTCTTTGCCGCGGCGGGGCGCACGCTCCGCTTTTTACGCTTGATTAAATTCACAAAAAACACCCAGATAATACAAATAGGTATTGCAAACCATATAAGACCTGATATAATATAGAAATCATAACATAAAACATCTTTGGGTTCACTTTAAGCCAATACTGCGAAGAATTATATATCAAAGGAGTGTGGGAAATGAGAAAATTGATGATTGGATTGTTAACCCTGATGCTTTTGTGTATAGCATTTTTGTTTAAGCCATTGCAGGAAGCACAAGCCGCGTCAGAACCCGAAGTTGTTGATAATAACGCAATACGGGTAACGGAAGTTTTGGACTTGAGGGACAGCAGATCAAAAACGTATAAGCTTTCGGATGGATCATATGAGTGGGTAGGGTATGCGCAGGATGTGCATTACCGTGACCAAAAAGGCAAGTATCAGCAGATCGATAACAGTATTGTAAGGGATAATCTTAAAACTGAAAGCGTAGATTATAAATATAAAAACAAAGCTAATTCTTTTACTGTAAGATTCGGTGATATGGCAGATTCTTCTGTAAGCCCTGTGTATATTGAATATCAGGGTAAGTCAATTGCTTTTGCGCCAGTAAACGGTAAAGCATCCTCAGCAGAGAAAACAAAAAATGCAAATAGTGAAATGCTTTCAGAGATTATTTCCGATACAGAAAGCTGTATGCTGTATAAAGATATTTACCCGGGCGTTGATCTGATGTACGAGGTAAAAACATCTGGAATAAAAGAGTATATCATATTAAATCAGCCGTTCGATACCAACACGTTTGAATTTGATTTAAAGCTTGAAGGGCTTCAAGTTAAAGAAGAAGATGGCGGCATTCAGTTTGTTGATGACGAAGGCAACCCGATATTTAGCATCGGGGATTTGATTGCGGTTGACGATAATGGCGCGCTAGCGCAGGACATAAAATGTACGATATCAAATAAAAACGGCTCATATAGGTTTTCGCTGACAGTTGACGAAGGATATCTGTCGCACAAAAACAGGGTTTATCCAATTGTAATTGACCCATCGGTGATGATAGCAGGGTCGTCAGTAACATTTGATAGTTATGTAAGCAGTAAACTTCCGACAAGAAATTTCTATTTGGAAAGCTATCTTCGAACGGGCAGTGATGAACCATATGGAGCAAGGCGAACTTATATTAAGTTTACTCTTCCGACAAATATACCAGGTGGCAATGTAACAAGCGCATATTTGAGGATGGAAAAACGTACTGGCGGTGCAAATCCGGTTATCAAGGCATACAGGGTAAAAAGCAATTGGAGTTCAGATACGATAAAATGGAACAACAAACCCGATTATGAGAAAACGTTATATGTATCTCCGTATGCAGACAACGACAGCGGTGCTTGGTGGCGCATGAATACCTTAGCAATAGTAAGAAGATGGCTTGACGGAACTTACAATAACTATGGATTTTTAGTAAAGGATAATACGGAGACAGGAACAGAGCAGTGGACGACTTTTTATTCGTCGGATAAATCTTCCCCGCATAAACCGGAATTGCATATTTACTATACCGGAACTTCTTTATCAATAACTTATAACGGCAATGGCAATACGGGCGGGTCGGCTCCCGCAAATCAGTCGGTTACGGCGGGTCAATCTATAGCTCTAAGAACGAATACAGGAAATTTAACAAAAGCAGGAGCATGTCCATTATTAGGTTGGAACACAAACAGTGCCGGAACAGGGACTAATTATTCGTTAGGCCAAACAATCACGCCCACTACAAATCTTACTCTGTATGCAAAGTGGGGCAGCCCAATATATTCATACCATATTGTTTTTATGAAGTTATGGGTTGATAAAACATATACTGATTATTATTCTGATTGGTTTTTACAAGCTGATGATATTGCTACTAAAGCATCTTATCCTTTTTATCAAACGTATAATTTGAACATAATTATTAGTGCGCCGACACAAATGGTAACTCCAAAGTCACAATGCATAAATACGCCAAATAAATGCACGATAGCGAGTTGCGGTAGCGATTGTAATAACCATCATACGAACGCTTCAAAGTTATTAGCGTATGTTTCAAATAACGGGAGTTCAAGTTTGGGGCTCAATACGCTGTTTTATTATGGTGAGACATCCTGCTATAATGGAAACCATGAGGAGGGAGTGGGAGGGCTTGCTTATCTGCCATGGTCTAGTATACCAGGACATCAAGCTTCGATGGTTCAATGTTATTCGAGTTCAAACTGGCCTACAATTCGAAGAGTGCAGCATGAGTGGTCACACAATTATGGAGCACGTCATAGTGGAGATGGTGGAACTTGCACTTCGAATTGTATCAATAATGGCGGATGGGACAATATATTGTACGAAGTGCCTGATGTTTGGTGTTCGCGTTGTAAAAATGCAATGGCTCCATACTTGGAAAATTATAATTAATTGGAGGTTAAGAAAATGAAATTTATTAAATATTTAATATGTATTTTTATGCTGTCTTTGTTGGTAACAGCGTGCTCACTGCAAAATATTGCTGTAGATACTGGTTCTGCAGGTTCAGATGAACCTCAGCTTCAAGCAGAAAGCTGTATGCCAATGCATTTTGACAGCGAAGAACAATTGTTAAATACAATCAATCAGGTAAAAAACGTAAATAGCAAAACAGAGACAAAAGATGATGTCGTTCTTATTAGTTCGGATATGACGGGAGAACAAACATATAGCGCAAAGAGAGATATGTTTAAGCTTGTATCAGTGACAGAGTTCTACAAGCCTGTAAACATACCGAAGGGCATTTCGTTCAAAGAAATATTAGTTAAAAATGAGTATATTTCCTACTGGTATGTTAACGAAGATAAAATTGACTGCGCAACTTTTACTTGGTTTCGTGAAATGCCGCCCGAAGTACATATGAACGAGCTATCCGGACGCGGGGCAATCGCGGAGAGGGAGATTGAGAATAATGGCATAAAATACGTATTATTAGAATGGACGGATTCGAAAACAGGCAAATCTTCCGGCTTTTCAATAGATTGGGTATCAGATGGAAAACCATATAGTGCTTGCGTTCCTGCGGGTTATACGGACGACGAAATGCTTGCGTTCTGCCAATTCGAGGTTGTTACTGTAAAATAGGTTTTACGGTAAGCGGTTGGAACATCGGAGGGCTTCGTTGCGCTGCAGCATGACAATAGTTACAGTTTACGTAGGCTTCCATTTCCTGATAAATGGTGCCCATTATGTAAAGATATAATAATGAGATACAAGGCACAGCACACCCATTAATAAAGGAGAAAATTAATATGAAAAATAAAATTCTAGTATGCCTGCTATCTGTTGTCATGGCGATTACCCTCGCGGCGTGCTCTGCTGAACAAAACCCCGCTAATGAGCTTTCGGGTATCAGCGGTAATCAGCCCGCTGCGCAAACTGTCAAAGAAGTCGAAAATGAGAATAAACTGCAAAATGTGAATGAGCCGGGGCTTAAAAGGACAGGGAGCCCATACTGGGAACTGGACAGTCTCGAAGCTTTTGATACTCTGCTTTCCAACGCCGACGGTTACGCCTATTACTATATATTTGAGGAGATTCCAAAGGGTCTTGAAGTTGTACGTATTGGACTTAAACCTGATATGGAAAATTACAATATCACTTTTAATAATAAAAACAAAAAAAATATACACTTTTTCGTGTTCACATTAAATGATGCCTTAAGTGATCCAAGTAGTTTAGTCGGATTTGAAACAATAACGGTTGACGGTAAAACATACTATTATCATCAGCGCTACTACTTTGGGGAAGACGTGGATTCGCCCGAAGGCGAGCTGGTTACCGCATATTTCTTTTGGAATCAAGACGGGAAAGAGTTTTTGGTGCATCCGGAAGAACCTATCACGCCCGAAACAATACGAAAGTATAACCGCGTAAAAAAAGTAGAATTTAACAAAGGAAAACATAGTGTCGGCCTAGATACCGGTATTCCTTTAATAAAAGATTTAGAAAATATGAAGGAAATAATTAAACAAAATATTGGCATCCGTTATCACAAGGGATATGCCAAGATTAATGAAACGGATGATTTATTAAAACCGTAAAAAGGCTGATACCGCGGCGGGGCGCACGCTCCGTCTGTTTGTGATTGGACTAATACAGTGTATTATCTCAAGCATTAGGCAGAGGAGAGGATTAATATGAAAAATAAAATTCTAGTATGCCTGCTATCTGTTGTCATGGCGATTACCCTCGCGGCGTGCTCTGCTGAACAAAAACCCGCTAATGAGCTTTCGGGTATCAGCGGTAATCAGCCCGCTGCGCAAACTGTCAAAGAAGTCGAAAATGTGAATAAACTGCAAAATGAGAATGAACCGGGGCTTAAAAGGACAGGGAGCCCATACTGGGAACTGGACAGTCTCGAAGCTTTTGATACTCTGCTTTCCAACGCCGACGGTTACGCCTATTACTATATCTTTGAGGAGATTCCAAAGGGCCTTGAAGTTGTAAGAGTAGGCTTGAAGCCTGATATGCCCCGCTACAATATCACATTCCAGAATGAGAACAAAGATTTTATAGATTTCTTCGTGTTCTTTAACCCTGACGACAATGTTTCCGGATTTGAAACAATAACGGTAGACGGTAAAACATATTATTATCGTCAGCGCTACTACTTTGGGGAAGACGTAGATTCGCCCGAAGGCGAGCTGGTTACAGCATATTTCTTTTGGAATCAAGACGGGAAAGAGTTTTTGGTGCATCCGGAAGAACCTATCACGCCCGAAACAATACGAAAGTATAACCGCGTAAAAAAAGTAGAATTTAACAAAGGAAAACATAGTGTCGGCCTTGATACCGGTATTCCTTTAATAAAAGATTTAGAAAATATGAAGGAAATAATTAAACAAAATATTGGCATCCGTTATCACAAGGGATATGCCAAGATTAATGAAACGGATGATTTATTAAAACCATAAAAAAGGCTGATACCGCGGCGGGGCGCACGCTCCGCTTTTTCTTTCCCCCTCCGATTGCAGGACTTTTCGCTCCGATGTATAAATAGTTATTATGGATATTAATGATGCCCGTTTCAGGCGGGCGGCGGAGCGGCGCGAGTATGAGGCGCTGTCGCAATACGCCGCGAAAGCCGCGGATTCCAAAGGCAGGCGGCAGCCTTTGGAGCCTTGTCCTGTGCGCACGGATTTTCAGCGGGATCGGGACAGAATAATACACTGCAAATCGTTTCGGCGGCTTAAGCACAAAACGCAGGTTTTTCTCTCGCCGGAGGGAGACCATTACCGCACGCGCTTAACGCACACTCTGGAGGTCGCGCAGATTGCCCGCACAATTGCCCGGGCGCTAAGGTTAAACGAAGACTTGACGGAGGCGATAGCGCTGGGGCACGACCTTGGGCATACACCTTTCGGTCACGCCGGAGAGCGCGTTTTAAACAAGCTTACGGGGCATTTTGAGCACAACGAGCAAAGCCTTCGCGTTGCGGAGCTTTTAGAAGGCGGCGAGGGGCTTAATTTAACGTGGGAAGTTCGCGACGGCATACTAAACCACAAAAAAAGCTGCAAACCGGCTACATTAGAAGGCGCGGCGGTTAATTACGCGGACAGGATAGCGTACATTAACCACGATATAGACGACGCCATGCGTGCCGGAGTTATATGCGATATACCCAAAGAATGTGCAAAGGGCCTAGGGGCAACGCACAGCGCGCGCATAAACGCCATGATATCCGATATAGTAACAAACAGCGCGGATATGCCATATCTTCGTATGTCCGCGGGCATTGAGGAGCTGACAGAAAAACTGCGGCAGTATATGTTCAGCGAGGTGTACTTGGGCTCCGCGGCGAAAACGCAGGAGGTTAAAGCCGAAAAGCTTATATGCCTGCTGTTTGAATCGCTGTGCGAGAAGCCGCAGCTTATGGGCGGCGACGCGCAGCCGCGCATAGAACGGTACGGGCTTATGCAGACGGTTTCAGATTATATAGCCGGAATGACGGACAGGTACGCCATATCGCTGTTTAAACACATTTATATACCGAAAGGCTGGGATAAATACTAGTGGCAAGGTTTCCGGACGTATGGATGTCCGACCTTTATGCAAAATCCGATATAGTCGATGTCATATCTTCATATACCACGCTTACGGAGCGCGGTGGAAATTACTGGGGGCTGTGCCCTTTCCACAACGAAAAATTGCCTTCTTTTTCGGTGAACCGTGAGAAACAGTTTTATTACTGTTTCGGCTGCAAACAGGGCGGCAATGTCACAAACTTTATAATGCAAACCGAAAATCTATCTTTTGGCGAAGCGGTCGAGTTTTTGGCTCGGCGCGCGGGTTTGCCTATGCCGCAGATGGTGGACGATATGCGGTTCGCGCAAATAAAGCAAAAGAAGCAGACAATAGCGCAGATGAACAAAAAAGCGGCGCAGTATTACCGTGACGCGCTGTATTCCCCGAAAGGAACGGAAGCGCTTAAATACTTAAAAAATCGCGGTATAGGGGAAGACGCGATAAAGCTTTTCGGTCTCGGGTACGCGCCGGACGAATGGGACAGCGTTGCGGCGCTGCTCGGTAAAGAAGGTTTTTCGCAAAGCCTTATAAACGAAAGCGGCCTTGTGACCGTAAAAGACAACAAACAGTATGACATGTTCCGCGGCAGGATAATGTTTCCTATAATAAACGCTATAGGCGACGTTATAGCGTTCGGCGGACGCGTTCTCGGGGAAGCCGTTCCCAAATACTTAAACACAAAAGAAACGGCGCTGTTTAACAAAAGGTTTAACCTCTACGGCATAAATATACTAAGAAAGCAGCGTTCCGCCAAAAGCGCCGTTATAGTTGAAGGATACATGGACGTAGTGTCCATGTTCGCGCACGGCGTAAAAGCTGTTGTCGCGTCGCTCGGCACCGCTTTAACCAAACAGCAGGCGCTGCTTTTAAAACGGTATGTGAGTGATTGTTATATAGCGTACGACGGAGACGAGGCGGGGGAGACCGCCACAAAAAAAGCCATAGACATACTTGAAACGCAAGGCTTATCGGTGCGCGTTATCCGCTTCGAGCCGGGGCAGGACCCGGACGATTTTATAAAAAAGCACGGACTTTCGGGTTTTGCCGAGAAGGTGAAAGCCGCCCCGGGCAGTGTTGGCTACAAGCTTAACTGCGCCGAAGCGGAGCATGATTTATCAACAGAAGACGGAAAAGAGGCGTTCGCTATAGAGGCGTCGAATATACTTTCCGCGATAGAAAGCCCCATAACGCGCGAACGCTACGCGGAGCAGGTGTCAAAAAAGACAGGCTATTCTCAAACGTCTGTTATCGGCCAAATGCAAAAGAAGAGTGTCAATAAGAATATTAGTACCAGTAACAGGTATAATAATACTCTAAAAGGTGATAATACCGACGCGCAGACAGCGTTTTTGTCATACTCCATGGCAAACACGCGGTACTTTGAAAAAGCTTCGGAAGACTTAACGGCCGAGGATTTTTTGACGCAGCCGCATAAAAATATATTTTCTGCTTTATGTGAGTGCGCAAAAAGAGGAATTCAGCCGACTTATGCCGAAATAATATCAGAACTTGAGGCGCAGGAGGACAGAAACGAGGCGGCTTATCTTGCGGGCATAGAGGTGTTCGCGGACGACCCGTCGGCGTATCTTGAGGATTGCGCAAAAAGAATACGCGTCAATAAGCGAAAAGCCGAGCGCGCGGAGCTTTTTGCGAAACTGCGCGGCGCGTCGGGCGACGAGAAACGAAAGCTGCTTGCCGATATAGGCAGGATAGATAAAGAATTAAGCGAAGCTAGATTGAATGAATAGGTGGAATTGATTTTGAACAATAAACTGGTTACTAAAACGGCCAAAAGTGTAAATACGCCGTCTGCTGATACCAAGACAAAACCGCAAGCCGAAAAGGCGGGCGGCAAAACACAGCCGCAAAAAGCCGTAAAGCAGGTAAACGCCGGAACGCAAAGCGGAAGCTTCAGGCTCTCGCCCGAGAATATAGCGCGCATTCAGGCGCTTGGAATGCTCTCGCAGTCCGACAGAGAAGAAAAAATAAAGGAAGTCATAGAGGCCGGCAAAAGAAAAGGCGTACTTACATACAAAGAGATAAACGACGCGCTCGAAGGCGCGGAGATAGACGCTGAAAATCTCGATAAACTGCTGGGCGCTCTCGAAGAAATGAAAATCGACGTTATTGACGGAGACGTGGAAAAAGATATTCGCGACGAAGAAGAGGAAGACGTTGACGAAGACATTGATTTGTCCGTTCCCGAGGGAATAAGCATAGACGACCCTGTCCGCATGTACCTAAAGGAAATAGGCAAGGTTAATCTGCTGACCGCGCAGGAAGAGGTTGACCTCGCGAAGGCAATGGGCAGAGGCGACGATTCCGCTAAACGAAAGCTCGCGGAAGCCAATCTGCGCCTTGTCGTAAGCATAGCGAAACGCTATGTGGGGCGGGGTATGCTGTTTTTAGATCTTATACAAGAAGGCAATCTGGGGCTTATTAAGGCGGTTGAAAAGTTTGATTACACTAAAGGCTATAAATTCTCGACATACGCCACATGGTGGATACGCCAGGCCATAACGAGGGCGATTGCCGACCAGGCGCGCACAATACGCATACCGGTTCACATGGTTGAAACAATAAACAAGCTTATACGCGTATCAAGGCAGCTTCTGCAGCAATATGGCAGAGACCCGCTTCCGGAGGAAGTGGCGCGCGAGATGGACATAAGCGAGGACAAGGTGCGCGAAATAATTAAAATAGCGCAGGAGCCGGTCTCTTTGGAAACCCCTATAGGCGAAGAGGAAGACAGTCACCTCGGCGATTTTATACCCGACGACGACGCTCCCGCGCCCGCCGAAGCGGCGGCGTTTACGCTGCTCAAAGAACAGCTTATGGACGTGCTCGACACTCTAACGCCCAGAGAAGAAAAGGTTTTAAGGCTGCGTT
>Ga0265293_10009533_pt1 | contig 13922 bp, 14 predicted proteins | sample Munlanlewell138R_FD_192505 | JGI IMG/M metagenome (GOLD analysis project Ga0265293, IMG submission 192505) | Leachate microbial communities from a municipal landfill in Southern Ontario, Canada - Leachate well 138R | ecosystem: Engineered > Solid waste > Landfill > Unclassified | place: Canada...
CAGTCGGAGGCAATTTCGGGGACGCCGCCATAGGTCAGGTGAATGGCCGCCCAGTCGGGCATGGCCGGCAGCTTGCCATCTTCCGGACAGCCGCTGCGCAGGTTGGCGGGCACGGCCTCGTCGATCAATTTGGGGTGAGGCAGCCTCATGGCCTGCATGAATTCGATAAAGTCAGTCTCGTTGGCGCCGTCGCCGACCCGCACATTGAACGCTTTCTCCTCGCCGATGGTGCTGACTGTGCGGCCTTGGTAGTCGTGGGCCGGATAGACCAGGCAGCTATCCGGCAGGTTGAACAGCTTGGCGGTAATCGAGTGATAGAGCTTTTTGGCGCTGCCTTGCTGAAAGTCGCTGCGACCGCAGCCGCGAATGAGCAGCGCGTCACCGGTAAAGACCATGGCGTTGTCGGCTGTGACATAGCTCATACAGCCGTCGGTGTGACCTGGTGTTGCCAGGGCGCGCAGACTGACGCCCTTGACGCCGAATTCCTGGCCGTCCTCGAGGGGCAGGTCGACATGCTCAGCTCCGATAATTTTTGCCGAGGCAATCTTGCAGCCCGTCAGTTGTTTTAGCAGCCAGGCGCCGGTGACATGGTCGGCGTGGGCGTGAGTATCCACTGCCAGCACCAGCTTGAGGCCCAGCTCATCGATCAGGGCCAAATCGCGGTTTGCCTGACCAAAGACAGGGTCGATCAACAGTGCCTCGCCGTGCTGTTCATCGGCGAGTAAGTAGGTATAGGTGGACGATGTGGTGTCGAACAATTGTCGAAAGATCATCTGTAATCCTCCTGTTAAACGGCAATTGATTGGCCGGGAGCATCACTTGATATCTCCTGGCCACGGTTCCGAGTAGCGCGCCTGCAGTCACTGGTGTATCGAGACTGTTGTGACAACGGGGCGGCTTCTCGTGAACTGGGTGTGGAGAGAACTTTAGGCTTTGTGTTGCCATATTTCAATAAGTAATATCTATATTCTTTATATTTATATGTGGATATAAGTAAGGTGGGGCGCTGCATATACTGTGTACTCGGTACAGTTTAGCCACTAAGGATGGACTGTTAGGTGGCCTGATAGAGAGTGCACTTGCGCCTCTTTGTGGCTGACGTTTAGTTGCTGTTATTGCCCGCCCGAGAGCTAGAGGGACATCGATATTGTTCTTAGCCTTTGCCGATTTGATTAGTTGAGGAAACGTTATGTGGGATGAGCGCTATGCCAGCGATGAGTTTGTTTATGGGACAGAGCCCAATGATTTTTTGGCAGAACATGCCAGCCTGCTCTCCGATCCCGTTTTGAGCTTGGCAGAAGGCGAGGGGCGCAATGCGGTTTTTATGGCCTCGCTGGGGCATCGCGTGCTTGGCGTTGACAGCTCCGCTGTCGGACTGGCAAAAGCGCACCAACTGGCTGCCTCCAGAGGGCTGTCGATCCAGACAGAAGTGGTTGACCTCGCCACCTATACGCCGCCAGCGGATACCTTTGGTGCTGTGGTATCGATTTTTGCGCACTTGCCCAACCACATGCGCAAGCGGTTGCATCAACGGGTAGTTCAGGCACTAAAGCCCGGTGGCGTCATGGTGCTGGAGGGTTACAGCAAAGCTCAGATTGATCGGGGGACAGGTGGGCCAAAAGATATCGATATGCTGCTGTCGCGAGCAGAGATCGAGCAGGAGTTTTCGGGCTTCGAGATCGTCCAGTCCCGTGAACTGGAGCGCGAAGTGATTGAAGGCTGTTTTCACACGGGCTTGGCCAGTGTGGTGCAATTTATTGGCAGGAAAAGGGCGGGTTGATGCTGTTTTTATTGAGCGACCGGGTGCTGTAGCCCAAACATCGGGCTACAGTGCCATGGTGCATAGTGTAGATTGCTTTGAATGTGAGCATGAACGGTAGTGCTGAGGCGAAACACCTTCAGGCGTTAACATCCACAACGGTACGGCCTTGAATCTTGCCGCCAAACATCTGACTGGCAACCGCGGGTACATCAGCCAGACCAATCACATTGATGGTACGGGCCAGCTTATTCAGATTCAGATCCCGAGCCAGTCGCTCCCAGGCTTCGATGCGGGACTGCTGGGGAGCGTTCACCGAGTCGATGCCAGCCAGGGTGACATTGCGCAGGATGAAAGGCAGTACCGACCCGGGTAGATCAGCTCCCTGCGCCAAACCACAGGCTGCGACCACACCGCGATATTGAGTCTGTGCCAGTACGTTGGCGAGAGTGTGGCTGCCCACGGAATCTATCGCACCGGCCCAGCGTTCGCTGGCGATCGGGGCACCTGCTTCAGACAGGGTGTTGCGGTCGATGATTTCCGTCGCGCCGAGGCTTTTTAGGTAATCGCTTTCATCCAGGCGGCCGGTCGAAGCGATGACGCGGTAGCCCAAGCCCGAGAGTAGCGCAATGGCAATGGAGCCAACCCCGCCATTGGCACCGGTGACGAGAATGGGGCCGCGTTCCGGCGTAAGGCCGCCGTGCTCAAGTGCCAGGACACACAACATGGCGGTATAGCCAGCCGTGCCGATGGCCATTGCATCTTTAGTGGAGAAAACGTCGGGAATTTTCACTAGCCATTCACCGCTAACTCGCGCTTTCTGAGCATAACCGCCGTGGTGGGTCTGGCTCAGCCCCCAGCTGTTAGCCACTACCCGGTCACCAATATTGATGCCGGGGTAGGAGGAGGCCTCAACAACGCCAGCGAAATCAATCCCGGGAATCAAGGGAAACTGCCTGATGACGGCGCCGCCGCCCAAGGCCAGAGCGTCTTTATAGTTGACGGTGGAATAATCGATCTTGACGGAAACATCGCCCGGCATGAGATCGTCTTCGTTCATCTCAACGACACTAGTGGAAATTTTGTCGTCCGTCTTTGTTGCCAGTAATGCTTTAAAAGTCATCATTTTCTCCTGAGAGTTGTATCGATCTGCATTTTTACGTCCGGGTATAAATAGAAAACCGGATCGGTTCGTGCACTGCACGTGAGTTAAGTCTGTATTACCAAGGTTCGTGGAAGGGGCGCACTTCCGCAAGGAAGGACCAGGCATCGCGGGGCTGATGAGCAAGATGGAATATTTCTTCAGCAATTGACGCAGGCTGAATAAAAAAGTCATCCGCTGCATCAGGCAATTGCTCCCGTTGCCAAGGCACATCGATCACCGCGTCGATGATCAGATAAGCAACATGGACGCCTTTTGGGCCGAGATCTCGCGCAATAGACTCCGCCAAAATTCGTTGCGCCGCCTTGGTCGGGGCAAAGCCCGCAAAGTTCGGTTTCCCCCGTTGCGCTGAGGTGTTGCCGGTGACGATTAACGCGCCTTCACCCGCCTCGACCATAGCTGGTGTCGTCAGCTGGGCCAAATGCAGGAGCGCCATAGTGTTGATGTCGAAGTTGCGCTGCAAAACGGCGGGATCCGTTTCCATAAAGTTGCTAAAGGCACCGCCAACCGCATTGTGGACCACCACCTTGGGCTCACCGATTTGAGTGATTGCCGCTTTGAGCGCTGTCGCATCAGTGACATCGCAGGGCACCGCAAGGGAATCGGGAATCTCGGCTTCCAGAGCGGCGAGCCGTTCGGCATTGCGAGCCAGCATTGCTACACGATAGCCACCTTGGGCGAAGCGACGCGCGACAGCAGCACCGGTTCCCGGGCCTACACCCGTTACAAGTGCCAATGGTTTAGGTGCTAAAGATTTGGCGGCAGGTTGTGTCATTGCGATCCCTCCTGAAGCGCGAGATGTTCGCGCACAAAATCAAGCCGGTCATTGCCGAAAAACAGCGTCTCCCCCACAAAGATGCTGGGCGCGCCGAACACGCCCCGCTCGACGGCTTCTTTGGTGTTCGCTTCAAGCGCGGCGATTGTGGCTGGGTCATCGATGCGTGCCGCGATGGGTTCTGGGTCAATCCCGGCGGCAGCGATCGCCGCCAAAATATCCTCTGTAGATGTGAGTGCCTGCGCTTCTCCCCAGCAGGCCCGAAACAGTGCCGCAGTTACAGCAGCGGCGTCTTCGCTTGAACTGGCCGCCAGTACGGCACGCGAGCAGGTCTCGCCGTCAATGGTTTTCATGTCCGCAGGCTTCAGGGGAACCCCATAACGCCGTGCCCAACGCCCAAGATCCGCCGTGGCATAACGATTTTTTACGGCGCACACGATGGTGGTCGGCACATTGCCCACTTTATCCATCACCTTCAGCACATTTATGGGTCGCAACGCCACCTCGACGTCGAGACGGGGCAGTTGGCTGTACGCCAGATAGCTATAGGGGCTGCGAAAATCGAAGAAAAACTCGATGGATTGGCTCATTGGTCAGTTCCTGCTTTGCGATTAAGAAGGGCGCGCACGGTGTCGTCGGCACCCGGTCCTGGTCGAAAATGTATGCGCTCCGGCGGGACAGACTGCCCGGTGGTTGGGTCAATCAAGGCGAGGCGAAGCTCACGACCGGTTTCCTGGTCCACCAACTCAACTGGCGCGCCGAAGCCGGAGGCGTCCCAGCGATCCCCCCATTCGCGCAGAGCGACACTCACTTTCCAAAGGTCGCGACCTTTTTCGGTCAGGCTGTATTCATCGCGAGGAGGCCGTTTCTGGTAGCGTGTTCGCTCCACCAGGCCGTGTTCTTCCAGGTGCTTTAGGCGGGATGCCAGTGTGGTATTGGGAATACCGGTATTGGCCTGAAAGTCGCCATAGCGGCGCAAACCCAGCATCAAGTCACGTATCAACAGCAGGGTCCAACGGTCGCCAATAAGCTCCAGGGCACCGGCGATGGAACAGCGCATACCGGCAAAGGATTTAGGTTTCACGTCAAGGCTCCGCTAGTAACTCTAATGATAAGAGTAGCTCGGGGGAGCTTTATAAACAAGAGCAGTTAAGTACCGCCGCTGCATTCATCGCAGCGGTCGCTTTCTCGCACTGAGTCATCATTTACCCGCAGCTCCCGGGTGGGGTCCGGCCAGGGGCAGTAAAGCGTCACGGAGGCACATCGGCCAAAATATAAATGGGCCGCCGGCAAGGGCAGTTTGTACAGGGCCGCCCCTTGAGGATGGTCGTCGCACAGAGTGTAGCCAGATCGAGCAGGATCTGCGGCTATCCCGTGGAGTGGCGGCTATTTTTGCCAGATTCTGTTCTGGGTGAGCATCTGGCAATGCGGGGCGGCACGGTCCTGCACAAAGCACACTTGGCCCCGGCTGCACGCTATTCGGAAGATATCGATCTGGTGCTCGTCAAGGCGATGGAAGCCTTCACTTGGTATCTGGATAGGGAAGGAACACAGGTGGGTCGAGATGAGGCCAATGCTTTGGTGGATGCGAGACTGAGCAAGGGTGATCAGTGAGAACGACGTTTCGTGTCGGCATGGGTAACCCTTCAATTGGACAAGAAATTTAGTATAGGGCAGCTGGCCGAGCCGCGTCGTCCGCCTGGCTGCAGCCCGCCATGAACGGCATACTGATCGCCAGTTGAAAGGGGCTGCGGGAGTGTTGTGAAAACATGATTACTCCTTGCTGATAGGGGTAGCGTCGGTGTCAGTCGACTCAGTGAGATGCGAAAAATGCCGTGCCATCACGCTCTTGAGGCGTGGCATGGTGATTTCGCCGAGATGCGAATCCACCAGGCGTCCGTTAGCATCGAAGAACAGGGTGGTAGGCAAAGCATGCGCGCCCATTTCCTGCATGGTCTTGGAAAAAGGATCGAGCAGGACGTCTGTCAGGGACAGGCCCTCGCTGTCAAGAAAGGTCTGTACGTGCTGCGCACTTTCGCCTTGGTTGACCAGCACGAGGGCCACCTCCGGAAATTCCGCCTGGGCTCGCTGGAATATCGGCATTTCACGACGGCAGGGAGGGCACCAGGTGGCCCAGAGATTGACCACAATGGGACGGCCTTCGTACTCTCGCAAAGAGACGTGCTGCTCATTCAAGGTTGCCAGTACCAAGTTCGGTAGGGGCGGTGACTGCAGCTGGCCAACCACTGCACCTGCGGAGAACCAGGCGAGCAGTCCAATTAATATGCCGGCCAGGATCGGCGGGCGCAGTGCCGGGGTTGAGCGTGTCCGCCACCAGACGAACAACACCGCTGCCAACACACCAGCCCACCAGGAAAAACCGCCATCGCTGATGATCAGCATGGACATCGGTGCCGCCGAATACTCCTCCCACCACTGGATAACATATGCCAAGCGTGCGGTGATGATGCCCCAGAACACTGCATCGAGCAGCACCGCGCCAGCAATCTTATGAGAGGTTTCCGACAGTCGCCTAGCGACAGCGCGGGCCGTTATCCAGGCCAGCACGATGGCTGCCAGGACGCCCAGGGTTTGAATCGGAAAAGGACCAATGCTGATCATGGTGTACCTGCCGTGTCCAGGCGCTCAAGAAATCCACGTACATTGATTTCTCCCACCACGCGCAGATCACGACGCTCCTTGCCATCCGGTCCTACGAGGATGAGCGTGGGTGGCCCCATGACACCCCAATGCTTGAGCAATTCCTGGTCGATAGCATCATTGTGCGTCACATCCGGTCGCACGATCTGCAGCTGTGCCAATCGTGCCGCGACGGAGGGGTCGCCAAATACATTGCGCTCGATGACATGACAGCTGATGCACCAATCGGCGTAGAAGTCGATCAGGGTCCATTCACCTCGCGCACCTGCTTCCGCCAATCGTGCGTCCACGTCCGCCACTGACTTCGCCTGCACGTAAGCAGTTTCGGCGGTCCCGGCAAGAGGAGTCGCAGCGGGTGCACCGCGCAGATGGGCCAGGGGTTGTAAGGCGGAGTCGCCCCCCGAGGCGGCACCGATGAGCATCAGAGTGGACCACAGACCAGCGAATGCCACGCCCGAGCGCAACGTCCAGGCCAGTCGCTGCCGGTTTGTGACGGCCTGTGCCCAGGCAATCAAACCGATCGCCAGCGACAGTATCCACGCTCCCCAGAGCGCCAAGCTTGCTGTGCCGGGCAGAAAGCGTGTCAGCATCATGACTGCCATGCCCACCATGACATAACCAAAAGCGATCCGTACCCGGTCCATCCATGGCCCCGGCTTGGGGAGCACACGAGCACCGAACACCGCAATTGCCAGCAGAGGCAAACCCATGCCCAGCCCCAGGGCGAACAAGGCCAGGCCACCCAGGAGTGCGCTGCCCGTTTGTCCAATGTACAGCAGCGCACCGGCCAGGGGGGCGGTCATGCAGGGGCCGATAAGAAGTGCCGACACCAAACCCAGCGCTGCCGCCCCTGCAATATTGCCGCCGGCCTGTTTCTGTCCGGCTGACTCGATACGATTCATAATCGCTGCTGGCATACGTAACTCAAACAGGCCGAACAATGAACTGGCCAGGATCAGGAACAGGGTAGCGAACAGGCCCAGTAGCCACGGTGATTGCAGTGCGGCTTGCAAATTCGCGCCCGCCAGGCCCGCAGCCACCCCGACAACCGCGTAAGTGCCGGCCATCGCCAGGATATAGGACAGCGTCAGAGTAAAAGCGCTTCGTGGTTGAGCTTGGTTGCCGACGATGAGTGTGGAGACAATGGGAATCATGGGCAAAGTGCAGGGCGTAAAGGCGAGTAGCAAGCCGAACCCGAAGAACAACAAGGTGCCTGCGACGGGGCCGAGGGCGGCAAGCCGTTGGGCTGCAGCCTGATCTTCGGCCAGGTCCATGTTGCTGGCTGATCGTGGTGCCAGCTCTCTGGGTGGGTTGTCAGTGATCGAAGAAGTCTCTTCAAGGGTGACAGAGGCTTCTGGAAGATCCACCTGCAGGGTCTGAGGTGGATAGCAGATACCTTCTTCCGCACATCCCTGCCAGTGCAGCGTCATGGGACCCGGTGCCACCACAGGAAAATGCAGGCGAGCGGCATCGCCCCTATAAATTTCCGTGTCACCGAAGAAATCGTCGTGTCTGGCTGTTCCCGCTGGCGTAGTCAGATCTACGGGCTGGCCCTCTGCATCGACCAGTTTCAGTGAGTGGCGGTAAACGTAATAGGCATCGGCGACCTGCCCTTGGAGAACGTACTGTTCTCCTTGTTGCTGCACCTCCTCCAGTGTAAAGACTTCTTCCGCCGCTAGAAACTGGGTCTCTTGACCCCAGGAGAACAATCCATCCTTGGCCGAGACAGCACCGACCGCACAGCAAGACAGAATTAGCGCAACGAGTGCGTGTCGGTATCGAACCACATTCAATCCCTCCAAACCGATGAGCCAGGGATGATGAAGGCTTTCGATTAAGCGAGACTAAATGGCTGGACTGGCCCCTAATAACGAGCATCCGCTGGGTTGGAGACCTCGGGCCAGTCGTGCATTTTATCGGCAAAGTCCGGTCGAGGCTTGGCGGTGAAATATGCCGCGATATCCACGGCGTCCTGCTCGCTCAGCGTGATCTGCCCCAGCGGTGCGTCCAGGCTGACACCTAACGGCATGTTGTGTTTTATGAAGGGGGCGGCGCGCGACAGTCTTGCCATGCCCGCACCGATATTGAAGGATTCGTCGCCCCACAAGGGCGGAAAGATATAGTCGCCGAACTGGTCTTTCATGCCTTCGCCATTGTCGCCGTGACAGGCCGCGCATTGCAGGGCGTAGAGTATTTCGCCCCGGGTCGAGTTCGGAGTGTATTGGGCGACATCAAAGTATTCCATATTGTCGATCTCGACGCGTTGCCCTGGCTCGAGGTCTTTGGAGAGCCATTGAATGTAGGCTTTCATGGCGGCCATTTCTTTTGAATCGTCCGCCAACGGGCGACCATCCATGGAGCGACGGAAGCAGCCGTTGATACGCTCGGTTAGGTCCAGTACGGCTTGAGCGCGTGGCATGAATTTGGGGTAATCACCGGCGGTGTTGATGTAAGGGGCACCCAGCGGGCGTTTGCCTTGTGCCATGTGACAACTGTTGCAATTGAGGCCGTTGCCAACATTCTCCGGTAACAGGCGTGAGGTTTCATTAAGAAGGCGCATGCCATAAATGATGTCCTCGGCATTGTCTTCTTGCAGAATATCGCGCGCTTGAGGTGGGCGGTATTCGCCAGCCACCCGGCCATCCTCGCTGACAACAGTATATGCAGGGGCGGTGGGGGCGTCGTAGAAGCGGCTTTCATGCCAGAACCAGCCGACAGCGACTATTCCTACGGCAGCCATGACCCCCATAACGATGGCCTTATTCATGCACAGCCTCCTGAGGGGTGGGCACATAGTGCTGGGGGGCGTTGTCGACCAGACGACGCATTCGCGCAATATCGCGAACAGTAACTTCGCTGCCGTGGTTGCCCCAGCCAGTGCGAATGAAATTGAGCACGTCGGCGAGATCCCGGTTGCTCAGATGGGAGAAAGCGGGCATGGCAAAGGTCATGGCGTCGTGGCTGGTGTCGGGCATCCTGCTGCCAGCCAGAGTGACCTGAATGAGTGAGCTCGGATTGTCCGCAAAGACGATGGAGTTGTGTGCCAGAGCGGGAAACACGCGCGGCGCCCCCATGCCGTCGAGGCGGTGACAGGCCGCGCATTCCTGAACGTAAATGAGGGCTCCCGGGGTGCTGAAGGCGCCGTCGCGCAATTGGGCGGTGGTGAAATCCTCGGCTGGCTGCCAGCTGTCGTTGTAAGTCCGTCGTGACGGCAGAGTTTTCAGGTAAGCGGCGATTGCGGCCAGATCGTCGTCCGTCAGGTACTGCGTGCTGTGCTCTATCACGTTTGTCATGGTGCCGAATGCGGCAGTGTGATCGGTGCGGCCGGTACGCAGAAAGTCGACAATTTCTTCCTTTGACCAAGTGGACAGCCCGATGCCTTCGTCACGCAAGCTCTTCGCGTACCAGCCTTCGAGCACTGCGCCCGCTAAAAATTGCCGGGTATCATCGTCAGCGAGAGCTGTCTCCTGAAGGGCAAGACCTCGTGGTGTATGGCAGCTGCCACAATGAGCGGGGCCTTCAACTAAGTAAGCACCATGGTTTTCCTGCTCGGTACGGTGGTCGGCTGGTTCAAATTCACGGGGTTGAGCGAAGAGTAGTTGCCATAGAAAGAGCGGCCAGCGCATGGATGCGGGCCATGGAATAGTGGTTGCCGGATTTTTTTGCACCACCGGTTCGACCCCGGACATGAAGTAGGCATACATGGCTTCGATCTCTTCGTCTTCGACAATCATGTAAGAGACAAAAGGCATGGCCGGATACAGCGGCACGTTATCAGGGCGGATACCGCGTCGCACTGCGCGCTCAAAGTCCGCGTAACTGTAGCTGCCAATACCGGTGTCGGTGTCGGGTGTAATATTGGTGGAGTAGATGGCCCCCAGCGGTGTTTGCATACTCAAACCACCGGCAAACGGCTCGCCACCCGGCGCGGTGTGACAAGCGACGCAGTTTGCGACGCGTGCAAAATATTCGCCTCTGGCGATCAACTCGGGGTCATGGAGGTCCAACTCGGGTATCGCCCCAACCTTTGGGGTAAACCAGTGGGGGATTGACTGGGTAAACGCAAAAGCCGCTGCAACGACTACCGCCAGTGCTGTTGCAGTCCGGGTAACTCCTCGCATAGCTATCAGTCTTTTCCTTGCTGTTACACGGAAGACCCGGCTCCGTCAGCATTTGCGCCGGTTCGGAACCAGCTGAATGGAGCCGGGTTCGAGATGGTAGCCGATCTGGATTAAGTGAAACTAAAGCGATTTTTCGCGGGCTTGCGTTCTCGCATTGGCTGAATCTCTAGCCTAACATGGCTGTTTTTGACGCGAGAGATGAACAAACGATGCGAGTGCTGTTGGTAGAGGACGACGAGTTGATTGGTAAGGGTATCGTTGTCGGTATGCGCAATCACGGCATCACGGTTCATCATGTCGGCACTGCCGCCGAGGCGGAGGCCGTCCAGAAGGAGGAGGTCTTTCATGCGCTGATACTCGATCTCGGCCTGCCCGATGGCGACGGTATGGAATTACTGGTGATTGCGCGCGCCTTTGAGCCCAATTTGCCCATACTGATTTTGTCGGCGCGGGATGCTGTCGAACACCGGCTGTCGGGCTTGCATGGCGGCGCCGACGACTACATGGTGAAGCCGTTCGATCTGCGCGAATTGGCGGCGCGTTTGCACGCGCTGGTCAGGCGCACGCAGGGCCGTGCAGCCCAAACCGTGACCGCAGGGCCTTTACGCCTGGAGCCGGAAAGCGGCCTGGCCTGGCTCAACGGAGTGCCAGTGTCGCTATCAAGACGAGAGATAGATCTGTTGGCTCATCTGGCGAGTATCAATGGTCGTTGGATTTCCCCGGATCAGTTAAATGAGCATCTGTACGGGTTGGATGGCGAAGTCAGCAGCAATGCACTGAACGTACACATTCACAATATCCGGCGCAAACTCGGTTCCACTGCCATTGAGACCGTACGCGGTTTGGGTTATCGGCTGGGGTGGGCGTTATCGTGAGTTTGCGTCTGCGTGCCGTCTTGATAGCGGGAATTTCTCTGGTAGTACTTTGGGCGCTGGCAGCGGCCTGGATGATGCGCGATGCCCAGGCCAATCTGGAGCGGACACTCGATGGTCGGCTCGCTATGTCCGCTCGTATGGTGTCGGGTTTGCTCGAGGGGGGAGCGCTGCAACCTCGTTCCAGCCTTGCCGATTTGAATGAGACTGTTCAGGTCCACGGCGGAGAGGGGATTGCCTGCGAGATACGTTCCCTGCGGGGCGAGGTGCTGGCTCGAACCACCGGCAGCCCCGAGTCCAGTTTCGAGGCTCTGCCGTCCGGCTACAGTTTGCGCGAGGAGCAAGGCCAGCAATGGCGGGTCTATGTGTTGCGAACCGATGGCTATCAGATCACCACGGCGGATCGTATCGATCAGCGCAATATTCTGATCAGTGATTTGCTGCGGGCAGGTGGTGTGCCGTTTCTGATTGCCGTGCTGGGCAGTCTGTTCACCCTCTGGGTTGGCATTGGCCGGGGATTGGCACCGCTGAAAGCATTGCGGCAGGCGTTGCGGACGAAGAAGACCGATGACACGACGCCGATAGTGCTGGGGCACCCGCCGGCGGAACTTCGTCCTGTTCTGGAGGCGATGAACGGGTTGCTGGGTCGACTGGCCCAGGCGCTGTCCAGTCAGCGCGCCTTTACCGATGCTGCCGCCCACGAGTTGCGAACGCCGTTGACCGTGATTGATACACACCTGCAAGTGGCCAGGATGACTGACGGTGAGGAAGCCCAGGTTTCACTGGACAGTGCCGAGGAGGGAGTCAAACGACTGCGACGTACTCTGGATCAAATGATGGCACTGGCCTGGGCCGAGACTGCCATCAGCAAAGAGGACACCTGCCACTCTGTGGTAACAGCTGTCGAGGGTGCACTTGGCTTGGCAAATCGAGATGTTCGCCAGCGTCTATCATGGGTTGTCGATGGGGCGGACAGTGGAACGCCGGTGCCAAAGTCCCTGCTGGAGACCGCTGTCAGAAACTTGGTAGACAACGCGCTTCGTTACTCGCCAGACAACGCGATGGTCGACGTGAGTATTTCGTTCAACGAAGTGCAATGCCTGATCTCCGTCGCTGATCGTGGCCCCGGCCTGAGTACAGAACAGACGGCCCAGATTGGCAAGCGCTTCTGGCGCGGCGATCAGGGGCGGCACGCCAAGGACGGTGCCGGACTGGGTATTTCCATCGTTCGTGCCATTGCTGAACGCTTTTCCGGCGAGCTGACGCTGCTGCCGCGTGAAGGCGGTGGGCTGGTGACTGAATTGCGGATTCCCGTCGATAGCCCGCGCCGGTAGGTTGCTTATCGTAAGCAAGAGGTTGTGCGAATGGCCAACAATGAAACAGTAAACTATAGATGACACAGATGCAGACAATCGAAATTGGGTTGGTGCTTTATTCTGGGGCACAACAGGCCTCGGTGCTTGGTCTGACGGATTTGTTTTGTATAGCAAACCGTATTGCGGCATCGCTTCACGAGCAGGCCGAGCCACTTTTACGCGTGACTCATTGGCAGCAGGCGGCTGGCGAACCACCGGTACGTGTTTTCGAGAGTGACACAGACTCTTCATCTTTATTATCCGCTCTGATCGTGCCTCCGACTTTGGCTGAGCCGGTCGAATTGTCGTCGACTTCCGTGCTGGCAGACTGGTTGCGCCAACAGCATGCCGATGGCGCTGTATTGGGCTCGGTGTGTGCTGGTGCCTTTCTGTTGGCTGCGACGGGTCTTATGGCGAACCGACGGATGACAACGCACTGGACTTATGCCGAGTTGTTGCAACAACGTTTTCCTGACGTACAGGTGGATGTGGACCAGCTGATTATCGACGATGGTGATGTAATCACGGCCGGTGGCCTGATGTCCTGGACAGACCTGGGGCTGCGTCTGGTTGATCGACTGTTGGGGTCGACCGTTATGATCGACACGGCGCGCATGCTGTTGGTCGATCCCCCTGGTCGTGAACAGCGTTATTACAGTGTTTTTGCACCCCGGCTGACCCATGGCGATGCAGCGATACTCAAAGTGCAGCACTGGCTGCAGGCGACTCAGGCCCGGGACATAACGCTGGCTACGTTGAGCGAGCAGGCTGGCTTGGGAGAACGTACTTTTTTGCGTCGTTTCCAGAAGGCAACCGGTATGACCAGCACAGAATATTGTCAGCGCCTGCGTGTGGGCCGTGCTCGCGAGCTGCTGCAATTCGGTAACCTGCCCATCGAGCGCGTTGCGTGGGAAGTGGGTTACAGCGATCCAGGCGCGTTCCGCAAAATTTTTACACGTATTCTCGGCCTCTCGCCGAGTGAATACCGTCACCGTTTTAGCGTTAATCGATTCAGTGCGAACGTCGACAGCGACTGAAAAGTTGTCTTAAAGGCAAGATGGCGGTATCGCCCTCATAAATGTCGGTGGCGCCACTTTTCACGACGCGGCTTTTCGATACCCTGGCGTAGTGTGAGTTCAATTACAGGAGAAGGTTATGAAGAAGCGTGCTCTGATCGTCGTCGATCTGCAAAAAGAGTATCTACCCACCGGTAAGCT
>Ga0265293_10009534_pt1 | contig 13921 bp, 14 predicted proteins | sample Munlanlewell138R_FD_192505 | JGI IMG/M metagenome (GOLD analysis project Ga0265293, IMG submission 192505) | Leachate microbial communities from a municipal landfill in Southern Ontario, Canada - Leachate well 138R | ecosystem: Engineered > Solid waste > Landfill > Unclassified | place: Canada...
GACGATAGTGGATTTCGGCTGTGGTCAGGCCGTAGCCTTCCATCTGCATCCGGAATTCACGACTGACGATCGCTGGCATATGTCTCTCCTTTGTCGTTTCATGCGTGAAGACGATGGTGATGGTCTACGGATCCGCATACGGCATCGTCCGCCCCGATGTCGCCGTGATCAAGACGCCGCAGCGCATCCATGATGACATCGAATGGGATGGGGCTTTCCGCGCCCGGCGGCTGGCGCAGTGCGGGCATCGATTCGACCGCGCATGCGTCGGATGCCCATGACGAGAGAATGGCGCGCTTTTCGCTGCGTTCGAGCGTGTCGTCGCGCAGCACATCCTCGGGATGCCTGTAGTGGCGCGCCGGCGACAGGAGCCGGTCGAGCGCAATGTCTTCGGCTCGTGGCGCGAGAGAGGGAATGATCGTCGAAAAATCGGCTCGGCGCATCGCTGTCCTCCTTCCGTTTTCAGCCGTTCCAAAAACTCCGTTTCGATCAGGACTCCGGACCGCACCTCCCGGCACGGCACAGAAGGAAGTTCGGCCAATCGAGCGAATTTTTCAAGTGCCCGGATGCTCGATGGTGTCAATTTCGGCTGCGATTACATCGCACTAGCAGTGAACGGCTGCGAGTGCCAAAAATTTTGCATTCCCCTCTTGAAATCGAAAATCGCCAAAACCAGATCGATACGCGCGTGACGCCGACAAGGGTTGCGCGGCCCCGCTCCGGCTCTCACCGGGCCGGAGCGGAGGGACCTCTCAAAATCTGTTTGTCCTTGAGGAGAACGATATGACGTTCCGTCCATTGCATGACCGTATCCTGGTTCGCCGCATCGAAGCCGACGAGAAAACCGCAGGCGGCATCATCATTCCCGATACCGCCAAGGAAAAGCCGAGCGAAGGCGAAGTGATCGCCGTCGGCCCCGGTGCTCGCGACGATGCGGGCAAGATCATTGAGCTCGACATAAAAGTCGGCGACCGCATCCTGTTCGGCAAGTGGTCAGGCACCGAGATCCGGCTCGACGGCGAAGACCTGCTCATCATGAAGGAAAGCGACGTGATGGGCGTGATCGAGCAGACCGCCACGCTGAAGAAGGCCGCCTGACGGATTCTTCGATCATCAACCAGTCAATGAAAACTGCCTATTGAAGGAGTGATCCAATGGCTGCCAAGGAAGTCAAGTTCAACACCGAAGCCCGCGAGAAGATGCTGCGCGGCGTCGACATTCTCGCCAACGCCGTCAAGGTGACGCTGGGTCCCAAGGGCCGCAACGTCGTCATTGACAAGTCGTTCGGCGCGCCGCGCATCACCAAGGACGGTGTGTCGGTCGCGAAGGAGATCGAGCTTGAGGACAAGTTCGAGAACATGGGCGCCCAGATGGTCCGCGAAGTGGCGTCGAAGACCAATGACCTTGCCGGCGACGGTACCACTACCGCGACTGTTTTGGCGCAGGCCATCGTCAAGGAAGGCGCCAAGGCCGTCGCTTCCGGCATGAACCCGATGGATCTGAAGCGCGGCATCGACAAGGCGGTGGATGCGGTTGTCGCCGAACTCAAGGCCAATGCGCGGAAAATCTCGAAGAATGACGAGATCGCCCAGGTCGGAACCATCTCGGCCAATGGCGATTCCGAGATCGGCCGCTTCCTCGCCGAGGCGATGCAGAAGGTCGGCAATGAAGGCGTCATCACCGTCGAGGAAGCCAAGACCGCCGAGACCGAGCTCGAGGTGGTCGAGGGCATGCAGTTCGACCGCGGCTATCTTTCGCCCTACTTCATCACCAATCAGGACAAGATGCGGGTCGAGTTCGAGGATCCCTATGTCCTTATCCATGAAAAGAAGCTCTCCAACCTTCAGGCCATGCTTCCCGTGCTCGAAGCGGTCGTCCAGTCCGGCAAGCCGCTGGTCATCATCGCCGAGGATGTCGAGGGCGAGGCGCTGGCCACGCTCGTCGTCAACCGTCTGCGCGGTGGCTTGAAGGTCGCGGCCGTCAAGGCGCCGGGCTTCGGCGATCGCCGCAAGGCCATGCTGGAGGACATCGCCATCCTCACCGGCGGCACGGCGATCAGCGAGGATCTCGGCATCAAGCTGGAGAATGTCACGCTGGAGATGCTCGGCCGCGCCAAGAAGGTCGTCATCGAGAAGGAGAACACCACCATTGTCGATGGCGCTGGTTCAAAAGCCGAGATCGAAGGCCGCGTGAAGCAGATCAAGGCGCAGATCGAGGAGACGACCTCCGATTACGACCGCGAAAAGCTTCAGGAGCGGCTGGCCAAGCTCGCCGGCGGCGTCGCGGTGATCCGCGTCGGCGGTGCGACCGAGGTCGAGGTCAAGGAGAAGAAGGACCGCGTCGATGACGCGTTGCATGCGACCCGCGCGGCTGTTGAGGAGGGTATTCTGCCGGGCGGCGGCGTGGCGCTGCTGCGTGCGCAGAAGGCACTCGACAGTATCCAGACCGACAATGTTGACCAGAAGCACGGCGTGGAGATCGTGCGCCGGGCCATCGAGGCGCCGGTGCGCCAGATCGCCGAAAATGCCGGCGCCGAAGGTTCGATCATCGTCGGCAAGCTGCGGGAGAAGCCCGATTTTGCTTACGGGTGGAACGCCCAGACCGACGAGTATGGCGATCTCTTCGCACAGGGGGTCATAGACCCGGCCAAGGTGGTGCGCACCGCGCTGCAGGACGCGGCCTCCGTCGCCGGCCTGCTCGTCACCACCGAGGCGATGATCGCCGAGAAGCCGAAGAAGGAAGCCGCCCCGGCGATGCCCGCCGGCGGCATGGACTTCTGACCATCTCGCGCTGAAAGTGACCGCTCCCGTATCGGGAGCGGTCAGGAGCAAAGCATAGATCGGAGACTGACATGAGGCTCATGCCAGACTTTGACCATGTACCTGTACCGCATCATCCGCCGTCCGAGTTCCTGTCGCACGATGCGGAGGCGCGGACGGCATTGGCCCCGCTGATCGAAACCCTGCTCGACAGGCTCGTGATGGCTGGATGGGATCGGCGCACGGCGGCCTCCGCGCTGATGTTCCATGCGGCGGGGCAGGTGTCGGCCCTCTCGCGAGTCGGCCGGCCGCAATGATCCAGGAACCTCGCCTCCGGGCGGGGTTCATTTCCACTCGAACCAGATGCGCGAAGGACGGCGCCGGAAGATCTCTTCCGGCGCGACGGCATCGCCGCATCCAACACGAAGGAACCATATCGGGAGATCGACAATGTTCATCGGCCTGCCTCGCGCCCCGCAGATTGCCGCCATCCTTGTCACGTGCCTTACATTGTCATTTTCCGGTGGCGCCGTGCAGCCCGCTGCCGCACAGGATGTGGCATCCGGCAGGCATGTCGAGCGTTCGTTGCCCGATGTTCTGGAGGAGATCACGCCGGCGGTCGTCAACATCGCCGTCACATCGCGCGCGCCTGCCGAAACCAACCCGCTCTTCAACGATCCCTATTTCCGACGCTACTTCGATCTGTCTCAGATGCCGCAGCAAAGGCCCCGCATGAGCGCCGGGTCCGGCGTCATCGTTGACGCGGATAAGGGTTACATTCTCACCAACCACCATGTCGTCGACGGCGCGAGCGAGATCGCGGTGACGCTGAAAGATCGCCGCCGCTTCAATGCCGAACTGGTCGGCAGCGACAAGACACGCAACCCAATCCATGAAAGCTTTCATTTCTGGGCGAAAACTACGTGTTAAACCTCGCAGGAAATCAAGACCCTGTTCCTTACTGCGCGCCGCAATCGATGGTTAGTGTAGCACCGTCATCGATAGATGCGCCATTTTCGTCCACCAAGACCAGACCGGCAACGGACAGCTGTCTCCCGGAAGCCACGATTGTGAACTCCTGTGAATAGACACGTCCGGCCTGGATCCGACGCTCGGGACTGGCGAACGGGCCATCGACGCCGAGGCCGATGGTCATTGCATTTGCAGTAGACGACAGTTCGAAAAAGAACTTTTCTCCATCCGGTGTCGTCCCTGGCCCCTGGATTTCAATATCGTCGAAACCATCCTGGCTATGGATGCCGCATGTGGTCGGCGTAAATTCGTAGCGCCCTGCGGATGTTTCCAAAACACTTATTGCGACGGCGGCGCTTTCGGATGTCGGCGCTTCCGCCTCCGCGCTACAACCTGTCAGCACCAAGCTGCTGAACAAGCCGATCATGACAACGGATCCGGTTCTACGCTCGTCCATTCCGAAGTTTCCTGTGATCACTTCTTTCTCCATTGCCTACGGATAGGACCAACCGTTGTGTTCGACGCGGAAAATGCGTAACGGCGCGCCGGGTTTGGTGGTGTCGGCGCGCAGGTAGAAGACCGCGCGCTGGTCCTTGCCGAAATTGGTGAAATCGACATTGATGGTGATCATGCCGCGCAGCATCGGCTGGTCGGGGTCGGGCATGGGGTCTTCGATGGCGCCGTCGAAGTCCTGCGCGCCATAAAGAGGATGCGCACCGACATTGCCGGAGGCCAGCCAGGCGACGATGTCGTCGGTGAAGTAGTTTCTGGATACGGCAGGATCGAATGCGCTCGGCAGATTGCTGTTTTCCGACTGGAACTGGCGTTCGTAGAGCTCACGCACCAGGTCCTGCGCCTGAGCAACCGGATCGATGCCGGGGGCTGCTGCATAGGGTTCGGGCGCTGGCTGTGCCGGGCGGGGCTTCGTCGCTGCGGCGATGGGCTCGCTGCCATCGGGGGTGATATAGCGTTGCGCCACCCAGCCCGCCTTGCTCATCGCCTTGTTGCGCATCAGACACCAGCGGGGCGGCAGCGCGCTGATTTGCGCCTGCGTCATCGCCATGTAGTGGGCAGCGGTGTAGAACGGAACACAGGTGATCTGCTGCATGTTGCGTTCATTGTGGGCGAATGTCTCGATCACCGGATAGTTGGTGCCGGGGCCCATCCGAGCGTTGAGAACATCGTTGCCGGAGACGCCCGTGACACGCCAGGCATCCGGTCCGTGACCATCGATTTCGGCATGGGCGGCAGACACGGCCAGGCCGAGCGCCATGACAAGCAATGTGGCCTTGAATGTGTGTGGCATGGTCATTTCACCTCTACGATCGCACGGCCCAGAACCTTGCGGCCGCTGACGTCAAGAAATCGGATTTCATAGGTTCCAGCCTGTGCCGGCATCTGCAGCTCCAGCGATTTTTCTGCTCCGACCTTGTGCGCGGCAATCCAGCTGAAATCGGCCTGATCGGCGCGGGCAAGGGCAACGCGCTGGTCCGCGCTGCCGGCTTCCGCGCGCCACGACACGGTGATCGTCTCGCCGGCCCCGGCCTCTGCCGGTGCCGCCAGTCCAGCCCCGTCATCCAGCGGCGCGTCTTGCGCCACCACTTCCAGCTGGTGGCTGGCAAGAGTGCGGGCCCCTTCGCGCAACACATAGCGGATTTCGTAAAGCCCTGTTTCGGCTGGCGCCTTCATCTCGCCGGCACGTGCATCCCGAACCCGGATATAGTCGGCATATTTGCCCTCGGCAGTCCCGGCGGGAACAATGGTGACATAGTCTTCCGGGTGGATCGAGATCGACCAGTTCACCTGAATCTTGGTTCCGGCCCGGACGACATCGGGGCCGCTCACCGTCACTTCGGCCTCAACGACCTCCACAGGGGTAGACGCCATGGTGCGGCCTCCTTCGCGCAGCACGTAGCGTACTTCGTAAAGGCCGGGCTCTGCGGGCGCGGTCAGTCTGTTTTCGGTGACATCGCGCACGCGCTGATAGTTGGTGTATTTTCCTTCCTCGGTTCCGGTGGGAACGATGGTGACATAGTCTTCCGGATGGATCGACGTCGACCATGTCACCTTGAAGCTTGCGCCTGTGGTCACCTGTTGCGGCGCAGTGATACCGATTTCGGCCTCGACGACCTCGACGGGAGTTGCTCCCAGCGTATGGCCATCTTTCCGTGTGACGTAACGTACCTCGTACAAACCGGGCTGGGCGGGCGCGATCAACCTGTTTTCGGTGACATCACGCACGCGCTGATAGTTGGTGTATTTTCCTTCCTCGGCTCCGACCGGAACGATGGTGACATAGTCTTCCGGATGGATCGACGCCGACCAGGTTACCTTGAAGCTTGATCCGGTCGTCACCTGTTCCGGCGCCTGGATCGCTATTTCCGCTTGTGGCTCCGGCTCCGGCTCAGGCGCCACTTCGGCCTCTGGCGGCGTCATTGGCTGCAAATCCATTACCGACTGGACATGGGCCAGTGCGGCCTTCAATTCATCGGAATTCTGCGCCGGAACGAACACGCCGCCGGTGTTTTCGGCAATACAGGCAAGGCTTTCATGGGCCTGATCCTCAAGGTCGAAGCCGACGACATGGGTCGTGAACTTCACGCCCTGCCGGGCCAGTTGTTCGGCCAGCGCGCAAGGGTCGGCCTGACAGGTTTCCAGACCATCGGAAATGAGCACCACGGTGGCGGGGTTGTCGCGATAGGACAGGAGTTCCGCCGCGTGCTGAACCGCGGCGGAAATCGGCGTCTTTCCTTTCGGGCGGATGCGGTTCACCGTGCTGATGAAGCTTGCCCGATCGAGCGGCCCCGGCTCGATCAGGGTCTCGATGTCGCGGCAGTCGCCTTCCGAGCGATGCCCGTAGGCGACGAGGCCGAGATTGATGTCGTCGGACCAGCCGGTCACGAGATCGGCCATCACGTCGCGCGCGATCTCGATCTTGCTGGTGCCGTCGATCTGGCCCCACATCGAGCCGGAGGCGTCATAGACGATCACCACATCCTCAGCCGCCGAGGCGTCCGAAATGGACATCGTGACTGCCGTGGCCGCGACCAGCGCTGCCTTCAGAACTTTCATCATTGTCTCCTGTCGTGAATGGCGCGTCACGCCTGACGCCAGCTGCTTTCGGCTGCGGCGGAAGGTCGTGCTTCACCCAGGGCCCGGGCCTTCAGCTTGCGGAATTTGGCCGACATCTGTTCCAGCCTTGCGTCCCATTCGGGGTTTGGCTGCTGGCCTTCAATGGTCCTGAAGTAGACCTGCATCATGCAGGCGATGGCGAAGGGTTCCAGAAGCGCCGCCTTGACACTCCAGGCAAACAGCAGTGCGAAGACGAAGCCGCCTGCCGCCCAGGCTCCCGGCATCAGATAGACGACGAGAGCCGCCGGCGCGAGCATGACCAGAAACACGAGAAAGCTCATGAGGTAGACAATGATCGCAAGCCAGGCGGCGTTCTTGAGCATCACCTTGTAATTCTGGCCATAGAGCACCAGCGCTTCCCTGGCCGATCCCCATGGGTTGGTCGAACCAGTGCGAATTGCGTAGGCGAGGATGACCTCGTCGATGAAGCCGACGGCGACCCGCAGGAAGGCATGCAGGATACCGGAAAGCTGCTGCGCGCCAGGTATGGGCAGGATGGTCAGAATTCCGCGCACCAGCCCCGTGATCGCGCCGATCACGCCCTTGACGAGCTGATCGATGGCAAACAGCACGCTGGCCTGAGCGAAACGCTCCTTTACCACCGCTGTCGCATGGCTGACTTGCGACTTTCCGTCTGGCATTGGCTTGCCGTCGATCAGCTCGACCAGCACCGCTATATGGCCCGCCTTGACGATATAAAGGATGTATTCGCGCGCCCAGTACATGATGGCGCCAAACAGGCCGAACCCCATGATGGCGCCCCACATGGTCGTATTGGCCTGAAATCCTTCGTCACCGAAGCCGCCAACGCCATAGCCGATGCCCGCACCGGTTCCGGTTACCAGAACGTAGCCAGCGGCGATGCCGAAATAGACGACCATCCGCAGCACGATGAACGGCATGGTCCGCGCCATCATTGCCAGCGCATTGCCGACATTGAAATCCCACATGCTCTGCTCCGCCCTATATGCCTGTTGCGCAAGCTTAGCAGGCGCAAACCCAATATGCCCCGTTCATTTGGATAGGGACATGCCGGCAAGCCTGGGTATAATTGGCCCCAGCTATCCGAGCTGCAGAACGGATGGAATAAACTGGCAGAAAAAATACACGGAAAAGCCTGGGAGGCGGCGCGTCAATTTTGAAGATTTTTCTTTTCTATCCTGGCGGCCACGTTGTTTCACTTTTCCTCTGACGTCCATGGACGTGACATGGAAAAAATCCCGCCGCCAATGTCTCCCCCAATACTTGAGGTTCGGGGTGCCATTTCCAGGATCAATACGCAAGGAGCGGCGTATTTCGACATGGAGATGCTGAGGGCGTTGCCTGTCGCCCGGCTGGAAACAGCGACAGCCGTCACAGATGGTGTGCGTCGCTTTAGCGGATTTCTGATGAGAGACCTTCTGGCGCATATCGGTGCCCGGGGCACAACCGTGACGGCGAGAGCCCTGAACGATTACGCAATTGACATTGCGATCGAGGAATTCGACCGGTTTGATGTCCTCGTAGCCTATGAAATGGATGGCGAACCGTTGTTGCCGAGCGACAAGGGGCCGTTATGGATAATCTATCCGCGTGACCAGCATGCGGAGTTGCAGGATATCCGCTTCGACTATCGCTGGGTCTGGCAATTGCGATGGCTGGATATTCAATGAGCCGTCAGGCGCGTGCATTGCTTGGCGTCGCCCTGCCGGTTTCGGCCATCGTCATCTTCGTTGCCCTGCTGGCGTTTTCGCTGATGCGTCTTTCCGACCTTGAGCGGGATATGCGCATCGAGGCCACTCAGAATATGCTGTGGGTGATCTCCAGGGCGCATATTTCAAGCCTCCAGTTGGGCGAGGCCGCCGCAGGCAGCGTTGCCGGTGAGGTTGATCACGCGCAGCTGGAATTGCGTTACAACGTATTTCTCAGCCGGCTTGCCTTGCTTGATGATGGCCCGCAGCGGCGGCGGATGGAAGCGCTGGGTGCCGCCGCCGCGCTTGGTACCCTGCGGGGAAGCCTGCCCGAACTTGGCTCGCTGTTGATGAGCGGTAGACCAGAGGTAGTACCCCGCATCAGGGCTCTGCTTGCTCCTTACAATGCCGCCCTCACGCAGGCGGCCAACAAGGCAATGGTGGCCGAATGGGACGATCTTGGCGCTACGCTGGACGCCACACGCAAGCAGTTATGGCAGATCATCATCTCCATGATCGGCATATCGCTGGCGGGCACCGTGCTTTGCATCCATTTTCTGCTGGCGATCCGCGATGCAAGGCAACGGTCCCGTCTGCTCAACCAGGAAAAGGCGTTCTCCGAACTTTTGATCGGCTCCAGCGGTGAAGGCATCATCGCTGTGGATATGGATCGGCGCTGCACGGTCTGGAACGAGGCTGCCGAACGGTTGTTTGGGGTTAACGCTGACGTGGCTACAGGCGCGATGTTGAGCGACGTCTCAGGCTTTTTCGAGGTCGTCAGGATTGAGCAGGCGATCAGCGATGCCCTTCAGGGACAGGCTGTTGCACTGCTGGACCAACCGTTCTTCCCATCCCACCAGTGCGAGCCGCTTTATGTCGACTTGCGCTGCTTCTCTCTGCGTGACGGCGAACGCATCATCGGCACGATCCTGTTGGCGTCTGATGTGACGCAACGCAGGGCGGCGCAACGGGAGATTGCCGATCATCGCGATCATCTGGAGAAATTGGTTCAGGCCCGTACGCAGGAGCTTGACGCGGCCCTGACCCGGGAGCGGGCTACAGCGGATCTTTATCGGAACTTCGGCACCATGATCTCGCACCAGTTCCGCACGCCGCTCGCCCTTGTCGATTCCGCGCTTCAGCGCCTGATGCGCCGGCGTGACCGGCTGACTCCGGAAGAAATCCTGGAACGGGGCGAGGAAGCCCGCAGCGCTGTCGCGCGTCTGGTCAGGTTGGTGGAAAGCACCCTCGACGCCGCACGCCTCGATGCCGGCCAGATCGAAGTCCGCAGTCAGCTTTGCGATCTCGGTGACCTCGTAGCAGAGATCTGCTCCCGGTCGACAGAAAACACTGGCTCGGGGCGGATCACTGTCACGCTTCCAGACGGCGCTTCTCCCATTGCCTATTGTGATCCCGTGCATGCGGAACACATCCTCACCAATCTGCTGTCCAATGCCGTCAAATACTCACCGGCAAAGACACCGATAAGCATTACCCTCACCGACAGCGGCACGCAGATCGAATGCGTAGTAGCCAACACTGGACCTCAGGAGGGGTCATTCGAACGGGAGGCGCTGTTCGAACGCTATTATCGCGGCAGCAATACGGAAGGCCGTCCCGGTATCGGAGTCGGCCTCTATATGGCCAGAGCGCTTGCCCGCTTGCAGGGCGGTGATGTGCAATTGCAAAATTCGGAGCCTGGCATGGTTCGAATGGCGATGCTGCTGCCCAGTAGTGCCTCCGGTTCCGGCTCCGTTACAGCCATGGCCCTACGAAAGGAACCGGCATGACATTCGCGCCGTCTCCGAACCGGAAGCGCTTTGTGATCCTTTGCATCGAGGATGAAGCGCAACTGAGGCGTGACATCAGGGATGAACTGGTCGAGGCAGGCTATGATGTGGTAGAAGCCGACAATGGCAAGCATGCGCTCGGCAAGCTGGCGCGTGTCTGCCCCGATCTGGTTCTTTGCGACATCTCCATGCCCGAACTTAACGGCTATGGCGTGCTTAAGGCCCTGCATGAAAGGGGGCCGGACTATGCCGAAATTCCGTTCGTGTTCCTCTCTGCCCTTGCGGATCCAAGGCATATTGTGGATGGTAAGCGGCTTGGTGCCGATGATTATCTTGTCAAACCAATCGATTATGACCTGTTGCTGGCGACCATCGAAGCGCGTTTGCGCCAGATCGAACGTATCCGTTCGGCACGCCCACCGGAGACGACGGGTCCAGATTTTTCAACGCTGGCGCAGTCATACGGCCTCACGCCCGCAGAAATACGGATAACCCAAGCGCTTACACAAGGCAGGAAGCTGATGCAGATCGCGGCTGACCTTGGTGTATCCCGGTCCACCGTTGCCTTCCATATGCGCAATATATTCCAGAAGACTGATACCGGCAGGCAGGCGGAACTGGTTGCTCTATTGCTCAAGAAATAACAGCGCCTGCGAGGCTTTCGTATATGGAGGTCGTCATGTGACCACCGAGCCGGTGTTTTCTCCGCCGTTTCTTTTACTGCCGCTACTTCCCAAGTGAGAGGTGCCGAGACAAAAGTATAACCACACTCGATAGGAGGTCTCGACTTTGCTATCGACCGATGAAGGCAGGCAACTGCCATTCAGAGCCTCATGCACAACGTCGTTTGCGAAAAACCATCAATCGGAGGGGATGGGCCTGACGTCCAACCTTCTCTGGGCCGGAAACGAGTTGAAGTCGTTGTCTTCAACCCGCGCGCCGCGGGATTTTTCTGCGATAGGCATGACGTTGGACGGGGGCGCTGATGCTGTCGACCGTCACCACCTGATCTGGTGACGCTGACTTGTTTTCGTTGCGGCGGATGGGGTCCCGCAGCAGACGCAGCCCGTTGAGCACCACCAGAACCGTTCCGCCCTCGTGACCGATCACTGCGAGCGGCAGAGGCAGCTCGAAGAACAGCGCGCCCGTCACCAGAATGACCATGGCACCCATGGCGAAGGCGAGGTTCTGCCGAATGATCCGCGCCGTGCGCCGCGCCAGTCGATGCGCCTCCGCGAGCCGTCCCATGTCTTCCGACAGAAGCGCCACATCGGCTGCCTGGAGCGCGACGTCGGAGCCCGCAGCACCCATGGCGATCCCGACATCGGCGCGGGCCAGCGCGGCGGCGTCATTTACCCCGTCGCCGACGAAGGCGACCTTGCCTCTTGCAGCCAACTCCCCCGCCATCCTGACTTTGTCCTCCGGCAGCATGTCGGCATGGATTTCCTCGGGCTTCAATCCGAGCTCTTCGCCAATCCGCAACGCAACCGGACGGCGATCGCCGGTCATCATGATGATTGCGGTGACCCCACCTTCCCGCAATGCGGCAAGCGCCGCCGCAGAGGTCGGGCGGGCCTGATCCGCGATGGTAACAGCTCCCATCACCTGCTGATCCCGCCCGAAATAGATGACCGTCTCGGTGTCCGCAGCCAACGCCTTCAGCATCGGGTGATCGATGGAAGCGTCCATTTGCCTGGCGAGGCGCGGATTGCCTGCCCATACCTGCCTCCCGCCGTCGTCGCCGACGATGCCGGCACTCGGCCGGGTGATCACGTTAAGTACCTTGGCCGGTTCAACACCGCGGCTGACGGCTTCCTGCCGGATGGCTGCCGCGCTGTGATGTTCCGAGTGGGCCTCAAGTCCAGCCAGCAGCGAGAGGAAGCGTCGCTCATTGCCGTCGAGCGCCACCACCTTCGTGATCGAGGCCCTGCCGGTCGTCAGCGTTCCCGTCTTGTCGAAGGCGAAGGTGTCGACCGCCGCCAGCGTCTCGAGCGCGGCGCCGCCCTTGAACAATACACCTCCGCGCGCGGCAGCCGACAGGGCGGAGAGGATCGCGGCAGGGACGGAGATCACGATTGCACAGGGGCTCGCCGCTACCAGCAGGGTCGCTGATCGGTAGAGCGCCTCCTCCCAGTCGCGCCCCAGCCAGTAGAACGCGGCGAAGGCCAGGACGGCTCCGACCATGACCGCGACCGTGTAGCGTTGCCCGAACCAGGCACTGAAGCGCTCCGACGGAGCCTTGGCCGCCTGCGCCTCGGTCACGAGTGCGATCATGCGGGCGACGGTGCTTTCCTCGATCGTCTTCGTTACGGCCATCTCGAGCACGCCGTCGAGGTTGACCGTCGCCTCGAAGACCGGGGCGCCGGGTTGTTTGGCGACGGGCATGGACTCGCCGGTGATATGGGCTTCATCGAGAGAGCCCCGGCCGCTGACGATCACCCCGTCCGCCGGAACCCGCGCGCCAGGCCGCAGCACCACGACGTCATCCACCTGAAGATCGGCAGCAGGGACTTCCGAGACTGACTCGTCCGGCGCCTTGCGAAGTGCCGTCTCCGGCCGAAGCTCCATCAACGCCTCGATGGCCCGGCGCGCGCGGCCGAGCGCCCGTTCCTCCAGCGTCGTGGAGATGCTGAAGAGCGTCAGCAGGACGGCGCCCTCGAAAGGCGCCCCGACGGCCGCAGCCGCGACCGCTGCAACGACCATCAAGAGGTCGATGTCGAGGATCCGCTCCTCCCACAAGGTGGCGGCCGCCCGCCAAGCGGCTGGCAGTCCGCCCGCTAGATAAACGAGCAACAGACCTGCGAGGGAAAAGTACGCGGCGGCGGCACCCTGCAGCGGCCAAAGAGCGAGTATGGCCAGAAGCATCCCAGCGACGGTCAGGACCGTCAAAACGAACGAACGATCGATCTCGAATGCTTTTCCCACTTCATCTCCTAATCGCGGCGCAGGCTCTCATGCCGAAACTATGCTTCCGGGCGCAACAACGCGCGCCGCCCGCCGTAGCGACGAGATCATGAACGTTCGACGATGGTCGCCGCTGGCTCCTGTCAGTGAGACTGGTGCCGGTTTCCGACAGAGTCGGCAAAGCCGAGCTATTCTTCGGTCGTCTTTCCGTCGAAGTGCTCGTGGGCAGCGTCGGCTTCGCCTTTGGTCGAATGGACGACGCCATCGACATGTTCGGGAGGACTGTAGATCGTGTAAAGCCTGAGGGGCTCGTCGCCCGTATTCCTGACATTGTGTCGCGCGCCCGCCGGTACGATCATCGCCATGTCCGACTTTATCTTGTGTGCGGCGCCATCGATCAGGATCTCGCCTTGCCCCTTCTCGACACGGAAGAACTGGTCGCCACCGTCATGCACCTCTTCGCCAATCTCTTCGCCGGGCTGTAGCGCCATCAGGACCAACTGCATGTTCCTCGCCGTATAGAGGACCCGCCGATAGTCGGCGTTCTCCTCGGTCAACTTTTCGATGTCATCGACAAATCCGCGCATGGTGTGCTCCTTGTATTTTGGCAGGCCTCTTTAACCATAGGTCCATCACGTGTGGATGACCAGTCCGCGTGCTGCTGCGACACCAGCTGGCCTGAATTTGCCTCCAC
>Ga0265293_10009535_pt1 | contig 13921 bp, 14 predicted proteins | sample Munlanlewell138R_FD_192505 | JGI IMG/M metagenome (GOLD analysis project Ga0265293, IMG submission 192505) | Leachate microbial communities from a municipal landfill in Southern Ontario, Canada - Leachate well 138R | ecosystem: Engineered > Solid waste > Landfill > Unclassified | place: Canada...
TGGCGGGGCAGGTGAACATCACGGCACGAAACTCCCAGAAATCAAGGCGGATGCGCTATCAGAACGGGAGAAATTATACGCTGGAATGAAGAAAATACCCAGCAAAATCAATGGCTTACGAATAAATCAGGGGCGACTAACCACCTTCATAACCGGCCGCCTTGATCTGCTCATACAAAGCCTTGGCCGTGCGCCGCTCCTTCTTGGCTCGCTTCGCATCTGCCTTCAAGGCTTGCTTGAGATCAGCCTCATACGCCGACAGCTTGGTCGCCTTGGCCCCCTCACGCCGGTACCTCGGCTCCAGCGGTTGCGCTTGCTCCAGCCACTTGGCCACCGTGTTTCTCGACAGGCCCGTGGCCCTGGCTATCTCCCGCTTCGTCTTCTTGTCCCGACGGTGCATCCGCCGTACCTTGCCAATCATCTCCATGGTGATCACTCCTTGTCCTCTGCTGCACAAAAAATCAGCAGAGTAGGTTGTTCACCTGGCTCAGTTTTGGGTCGGCATAACCCTCAAAAGTGGCTCAGTTTTCGGTCGGCGCCAACAGGCCTAATTGTCTCCCGAAGGCATCTTGTCTTCGTGATAAATACCATCTGCTGATTCGCCTGTACCACCTCGAAGGTTTTCTGCGGCACGCAGTTGCACGCGACGGATTTTCCCGGAAACAGTCTTCGGCAGTTCCTGTACGAATTCCAGTCGACGGATGCGCTTGTAGGGCGCCAGATGGCGACGCGAAAAGGCAAATATCTCCTGCGCTAGTGCCGCACTAGCTTGGACCCCGGGTCGAAGTATTACGTAGGCCTTTGGAACCGCAAGCCGCACTGGATCAGGACTGGGCACCACGGCCACCTCCATGACAGCCTCGTGTTCCATTAGGGCGCTCTCCAACTCGAACGGGCTGATACGGTAGTCCGAAGCCTTGAACACATCATCGCCTCGACCCACGAAGAAAATGTATCCATCGGAGTCCCGCAGGGCTATGTCGCCGGTGTGGTAATGGCCATCGCGCATGGCATCGCTGGTCTGCGACTCGTTTCCCTGGTAACCGGTCATCAGACCCAACGGCCGCTCCGCCAGCGGCAAGGAAACCTCGCCCTCGCTTGCAGGCAACCCATCCATGTCTAGCAAGTCAATGCGATAGCCCGGCAGTGGGCGCCCCATGGACCCTGCCTTGAGCAACTGACCAGGAGGGTTACCCACCTGTGCTGTGGTCTCGGTCTGGCCATATCCATCCCTAAGGCTTAGACCCCAGGCGGAGTGCACCTTCTGGATAATCTCCGGATTAAGCGGCTCACCAGCTCCGATCAGTTCGCGGAGACTCAGGCGCTCGCGCAATGCCGCCAAGTCCTCCTGGACTAGCATGCGCCAAACGGTGGGCGGCGCACACAGGCTGGTCACATGATGGCGCTCTAACACCGACAGTAATCCCGGTGCGTGAAAGCGCTCATAATTGTAAATGAAAATGCAGGCGCCCGCGTTCCAAGGTGCAAAGAAACAACTCCACGCATGCTTGGCCCAGCCCGGCGAAGAAATATTCAGATGCACGTCACCCGGCAACAGACCGATCCAGTACATGGTGCTCAAATGCCCGACCGGATAACTCTGGTGTGTGTGAAGCACCAGCTTGGGCTTAGATGTCGTACCCGACGTGAAATACAGCAAAAGTGGATCGGTGGCGTAGGTAACACCTTCGGACGTAAAATTAGTAGAACAAGCCGTTGCATCCTCGAAATGCAACCAGCCAGACACGGGCTTGCCAACGCTGATCCGCGTGTAGTCTCCATCTATTTCGTCGAATTTTCCCGTCTGCACGCTGGCTGCAACTACATGACGAACTCCCCCACGCTCCAGGCGGTCGTGCAGGTCATCAGAGTTCAGCAAGGGGGTTGCCGGAATCAAAACAGCTCCCAGTTTGATTGCTGCCAGCATCACCTCCCACAAAGGCAACTCGTTGCCCAGCATCAGCAGGATACGGTCGCCTCGCTTCACTCCTATGCCGCGCAAGTAGTTTGCAACCTGTGACGAACGCTCTGCCATCTGGGCAAAGGAGCGCTTCACTTCGCTACCGTCGTCGCCCACGATGTGCAGCGCAGTGGCGTCGTTGCCACGCGCCATCTCATCGAAGTAGTCCAGCGCCCAGTTGAACTGGTCCAACACAGGCCACTGAAAATCGCGGTAGGCGCGGTCGTAGTTTGTTCGATGTCTCAGGAGAAAGTCGCGAGCCTCTAAAAATGCGTGAGCCGATGTATTCATAACGATATTCAATAAATGGGATAAGCTTGGCGCTGAAGAGCACCTCGCATCACGCAGCCTCGCTCATGACGGACTGCGCATGAATACGCTCATGCTCCTGCCGCTTGAGCAAGTCCAGCGCGACGTCAATGATCATGTCCTCTTGGCCGCCCACCATACGTCGACGACCCAACTCCACAAGGATGTCGACCGTTTTCAAGCCATATTTCGCTGCCGCCGCCTCGCTGTGACGCAGAAAGCTCGAATACACGCCGGCATAGCCCAGCGCCAGGGTTTCTCGGTCAACTCGGACAGGTCGGTCCTGCAGCGGGCGCACGATGTCGTCGGCCGCGTCCATAAGCGTGTACAGGTCGGCGCCGTGGTGCCAGCCCATGCGCTCAGCAGCAGCGATAAACACCTCCAGTGGGGCATTCCCAGCCCCGGCACCCATCCCCGCCAGACTGGCGTCTACCCGGTCACAGCCTTCTTCCACCGCCACGATCGAGTTGGCTACGCCCAGGCTCAGGTTGTGGTGGGCGTGCATGCCTGTCTGCGTTTCCGGCTTAAGCACGTCCTTGAAGGCGCGGAACCGGTCACGAACGTCGCTCATGTTCAGCGCCCCCCCCGAGTCCACGACGTAGCAGCAGGTGGCGCCGTAGGTTTCCATCAGCTTGGCCTGCTGGGCCAGGCCCTGCGGTGTCTGCATGTGGCTCATCATTAGAAAGCCGACCGCTTCCATGCCCAGATGGCGGGCGTATTCAATGTGCTGCTTCGAGATATCGGCCTCGGTGCAATGAGTGGCTACGCGCACGACCCGAGCCCCGGCGTCATAGGCGGCCTTGAGATCATGGACGGTGCCTATGCCCGGAAGGAGCAAGGTGGCGATCTTGGCATGTTGAACCACCGAAGCGACAGCCTCGATCCACTCTAGGTCAGTGTGGGCGCCAAAACCGTAGTTGAAGCTGCCACCCTGCAAGCCGTCGCCGTGGGCCACCTCGATGGAGTCAACCCTGGCAGCGTCCAGGGCGCGGGCTATCTGCTTGACCTGTTCCACACTGTACTGGTGGCGGATGGCATGGCTACCGTCACGCAGCGTAACGTCGGAAATGTATATCTTCTTCGCAATGGTCATCAGGGTCTCCTTCAGGGCGCCACGGCAGCCAACATGCGTTCGGCCATGGATTCGGCGGTGCGCAATGCGGCGCTGGTCATGATGTCGAGGTTGCCAGCGTAGGCTGGCAGGTAATGGGCCGCCCCTTCGACCTCCAAGAAGATAGAGGTCTTCAAGCCAGAGAGAAACTTGCCGATGCCAGGGATGTTCAGACCGTGCATGCGGTCGAACTGCACCTTTTGCTTAAGGCGGTAGCCTGGTACGTAGGACTGCACAGCGGAGGCCATGCGCTCGATCGACTCGGCAATGCGCTCTTCATCAGCCAGATCGCTGAGGGTATAGACGGTGTCGCGCATGATCAACGGCGGCTCGGCAGGGTTCAGCACGATGATTGCCTTACCCTTGACGGCGCCGCCCACTACCTCGATGGCTTTGGAGGTAGTTTCGGTGAACTCGTCGATATTGGCGCGGGTACCGGGACCAGCACTCTTGCTGGAGATCGAGGCAATGATTTCACCGTAATGCACCTTGGCCACTCGGGAGACGGCGGCCACCATGGGAATGGTGGCCTGCCCACCACAAGTGACCATGTTGACGTTCGTAGCGTCCAAGTGGTCCTCGCCGTTCACCACTGGGATGCAGTAAGGGCCAATGGCTGCCGGGGTGAGGTCGACTAGACGGATGCCCGGCTTAACCGAGCGCAGGAAAGCGTCGTTCCTAATGTGCGCGCTGGCCGAAGTGGCATCGAACACCACATCGATTTCGGAAAAGATGGGGAGGCGGCTCAGCCCTTCAACACCTTCGTGCGTTGTGGCCACGCCCAAGCGCTGAGCTCGGGCCAGACCGTCGGAAGCCGAGTCGATGCCAACCATGGCTCCCATTTCGATGTGCCGGCCATGGCGTAGGATCTTGATCATCAGGTCCGTTCCGATATTGCCGCTACCGACAATCGCGGCCTTGAGTTTCTTGCTCATACCCAAGCTCCTTAAACTAGGCGGCAGGACACACTGCCCAACGCACCGATCTGAGCCTGCACTAAGTCACCGGCAACCACGGGCACCATGGGTCCGAGCGCGCCAGAGAGAATTACTTGGCCAGCTTTGAGACCCTGCCCACGGGCGACCATGATCCGCGCCAGCCAATGGGCCGCACGTAGCGGGTGACCCAAGCAGGCTGCGCCAGTGCCAACCGAGACGGTCTGACCGTTTTTGCTCATGCTCATGCCTAAATCACCCAGCGAAATTTGCCCCAAAGCCACAGGCTGGTCGCCCAGCACGTAGAGGCCGCAGGAGGCGTTGTCCGCCACAGTGTCGACCAAGCTAATCTTCCAATCGGCGATGGCACTGTCGACGATCTCGATGGCGGGCACCGCTAGCGCAACGCAAGCTAGGAATTCGGCGTAGCTGGGTTCCACGCCACCTAGGTCGCGCCCGATCACGAAGGCAATTTCGGCCTCGACCTTGGGTTGCAGCAGGCGCCCCATGGGTACCTCCTGCCCGGTTAGATACTCCATATCGTCGAAAAGCACGCCGAAGTCGGGCTGACCGACGCCCAACTGAAGTTGCACGGCCTTTGAAGTCAGCCCAACTTTCAGCCCTACGATGCGGCGGCCCTCCATCAGACGGGCCTGTGTGTTGATCTCGGCCACGGCGTAAGCCGCATCGGCACCGACGATACTGTAGGTTGTCGAAATAGGAGGGATTGGTTGACGCTGTTCACGGGCTTGACGCAACGCAAAAGCAGCCTTCCCGGCAGTTTCTACATTAAAAGATTGAGACATATCACGTCCTGTTTGAGATGGTAATAATGCGAAAGCCCGTTAAAATCAACCAATCAAACCGGCAACTTTCCATCTAGGAAAAAGGACTTAGCCACCTCGTTAAACTCTTCCGGCGCTTCGTACTGCGGCCAATGCGCCGCATCGCCCTTCATGAGATAGAACAGGCTCCCCGACACTTGGGTCGCCGCAGCCCGGGCAGCCTCCAAGTCATGAATTGGGTTATCCTGTGTCCAAAGAAACAGAGTCTCGCACTTCAACGACTTGAGCGGGATCAAAAAATCGTCATGCCGCTGGATAACTGCATTGATCTTCGGCGCAACGCGGCGAGTTTCGGCATTCAGATAAATACGCAGACGAAGATCGATCAGTTCATCGACAAGCAGATGGTGGTTATTTGGGTGCAGCAGCCATTGCATGCGTGCGGTCACGGTTTCCCGGTTTGGTGTCTTGTCGACATTGGCCTTGTTCAAAGCCATTAAGTTCTGCATATCCTGCTTTCCCTTCGTAGACACGACAGGAATACCTCCTGCTGTGTTCAGCATCAGGCGCCGCACACGATTGGGATGCCGAGCTGCAAATAGCCCTGAAACCCAACCACCAAGTGATTCACCGGAAAGATGCGCCTTGTCCACTCGCATCGCGTCCATCAACTCCAGCAATTGTTCCGCGAAAACCGACGGGTTGTATTCTTCAACTGTCTTGTCCGACAACCCATGTCCTACGTAGTCGAAAGCCACTACGTGAAAGTGTTCTCCGAGGGCCGTAAGGTTCTTCGCATACGCCTCAAGATGACCATTCAATCCGTGTTGAAAAAAAATGGTTTCTTGATTGCCCTTGCCGATTTCAGCAATCCGAATCCGACCAAAGGTCGGTGTAGACACAAAACGGATCTCGACCCCGAGAAAATCCAGCCACAGACTCATGAGAATACTCCACCAAATAAATATAGATACAACATTAATCACCAGCGCCACGAAAAAAGGCAACACAATTTACCAATCCGGACACCAATCAAGAGGATCAAACCCCGAGATAGCGGTGCTGCAACTGCGGATCGCCACACAATACATGAGACGCACCACTCCAGACAATTCTGCCCTTCTCCATAACAAGCATCCGTTCAGCCAAAGCTGCCACATCGGGAAGATTCTTGTCAACCAAAAGAATGGAAATACCCTGGGATTTAAGGATTCTAATAGCCGACCAAATTTCCGCTCGAATCAACGGCGCCAGCCCCTCCGTGGCTTCATCGAACAGCACAAGGCGGGGATTGGTCATTAGGGCCCGTCCGATAGCGAGCATTTGCTGCTCACCGCCAGACAACTGCGTTCCCAAATTGTTTTCACGTTCCAGCAAGCGTGGAAACAGCTCATAGACGCGCTCCAAAGTCCAGGCCTTGGTCCCGGAGTGCTGACGCGGCGTTCGCACCATCAACAAATGCTCGCGGACCGACAAATCGCGAAAAACCTGCCGTCCCTCTGGCACGATGGCAACCCCAGCGCGCGCGATCTCATACGTCGGCTGGCTCTGCAATTCGGCACCACCGATAAGCACCTGGCCACGCTGCGAGCGCGTCAAGCCCATGATGGATCGAATCGTCGTGGTCTTCCCCATGCCATTGCGTCCCATCAAGCCAACCACCTCACCTTGACGTACTTCAAAATCAATGCCAAACAGCGCTTGGCTACGGCCATAAAAAGTTTCTAATGCGCGAACTTCAAGCAATGTCGTCACGATGAAAGCCCTCCATCACCCAAATAAGCCTTTCGCACTTCTGGATGCGCTCTGATCTCGGCGGGTGTTCCAGTCACAACGCGCTGACCGTACACAAGCACTGAGATACGGTCAGCTAACGCCATAACCGCAGTCATATCGTGTTCGACCAGCAACATGGCCACGCTCCCCTTCATAGCTTGGAGCATTTTCGTGAGTCTGGCGCTATCCTCAATTCCCATTCCGGCCATAGGCTCGTCCAGCAGCAACAATTTTGGCTTGCAGGCCAAGGCGATCGCAATTTCAAGTTGGCGATGCTGACCATGACTGAGATTGGCGGCCGTCAAACTAGCATGATCGGCAAGGCCGACACGATCCAGCAAAGCCATTGCAGGAGTGACTAGTTTTTGCGAATCCTCCACAGGTCTCCAGAAGCGAAATGAATGACCCGATTGCACCTGTACCGCAAACATCACATTTTCCAACACTGTGAGTTCGTGAAAGATAGAAGTGATCTGAAATGAGCGGCCCAGGCCTAGTCGTGCGCGGCTGTGAGTCGGCAAACCCGTGATGTCGCACCCGTCGAAATAAATCTTGCCGGCATCGTTCGGAAGGTTGCCAGTCAACTGCCCGAGCAAAGTGGTCTTGCCCGCACCATTGGGTCCAATAAGGGCATGCACCTCGCCGGACGCGACATCCAGATCGACATTGTTCGTAACCACCAATCCACCATATCGCTTATAAAGGCCACGAACTAAGAGCAACGAAGTTGTCATACTTAGCTCCTCTTTCTTTTGAAACGCACAACCACCGCCATGGCCAGATCAATCAAGCCATTGCGTGCAAACAGCACTATCAGTACTATTGCCAATCCCATTGGAGCCTGCCAATGCGGAGTAATATGACCTAGAGACTCCTCAAGCACAATGAACGCTGCAGCACCCACCACAGGACCAAGCAGACTAGAAATTCCTCCAAGGAGAATCATCAAAAGCAATTCCGCAGAACGCGAGAAATGCATGTAAGAGGGACTCACGAACTGCGTAAGGTTGGCAAGCAACGCTCCGGAAAGCGAACAGAACATTCCTGACAACACGAAAGCCGCCAGCTTGTGCCGGTAGGTGTGCAGCCCAATAGATTGGGCTCTCCCCTCGTTGCTCTTGACCCCGCGCAACGCCAGCCCGAAACCAGACCTGGTGGATCGCCCTACGACCAATACAGTCAAGGCTAGACAGGCAAGGATTACCCAATACATCACACGAACATCTTCCAACTGAAGCCAAGAGAAAAACTCGCTGTGCCCGCGAAATGAGAATCCATCATCCCCTCCGTACTGCTTCAATCCAACACCAAGGAAAAATAGCAATTGGGCGAAAGCCAACGTAAGCATAATGAAAGATATACCGCCCGCGCGTAGGCACAGCGCACCAATGAGCAGCGACGACAGCGCGCCTACACCTATAGCTAGTCCAAAATGGACCCAACCGTTAGTTACACCGTAATGCATACAAAGGCCAACCGCGTACGCTCCGACACCGACAAAAGCAGCGTGTCCTAGGCTGACCATCCCGCCAAAGCCGAGCACCAAATTCAAGCCTAACGCAGCGATACCAAAAACCATTACCTTAGAGATAAAGCTGAGATAATAAGTTTGATTAATTGCAGTCGCAGCAATCGGAAAAATAGCAAAGACAACAAAAAGCCAAATCAATGGATTTCTTAGAAGCGATATCTTCATCATCGACCCCGAAAAGCAAACAGGCCATTCGGGCGCGCCAAAAGCACAACAATCATCAACAGGTAGATCAACATTGAACCCGTTGCCGGTCCGATGGCATCAGCCACCGGACGAGAAAGAAAAATAGCAAATAATTGCGGAAGAAACATTCGACCCATTGCATCAACCACTCCAATCATTAGTGCCGCAAAAAAAGAACCACGAATCGAACCAACCCCTCCGATCGTAATTGCGACCAGTGCCAGGATGAGCATGGAATCTCCCATGCCAGATTCGACCGAATACAGAGGACCGGAAAGCGCACCCGCGAGCGCCGCAAGCGCCGCCCCTAATGCAACCACCCCTCGGAACACTCCGCGAATGTTGACGCCTACAGCCTCGACCATCTCAGGTTTGTCTGCCCCCGCGCGTATCAGCATGCCGATACGCGTATATTTGATAACTAGGAACATAGCCAATGCAACTAGGCATCCAACAGCAATGATCAACAGTCGATAGACCGGGTAGAGTGCTCCACTGCCCAACACAACACTCCCTGAAAGCCAATCGGGAACTGTGAAGTACAGGCCGGCTGTTCCCCAGATAATGCGCACAACCTCATTGAAAAACATCACTAGGCCGAACGTGACCAGCACTTGGTCTAGATGGGATCGTTCATAGAGCCGGCGAAACACCAGCCACTCGACGGCAAGCGCAGTAACGTACGTTGCAGGGAGTGCCAGCAGCACACCAAAGACGAACGACCCACTCCAGTTCGTCAAGGCCACCGCGTAATAGGCCCCGATCATGTAGAACGAAGCGTGTCCAAGGTTCATGAAATTCATGATCCCCAACACCAGCGTCAAACCCGAGGTAAAGAGAAATAGTGTTACCCCAAACTGTAGGCCGTTTAGCAACTGAATCAGGAAGAGTCCCAATGTGAAGATCATGATCCCCCCCAAATTACTTCATCGAGCATTCAGACGCATACGCGTCCACATCGTCCGTCACCACCACGCCTCGATTAGATTCAATGAGCTTTCCGTCAGGTAGGCGTGCCACTTCAGTGGCGTAGAAGTTTTGTATCGGGAAGTTGTTATTGCCAAATCGAAAAGCACCGCGGACGGAATCAAACTTCACACTACGAATTGCCTTGGCAAGTTCATCACGGTCTTCGACCTTGCCTTTTACTGCTGCCACAGCCGCATTGATAATCTTGGCTGCATCGTAGGCTTGCGCGGAGCTGTTGGATGGTACATAGCCATACTCTTTACGAAATGCTTCGACAAAGCGCTTGCTAGTTGGGTTGTCTAAGTCCGGCGTCCAGAAGGCAGCAGATCGCGAACCCAATGCCGCGTCACCCATAGCATCGAGATAAGGCCCATAGACTGTGAAAGCAGAGAACAGCGGAATCTCTTTTTTCAATCCGGAAGCAGCATACTGCTTAACGAAATTAATGGCAGACGACCCTGCAACGAATGCAAAAACCGCATCGGGCTTAGAGGCTGCAATCTGTGAAATTTCGGCAGAAAAATCAGGCTGCCCAAGTGGGGGATAGATCTCTTGCACTACTTGGCCCTTGAAGGCCCGTTTGAAGCCAGTCGCTGCGTCCTGCCCAGCTTGATAGTTGGATGCAATAATGAAAATTCGCTTAAATCCATCTTTGCTCACATAGCGGGCAACGGCACTGGGTGCTTGGTCAGTTTGCCAAGCAGAGGAAAAGAAATATGGGCTACACTGTTTGCCGGCAATCTGCGAGGCGCCTGCGTTCGCGCTGATGAAAATGGTTTTCGAATCAATCAGCGGGTTGTACATCGCCAGAAGCACATTCGAGAAAAGTACGCCGGTGACGATATCAACTTGTTCACGCTTGACCAGCCGATCGGCAATCTGTCGGGCAACATCTGGTTTAAATTGGTCGTCGTGCACACTGACTTCTGCCGGAATGCCGCCGAACTTTCCACCCAGCTCCTTTACAGCCAAGTTAAAGCCATCCTGCATGTGCTTTCCCAGCAGAGCCTGCGGACCAGACAATGTTGAGACAAAGGCGACCTTAACCTTATCAGCAGCAGTAGCTGAAAATGCCACGCTCAAACCGAGCACCCCCAAGAGGCGGGTGATTTTGGATTTCATCATGATTTGTCTCCGTTTTACTCCCACGCCATCGTCTAATCGATGCGACTGGAAGCTGTTTTTGAATTTTTTGATAGCCGATGCGCGGGACTACCAATCTTAGGTGTAGCTATCAACGAACGACTTGTCTCCCCCACCGAGGAAGAATAGGCCTCGATCAAGCTCGTCTTCCGTCCACGTTACGAGCGGCCGGTCGGGTTGTGCCAAATATCCGATTCCGGCAAAAGTCTCGTTCTTATTACCCGAGGGATCGAACATGTAAAAAGTGGCACCACGAGTCAGGCCATGCCGATTGGGCGTCAGGGCCGGAGTCTTTCGAGCCTTGGCCACAACATCGGCAGCCTTCAGCACTGCACTCCAATCTTCGACAAAAAAAGCGATGTGGGCCAACCCTACGGCCGGTCCGGGGACGCACGCAATGTCATGCGGCGTGCTGGTCCTCGTCAGGAATCCTACGAACATGATGTCGTTCTGAGGCCCCACCATGCCACGCTCGGTCAGCTTGAAGTCCAGCACTTCCTGCAAGAATTCTGCGTTCTCCGCAACCTTATTGATACCCTTTTCGGGGTCGAATGGGCACACGATCCCCAAGTGGTCGAGCCAATGAACGCCGGCTCCCTTGAGGCCGTCAGGCCACGGATCGGGGTTGGTATTACCCACCGCGGTGCCAACCACTTCCTTTTCGGCGAACAGACAGACTACATGTCCGCTGGGAATGTGGAACCTGATTGAACGGCCGCACATTGGGAGTTTTCCAGCAGGTAGTATTTCAACAGCGACTCCTCGCTCTTTTATCTTAGCGGCAAGCACATCTAGGTCGTCGTCTCGCTCCACCTTAAATGCAAAGTGATCCAGACCCGCTCGGTCAGATGGACTAAGGATGACTGAGTATTTATCCCATTCATCCCAGCACTTCAAGTATGCCGTGCCATCCTGATCCCGATGCGTCAGGGCAAGACCCAAGATATTGACGTAGTGCTCAATTGCTTCGTCAATATTCATCACACACAGATTGACATGCCCCAATCTCATTATTCCCATGTCTGTCTCCTTAGGCTAAGCGAAAAAAAATTGAATGCGCCGACGAAAAAAGTGTTCCAATTAGCAGCCTTATCTGGCTTTGGTATTTTCTCAATCACTCGGGTATGTTCAAACGTGATAGACATCGACCACATGATGAATGTAGTCGCTCTTGAGCAGGATCGTCTTTTTCTTAATGCGGATCCTGTTGTTGCCGCGAACGAGTCGGCAGGTGGTCGTACCAAAGTACTGGTCCACTTTGTTGTAACGCGAAGAGTAGGTAACCCAGTTGTATCGGACAGTGCAACCGTCTTCACCGCTCTCAACGATCTCAATATTGGACAGGTTGTGCCCAGTGCGTGGCGCTGGTGTGCTGGCCGATGACTTCTCGGTGCGAATACGAAACACCCGATCCTCCAGGCCGTCGCGGCGCGCGTAATACATCAGAGACACCTCTTTCTGCGGGTCAACCGTGGGCTGGCCGTCGTCATCCCATGACGGCATCCAGTACTCCACGTCTTCACAGTACTGGTCCAGCCAGGCATCCCAATTTTTCTCATCCAGATAGCGCGCCTCCCGATATAGGAAATCGCGGACTTCGTCGTAACTGAAGCTCATGGGTTCACCTCCTCGACGTGAATATTGACCTCGGCATCAAGTGCCTTTCGCATCTTCTGGACCCAATACTTGTGGTGCACCAAGTAGATACCTTCGTCCTCCGGACGAGCACCACTCATCTCGGGCTTAATTCCGATGGTCTTGGCGTTCTCGTCAGCCCCTTCGATCCAATGCTTAGCGCCACGGGATATGTCATTCCACAATGCCAGACGACCGTTGTAGCCCTCCTGGCAGGCGCCAAACTCTGCTAAATCGTCGGGTGTAGCCATCCCCGTAGCATTGAAAAAGTCTTCGTACTGTCGGATACGATGAGCACGGGCCTCGGCACTCTCACCCTTTGGCGCGATGCAATAGATGGTCACCTCCGTCTTGTCCACCGACAAGGGACGAAACACCCGAATCTGGGAACTCATTTGGTCCATCAAAAACAGATTGGGGTAAAGGCCCAAGTTGCGCGCGTGGCCGATCATCCAATCAGCTCGAGCCTCCCCGCAGCGCTCGATCAGTTCGGCTCGTCGCTCGTACAGTGCGCGATCCTGCGGGTTCGGCCACCGTGACCACAAACAGATGTGGCCGTTTTCGAACGCAAAGAAGCCGCCCGGCTGCTTAGCCCAGCTACCAACCTCCATGGCCTTGACGGCATCTTCGGACAAGCCGGCTTTGCGTCGGGCGGTGGTAGCCACATAGTTCCAGTGAACTGCTGTAACGTGGTAGCCGTCAGCGCCGTTCTCCGCCTGAAGCTTCCAGTTGCCGTCGTAGACGTAAGTCGAAGCACCTCGTACAACCTCCAAACCCTCAGCGGACTGGTCGACCATCATGTCGATGAGCTTGCCCGCCTCACCAAGGTAGTCGGCGAGGGGCTGCACGTCAGCGCTCAAGCTCGCGAACAGGAAGCCACGATAGGACTCGAGTCTTGGCACCTTTTTGAGGTCGTGTGAGCCCGCCTGGTTAAAGGCGTCTGGGTAGCCCGCGCCATCGGGATCTTTGACTTTGACAAGGTTGCCGTTGGGGTTGAACGACCAGCCGTGGAACGTGCAGGTATGCACCGCCTTGTTGCCTTTTTTCGTACGGCAAAGGGTGGCACCCCTGTGGGCGCAAGCGTTAATGAACGCGTTTAGTTGACCCTCTTTGTTTCGGGTGATGATGATCGGCTGGCGGCCAACATGGGTCGTAAAGAAGTCGTTAGGGTTGGGAAGCTGACTCTCGTGGGCCACATATACCCAGTTACCCTCGAAGACATGCTTCATCTCGAGCTCGAACAGTTCAGCATCGGTGAAGACCTCACGCTTCATGCGGTAAATACCTTGGTCGGGGTCTTCCTGTACAGCGCCGTCTATCTTGCGGCGAATCAAGTCATAGTCCACTTTTGTCTCCTAAGCTGGCTCGCATGCAGCACACAACGCAACTGCATTGCTATCAGTTTAGGAAGCCCCCCCCTTTCATCTATCCAACCTCTGCAAACTACTATCCACAAATTGCAATCCCCGGCGGCCACCCAAAGTGCCTACATGGTCCGCCCGGGGAGAGCAAGTTTTTTGCGTCGTGAAGGCTTGAAGGGTTTGCTGCCTTACATTCGGGCTGTTTGTGCAGCGGGTACTG
>Ga0265293_10009536_pt1 | contig 13921 bp, 10 predicted proteins | sample Munlanlewell138R_FD_192505 | JGI IMG/M metagenome (GOLD analysis project Ga0265293, IMG submission 192505) | Leachate microbial communities from a municipal landfill in Southern Ontario, Canada - Leachate well 138R | ecosystem: Engineered > Solid waste > Landfill > Unclassified | place: Canada...
CCGTCCTCATCGCCGGCGGGGCGGCGTTCTGCACCACCGCCAGCGCGGGGGCGAGGTACATGTTGTTGAGCAGGGCCGGCCCGGCGAAGCAGAGCAAGGCAAGCGGCCAGCTGGGCGCCATCAGGAAGCCGATGAAGCAGGGAATGGAGACGGCGAAGGCCAGGGCCGGCACGAAGGCGTACCAGCGCGGGTCCGCCCGGCTCAGCCGGTCGACCAGCCAGCCGGCCCCGAAGGTTCCGATGGCGCCGGTGATGCCCAGCACCAGGCTGTAGTAGAGGGCGACTTCCTCCAGACCCATGCCCTTCACCCGGATCAGAAACGGCGGCGCCCAGGTCAGCACCGCGTAACCGACGAACGCCGACAGCCCGCTGGAGAAGGCTGTGATCGTCAGGGTGCGGTTGCGGAAGAAGCGGGCCACGGCTTCGGCCAGCGGCGGGGTCGGCTCGTGCTCGCCCTGGCCGTCGGCGGGGATGTCGAGCACCCCGCGCTTGGGTTCGCGAACGACAATCAGGAGGATCAGCGCCAGCAGGACGCCCGGCAGGCCGACGGCGTAGAAGGCCGTGCGCCAGCCGTAGTTGGCGGCGATCCAGCCGCCGGCCGCCGAGCCGACCATCGAACCGAACGGCACCCCCAGCGAATAGATCGCCAGTCCCTTCCCGCGGTCCTGCGGCGGGAAGTAGTCGGAGATCAGCGAGTAGGACGGCGGCGAGCCCCCCGCCTCGCCCACGCCCACGCCGATCCGGCAGAGCAGCAGCTGGACGAAGTTGCCGGCCAGGCCGCAGGCCGCGGAGAACAGGCTCCAGATGGCGCAGGCCGCAGCGATGATCCGCACCCGGTTGGCGCGGTCCGCCAGCCAGGCCACCGGGATGCCGAAGCCTGTGTAGAAGATGGCGAAGGCCAGCCCCGTCAGCACGCCGAGCTGGGTGTCGGACAGGTGCAGGTCCTGGCGGATCGGCTCGGCCAGGATCGACAGGATCTGCCGATCCAGGAAGTTGAAGGTGTAGACCACCATCAGGATGGTCACGACCAGGTAGCGGTAGCTCGGCGAAGCCTGGCCGGGCGCGGCGGCGGTGACGGTCATGGGCGATCTCCCCCCTTGGGACGGGCCTCTTGGCGGGCCCCGGCGCGGGGAGCTTGGCACGCCACGTCCCCGGTTCGCAAAGCGGCGTTCTGCGAGGTGGTCGCACTTTTGACGCGCGCGCCTGATTTGGCGGCGGAGTCAGTCTCCGACGTTGGTATTCGTCGGCTTTGTCAGAACGATTGTCGATTGATCTCGAGCTGCGCAAAGATGACGCGAAATGCGTCACCTAAGGATTTTCGCATTTGGCGACGCACGGCTGCATAGATACGTCACCAATTCCGGATATTGAGAACGCAGACGCTCGATCCGCACCTAGAAGCGTCTTTGTAGGGAGGAGTTTCAACAGCAGTTGGGAACTCCAATTATGATCAAGTCCGTCACCCTCTCCGCCCTCCTCCTCGCCGCCGCCGCGCTGCCCGCGCAGGCCCAGGAGATTCGCGTCAACGTCGCCGGCAAGTCGGCCGAGGCCGTGCAGGCCGAACTGCGCGCCGCGGCGAAGGCCGTCTGCACCCGCCATCCCGCCGACGGCCCGTCGCCGCTGGAGCTGCAGCTGAACACCGCCTGCGCGAACAAGGCCTTCAAGGCCGCGCTGGCCGATTGGCAGAAGACCGAGCTCGCCAAGGCGCGCAGCGAGCAGCTCGCCGCCCGCTGAGCCGGTCCATCGGGGGCGGGGCCTCTCTGGGGGGAGCCCCGCCCCCTCGCCTTCTCAGGACTTCGAGGCCCGCGGCGCGTAGCTCTCGTAGAGAGTGGCGGCCTCGGCGGACAGAAGCCCGATCTCCACCACAACACCCGCCGCGGTCAGTTGCTCGGCGCCCTGGCCCGAAGCGAAGGCCGAGGCGTCCTCGCACGCCACCACCACCCGGGACACGCCGGCCTGCGCCAGCCTGGCGCCGCACGACGGCGCGCCGGACGAGCGTTCGCCGCAGGGCTCCAGGGTCACGTAGGCCGTGGCGCCACGGGCCCGCTCGCCCGCCGCTTCCAGCGCCTGCTCCTCGGCGTGGGGCCGTCCGCCCGCCGCGGTCGCGGCTTCGGCGATCACCTCGCCGTCCTTGACGATGACGCAGCCGACGGCCGGGTTCTGGCCGGTCGTGCCGAGCGCGGCGCGCGCCAAGGCGATGGCGCGCCGCATGTGAGCCTCGTCGGCGTCGCTCACGCCGCCTTCGGCAGCGGCTGGGCGCGTTCTTCGTCGAGGTAGCGCGCCGAGCGGGGCTTCAGGTTCTCGTCCAGCTCGATCACCAGCGGGTTGCCGGTGGGGATCTCGACGCCGACGATGTCCTGGTCCGACACTTCGAACAGCAGCTTGACGATGGCCCGCAGCGAGTTGCCGTGGGCCGCGACCAGCAGGTTCTCGCCGGCCTTCAGGTGCGGAACGATCTCGGCGTCCCAGTAGGGCTTCACCCGATCCAGGGTGGTCTTCAGGCTCTCGGTCTGCGGCAGGGTGGCGCCGGCGTAGCGACGGTCCTTGGCGAAGTCGAACTCGCCGCCGGGGGCCAGCGGCGGAGGCGGCACGTCGTAAGAGCGGCGCCAGATCTTCACCTGCTCCGCCCCGTGCTTCTGCGCCGTCTCGGTCTTGTTGAGGCCGGTCAGGCCGCCGTAGTGACGCTCGTTGAGCCGCCAGTCCTTGGTCACCGGTACGAACACCTGGCCCGCCTTTTGAAGCGCCAGCCACAGGGTGCGGATCGCCCGGGTCAGCACCGAGGTGTAGGCCCGGTCGATACGGATGCCGGCCGCCTTGATCAGCTCGCCGCCCTTGGTCGCCTGGGCCTCGCCCTCGGGGGTCAGGTCGACGTCGACCCAACCGGTGAAGCGGTCTTCCAGGTTCCACTGGCTCTGGCCGTGACGAAGCAGGACGAGGGTGGGCAAGGCTTGGTGACCTCCGCGCATATTTCAGGCCTCGCGGCCTAGGGCCCGGCGCGGGACGGGTCAAGGCCCGGCTTGGTGCGACGCAGCCGGAGCGGCTATATCCTGCCCATGTTCGACCGCCTGTTCTTCCCCGCCCTCGGGCTGGTGGCCGCGGGGCTGATCGCCCTGGCCATGGTCTGGCCGCAAGGCCTGGGCGCCCGCTCGCCGGGCCCGTTCGGCGAGACCCCCTACCAGCAGCGTCCGGAGATCCAGGCGGCGCTGCGCCGGCAGCACGAGGCGGCGATGGCCGAGGCCGAGCGCGCCCGCCAGGCGATCGCCGACCTGCAGGCCCAGGCCGTGGCGCCCACCGAATGAGCGGGTTCGACGCCATCTCCGTCGGCCGGCGGGTGCTGGGCGACGAGGCCCGCGCCCTGAGCGCCCAGGCCGAGGCGCTGGACGCGGCTTTCGCGACGGCCGTCGATACCCTGTTCGCCGCCAAGGGCCGGATCATCTGCACCGGCATCGGGAAGTCGGGCCACGTGGCGCGCAAGATCGCCGCCACCTTCGCCTCCACCGGCACCCCGGCGATGTTCGTCCACGCCGCCGAGGCGAGCCACGGCGACCTCGGCATGATCGGCGCCGACGACGTCATCCTGTGCCTGTCGAAGTCCGGCGAGAACCGCGAGCTGGCCGATGTGCTGGCCTACGCCAAGCGCTTCGGCATACCGCTGATCGCCCTGACCGGACGGGCGGACAGCGCGCTCGGCAAGGCGGCCGACGTAGTGTTGCAGCTGGTCGACGCGGCCGAGGCGACGGCCGAGCTGTCGGCGCCCACCACCTCCACCACCCTGCAGATCGCCCTCGGCGACGCCCTGGCCGTGGCCCTGCTGGAGCGACGGGGCTTCAAGGCAAGCGACTTCCACGTCTTCCACCCCGGCGGAAAGCTCGGCGCGATGCTGAAGACGGTGGGCGACCTGATGCACGAGGCCGAGGAGTTGCCGCTGGTCGCCGAGGGCACGCCGATGACCGAGGCGCTGACGGTGATGAGCGCCAAGAACTGGGGGGTGATCGGGGTCGTCGACGTCGAAGGCAAGCTGTCGGGCGTGATCAGCGACGGCGACATCCGCCGCCACGTTGACGGCCTGCTCTCGGCCAGCGTCGAGGGCGTAATGACCCGCGGTCCCCGCAAGATCGTCCCGACCACCATGCTGGCCTCCGAGGCCCTCGCCCTGATGAGCGACCCGCCGCCGGCGGTCACCGTGCTGTTCGTGGTCGAGAACGGCCGCCCGGTGGGCCTGCTGCAGGTCCACGACCTGGTGCGCGCGGGGGTGATGTAAGTCCACCGCCCGTCCCGGCCTCCGCCGGGACGGGCGGGGTCGGGATCAGGCGGCGACCACCTCCAGCTGCGGCCGGCCGGCGCGGTCCTCGATGCGGAACCTCGCGACGATGCGGGCGAGCTGGTCGGTGTCCTGGGCCATGGCGCGGCTGGCGGCGGTGCTCTCCTCGACCATGGCGGCGTTCTGCTGGGTGACGCCGTCCATCTGCTGGATGGCGAGGTTCACCTCCTGCACGCCGGAGGCCTGCTGCTCGGCCGCGGCGGCGATGCCGGTGACCAGCTCGTGGATCTCGCCGATGCGGGTGACGATCTGCTCCAGCACCTCGCCGCTGCGCGAGACCAGCTCCACCCCGGTCCCGACCTGCGCGGCCGAGCTGTTGATCAGCGCCTTGATCTCCTTGGCGGCCTCCGCCGAGCGCTGGGCGAGCGCGCGGACCTCCGAGGCGACGACCGCGAAGCCCCGGCCGGCTTCGCCCGCCCGAGCCGCCTCCACCCCGGCGTTCAGCGCCAGGAGGTTGGTCTGGAAGGCGATCTCGTCGATCACCCCGATGATCTGTCCGATGGACGCCGAGGAGGTCTCGATCGCCGACATGGCGCTGGTCGCCTCGCGCATCACCCCGCCGCTTTCCTGAGCGGAACGGCGCGCCCCGGCGACGATTTCGGCCGCCGTCCTGGCGTCGTCGGCGGTGCGCTTCACCGTGCCGGCGATCTCCTTCACCGCCGCGGCCGTCTCCTCGAGGCTGGCGGCCTGGTGCTCGGTGCGCCGCGAGAGGTTGTCGGCCGCTTCCGAGATCTGCACGGCGCCGTTGCGGATCGCCATCACGTTGTGGACGACGCCGGCCATGGCGCCCTGCAACTGGCCCATGGCGCCGTTGAAGTCGGCCTTCAGCTTGCCGTACTCGCCCGGGAATTCCTGGGTGATGCGGAAGGTGAGATCGCCCTCGGCCATCCGCTCCAGCCCGTCGGCGAGGGCGGTCACCACCAGGGCCTGTTCGCGGGCCGCGGCGGCCTCGGCCTCCAGGCGGCCGGCGCGCTCGGCCTCGGCGGCGGTGCGCTGGCGGCCGGCCTCGTCCTCCAGCCGCAGCTTCTCGATGGCCGCCTCCTTGAAGGTCAGCACCGCCTGGGCCATCAGCCCGATCTCGTCGCGGCGATGGGCGGCTGGGATTTCGACGCCGTGGTCGCCGCCCGCCAGCCGGCGCATGGCGCCCGTCAGGCCGGTCACCGGCTGGGCGATCGAGCGGGTCAGGCTGAACCAGGCGACCAGGCCGATCAGCGCGGCGGCGGCCAGTCCCAGGGCGAGGGCCAGCTTGAGCTGAGCGGAGGCGGCCTCCATGCGGGCGCTGCGCGCCGCGAGACGCGCCGCCTCGCGCTGCTGCAGGGTCTCCAGGGCGGTCTCCAGCGGGGCGATCTTGGCGTCGGCGATCCCGTCGGAGCTGACCATCGCCACCGCCTGGGCGTGGGTGGCCGGATCGGCCGCCAGCCGCTCGCCGGCCTCGACGATCTGGGTCCACCACACGTCGGCGGCGGCCTCGGCCTCGTCGACCAGCTGCAGGTCCTCCGGAGAGTCGGCCTCGAGCTTGCGCAGCTCGGTCAGCGCCGCCTTGAGGCTGGCGCGGTGCTTGCGCACCCGCTCGGAGTAGTAGGCGTCGCCCGACAGCAGCAGGCCGCGGAAGCTGTTTTCCTGACGCCCGGTGTAGAAGTTGGCGGCGGCGACGGCCGCGATCGCCTGATGCGACTGCTCGTTGTCGCGCCGGGCGGACTCCACCACGGCCAGGTTGGACAGGATGAGCGCGCCGGCGGCGCCCAGCGCCAGGATCATCGCCCCGAACGCGATCGCCAGCTTTCGCGAAACACGAACATTATTGAAAAGACTGAACAATACCGACGCCCCTGCAGGCGGGCAGTCGCCCGCACCTCGGGGCCAGTTGGCGGGTCTATGGCTAACGAAATCCAAAGGTCGCATGCGACACTTTGGCGGGCCGCGACCGACCGTTACGAACGTCGCCGAACTTTAGCGGCGCTGTAGCGTTCGGTTGGCTCTTCGGCCGCAAGCCGCTTATGAGCATCTTATCATCCACCGTCCGACGGAGTGCCGATGTTACCCGCCCCGCGCGCCGATCTGGTTCCCAACACCGCCGCCTACGAGGACCTGCCGCTGGTCAAGTCCACGGGCTTTCGAGAGTACGACGCGCGCTGGCTGTTCGGGCCGGAGATCAACCTGCTGGGCGTGCAGGCCCTGGGCCTGGGACTGGGGACGTTCATCCACGAGCTCGGCCAGCGCCGGATCGTCGTCGGTCACGACTTCCGCAGCTACTCGGCCTCGATCAAACAGGCTCTGACGCTGGGCCTGGTGTCGGCCGGCTGCGAGGTGGTGGACATCGGCCTGGCGGTCTCGCCGATGGCCTACTTCGCCCAGTTCGATCTCGACGCCCCCTGCGTGGCCATGGTCACCGCCAGCCACAATGAGAACGGCTGGACGGGGGTGAAGATGGGGGCCCAGCGGCCGCTGACCTTCGGCCCCGACGAGATGAGCCGGCTGAAGGAGATCGTGCTGAGCGGCGCCTGGCAGGCGCGCGACGGCGGATCCGTGCGGCGGGCCGAGGGCGTGGCCGAGCGCTACATCGCCGACGTCGCCGGCCGGGTGAAGCTCACCCGCCCGCTGAAGGTGGTCGCCGCCTGCGGCAACGGCACGGCCGGCGCCTTCGCGCCCCAGGCGCTGCGGGCCATGGGCGTGGCCGAGCTGGTCGAGATGGACACCGAGCTGGACTTCACCTTCCCCAAGTACAACCCCAATCCCGAAGACCACGTGATGCTCAGCGCCATGGCCGAGCGGGTGCGCGCGACGGGCGCGGACCTGGCCCTCGGCTTCGACGGCGACGGCGACCGCTGCGGGGTTGTGGACAACGAGGGCGAGGAGATCTTCGCCGACAAGATCGGACTGATGCTGGCCCGCGACCTCTCGGCGCTGCACAAAGACGCCACCTTCATCGTCGACGTGAAGTCCACCGGGCTGTTCGCCACCGACGAGATCCTCAAGGCCAACGGCGCCAAGACGGTCTACTGGAAGACCGGCCACAGCTACATCAAGCGCAAGACGGCGGAGCTGGGCGCCCTCGCCGGCTTCGAGAAGAGCGGCCACTTCTTCTTCAACGACCCGCTGGGCCGCGGCTACGACGACGGGCTGGTGGCGGCCGCGGCCATCCTGGCGATGCTCGACCGCAACCCGGGCCGCAAGCTGTCGGACCTGAAGAAGGCGCTGCCGGTCGCCTACACCTCGCTGACCATGTCGCCCCACTGCGGCGACGAGGTGAAGTACGGCGTGGTCGACAAGATCGCCCGCGAATACGAACAGCTGCGCGAGGCCGGCGGGAGCATCCTCGGGCGCAAGGTCGTCGACCTGATCACCGTCAACGGCGTGCGGGTGGCGCTGGAAGACGGTTCCTGGGTGCTGGTGCGGGCCTCGTCCAACAAGCCCGAGATCGTCGTGGTGGTGGAGAGCAGCCGCTCGGAGGTCGACATGCGCGCCCTGTTCCGCGAGGAGGTCAAGCCGCGCCTGGCGAAGCACCCGGAGGTGGGGGCCTACAACCAGGAGATCTGACGCCGCCGGCCGGTTGGCGCCGCCCGCCGGCCGTGCTCAAAGCTGCGCCGCGTAACCCTCCAGGGGATCTTCCATGCACGTCGCCATGATCGGGACCGGCTATGTGGGGCTGGTGTCCGGCGCCTGTTTCGCCGACTTCGGCCACATCGTCACCTGCATCGACAAGGACGCGTCCAAGATCGAGCAGCTGCGCGCTGGCGGGATACCGATCTACGAGCCGGGCCTGGACGCCCTGGTGGCGCGGAACGTCAAGGCCGGGCGGCTGTTCTTCGACACCGACTCGGCCGAGGCGGTGAAGAAGGCCGACGCGGTGTTCATCGCGGTGGGCACGCCCTCGCGGCGCGGCGACGGCCATGCGGACCTGTCCTACGTCTACGCGGCGGCCGAGGAGATCGCCGCGCTGATGGACGGCTTCACGGTGGTGGTCACCAAGTCGACGGTGCCGGTGGGCACCGGCGACGAGATCGAGAAGATCCTGCGCGCCCGCCGTCCCGACGCCGACTTCGCGGTGGTCTCCAACCCGGAGTTCCTGCGCGAGGGGGCGGCCATCGAGGACTTCAAGCGCCCGGACCGGGTGGTGGTCGGGGCCGACGACGAGCGGGCCCGCGAGATCATGCGCGAGCTCTACCGCCCGCTCTATCTGAACGAGACGCCGATGGTGTTCACCGGCCGGCGCACCTCGGAGCTGATCAAGTACGCGGCCAACGCCTTCCTGGCGATGAAGATCACCTTCATCAACGAGGTCGCCGACCTGTGCGAGGCGGTGGGCGCCGACGTGCAGCAGGTGGCCCGCGGCATCGGCCTGGACAACCGGATCGGGTCCAAGTTCCTGCACGCCGGCCCCGGCTACGGCGGCTCATGCTTTCCGAAGGACACCCTGGCGCTGGTGCGCACGGCGACCGACTACGGCGCGCCGGTGGAGCTGATCGAGACCACGGTGCGGGTCAACGACCAGCGCAAGAAGGCCATGGCCCGCAAGATCATGGCGGCCATGGGCGGCGAGCTGAAGGGCAAGACGGTGGGGGTGCTGGGGCTGACCTTCAAGCCGAACACCGACGACATGCGCGATGCGCCCTCGCTGGACATCGTGCCGGCCCTGCGGGCCATGGGCGCGACGGTGCAGGCGTTCGATCCGGCCGGCGCGGCCGAGGCCCGCCAGCTGCTGCCGAACATCGAATTGAAGGACGATCCCTACGCGGTGGCCTCCGGGGCCGACGCGCTGGTGCTGATCACCGAATGGGACCAGTTCCGCGCCCTCGACCTCGACCGGGTCAAGCTGCTGATGAACCAGCCGCTGATGATCGACCTGCGCAACGTCTATCGCCCCGACGACATGCGTGCCCGGGGATTCGACTACGTCAGCGTCGGACGGCCGTAACGGCTAGACCGCGAGGGCGATCAGGCTGCGTCCGATCCACACGGCGCCGGCCCAGAAGCCGATCGCCAGCAGCATCACGAAGGCCAGCAGGACGAGTGCGCCGAGCGCTTGGCCCGGGCCATGACGCCCTTGGCCTGCCGCGGAAACCCGCATGTTTCACTCCCAACGTGTCGTTACGTCCCCGCCGGTCGAGCGGCGTGAACATTACCAGCTTGTCACGTAATTTAAGACTTGGATAGCCATTTGGCTCCCGAGCCGGGGAGCGGGGATTTCAGGCGCTGGCGGCTTCGGCCCCGCCGGGGCCCTCGATCGTGACGGCGGCGATCGCGCCGAGCAGCGCGGCGGCGGTGATCGGCTTGGCGACGTGGCCGTCGGCGCCGGCCTCGACGCTGGCCTGGACGTGCTCAGGCAGGGCGTTGGCGGTGAGCATCAGGATCGGCGAGCGCGGGCGCCGCGCCTCCTGCTCCAGCCGCCGGATCGCGCGGGTGGCGGCCAGGCCGTCCATCACCGGCATCTGCATGTCCATCAGCACCAGGTCGAAAGGCTGGTCGGCGACCAGTTGCAGGGCCTCGGCGCCGTCGGCGGCGGTGGTCACGTCGGCGCCGGCCTCGGTCAGGATCATCTCCACCACCTTGCGGTTGGTGGGATGGTCGTCCACCGCCAGCACCTGCAGCCGCACCTCGGCCCCGGCCGCAGTCTGGGCCGCGCCGGCCGGAACGCCGGCCGCCTCGGCAGGACGGAACGGCAGGCGGACGCGGAACACCGCCCCCTCCCCCGGCTGAGATTCGCAGTCGATGTCGCCGCCCATCAGTTCGACCAGCTGGCGGGTGATCGACAGGCCCAGGCCGGTCCCGCCGAACCTGCGGGTGATCGAGCCGTCGGCCTGCTGGAAGCGGCCGAAGATCTGGTCCTTCACGGTCTCGTCGAAGCCGACGCCTGTGTCGCGCACCTCGATGAGCAGTCGCCCGGCCCCGTCCATCCGGGCGCCGATGGCCACCGAGCCGACGGAGGTGAACTTCACCGCGTTGGAGACCAGATTGGTGACCACCTGGCGCACCCGCACCACGTCCCCGTGGACCATGCGGTCGACGTCAGGCGCGACGGCCAGCTTCAGCTCCACGCCCTTCTCCTGGCCCTTCAGCGCATAGAGGTCGGCCACTCCGCGCAGCGCCTGGCCGAGGTGGAAGGGCTCCTCGTCGATGGACACATGGCCCGCCTCGATCTTGGCGAGGTCGAGGATGTCGGAGAGCAGGCGGTTGAGCGTTTCGCCGGAGGCGCGGATGGTTTCCACCATCTCCTGCTCGCGGGCCGGCAGGTCGGCGCGGCTCAACAGGTCGGCCATCCCGATCACGCCGTTCAGCGGCGTACGGATTTCGTGGCTCATGTTGGCCAGGAACTCGCTCTTGGCCCGGCTGGCGGCCTCGGCCGCCGCACGCGACATCTCCCGGCGCAGGGCCGTGGCCGTGAGGTTGGCCAGAAGCTCGAGCGCCGCCACGTCCTGGGCGGCGAAGGCGTTGGGCTTGGGCGAGGCGATGTGCAGGACGCCCAGCGTCTCTTCGCCGCTGATCAGCGGGGCCAGCGCCATCGAACGCATGCCGGTCTTCTCCGCCAGATCCTTGCGGACCCTCGGATCGGCCTCGGTGTCGCGGCACAGGAGCGCTTTGCGCTGCTGAAGCGCCTCACCGGTCAGGCTGCCGTGGACGGAAGCGCGCAGGTCCGGGAAGTCGGCCAGGAAGCCTTCCCCCGCCGCGCAAACCAGCGTCTCGCCTTCCAGCAGCAGAACCGAGACGCCGGGCGCCTGGGTCAGCGCGGCCACCTGCTTGGCCACGAACGGAAGCAGCTCGGCCACCGGCAGGCTCGCGGAAGCGATGAGCAGGTGGGCGGAGCGCTGGCGGGCGAGCGCCTCGGCGCTCTTGCGGCCGGCCTGGGCGACGGCCAGGTCCTTGGCGCAGCCACGCAGCATTTCCAGGGCCCGGGCCATGTCGGCCAGTTCGCGGTGCGCCTCGGCGTGGGGCGCGGGCGCGTCGAGGTCGCCATCGGCCATCGCCCTCATCGCCGCCGCCATTTCTTCGATCGGCCGCGACAGCGACTGGCCCAGCCGGATGGACAGTACCGCGGCCAGCGCCGCCAGCAGCACGCCGGCAGCGGCGGCGTAGGCGATCACCCGCCAGGTGGCGCCCAGGGCCCTGGCGGTCGGCACCGCCACGATCAGCGTCCAGGCCTCGGGCGCGCCCTCGACCTTGACCTTCTCCGAGACGACGATGGACGCCGTACCGGCCCAGCGGCTCATGATGTCGCCGCCGGTCTGCAGGTCCGGGCTCAGCCAGGCGCCGGGCGGCAGCGGCAGGTGCGATACGGGCTTCTGAACCAGCTTCGGGTCGGAGGCGACGATCACCGTGCCCGCGGAGGAGACCAGGGCGAACTCGCCGGTGGGCGTCGCCTGGCGGACCAGCTGCGAGGAAATCTCGGTCAGGAAAAGGTCGACGCCGACCACCCCGATGAGCCGCCCGCCATGCCGCGCCGGCCGCGCGACCGAGGTCATCTCCGTCGACGCCCCCTCGCCCTCGCCGAGGGTCCAGGCGAACGGGGCGGTCACGTAGAGGCCGTTGCTCCGCACCGGCTCGACGTAGAAGGGTGCGGCCCGATCCTCGGCCACGTTCTCTCGCTTGCCGGTGGTGTCCTGCACCAGCTCGCCGTCGCCACGGTACCAGTAGGGGAAGAAGTCGCCCTGGGCGCTGGAGCCGAACTCGCCCCGGTGGCGGCGGTCCTGCCCGTCGAACCCGTTCGGCTCGGCGATCAGCCAGACGCCCTGCAGCCACGGCTCGCGGCGCAGGAGGGCGTGGAGGTCGTCGATCACCCGCTCGCGCGAGGGGGCGCCCGAGGCGACTTCCTGCTCGATCCGAAGCTGGATCTCGCCGGCGACCGCGCTGGCCCGGCTCATCCGCGCGCCGAGGTTCTCGGCGATCTGGCGGGCGTCGGCCCGCGCGGCGCGCAACGCCGCCGCCTTGCCCTCGAAATAGGTCATACCCGCGCCGAGCAGCGTGGCGATCAGCACGCCGAAGACAGCGGCAAGCGCCATGCCCGCGGCGATCTTGGTCGTCAGCGAATGCGATTTGCGAGCGGCCACGGCGGTATCTCCCGAGGAGAACAATCCGTAGTTGCGGTTAAGAATGCTCCCCACAAATGGCGCGAAACGCGCCTTGTCGCGGCGCCCGAGGGCAGGCTGCCCCCTCACCCCTCTCCGGCGGCGCCGGCGCTGTTCTACGCCTCGATCGAGGAGCCCTTCCCGGCCGGCCTGAGAAGGCTTTCGGCCTATCTCGAACGCCCGCTGGCCCGCCCGTCGGTCGCGCGCGCCATTGACGGCGCGCGACCGTGGTTCGACTACTTTCCCTGGCGGGACGCGATGCCGGCCCGCACCTGGAACCCGCCGCAGCGCCGGGCTAGGCCGCCGCCTTCTTCAGCGCGCCGGCGATCTCGCGGACCACCTGGCTGACCAGGGCCTCGTCGTCGCCCTCGGCCATGATGCGGATCAGCGGCTCGGTGCCGGAAGCGCGGACCACCAGCCGGCCGGAGCCGTTCAGCCGTTCGGTCGCCTGGGCGATGACGCCCTGGACCTGCTCGCTCTCAAGCGGCTTGCCGCCGGCGAAGCGGACGTTCTCCAGCTTCTGCGGCACCGGCTCGAACTGGCGGGCCAGCGCGCTCATCGGCTTTCCGGTCTCCTTCAGCACGGCCAGCACCTGCAGCGCCGCGACCAGGCCGTCGCCGGTGGTGCAGATGTCCGACAGGATGATGTGGCCGGACTGCTCGCCGCCCAGGTTGAAGCCGCCCTCGCGCATCCGCATCATCACCGAGCGGTCGCCGACGGCGGTGCGCTCGAGCTTCAGACCGCGCTGGGCCAGGAACCGCTCCAGCCCCAGGTTCGACATGATGGTCGCCACCACGCCGCCGCCGGTCAGCCGGCCCTTGGCGGCCCAGTGGTCGGCGATCAGGGCCATAATCTGGTCGCCGTCGACCAGCACGCCCTTCTCGTCGCAGAGCACCAGGCGGTCGGCGTCGCCGTCGAGGGCGATGCCGATGTCGGCGCGGTACTTCTTCACCGCCGCGACCATCGCCTCGGGATGGGTGGAGCCGCACTCCTCGTTGATGTTGAAGCCGTCGGGCTCGACGCCCAGCTTCACCACCTCGGCGCCGAGCTCGTAGAGGGCCTCGGGCGCGACCTTGTATGCGGCGCCGTTGGCGCAATCGATCACCACCCGCAGGCCGTTCAGGCTCATGCGCCGCGGGAAGCTCGCCTTGACGATCTCGATGTAGCGGGCCTGGGAGTCGTCGATCCGCTGCACCCGGCCCAGCGAGCGGGAATCGGCCAGACCCTCCTCCAGGCCCTGATCCATCAACGCCTCGATCTCCAGCTCGCGCTCGTCGGACAGCTTGCGCCCGTCGGGCCCGAACAGCTTGATGCCGTTGTCGGCGAAGCCGTTGTGCGAGGCGCTGATCATCACGCCGAGGTCGGCCCGCAGCGAGCGGGTCATCATCGCCACCGCAGGCGTCGGCAGCGGCCCGAACAGCCGCACGTCCATGCCCACGCTGGTGAAGCCGGCGACCAGAGCGGGCTCGATCATGTAGCCCGAAAGCCGGGTGTCCTTGCCGATCACCACCAGGTGGCGGCGCGGGTCCTCGCTCATGAAC
>Ga0265293_10009537_pt1 | contig 13920 bp, 13 predicted proteins | sample Munlanlewell138R_FD_192505 | JGI IMG/M metagenome (GOLD analysis project Ga0265293, IMG submission 192505) | Leachate microbial communities from a municipal landfill in Southern Ontario, Canada - Leachate well 138R | ecosystem: Engineered > Solid waste > Landfill > Unclassified | place: Canada...
GAACCCTACAATAAAGGACAGAAAGCTATATTTCTCAATAGCTCCTCCCTTCGATTCAATACTAGAACTAGCTGATAGTTCAAATTGGCTGAGCACTTCAAGTTAGAACTATTAAATCTCTAATACCCGCAATGCTTTCTCAATCATTCTTACTTTTTCTTATTTTATGCTCTTCGTGCGTGTTTTTATTATAGCAAAAAAGTGACAAAAGTGACACTTTTTTCAATAAAAAATTACATTCTGATGTAATCTTTCTAATAAAATCCCAATTCTCTCAGCCTTAATCTAGCTTGTGCATCAGAACTATTTTCCCACTTAGGAATACAAATCCATACTTCTTGTTCAATATTTGGCAATTTGATATTAGCTATTTCCATTTTCTTTAAAAATTCTTGTTCCTCGATAGAATTTGTTTGATATTCTTTATATAATCTTTCAGCTGAAAGAAAAGCACAAAAACGATGATTTCCATCCAAAACACAGTATTCGTTAAATTCATCCAAACACAGTATTGGTGATTGAGGAAATTTTCCATTTTCAAGAATATACCTAAGACAATTTAAAAATCTCTGCTTACCATTTTCAAGTAAAGCGTAATTGTTTTGTTTGCCTTCCATATACGCGTCTCTTAACCCAATCATTGTATTAAAATAACTCTGAGAATAATTAATCTCCCCAAGATTTAATGTAACTTTCTCCCATTTCGCATCATTCCAAAAAGAAAATTGCTCTCCCGAAACTTTTTTATCCCATTGATTATGTTCTGATGGTGGCCAACCCTTCTTTTTAGCGATCGGAAATATCCAAAGATTAATTACCTCTATTGGAAGATTAGGGAATTCTATCTTAATATTTTTTAAAATTATTTCGTATTTATTATTGTCCTCCATAAATTATACTATTATCCTTAAAAAATAAATTAAATTTATTCATATTTCTCTTTAAAATGACAAAACCGTTTGTGGCTTTGCAATGACAATTTCCTAATTTCTTCTTACTCCCACAAATACATTCTTTAATCTTTTTAAGGTTTAGAAAGAATCTAAATTTATTCAATGTAGTTTGATTAACTTCCTGTTCTAAAAATTGAATACACTTTTGAGACAAATTAAAATCATAATCATCCTCCTGTTTTTTTATATTATCATAATAATTCTCTAACAATCCCAAATATCCATGCGAGTAAGAACCTCGTGGCCAAGTATTACATCTATCATAAAAACTCACATCGTAAAAAAAAGGAATTACCACTTCCCCTAAAAATTCCATGAGAGAAATCTTTTCTCTTTCGTCAAAATAACCCATAAGACAAACTTTTTGACTGTTTTCGTTAAAATGTAAATCCTTACAATCTTTATTTTTTCTCTGAGATATTTCTTTAATTTTATTGCCAATTTCTCTTACATCTCTATATATATTACTAGAAGATAAATTGATTTCTATCATATATTCATCATGGATAAAATTATCAACTCCAATCCCATCAAATTTATTGTCATAAATAATATATTTCTTATTTCTTCTATCAAAAGAAGCATTAAAAGATAGTCTTCCAACTAAGACAGCACCTTTCTTTTTTAGTTTTAACTTAGGAAAATTATGTAAAAATTCTTTATCTTGTTCATTAATCGTCATAAGGGCAATATGGTTTAGATTGAATAGATGATTCGTAAATAATATTATTTTTTTTACATTCTTTTTGGAAAATTTCTTCCCACCTCTCTTCTTTTACTAATTTTAGTGTTTCCATGGAAGCACTAGATAACAATTCTTTTTGAGTGTCGCCAAATAATAAACTTAAATCGTTATTAGAATTTGCAGGATCTTCTATTGATATATTTTCTATATCATTACTTATAATCTCCCAAAAAAATTTTAACGACTCCTCTAAACTCAATTCCTTATCCCCAAGCTTAACAACTAACAATTCTAAAATAAATGTTTTAATATCAATACCAATAACATTTTTCCAGACCTTAATTAACTTTATAGTATCTATTAAGCCGCTATCTTTAATATGAGAAATGTGTACATCTAAATTAGTTTTTAATCTATTTTTCTCCCCTTCGGCTTGATATAAGAAACAATCCGTTTTTGAATCATCAACGAACCTCCCTGGAACTAAATCTATATGGAAATCGTCACCATCTTTACTTTTTAATCTTAATGCTGACTTTTTTTCTTCTATAGAATAATCTTCTCCAAAGACATCTTTTACATTATTGTAAATTTCTTCTAAATTACTGCCAGCAGAATCATCTTCAGAATCAAAATAACAAACAATGTCTAGATCGTAATTCGCCTTAATCATTGTTCCTTTTTTACAAGATCCAGCATATCTAATGGTTGGACTTTTATCAAAAGAAGCTTTTATTTTCTTTTCTATTTCCTTTTTTGTTTCTCTTATATAATTGATCTCAGAAGAATCGTTAGATAAAGACTCTTCTTCTAATACTTGTTTCAAATATTTTTCTACATCCATATTATTTTTTATTTATTGATAATGCATATTTATATTCTTTCTTTTTATAAAAATTATAGATTTCTACCTCTGGATCAGCATTTTTATTCAACGAATTACCACAAACAACTAATGTGGAAACAGGAGCAGCAGGAAATAATCTTATTTTTTCTAATTTAGAATTTTCGCTCTTAATCTTACTTATATATTCAATAAACTTACTCTTAAATAAGAGCAAATCTTTCTCTTTATTAAGAAAAGTATAAGCTGGTTTATCAATATATATTTCATAAATAGTGCAATCTCTTTTAAAAGCTTCGGGAATTAAATTATCGTCTACTAGTCCAGATAAAGATAATAATAAAACAACTTCTTTTACATTATCACCCTTAATTCTCGTCCTGAAATTATACTCTACACCCCCTCCTTCTTTTTTCCATCCCCATCCAATATCTCCATGCTTCTGGAAAACTTTTGTTTTCATTTTATTATTAAGCTTTGAGCCTAAATAAGCCAATAATGGCATTGGTCCTATGGCAAAAATTGAAGTATGGTTAATTTTATCTTTCTTCATTTCTGCATAAAAAGCGTCTATTTGTTCGTCTAAAGCTTTCATTTTATCTTCCCAATACGCTGGATCTTCTCTTCCATTCCCTCTAAACTTAATTTCAAAAGGATTTTCATCTCTCAATAAAAGATTTTCTTTAATTAAAGCCTTTCTTATTTCTTTGTTGGAAATTTCCGTAATTTCATCACTTATACTAGCGATAAATTTTAAAACTTTTGTATCTTCGCTTTTAATATTTTCTCCTAAAATTTTAATTGTTTTTTCATGCTTTTGTTTTCTGTTTTTTAAAAAATCTACATCATAAAAATCTTCCAAACACTTCTTGTCTATTTTAGTATGACAGTTGGGGCATGCTAAAAATAAATTATCAATATTATTATTCCACTTTTTCTCATTAACGAACCTTGCACCTCCATTATTAAAAGCATAAATATGGGCAAATTCCCCCCAAGTAATATTTTCTCCTGCTACAATGTCTTTTATTATTAATTCTCCGCACAGTTCGCATCGTCCACCTGCTTTTGCTAATAAAAGAGCTCTTGTGTCACATTTTACATAACGTGCTGGCTCAACTTGACTAGATTTTATTTTCTCTTGCTTCATATTTTATTTCTTAATAACATCAACAACCTTTCCACTTATTACAAAATCATCGCCTTCGTGAATAAAGATTGGTCTGAATTTCTCTGTCGACTCAGCTTCAAGCACAATCTGTTCGTTTTCTTCGTCCCTCCTATACTTTTTGATAGTTGCCATACCGTCAATAACTGCTACAACAATATCCCCGTCTCTAGGTACTCTATAACTGCTATCTATAATCACATAATCCCCATCGTCTATTGTTTTACCATTGACTCGTGCTTCATTCATCGATAAACCATCTGCAACTAATACATATAAATCTTTTTTTGTTCTAGGAAGCATGCCTGGAGAAACCTTTAGATATCCTTCTATCTTTTCGTCTGCAAAAATAGTAGCAGGACCACAATTTGCAAATCCAACTATAGGTAAAGAAAAAAATCTATTATTCTTTTCTTTTACATCTGACAATCCTTTTTTATTAAGCTTAATAATTCCTTCTTTAAGATTAACCGTCATCAAACCAGATTCATTTAATTTAATTAAATGATATTTTACGGCTTGTGGTTTATTGTCTTCTCCGATAAGTCTTGCTATTTGTCTTAAGCTCATTTTTTCAAGATCTTGCTGTTTAGCAAGATCAATTAATTGTTGTTGAATTCTATGCATAATTAAATTATATTACAAAAGTTTAGGTTTGTAAAGATTTTTGTAAAATATTTTACACTCTTGACATTAATTTCTATCCGATATATTATAAAAATAATAATTAATAAATTCAAATAATATGCCAGTTAAAAATAATTCGAAAAAAGTAACTAGTAGAAAAGTTGCTAAAAAGGCTAGCAAACTTTTAAGAAAGAAAAGTTCTAGTAAAAAGATAAAGTCTGTAGCGGCTAGTGCCCTATCTCAAACCCCCAATAAAAAGAAAAAATGAATAAAGCAAAAGCCGAATCTGTAGATATAACTTTTCACAGCAGAAACTTTAATTCAACGATTTCTTTTAAAAGAGCAATGGAAAAAGCTAAACGTAATAATTCAGAGATAGTAAGGATATATGGTAAACCGGAATTAGTAATTGATCCAGAAACATCAATTGTATACTTAAGACTTCGTTTCTCTAAAGAAATTGAAGAAAAACTTAAAAATAAAGAATTAATAATTGATAAAAACTTACCATATACGATTGATGAAGATACGAAAAATAAGATGTTGAAAGATAAAAAGAAAGCATTGAAAAATTCTACAAGAGTTTGGAGAAAATAAAAATTTAATAATAACAAGTGGTGCTTCACTGTAATAGCTACGCCCACTTCGTACTATAGGTTTAAAAACGCATTTCTGTTTTTAACTCTTTATCGCGAAGTGGGCTTTTCATTTATAAATAATAAATAAGAAATAAAAACATGATTAAAAATAACTATAAAATCGAATATAAAAAAATTAATCAACTTAAACTATCAGAATATAATCCTAGGATTCACGATAAGTCTATGATTGAACAATTAGAAAAATCTATAAAAGAATTTGGGCTAGTTGATCCAGTAATCGTAAATTCTAATCCAGAAAGATTAAATATTCTTATTGGAGGACATGCACGAGTTAAGGCATCTAGAAATATAGGAATTAAGGAAATTCCTGTTGTATATGTAAATCTTGATATAGAACAAGAAAAACTTCTTAATCTTAAACTAAATGCTATATCTGGAGAATGGGACTTCTCCGCACTAGATGAACTTTTTGAAAAAGACCTACTCTTAGACTTAGGATTTAATGAAGAAGATTTAAATATTGGTTGGGACAATATTCTTGAAAAAGAAAAAACAGACGATGAATTTAATACAGAAGAAGAATTGAAAAAGATTAAAAATCCTCAAACCAACCGCGGAGATTTAATTATCTTAGGAGCTCATAAACTATTATGCGCCGATTCAACAGACATTGATGCCGTTAAAAAACTATTTATAGAAGATAAAGCATCTATGATTTATAGTGACCCTATTTATAATATAAATCTAAATTACGATAAAGGTATCGGAGGAAAAGCAAACTATGGAGGCACAGTCAATGACAATAAACCCGTTGAAGAATACAAAGAATTTATAAAAAAGAGCATGTTAGCTGCTCTATCTATAACAAAAGAAAATTTCCATTGTTTCTACTGGTGTGATGAATCTCTAGTATGGGTATTTCAAACACTATACAATGAACTAAATATTACGAATAGAAGATTAAATATATGGGTTAAAAATGGATTTTCCCCTACCCCAAAAATTGCTTTTAATAAAAGTACTGAATTTTGTGTATATGGAACCAAAGGAAATCCTTATCTTTCCCCTTCCTTCAAAGGATTAAATGAGTTAATGAACAAAGAATTAACTAATGGGAATGCATTACTTGATGAATTATCTAACCTGTGGATTGAAAAAAGACTACCCTCAAGTGAATTAGAACATGCAACGAGTAAACCGTCATCTTTACACGAAAAAGCAATTAAAAGATGTACAAAGGTTGGAGATATTATACTAGATTCTTTCTCTGGTTCGGCAAGTACAATGATATGTGCTGAAAAATTAAAAAGAAAAGTATATTCACTAGAGATAGAACCTATCTTCTGCGATTTAGCAATAAAAAGATTTAAAAAGGTCTCAAATAAAGAAGTAAAGATAATAAAAAACTATTATGAAAAAAAATAAAATAAAACAATTTTTAAAAAGTCTAGAAAATGTTCCTATCATTCAAAAAGCTTGCAAGGAGTGTGGTATTTCTAGAAATACAATCTATAGATGGAGAGAAAATGAAGAATTTAAGCAAATGATGGACGAAGCAATAATTATTGGAAATAAAAATATAGACGATCTAACTTGTATAAAATATTTTTCTCTAATAAATAAAGAATATTGGCCAGCCATAAAATATCGTTTAATGCATTCTCTTGGTGTAAAAGAAAAATCACTACTCGAAATGCTTGATTTAGAAACAAAGAAACAAAGAGATATATTAAATAAATGGAGAGAAAATATGAAAGGAAAGAAAAAGGAGAAAGATTAACTACAAAAAGCTTAGCAGAACTATTATTCTCTGTCATAATTTAAGTATGATAGAAGAAATAAAATACTGCCTATATAGCAGAAAATCAACAGAACAAGATGAAAGACAATCTCTTTCTATTGAATCGCAAGTTAAGGAAATGCTTAAAATAGCAGAAAAAGAAAATCTCAATATTATTGATATAAAGAGAGAATCTCATTCCGCTAAAGATTCGGGGAAAAGACCTGTTTACGAAGAAATAATAAAAGGCATTAAAGAAGATAAATATAATGCTATCCTAACATGGGCTCCTGACAGGTTAAGTAGAAACGCTGGAGATTTAGGATCATTAGTTGATTTAATGGACCAAAAGAAACTTATTGAAATTAAAACTTACGGACAATGTTTTACTAATAGTCCAAGTGAAAAATTTCTTCTAATGATTCTCTGTTCTCAAGCTAAGTTAGAAAATGATAATAAGAGTATAAATGTTAAGCGAGGATTAAAAACAAGAGTTGAAATGGGATTATGGCCTGCCCCTGCTCCAACTGGATATTTAAAAGAAAAACAATTTGATAAAAAATGTGAAACCTTTATTGATAAAGAAAGGGCTCCCATCATCAAAAAAATGTTTGAGAAAGTAGCTTATGAAAAATGGAGCGGAAGACAGTTATATAATTGGTTAAGGTACAATATCGATTTTAAAACTTTAAATGAAAAATATTTAACATTAAGCAATATTTATCTAATTCTTCAAAATCATTTCTATTACGGAACCTTTGAATATCCCAAAAAGAGCGGTAATTGGTATCAAGGTAAACATACTCCTCTAATTACCAAAGAACTATTTGATCAAGTTCAATCTCAAATTAAAAACAAAACTAATTATGATCGAAAAACAAAAGAATTTGCTTTCACCAAACTCTTAACCTGTGGCTTATGTGGTTCTGGAGTAACAGCTGATGAGAAGTATAAAAAACTTAAAAGCGGAGAAATTAAAAGCTATATCTATTACACCTGCACCAAAGTTAGAGATAAAAATTGCAAATGCGGATATATTAGAGAAGAAGAGTTGATTAAACAATTAGAAACATTAATTGAACAAATTAATATAGACGAGATTTGTATCAAAGAAAAGATTAAAGATGAAATAGAGAGATTTAAAAAATTTGAAAGATTAATTTCAAACAAAAAATCTCAAAAAATCGAGATCAGCCAAATTGATATTAAAAATTATCTTAAATTTATTTTGGAGGAAGGTTCGCAACAAGAAAAACGAGAATTGCTTTCTTGCTTAAGAAATAAACTTATTTTAAAAGATAAACAAATTTATATAGAAGAGATATAATATAATCAAAACAATCCTTTTGCTTCTTTTTGGATTCTTAACTTAGCGAAATCTAAAATTTCTTGCATAGTTGCCCCCTTTCTTCTCCAATCATCAAATAAGGATTGATCAAGTAAAACATAATTCCATTTTGCATTATCTCTTTTTTCAGAAGAAAGATTGTTAACTTTATTGATCCAATATAATGCTGAATTTTTTTTCTTTAGCACATTTGGATGAATCATTTGATCATCCCCTTTTGTTTCAATCATATAAATTTCATTATTTTCTGTTCTTAATAAAAAATCAGGATAATAATAATGAATTAGTCCATCGTCTTTTATGTACCTCAAACGAATAAAACCATGAACATGGGGAATAATTTTTACAAATGATTTTACGCTAGAACAATTATCAGCAAATCCAATAAAATCTTTTTCAAATCCTCCTCTATTTGAAGGAAATGGAGTTTTTTCATAAATAGTTTTAGATGTATCGATTGAATATTTTTCATTAACTCTTATTTTGTTAATTTCTGATATTTTTTTCAGTATAACTTCTGAAGTTTCAATAACGTCGACTTCTTGCATATTAATTATCAAACGAGAACATTGTTTTATGATATAATTGGAAACATAATCTATTAATAATACTCTCCAATTTTCATCTTCAAAAGGATTAAATTTTTTACCAAAAAGATTATTTCGTATATAATCATCTATAACATTTGCTAACCTAGAAAAATTAACTTGGATCATGGGATATTTTACACTCTCTTTTGGGTGTGCTTTTCTAGAAATAGGATCATTAATCAAAACAGATACACGATTTACTAGCCTCGCAATATAATCATTATAACTAGTAGCAGATATAACACCATTTTGAATACTATAATCCCCAAAACGAACACCACTAGTAACTTCTTCTGATATAAAATGTTCCCCTTTTCCTATTAACTTTTTTAACTCTTCTAATGGTAGGTTTAGTGAAGAAGAATTTTGAAAACTTAATTCTTGATCTTTTAAAACTTCTTCTGCTTCTCTAATAATTATTGGAAAAGAAAAATCGTATTCCTCAAAGTCTTTTTTAAGTCCTAGTGTTATAATGTCCCCAACTAAATTATCTCCTAATTCAATATCCCTATCATCCATACCAACTGGAATTTCTTTCATCAATTCATCGTAAAATTTGATAAAATTAGGATGCTCAACAATACTTAAAATATCTAAATAATTTATAGGATTCATTTTTTTATTCAAAAGAATATGACGATTTTCATCTTTTTCTTCTTTAAATTCAGGCTCACGCCACATCAAACGAAGACCTCTTCCAATAGTCTGTTCAAGTAAAATTCCACTCTGACTTGACCTTAATGGAACAATTACACAAATATTATTAACATCAAAACCTTCTCTTAACATTAATACCGAAATAACAACTTTTGGTTTCTTATTTTTATCAAGATGAAAAAGTTTATTCTTAATGTTTTGCCACTCTTCTTGCCCAACCTCCCCTTTTTTATTAGAGTGAATCTCTATTATATCTTCAGTATCTAAACCTTCTGACTTTAAAAACTCTGTAACATAACTAACTACTTCCGTTTCCTCACAAACAATTAACATTTTAGGGTGTTTATCAGAAATCTCACCAAAACTATCTTCTAAAATTCTAAGTTTTTTCAATCCCGCCCTAAGCATAATTCTTTGTCCCTCAGAAAGACCTATAATAGAATTATTTTCATCACGTTCAGCCTTAAAACCAAGCTCCATTGTTGCTATCTCTTTCCTTTTATCTAAAACTAAGGTTTTTACAAAACCCTTTTTGATTGCATTTTCAAGATCAAAGTTAACAACAATATGAGGAAAAAATATTTTTTCTGTTCCAACTTGATTATATGGAGTTGCTGAAAAATCAATTTGAATAAATTTATTTTTCTTCGATTCTGAAATATATGTTAAACTTTTTTGCCATTCAACCTCTACGACCTCTCCCATCCTTTTTACCTCATGAATGTGATGAGCTTCATCGTTAAAAACTACAAGATCATTAATGCTTTTTAAAAAATTTAAAACCTCTCCTTCGCTTGGAGAATCTAATACATTTAAATCATTTCCTGATGATTTTCCCGGACGTGCAATACTTTTTATAATCCGACTAGGGTCATTAACATCTAAAACGTTATCTTTTCCCTCTACTCCTGCTAATAAATGCCAATTAGTTATAGCTATCATTCCATCACCCGTAACCTTTTTCCCAATATCTTCTTTTTTTACTAAAGAAGATTGTAAAAAACCAAACATTTCCTGCCTGTATTGTTCTGGTAAAAATAATTCTTGTAATTGATAAAAATCTGATGTATTAAAATTACGCTCATTGTTTTCTTCATTCTCTTTTCCAATAAAAGCATCTAACAATCTTTCGTAAACAATTAACCCAGGAGACACAATTAAAAAATTTTTACTAAAATTACCATCTTCTCCATTCTTTGCATTTAAATATTGCCAAGTCAATAAAGCTGAAAGAACCCATGTTTTTCCAGTACCAGTTGCCATTTTAACACAATACTTTGGATGACTATATTTTTCTTTACTCAAAGACTCTAAATCTAAACTTCCATCAATTAATAAATCTGGAGAAATAGACTTATAACATGAAAATATATTTGGAGCTTTTAAAACTTCATGTAAATAAATAATGTTTAATATAGCTTGCCTCTGACCTTCATGAAAATTAATTTCTCTAATTTGAGTATGATTTTCAGAAAACCAATAAGTCAAAAGTTCATATGTTGTAGGAGTTACCGAATTTAAAAATTCTCCATTATTCCAAGATTCATTTACTTTGTTAGTTATGTCTTTAGCAAATTGTAATGGTAAATTTTTCATGTTTTTAAATTTCTTTTATTACTTCACTTTCCCAACCAAATACATCCACTGCTTTTACGCATATTTTTCTTTTTCCATTTTTTTTAGGAACACGAATCTTTGCATATCTAATCACCTGCAAAGCGTCTCCATCATTTTCGATATTTTGACGATAATCTTGCCATAAAGAACGAAAAGTTTTTCCGTCATAATCAGGATCAATACTCCAATACTCAATAAGAGCAAGTGGATCCTCGGCTATAACTTTTTGCAATTTTTCCTTATTCTTTTGGTCTAATGGCAATGCATCCGGAGAAAGTACCATATAATTATCTAACTCTATATAAATTTCTTCTTCATCATTTAAATCTTTTTTAAGAATATCTTTTATTGATAAATATTGAAGAGAAGAAAAACGAATAGGTGTATGGACTGTTCCGTCATTATCAACACAAACTTGAGCTGAAAGTTTTTTAAAGTTTGATTTTGAAGATAACTTGTCTAATAAATCAGGTGGAATAATAAGAACTTCCAATTTTGAATCATTTAAACCTTCTATTATTTGTCCAATATCAGAAACAAAATTCCAAGCAAGAATAACTATTTTATCAAATCCGCCTAAATGATTATCTCTTAATTCTTGAGCACGTTTTAAGGTGTTTATTCCACAAACACGATTAGGACTATCTGCATAAACTAACGTTTTTGTTTTTGCAATTCTTCCAAGATTTCCTCCTGGATTATCTTCAGCTGAAAGCGGTAATGCACCATATAATCCTAAAACAACTTGAGCTAAATCTCCAATTCTATACTTACTCCCTTGAGTAGCAAAAAGAGTCTCTTTTTGATAATCTCCAATTGATTGATATAAAAAAGGTTTTGCATTTTGATCAATTAATCTTTTCCTCATAATCATTGCCGATGGTTTTCCTATATCAGAAGTAATCCATCTTCTTCCTAATTTTTCAGCAACCGCAGCCGTAGTTCCTGATCCTCCAAAAAAATCACAGACAATGGAATTCTTATTACTTGATCCTAATATTATTCGATCCATAAGATCTTGCGGTTTTTGTGTATCGTAATTAACTTTTTCTTTAGAATTACCTTTAACGGTACTCATTTGCCAAACAGATTCGGGAACCTTCCCTTTTTCAATAAAACTTAAATCATCATAAATATTATTCCCAAATTTACGTGGAGTCTTCGCTGCATATCTTTGTTTACTGGCTTCTAAAATTTCAACACGAACATCATCAGCATTAAAAATATAATTCTCATTTTTACGATACCATAAAATAATATTATGTTTTCTTGCATAATATTTATCACTCCTGCCTAATACATCAGGAAAGAACCAAACAATTTCATTTACAAAATTCTCCTTTCCAAAAATATCATCTAATATAATCTTCATATAATGTCCAATATGCCAATCAATATGAACATAAATCGAACCTTTTTCACTAAGTAATTCCTTCATTAAAACTAGTCTTGGATACATATAACGTAAATAAGCCAAAGTTCCTCTAATCTCCTCTCCCCCTAAATTTGTGCTCCATGTGTCTGCATAAGCAAATTGCTCAATGACTGTTGGTCTTTGTTCTATATTAGTTCCTGGAAGTTCTATTTTTGTACGATAATCTGCTTTTGAATCAAAAGGAGGATCAATATAAATTAAATCAACTTTTCCCCTTAAACTCGGTGTATCATTATCCCCAGCTAGCAAAGCTTGAATTGCTAATAAATTATCTCCGTAAATTAAACGATTCAACCAATCATTGTTATCAATATCTTTTATTCTTTCTTTTCTTTCTAAATCCTCTATCCATCCTTGGCAATTACTATCTTTGCTAGAAATAACAAGCTCATTATTTTGTAAATTTATTTTACTATCAGAAGAAAGTCTCTCTAAAATTTTATTAGCCTCACGTCTACCTTCGGTTACAACCTTAGGAAGCATATTGATGATACTTTTTCTTTGAAATGTATTTTTTAACTCTTCTTTATTTTTTTGATTACTATTCATAGAATTCTTTATAAAACATATTTTATTTTTCTTTAATGTATCACATTTTTCGCTTCTTTTAAAGCTATTTTACGATTCCTATTTTATAAAAATATTTAATTCTTCTTTTTTATAAGATTTTCTTCTAGTTTTTTAAATAAATCAAAAAAATTTAACGAAAAATCATAATATTCTTTAAAATAGCTAGCTGTTTCATTAAAGGAAACATTATCTATAAAGTCAAAATCTTTATAATTAGCTCTAATTCTCATACAATAAAAAAAATCAAAAATTGACACTCTTAATCCGTCTAAAAAATTTTGCTTTCTTTGTTTGTTTTTTCTAGAACAAAAATTTTTAATATTTTTCTTTCTCTTCCAATCCTTTAATTTATAATCAGCCACTTTCTTCATTATAAGCCTATAAAGAACTTTGGGGTCGGTATCAAAGCTAAGGTTTGCCCCAGGTATTTTACTCCTATAGTTTAATATCGATTTATCAAAAACATAATTTAAAAGTGTATTAGAAAATTCTATCTCTTTTTCTTTTAATTTATCGGTAAAATTTTTTAAACAATTAGTATGAGAAATATTAAAAATATTTTCTTCTCCTTTAATTATATATTCTATAGTTAAAAATTGATTAAATAATAAATAATATGTTTTAACTGGAAGCCATGACGTACAAGCATAAGAATATTCATCATCCTCGCAAACAATCTTATACTCATCCTTAAGAGATTTTTTCGTAAGCTTAATTAGATTTCCCTTTTTATTTAAAAAAGGTAATTTTTTATTATTAATTCTACTATTACAAATCAAAGAACAGTCATTAATTAATCCTGATAAACATTTTATATAAACATAATGGGTTTTATAGTCTTGGTTTATACCTTTAGCGATTAACTGCAATTTAAATTTGTTTAATAATTAATAATGTTTGGACGCGTCTCGCATAGTGCTCAAAGTGGCTGTGGGACTAGGATTCGAACCTAGATTAATGGGACCAAAACCCATTGTCCTACCATTAGACGATCCCACAATGCAATCACATCCTATTATATTCCACCAAAAAAATCAACTTTTG
>Ga0265293_10009539_pt1 | contig 13920 bp, 11 predicted proteins | sample Munlanlewell138R_FD_192505 | JGI IMG/M metagenome (GOLD analysis project Ga0265293, IMG submission 192505) | Leachate microbial communities from a municipal landfill in Southern Ontario, Canada - Leachate well 138R | ecosystem: Engineered > Solid waste > Landfill > Unclassified | place: Canada...
GTTGAGCAGCCGCATACGGGCGTGCACCGGCAGCTTGGCGGCGGTCTCGGCGCCTTGGACCGCGGCGCTGATGGCGCCCTCCATGTCGGCGGCGTCGGCGCGCGGGACCGTGCCGACCACGCTGCCATCTTCGGGGTCTATGACCTCGGTCCGGGCGTCTCTTTGCACCCAACCGTCCGCTAACAGCATCTTCATCTGCGCCTCCCCTCTTGCTTTCAGGAGTAGGCGTACCGGCGCCATGCGCCCAGCACGCGCTCTAGTTGTTCTCGCCCTTCAGGTCAACGAGCTCGAGCCCGCTGAGGTGTCTGTTGATGCGCTGCAGGCAAGCCACGAAGTGCGCGCGCCGCACCTTAGCCACGTGCGCCAGGTCGCGCGACCGCAGGCCGGCCAGGACCTCGCCGAACTCCTCCACCACGAAGCGCACCTCTTCTTCCCAGTCCATGACCGGGAGAAGCTGCAACCACACGCGGTGCGTCTGGTAGAAGAGCCGGTCCGTGATCTCGCGCAGCGGCCGGTTGCCGATGACGCGCAGCACCTCGTCGTTGAAGTGGGTGTAGAGCCGCGACAGCTGAACGGGGGTGTGCCCGGGGCCGGCCATCTCTTTCGCCCGCTCGTAGAGGGACTCGAGGATCACCAGGTCGCCTTCGGAGGCGTGCATGGGCGAGAGCTCGGAGATCAGCGTTATGAGCTTGAGCCTCAGCGCGTAAACCTGCTGGAGGTACATGAAGTCGATGGCCGACACGATGGTGCCGATGCCGTGCTTGGCCTCGACCAGGCCGTCGAACTCGAGCCGCTGCAGCACCTGCCTGATGGGGGTGCGGCTGACGCCGAACTCGTCGGCGAGCTTGGTCTCGCTGAGGGCGGTGCCGGGCGGGTAGGTGAGGACGGCGATGCGCTCCCGCAGCTCCATGTATATGTGCTCGACGTTGGTGGGCGCCCGGCGAACGCTGCTCCGGCTACCTGGTTCTCTTGTGCTTCTGCTCACGTGACTCCTTGAGGTCGTGGTTGGTTGTACGCACGTGTTGGCCTTCAAGCATGGTCGGCCGCACTGGAACCGCCTGATCCGCTTGGCGCCGTATTGACCGCGCAGCTGGGCGGGCCTTAGAATGCAACCTGTATCCTGATTGTATACAACCGCGTGGAGTCAGTTTAGGCGTGCGGCACAGACTTTGTCAACACGGTGCTGTTTGCGTCGCCATATAGGAGAGTGGGCATGAAGCAACGTTCCGATATCGCCTTTCCCATGTCCGAGTATCAGCGTCGGCTGACGAAGTTGCGCCAAGGCATGCAGCAGCGCGAACTCGACGCGCTGCTCGTGACTACGCCCGAGAACATCACGTACCTGACCGGCTTCGAGAGCCCCGGCCACTACTGGTTCCAGGCCCTGGTGGTGCCGTTAGACGCGGAGCCTTTCACCGTCTCGCGCCTGCTGGAGGTCAGCGGTGTCGAGGCGTACAGCTGGATCGAGCACAACCTCGCGTATAACGACGACGACGACCAGATGGCCGTGCTGGCCGCCCGCATCACCGACTTCGGCCTGGCCGGCGCCACCATCGGCTTCGAGAAGAACTGCTGGTTCTTCACGGCCACGCAGCAGGAGCAGCTGTTCGGGCACCTGCCGGGCGTACGGTTCGTCGACGCCTCCAACTCGGTAGAGGCGTGCCGCCTCATCAAGTCGGAGCTCGAGATCGAAACCATGCGCCAGGCGGCGCGCACCACCGAGGCGGGCATGCGCGCCGGTGTCGACGCCGTGACCGAGGGCGCCACCGAGGACGACGTGGCGGCTGAGATCAGCTACGCCATGATCAAGGCTGGCAGCGAGTGGCCCTCGATAGTGCCGTTCGTAGCCTCCGGCGAGCGCGGCGCTATCGGCCACGCCACCTGGCGCGGGCGCCTGCTGGCGAACGCCGACAGCGTGTTCCTCGAGATCGCGGGCTGTAAGCGCCGCTACCACGCCCCCATGATGCGCACCTGCGTGGTCGGCCTGCCCGAGCCTGAGCTAACGGCCGCTTTCCAAGTGGTGCAGGACGCGTTCCAGGCGTGCCTCGAGGCCATGCGGCCCGGCGCCCTGCCAGCCGACATCGACGCCACCGCGCGGTCGGTGGTGGCGGCCTCCAGCTTCGGCGGCACACAGACTTCGCGGGTGGGCTACTCGGTCGGCATCGCCGTGCCGCCCGACTGGGGCGAGGGGCATATCCTCAGCATCAAGCCAGGGGAGCGGCGCCCAATTCAGGAGAACATGACCTTCCACCTGATCCCATGGGTGCAGATCCCCGGCAAGGGCGGGGTGGGCTGCACCGAAACGGTGCGCGTTACGGCCACAGGCAGCGAGCTCCTAACCGATTTCCCCAGAGAGCTGTTCGTAGGCTAGCCGTGTCAGGCTCCCCGGTAGTCTGCGACGTCGACTTCAGCGCACCCGGCAAGCAGGTGGGCTACATGTACGTGCCGTACTCACGCAACGATTCGGCGTGGGGCAAGGTGATGGTGCCCATTGCGGTGATCCAGAACGGCGAGGGGCCCACCATCTACCTGAACGCTGGCACGCACGGCGGCGAGTACGAGGGCCCGGTCAGCCTGCTCAAGCTCATCCGTTACCTGGAGCCCGAGCAGGTGCAGGGGCGCGTGATCATCACCCCTACCCTCAACCCGCTGGCGGTGCGGTCGGGCGAGCGGCTGTGCCCCGCCGACGGCAAGGACCTCAACCGGGTCTTCCCCGGCGATCCGCGCGGCACGCTGTCGCAGGTGGTGGCGCACTTCGTGAGCGAGCACATACTGCCGCTGGCTGACGCCGTCATCGACCTGCACTCGGGCGGCTCCTCGCTGCAGTTGCTGCCGTACGCCAGCATGCACCACTTAGACGACCCCGACCTGTTCCAGCGCACGTACGCCGCCATGCGCGCTTTCGGTGCGCCGTTCAGCCTCTTGATCCGCGAGTTCAGCGGGCCCGGACTTCTGGATTACGAGGTCGAGTCGCGCGGCAAGGTGTTCCTCTGCCCCGAGCTGGGCGGCTCCGGCACGCTTGAACCGTACACGCTGAAGATCGCAGAGGCGGGCGTGCGCAACGTGCTGAGGCACTTCGGCGTCATGGCCGGCGCACCCAGAGAGGTCGACGTGCCCGTGCTGGAGGCCAGTCAGCTGATCGAGGTGCCCGATCCCGATCACTACTACCTGGCGCGCATCTCAGGCATCTTCGAGCCGAGCGTGCGGCTGGGCGATGAGGTGACGGCCGGGCAGATGCTGGGCCAGATCCACAGCCTGGACGACCCGGAGCGCGACCCGTGCGTGGTGCGGGCAGTGCAGGACGGCATCGTGCTGGGCCGGCGCGGACCCGGGGTCGCCAGCCGCGGCGACAACGTGGCGCTGGTGGCGCGGGTCATCGAGGAGCCGCCAGCGGCTTAGGCCATAAGATCGCGGATCAGAAGAGTCTCCCGGCGGCGGCGCCGAACGCCGCGCGCTCGTGCTCCAGCAGCTGACGCTTCACTTCTACACCCGCGCCGTAGCCGCCCAGCTTGCCGCTGCTCTCTATGACCCGGTGGCACGGCACGATCACGGCCAACCGGTTGGCGCCGTTAGCCTGCGCCACCGCTCTCACGCCCTTGGGGTTGCCGACGCTGGTAGCCAGCTGCAGGTACGAGACGGTGGTTCCGGCCGGCACGCGCATCAGCTCACGCCAGACGCCTACCTGGAAGTCGGTGCCTGAGAGCCGTACCGGCGTGCGGAACTCGCGCAGGTGTCCAGCGAAGTAGTCCGCCAGTTCGCGCTCGATGCTCTCCAGCGGTTCGGTGCTGCCCGCCCCCAGGTGGTAGCGGCGCCCGAGCTCGTCCAGTGACCGCTGCAGATCGCGCCGACCGTCGAACTCCAGCAGTAATAGCGCGTTCTCGTCGGCCACCGCCAGCATCTCACCCAGCGGCGTGCTCAGCCAGGTCGAGGCAGCGGGTGCGAGCGAAGTGCGGCTGTTCATCCTTGCGTCACGATAAGCCCGCGCCCCCGGTTGGGTGGGCGCGGGCTTACATTCTGAAGAAGCCCGGGTGCACAGAGTTCACCCGAACGCCCTGCTTGGCCCAACCAAGCGCGAGGCTCTTGGTCAGGGTGCGAACCGCGCCCTTGGCCGCGTGGTAGGCAGGACCGGTGCCGAACCCCCCGATGATGCCGAACATCGAGCTAGTGTTCACGACGGAGCCGTTGCCGGAGGCCTTAAGCGCCTCGGCCGCGGCCTTGCTGCCGAGGAAAACGGACGTCTGGGTGATGGCGACGACCTTGTCCCAGGTCTCCTTGGTGGTCACTTCGATAGGCTCGGCGTCGCCAATACCTGCGTTGTTGACGAGGATGTTTAGCCCGCCGTGCTCGCTCACCACTTCGGCCACTACGCGGTCCCAATCGGACTCGCTCACCACGTCGAGGCGTTTGTAGCTGACCTTGTAACCCGCGCCCGTCAGGCGTTCGGCGGCCGCCTTGCCCTTGTCGTCCTGAACGTCCGTAATAACCACGGTGCCGCCCTCGGCCGCCATGCGCTCAACGGTCGCGAGGCCGATGCCGCTGGCCCCGCCCGTTACGATCGCTACCTTTCCACTGAAACGTGCCACAGATAACCCCCTTCCGGCGCCGGACGCTTGAACGTCTGACACGAGTAAATCCCGGTGCTCGGGACCGAGGCTTCGCAGCGAGGAGATAGGGGTTCGGAGCGTCACGCAAGGGCCCGCGCACCGGGTTACCTAAGCATAGTGCCGAGACCGCCCCGTAATGAGGGACGGAAGTACCGCGACGCTCACTCGGTCCAGTAGTTGAACATCCAGCGCACACCGAAACGGTCGATGAGGCTGCCGTACAGCTCCGCCCAGTCCGTCTTCTCGAGCCGGTGCTCGACAGAGCCGCCGTCCAGCAGCGCTTCGAACAGTCGCCGCCCCTCCTCCGCCGACTCGACGTTGAGGTTCACGTACGCGTTGGTGCCCACAACCAGGTCGCCCTCAGATCGCGAGGGGACGTCGCTGCCCATCAGCACGAACGCCTCAGTAAGTCGCAGCGCGATGTGAGCTATGCGGTCTAGGTCGGTCTCCGCGAACCCCGCGCTGGTTCCGCCGAAGTCCGCGTAGGTGTAGACGCTGCTCAGTTCGCCACAGAACACCTGCTGGTAGAACTCGAAAGCTTGCCTGGTGTTGCCCGCGAAGTTGAGGTACACATCGGCTGATCTCACTGTCGGACCTCCTGAGGCGTTGCGCCGAGAGTCGTAGCCAGGGGCTGGCGCCCAGGATTCTATAGTGCTGGAGTGCCTAAAGAGCTGATAACCGTACCTGCCAAAGTGGCTCGCCGCTTCGTACTTGGGGCTCAGGGGCTCTGGCCAGGCCGGCGCTGGACCGGCCCCGACGGCGTGGATCAAGCCATGCGCGCCGTGGAGCACCTCCAGCTCGACCCGCTCAACATCACCGCTCGCAGCCAGGACCTCATGCTGCACGCGCGCGTTACCGATTACCAGCCGGAAGCGTGGCAGCACCACGCCTACGGCCGACGCCAGTTCTTCGACTGGGGCGGCTGGCTGGCCGTGAGACCCATGAACGAGCTGCCCTACTTTCGTCGCTACATGGTCGACAACCGCGAGGATCCGCAGTTGGCGGCCTGGATAAGGGACCACGCCAACCTCCTGACGGAGATGCGCCACGCTCTGCGGGACGAGGGGCCCCTATCGAACCGCGATTTCGCCATGGACTCCCGCACGCGGGTTAACAGTTACCGCGGCCGCAAGGACAGCGCCGTGGCGCTGTACAACCTGTGGCGCTTGGGCGACGTGATGATCCATGACCGCAACCGGTTCGAGCGGGTGTACGACCTCACCGAGCGCATCGCGCCAGCGGAGCTCATCTACGAGGCTTCGGCGCACGACACCGAGCGCTTCATGATGCTCAAGAACGTAGCCTTCGACGGCCTGCGCGACGACCGCGGCACCTACCCAATACCGGGCGCCTACAAGGTCGGCCCCGCCCGCGCCCTGCTGCAGGAACTAGCGGCCGACGGCAGCCTGACCGAGGTCGCCGTTGAGGGACAACGCGGCAAGCATTACCTGCTGAGCTCCCACCTGCCGCTGCTCGAGGAGCTCATGCAGGAGCGCGTGCCCGCAGCGTGGCAGCCGCTGGGCGAGACCACGCTGGAGGCCGTAACGTTCCTGGCGCCGCTGGACCCCGTATCGGCACGCGGGCGCTCCGCTAAGCTGTTCGGTTTCGAGTACGTGTGGGAGGTCTACAAGCCGCTCGAGAAGCGCAGGTGGGGCTACTACGTGCTACCCATTCTGTGGGGCGACGCGCTGGTGGCGCGGGCGGACCTCAAGCTCGACCGCACCACCAACACGCTGGAGGTGCTGGGCTTCTGGCTCGAGGAGCCAACTACCGGCAAGGACGGCGACTTCGCGGCGGCGCTGGGGCGCGGCTTGGCGAACTTGCAGCGCTTCGTGGGAGCCGCCAAGCTGGACCTGACAGGCGTTCGGCCCGTGGCCCTGAGGAACGAGGCGCGGCGGGCGACGAAGTAAGCAGGCGGACTAGCGGCGGAGGCTAGCGGTACACGTCCTTCCGGTAGCCAGCGGCCACAACCACTATGGTCAGGACTTGGTCTTCGATCCGGTAGATCACCCGGTAATCTCCGGTTCGGATCCGCCACTCTGGCCGCGGGACTAACCTCCGCGCTGCTGGCGGCCTTGGGTCTCGCGCCAACAGCTCTATGGCGGCCTGAACGCGCCGCTTGCCCTCCGGAGGCAGCTTTCGGATGGCTCTAGCGGCCACCGGCAAGACCGTTACCTGGTAGGTCATAGCCCCAGGTCGTTCTTTACTTCCTCCCACGGGATCGGTGTCTCGCCGAGACGCTCCGTCTCTTCCCACGCGGCGTCCACCGCATGGATATCGGCTAACTCCTCGGCGTCCGCGAGTAGGCGCTCAAGGTACTCGGCCTCGACCACGGCAGCCACCCGTTGGTTGCGGCGCGTCAGGAAAACGGGCTCGCGCCTGGCCTTATCGACGATGGCGGAGAGCCGGCCCCGTGCTTCGGTGATTGGAACGTCGCGCATGCCCGATTATAGCTCATTACGTACATTATCGCTAAGTATGTACCAGTTGCCGGGCCGACCGCGTAACGTTGGGGCCGCATAACGCTGGTGTGACGCCCACGCGGGCAAGCTGCTTCCAACCCACCGGTACCCGCTCAGCTGGGGTGCCCGCCTGGAGGCAGCAACATGAACTTCCCGAGTAGCGCATGGTCGTTTAGGCCCGCTCGCACATTAACCCTGCTCGCCGCCGCGCTGCTCTTGAACGCCTGCGGCACGAACGGACCCAGCGTGCCCGAGCCGGAACCCGAACCCGCCCTAAGCATCGCGGCCGTTAACCCCGTTGCCGCCGTGGCTGGCGCGACGGTCGTCGTGACCGGCGAAGGGTTCGGGCAGGGCGGCAGCGTACTCATTGGCGACGTTCTAGCCCATACGGTCTCGTGGACCGAAGACCTGGTAGAGGTAGTTATCCCGCAAGCTGCGCTACCGGCCTGGCAAACGCTTACGGTCGCTTCCTCCGACAATGGCGAGGACCAAGCGGAGCTGTTCGTGGGGCACGCGTTCACGGGGGCGCCCACCGACTTCCAGGGCTTCCTGGACTCTTTGCCTGCAGGTAGCCACGTTCTGCTGCCCGCCGGGATCCTGGGCCTCGACGGGCAGAACTTGGCGTTGAACGGGGTTCACTTACACGGCGCCCCAACCGGCACCAGCCTGGATTTCGGCGGTGGCAGCCTGTCGATCATCGTGGGCGCGGCGCCCGCCGCCAGCCTGAACGGACTGGCAGTGAACGCCGACCACGCAGGCTACACGGCCGCCATAGCGGGAGCCAACGTTCTCAGCCCGGGCTGGGTGAACACCGCCGTCTCCCTGCGCCAGGTGGCGTTCCAGGGGCGGCAGTTCGGCGAGCACCTGAGAGAGCCGCTCGGTCCACTCGTCGCCGGAGACCTAGTGGTGGTCGACAGCAGCTTCACGACCTCCGGTGGCGCCGCTCTGGTGGGCCACCCGCACGTCCACGTTTCTGGCAGCAGGGTAGCGGGGCCGGAAGTAACCGTTGGTTCGGTCCACGGAGACACCAAGGTGACCTCATCCGAGCTCCTGGGCGTTACCGCCACTGCCCTGCGTGGCGCACGCGACGTCGAACTTCTAGGCTCGACCGCACGTTCCGCCCACGGCGGGGTAACTCTTCGAGCCTCCCCGCAGGCTCAGGACCCCTCGTTCGTGCCGCGAGTCCACGTGTCGACCAGCGTGGTCGAGGCCCTTTACGACTCCGCCATTGACGGCAGACCGCCTGTCATCGAGATTCTCGTTACGGGCGGCGACTTGGAACTCATCGATAACGAGCGCATTCATGCCCGTGTCGACATAGATATAGAGGTTAACGACGGCAGGCGCCTCGTCATCAAGGGTAACGACGAACTATCGGCCGGCCGGCTCGACGCCAGCGTGCCAGACGACCACTTGCCAGAACAAATCGATATCTGGCTTGACTCCAACGGGCCCTACGAGGTCGAGTTGACGGGTAACACGGTCCATTTCGAAGGGCGGTTCACGGTCTCTGTGGAGTCCCACGAGAACGGTTCGGAGGGAACCTCAGGTAACAACATTCTCACCTTCACAGACAACGCCCTGCGGTCCACGGGCCTCACGGCCTCGAGCATCGACGTGGAGGCTAGGGGTGATCACGCGACCAACTGTGTTGTCAGCCGCAACATCATGGAGATCAGTGCGCCGGAGGATTCCCAGGAAGTGGCCTTGGGGTGCCGGCCTAGAGGCCAGGACGTGGAGTTCGAGGTCACGCAGAACCGGATCGCCGTAAGCGGCCCACAAGGAGAAATCCTGACTAGATCGACTGGGACCGGCACCACGACCGTTACGGACAACGTAATGGAAGTCATGGGAAGCCTCTCTCTGAGAGCAGACGGGACCGAACTGATCGCCGAGAACAACCGCATCTCCGCTAACCGGGTCACTATGGATCGCTATGGTGCAGGCAACTCCAATGGGCGCTTCAGCTTCAACAACGTGACGGTTACGGAGGCTCAGAGTTACGCGCTCAGGATCTACGGCGAGGGCCCTGTAGAGCTTACCGGCAACACAGTCGAGCACGTAGGAACCGCCGCGCCAGGCTCGCTAGCGCTCTACTTCGTGACCACTGGTCAGCTGGAAGTGAACGTGCAGCAGAACGTCTTCACCAACTTAGGTAGGGCACTGCGGTTCGACGTGGAAAGCAGCAGCATAGAAGGCTCGCTGAACAACAACGTCTTCGATTTCCCTATAGAGGTCGCCCCCGACGCGGTGCTGGTAAGGGCCTTCGTGGACTCTTCGGTGATACTCGACCTGCGCGCTAACCGCTGGGGTCAGGTGCAGAGCCCGGGGCAGCTCGACGACCTCATCGAAATAGCATTCGACGACACAAGCATGGTGAGCCTGGACTTCTCGACCGTGCTGACGGATTAACCGCCGCCAGGTTCCGCCAACCTGAGTTGAGCGCGAGCCTTAAGTTTCACTTCAGCCTCCTGGCCGACACTCAGGTCAGGAGGATGGACATGAACACACGACCCGATTGGCAAGGAAGCATCCGGCAACCTGCAGGCTCGCCTGCCAGCACCCGCATCAGCCTGTACGGCCGCCTCATTGCTGCCGCGCTTGTGGCCCTGGTGCTGGCAGCCTGCAGCTCCGCGGCGCAGACGCAGATCCCGGGCGGTCCGGTCGAGCACCTGCCGCCGGCGGTAGAAGTCGGGCAGAACCCCGCCGAGGGCGGCGGGAGCTGCCTGGTAGAGAACCGCACGTTCGACGACAACGTCACGGTGCCGCAGGACCTCGTGTGCACGTTCAACAACGTGACCATCGAAGGCAACCTCGTGCTCGCCCCGGGCGCGCGCGTCGACGCCACCGGCGGCCACGTCGACGGCGACGTCAAGGTGTACCCCGGCGCCGAGTACGTGGCTAACGGCACCAGCATCAACGGCAACGTTCAGGCCGAACGCGCCGCCCTGGTGGACATCGAGAACGTGCAGCTCAACGGCAACGTTCAGACCTGGCGCACCGCCGAACTCGCGGTGACCGGCGGCTCCACCAGCGACATCCAGCCCGACCGCAACGTCACCGTGACCGTTAGCAACGTGCAGGTGGACGGCAACATCCAACCCCTGCAGAACACCGGCATGGTCACCATAAGCGGCAACACCGTGAAAGGCGACGTGCAGCCCAAGGAGAACACGGGCGGCGTGACCATAAACAACAACGTCATCGAAGGCAACCTGCAGTGCGAGAGCAACGACCCGGCACCCACCGGCAGCGGCAACACCGTGCACGGCGACTACGACGGCCAGTGCACCGCGCTGCTCTGAACACGTTCAGCTGCGCCCTGCGGGTCGCATCGGGTGACCTCAGGTAGGTTTCAGAGACCGCTTCCCTAGCAGCAAGGTCCGGCCCGGAGCCCATAGCAAGCTCCGGGCCGGACCTTCCTACTCGCGTAACGCCCGCGTGACGCCACCTTCGGCAAGCTGAGCTGCAACACCGCGCACACCCGCGGCGCGGGCTCAAGGCCGCCGGAGGACACATGCTGCTAATCGCCACCAGACTCACCAAACGGTCCGCCACCGCCGTTCTCGCGCTGCTCGCATGCCTTAGCCTTGCAGCCTGCGGCACCACCGCCCCCAAAGGCGAGGTTCCCGCGCCCACGCTCACCATCGACGCCGTGGCGCCTGCGGCCGCAACCGCTGGTCAGACGGTGGTGGTAACGGGCGCCGGTTTCGGCTCGGAGGGAACCGTCACGGTAGGGGCCATCGTGGCGCCCATCGTCTCGTGGAGCGAGGGGCGCATCGAGATCGCGGTGCCAAGCGGCGTGGAGCCAGCCTGGCAGCAGCTGTCTGTTAAGCCAGCAAGCGGAGGCGCGGCGCAGGCGTCACTGTTCGTGGGCGTGGAGTTCACTGGCGCGCCCGCAGAGCTGCAGGCTTTCCTCGACTCACTACCAGCCGGAACACTCGTGCTCTTGCCAGCTGGGGAGCTGGACCTCGCGGGGCAAACTGTGGTGCTCGACGGTCTGCACCTTCACGGCGCCCCGGCCGGCACCAGCCTGGCGGCCACCGACGGCGATCTTGAGATCGTGGTCGGCCTGGCGGCCGCGGCCAGCCTGAACGACCTGCGGATCGATACGCACGGCGTGTACTACCGCCCGGCGCAACCCGACTGGCATGTTCACACTAGCGGCTGGGTGCCGACCGCGGTCGGCATACACGGGGTGCACCTGAACGCTTACGAGGTCGGCGGTCCCAGCAGCCTAGATCCAACGATCGTGGTGGCGGGCGCCCTGGCCTTAACAGGCAGCACGGTCACCACCGAAACCTCCGCCATACTGCCGGGCCACCCGCGGTTGCACGTGGCCGACAGCACGGTGGTCGGCGAGAACGTTCACGCGCTAGCCAGGTTCGGCAGCGTGTCAGTTCAATCGGCTCAACTGCTGGGCGTTAACCACACTGAGGTTAACGGGGTCCGCGAAGTGACCGTCGTCGACTCGACCGTCCGCGCATCGTTCGGCGGCGTGCGGCTAAGCGCCATGCTCGAGGACGCTCTAGCGGCGCAACTGGGCGAGCCGTCACTACTACGCGTGGCCGGCAGCGTAGTAGAGGCGCTTGCAGACGCCGAGAATCCCGGTAAGGAACCCACGGTGGCGATAGCTGTGCGTAACGGCGCGCTAGAGCTCGTACGAAACGAGAGGATTCACGCACGCTACTCGGTGCACGTTACGGTAGCCTCGGGCACCGACGTCGTCATCGACGGCAACCAGGAGATATCGAACGGCCGCACCGCGCCGGGTGACCCAAGCGTGTTCGACAACGGGCGCGTGTCCATGGCCATCTTTAGGTATCCGAACAGCAACACGGTCATATCAAAGAACATCGTGCGGTCATGGAACGCCCTAAGCCTGCGGGAAAGCACGGCCGATGACAACCCTAGTTGGTTCGAGGCGCCGGTCCCGGCTGACATCCCGGCGTTCACGCTTACGGATAACGACTTCGCGGTCAGCGGCCCTAGCGACGTAGACGTAAACGTCACCGTCCAAGGCCCGAACACGTACGCATGCACGATCACGGGCAACCAGGTAACGGTCACCGCACCAGGCCGCGTGACAAAGATGAACCTCGCTTGCCAGAACAACATGTACGAAGACGCCGTGATCGAGATAGCGGACAACATCATCAACATCGACTCGCTCTCGAGCGACCTCGAGGTCACAACCAGGTCTAACAGCCTGACCTCAGAGTTCGTCAACAACCAGGTGACCGCTCCTGGACCCGTCACCTTCCGGCCGCGGAGCTCGTTACACGTGGACCACAACCAGTTCCAGGTGTCCGGGGTGCACATCACCACCACCTACCCAAGCGGAACCACGACCTTCAGTAACAACAGCGTCGTAGCCGAGGAGGTCGGTGAGGCCATCCTGACGATCACGGCCGCCACGGTGGTCGAGGTGCTCGAGAACGATTTCCAACAGCTGGGCACGACCTCGCCCAACGACCTGGCGCTCGACGTCGTGGCGGCCGGCCCGTTGAGCCTCAGCGTCTTAGCCAACGAGTTCGTGAACCTCGGGCGGGCCCTCAGGCTGTACTCGGACGGGCAGCAGTTCACGGCCGACATCAACGACAACATCTTCGACTTCCCCATCACGTACCTGCCCGCTGCCGCCGAGGTCGCGGCGCTGAACAGCGCACAGGTCGCGCTTGACCTGAACGACAACCGCTGGGGTCAGGTCACCACCGTGGACGAGTTGCTGGGTTACATGTTCGTTTACGGCGATGATTCCAGCGCGCTAAGCCTCGAGTTGACGAGAGTACTGACGGAGTAGGGTTGCTCTGCCTGCGCGGCGGTTCGTTGGCTCGCCCTCACCGCCGCGCAGGCACCCGCTGCGGATCAGCTGAGGCTCACGGGCCGACGCCCCTCCCACTGCATGAACGCCTGCACGAAAGCGTCGGCCGTGGGCCGCTCCTGCACCACGAAGCGGATCAGCTCGAACTGCCCAAGCTTGCGGGCCCACAGACCCGTGACCTGCGTGGCGGCGTGCGCGGCAATGCTGGGCGGGAACCGGAGCTTGCCAGCGCCGATGGCTGGTAGCGCCACCGACTTGGCGCCCAGGCGCGCCGCGGTGGTGAACACCGAGTTGTAGCAGAGGCTGAGAACCGACTCGGAGCTGCCGTCGCCGGTGTAGACCTGAGCGGCGGTGTGCACCACGTACTTGGCTGGCAGGTCGAAGCCGTGCGTGAACACGGCCTCGCCGAACTGCATGCGGGGCGCGGCCTGCATGGCGGCGCGCAGTTCGGGGCCCCCTGCGCGGGCGATGGCGCCCATGACCCCGCCAGCCATGATCAGGCTGCGGGAGCCAGTGTTCACGATGGCGTCCACCTGCTGCTCCTCTATGCGGCCACGCACCACCTGTACGCGTACGGGGCCGGCGGCGCCGTCGACACTTAGGTCGAGTAGCACCTCGTTACGCGCTTCCGGGTGGCGGAAGCCGAACTTCTGTCTGCGCAGCTCCTCCTCGCGCTCGCGCATGGCTGCCCGCTTCATGTCGGAGAAGCCGCGCGCCTTTTGCATCATGAAGTGCGACGAGTAGCGCGCCGTCATCTCGTGGTCGCTCTGTTCCAGGCGCCGCTTCAACTCCGCCAGTTCGGCCTCTTCGCGAGTGCGCTCCTCGCCGGCGGGCAGCTGCAGCACGATCTTGAACGCTGCCGCCACCTCAAGACGTGCCCGCTCCAGGTCGTGCGCCCGCGCGGCGTCGCCCACGCGGCGCTTGGTGGCGGCTATCTCGAGCAGCAGCCGCTCGAGGGCCACTTTGTCGTTCTGCGGGGCGGCTTCCCACTCCTGCTCGCTCAGCCGCGGCAGCTCGAGCGGCTGCTCGA
>Ga0265293_10009540_pt1 | contig 13919 bp, 11 predicted proteins | sample Munlanlewell138R_FD_192505 | JGI IMG/M metagenome (GOLD analysis project Ga0265293, IMG submission 192505) | Leachate microbial communities from a municipal landfill in Southern Ontario, Canada - Leachate well 138R | ecosystem: Engineered > Solid waste > Landfill > Unclassified | place: Canada...
CACACCGGTCTGCTCGACGCTCAGCTCTTTGGTCGAGGCGAAGGAGCGCTGAGCTCTGCCTCTGCCTCACCCTTCCCCTTCATCAGCGCACCCACCAGCTCATCGACGTGTCTCGGATCCTTCTTGGCACAGTAGATGTGGAACTCCGCCTCATCGGCGGGCACATCCTTGGCCATCGTGAGGAGGTTATGCTTCTCAAGGATCCTGACTGCCGGCACGTTGTACTTCTGCGCCAGGCCATCACGGGCGAGGAAGAAGTGCTTCAGATAGGTCTTCTCCCGCTTTGAGAGGTACTTCCAGGAGGAGAACTTCGACCACGGCGGCTGCCCCTCTCCCTTGGTCTTTCTTCCTGCACCCGCCATCTTCTCTGCCACCTCTCCTCCAAGCCCCTTCTCTGCCACCTCGGCTTCAAGGACCTTCTTCAGCGCAAAGAGGTGGGCCACATCATCGAGGGCGTACTGGATCTGGTCTCCCTTCAGCGGTCGGGTGAGCCAATTGGTGCGCTGGTTCTTCTTCTTGCTGCCGCTGAAGGCCTTGGGCACATCGCCGAGGGAGCGCTCGATGAGTCCGCCAAGACTTCCGGTGTAGCCGAGGGCGAGGGCGTGGATGCGCAGGTCACAGATACGCTCGATCTGTACATCGTACTGCTTGCGCATCAAGGCCGAATCGCTTGCACAATCGAACATGATCTTCTCAATCGTCCCATCCTCCAGGAACGCCTTGATGGCCTGCATCGAAACCTTGAAGGGATCGACAAGGTAGAAGCGCTGCCCATCGTTGAGCTGGATGAGGCAGAGGTGCTCACCATAGATGTGGAGGTTGAACTCCCCCTCAAAGTCCATGGCGACGGTATCGATGCCACTCTCCTTCCAGGTGTTCACGAGCGAAGAGAGGGCTGTATCGGAGTCTATCAGAGTATAGGTGTACATATGTGCCTACCATACCAAATATTCACACAAGAGAGAACGGCACCGGTTACAGCAAGGACTATGCATGGGTAATATCTCTTTACGTATTATTATTCATATTATATCTATTATTATTCATATCTACTCTATTTATTATTCCTAAAATTATATTAATATCTATTCTTTATAGATTAGTTTTGATATTCTTACTATTTCTCACATATTATTAAAAGAACCTATTAACGCGATAAGAAATTATCGATATATTTGGGCCAGCGCATATGAGAGAGGAGAGTACACGATGAGTACCATGAGTTTTTCCATTCCCCGCCTCACCTACTACGGAGCGGGAGCCTTAGAGAAGCTTGCCACCCTTGATGGCAAAAGAGCAGCGATTGTCACCGGCGGCAACTCGATGAAGCGCTTCGGCTTCCTCGACCAGGCAGCTGAGCTGCTCAAGAGCGCCGGTATGGAGACGATCGTCATTGACGGCGTTGAGCCAAACCCCTCGGTCGATACCGTGGTACGTGGTGGAAGGGAGATGCTTAGCTTCGAGCCGGACTGGATCGTCGCGATTGGCGGAGGATCTGCCCTCGATGCCGCCAAAGTGATGTGGTGCTTCTACGAGCATCCCGAGTTGCAGTTCAAGGACATCATTGAGCCGGGCTCGATGCCACCGCTGCGCACCAAGGCACGCTTTGTCGCCATCCCATCGACCAGCGGCACGGCCAGTGAGATCACCGCCTTCAGCGTCATCACCGATACGGCCAACCACATCAAATACCCGATCGTCGCCGCCGACATGGTACCGGACATCGCGATCCTCGACCCTGCCATCCCTGCCACGATGCCGCCCCACATCACCGCAAACACCGGCATGGACGTCATGGCCCACGCCGTGGAGGCGATCGCCTCCACCGCTGCCACCCCGTTCACCGACCCCTACGCGCTGCAGGCCATCAAGATGGTGGCAGAGAACCTGCCCATCGCCTACGCCGAAGGGGACAACCTGGTCGCCCGCTTGGCGATGCACGAGGCTTCGGCACTGGCCGGCATGGCATTCACCAACGCCTCGCTGGGGTTGGTCCACTCGATGGCACACAAGATCGGCGGAGAGTTTGGGGTGACCCATGGCTTGGCAAACGCCATCCTCCTGCCCTATGTGATCGCCTACAACCGCCAGTTCACCGACAAGTACGCCTACGCCGAGCAGGTGCTCGGCATAGAGGATCTTGGAGAGGAGATCTTGGCGTTGAACAAGCGTTTGGGCATCCCTGCCTCGTTTGCCGAGTGCAGTGAGGTGGACATTGGAGAGGAGGCGTTCCTCGCCGTCCTTGAGCGGATGAGCGAGAACGCCTACCAGGACCCCTGCACGCTGACCAACCCCGGCACGCCGCAGATCGCCGACGTGAAGGTGCTCTTCGAAGCGGCATACTACGGCAAGACGCTCCAGTGATGGAGTGGTGATATACAGACGAGAAGGCCGCTGCGGAGCAGTGGCCTTCTTCCTTCAATGCATATGGTGGTCACTTCCCGTTGCGTTTGGGAAGCAGCAGGTTGAGTGCGATGCCCACCACGGTGGCCAGCGCGACCCCTGCCAGCGTAAAGGTCAAATCCCGCCCCATGGCGAAGGAAAGGGTGCCCCCTCCAATGCCGATGACGAGGATGACACTGCTGATGGTCAGGTTGCGCTTATCGGCGTAGTCGACACCGCTGTCAACGACGGTACGCAGTCCGCTTGAGGCAATGGTACCGAAGAGGAGCATCGAGATGCCGCCGAGCACCGGGTTGGGAATCGTCTGAATGAGCGCCCCGAGCTTGGGAAAGAAGGAGAGCACGACAGCGACCACCGCCGCCCCACCGGTCACCCAGACCGAGTAGACTCTCGTAAGGGCCAAGACACCGATATTCTCCCCGTAGGTGGTGTTGGGCGGTCCACCCCAGAAGGAGGCCCACAGCGTGGCCAGGCCATCACCGGCGAGGGTGCGCTCCAGGCCCGGATCCTTGTAGAAGTCCTTGCCCACCACCTTGCTGATGGTCAGCGTGTCGCCAAGGTGCTCACAGATCGTGGCAAGGCTGACGACAGCGAAGGTGACACTGGCCACCAGGTTGAACTTCGGCAGGGCGAAGGTGGGCAGGCCAAGCCAGGAGGCACTCCTGACGCCATCGAAGTTGATGATCGCCCAGGCGGGGGAGATGAAGCCGGCGACAAGAGCGGTCAGATATCCGCCGACGAGGCCGATGAGGATCGGGATGATGGAGAAGAAGCCCTTGGAGAAGATGTTGGCCACGACGGTCAGCGCCAGCGTGACAGCGGCGATGACAAAGAGGTAGAGGCTGTAATTGCCGTGTGCATCGTACATCGCCATACCCATCGCCGTGGGGGCGAGGTTGAGGCCGATGACAATGATGACGCTGCCGATCACTACCGGTGGCAATGCCTTGTTGAGCCAGTTGTGTCCGCTCTTCTTGATGATGAAGGCGACCAGCACGTAGAAGAGCCCGCTCACGAAGGCACCGCCCATCGCATAGCTCACCCCGTAATTCGCGCTGATGGCGATCAAGGCGGGGATGAAGGCGAAGGAGGAGCCGAGGAAGGCGGGTACCTTCGCCCCGGTGATGAGGATGTAGAGCAGCGTTCCCGTCCCCGCGGTGAAGAGGGCCGTCGAGGGGCTCAGGCCGGTGAGGATCGGTACGAGGATCGTCGCACCGAACATGGCGAAGACGTGCTGGATTGAGAGCGGGATCCACTCTTTCAGTGGTGGCTGCTCACTCGGTCCGTAGATGATCTTGGGCTCTTGTTGACGGGCCATCTGGATACTCCTTGGTCCTGGACTCACATGAACTGCGAGCCGAAGACAGGGGATGTGACCTCTAGGAAGTCTCTCCATCCTACCGAAAAATCGCCTAGTATGGGAAGTGGGCTACCAACATCGTGGCTATCGGTCACAAAACCTTGCGAAAAGCGGGACAACTGCCCCGAAGAGCAACAAGAGGGGGCTACAGATGATGGTGAGGAGAAGGAAGAGCACCATCCTCACCGGAGAAGAGAGCATCTGTTCCCACCAACGAGGAAGGGGGTTTAGTCGGCTGTCCATGGTAACTCCTTGGGTGTTTGATGGACTTAGTATGGACCACCTGGTGTGATACCGAGTGTCTCACCCAAGGTTTTATTTCATCAAAATGACCGCCTGTCGATAGCGCTCGACAAAGGCAGCAGGGGCGAGGGGACGTACGCTCGGCCCGTAGTAGAGCAGCGCAGAGAGGATCTCGTTGAGGTTTGCCACCGGCAGGCTCACCACCAGACTCCCCTCCCCATCCCGGCTCATCCGCTGCTCAGTGTGCCAGGTCTGGGTGGCAATGACCTCGGCGGCCCACCCGGTGGCGACAAACTGCACCTCGACCAGCTCGCCGGAGAGGAAGATGCCGTAGCCACGGCCGATGAGGTGATCGAGCTCGTCCTCGCCATAGCGCGCTTGGGCATAATCTCCTTCGATGGGGGCCAGGCTCACCACCCGGGCGAGGTGGAAGGTGCGCACCGCTCTCTTCTGCAGGTCGCAGGAGAGCAGGTACCACCGTCGGCTGTAGTTGATGAGCCGCAGCGCCTCGATGTGGCGCCGCGAGAGCGACCCTTGGCTGTCGCGGTAGTGCATCGTGATGCGAAGGTTGCGCTTCATCGCCTCCAGAGTGCGGCCGAAGAGCTGCCAATCGGGCCAATCCTGCACCGGCGAGAGGAAGGTGATTCGATGGGCCAGAGCACGGTACTCCCCCTCCAGGTTCCTGTCCAGCGCCTCAGACGCGCCACCGATGAGGATCGGTTCCATGCCCGCCTGCCGGGCCAGCGATCGAAAGATCGCAGCGAGGACGAGCAGGTGTCCGTTCGCCTCCCCAAGCGAGCTGAAGGATTGGCTGTAGGTGTGCCACCTTCGCTTCGATTCGTAGGCGATGGGGGCACCACCTGGCGTCGACTGACCTTATAGCGTTCCCTAACCTGGGCGGTGGTAACACCGCCCTGTTGTTCGATCATCCGGTTGATGAAGAGGATTCGTTCCAATTGGGCCATGACCCATCATAGTGCAAAGGCCCTCCACGCGGGGAGGGCCTGATTGAACAAAATGCGGTGTGCCTTACTTGGCCGCCTTGAGGTTCGCCTCAAGCTGGTCGAGGAAGACAGCGAGCTCGGCAGGCAGCTTGTCGCCGAACTTCGGGTAGTGGTTCTCGCGGATATCGGCGACTTCGGCCAACCATCCATCGATGTCCACTTCCAACAACTCCTGCATCTGTGCATCGCTCACCCCCTCGGGGCGGTCGATGGCATCGATGGTGGGCATCACGCCGATCGGGGTAACGACACTCTTGGCCGTCCCCTCACACGCCTCGAAGACCCACTTCAGCACGCGGCTGTTCTCGCCGAAGCCCGGCCAGATGAAGTGCTTGTTCTCGTCGCGGCGGAACCAGTTTACGTAGAAGATCTTGGGCAGCACGCTCTGGTCCTTGGCACTCTTGCCGATGTTGCTCCAGTGCTGGAAGTACTCACCCATGTGGTAGCCGCAGAAGGGCAGCATGGCAAACGGGTCGCGCCTGATGGTGCCGACCTTCAGGTCGAGGGCGGCGGCGGTGATCTCGCTGCCGACAATCGAGCCGAGGAAGACCCCGTGGTTCCAGTCGTGGCTCATGTGCACCAAGGGTACGGTCTTGGGCCGGCGACCACCGAAGAGGATTGCGCTGATGGGCACTCCCTTCGGGTCCTCCCACTCAGCGGCGATCGACGGAGCCTGGGAGGCCGGTGCGGTGAAGCGCGCGTTGGGGTGGGCGGCAGGCTTCTGCTCCTTGTTGGACTTGTCCTGTACCCATTCGTTGTCGAGCCAGTCGATGAGCGTGGAGGGAGCGTCGTAGCCAATGCCCTCCCACCATACATCCTTGTCCTCGGTGACAGCACAGTTGGTGAAGATGGTGTTCTTCTCCGCCGCCTTCATCGCGTTGTAGTTGGAGTGCAGTGAGGTACCCGGTGCCACGCCGAAGAAGCCGGCCTCCGGGTTGATGGCGTAGAGTCGGCCATCGCTGCCAAACTTCATCCAGGCGATGTCGTCGCCGATGGTCTCAACCTTCCAGCCGGGAACGGTGGGGATGAGCATGGCGAGGTTGGTCTTTCCACACGCCGAGGGGAAAGCACCGGTCACGTAGCGGCTCTTGCCCTCGGGGTTGGTGACCTTGAGGATCAGCATGTGCTCGGCGAGCCACCCTTCGTCACGGGCCAGGACGCTGGCGATGCGCAGGGCGAGGCACTTCTTGCCCAGCAACGCATTTCCACCGTATCCCGAGCCGTAGGACCAGATCTCACGGGTCTCGGGGAAGTGGGAGATGTACTTGTGCTCAAGCGGGGCACAGGGCCACTTGCCATGATCGCTCTCGCCCTCGGCCAGCGGCTTGCCCACCGAGTGGTAGCAGGGTACGAACTCGCCGTCGCTTCCCAGCAGGTCGAGGACCTTGGTGCCGACACGGGTCATGATCACCATGTTCAGCACGACGTAGATGCTGTCGGTGAGCTCGACACCGATCTTGGCGATCGGGGAGCCCAGCGGGCCCATGGAGAAAGGAATTACGTAGAGGGTGCGGCCCTTCATGCAGCCGCGATAGAGTCCAGTCATCGTCTCCTTGAGCTCTGCGGGGTCAATCCAGTTGTTGGTTGGGCCTGCAGCCTCCTTGGTAAGCGATGCGATATAGGTACGGTTCTCGACCCGCGCGACATCGGAGGGGTCGGAGTTATAGGCGACACACCCCGGTTTCTTCTCTGGATTCAATGCGACACAATACCCATCTGCAATCTGGGCGGCGATGAGCTCATCATACTGGGTGGAACTGCCGTCTGCGATAACGATCTGTTCGGGAGTTGCGAGCTCTGCAAAATCCAAGATCCACTTCTTGAGCTTTGCATGCTTGATGTCATTGACGTTCATGGACTACTCCTTGTTGTATAGCCTAGACTACAACTCTTCATCAAATTGAGAGTTGCTCCCACCAAAGGTACTGTTTTTTATAATCTTAAGCAATACAGTTCAGGGTATTCAATTAGAACATTGTGCCATGGAAACGGGAGTTGAAACTCAGATAGAGCTCCGGTGGAACATCCTCGGGAATATCGAGGAGGTAGTCGCTTATTTTACGGATTCGATCCTTCAGACTCTCCTTCTTGGAGAGCTGTGCCTCCTTGAGCATCGCAAGGCACTCGACGATGATCGAATGGCTTGAACGCACCTCCTCGATGGCGCTGCGGAAGCGGTGGCTGAGGTCGAGGATGACCTGGACCATCTCCTCGGGGTGGGCGGCGATAAAGGTGGGAAAGTTCTCCTTGTCGATCTCAACCAGGGTACAATCGGTGACCGCCACCGCGGTCGCCGAACGGGGATACTCCTCAAAGAGGCCCATCTCACCGAGCGAGGAGCCGGGGCGGGAGATCTGGGCAAACTCGAATTGCTGGGGGGTGTGGTGATTCAGATAGAGGGCGACGGTTCCCTTGCGCAAGAGGAACATCGTCGTACAGGGGGTCCCCTGTTGGTAGATCACCGTCCCCTGTGGAACCTCAAGGATAGGGTTTCCGGCATCATGGGTCGTAGGCATCTCATCCTCCTTGTCACGCTCCACAGTATACTATCGGCCCCGAATGCACGCAAGGGAGCAATTGACACCCCCGTGGCCTCACAGCTACCCTTATCCCATGATCGAACTCACCCTTCCGGCCGGATCGATGCAGGCGGCCCTCGCCGCCATCGATGGAGGCGCCGATGGCGTCTACCTCGGCCTTCCCCAGTACAGTGCCCGCCAAGCGGCGGCGAACTTCACCTTCGAGGAGCTCTCAAAGCTCCGCGCCCTGTGCCTGGAGCGGGGAAAGCGCCTCTACGTCACCCTCAACACCCTCCTCGATGAGGCTTCCCTCTCATCCATCACAGCCACCCTCCGGCAGTTGGAGTTTCTCGGCTGTGACGGGGTCATCGTCCAAGATCTTGGCCTTGCCCGTCGAATCAGAAACCACTTCCCCACCCTCGCTCTCCACGCCTCCACCCAGCTGGCTGTCCATACCCGGGAAGGGGTGGAGGAGTTGGCGCGTCTGGGCTTTTCCCGGGTGGTGCTCGCCCGCGAGTTGACCAAAGAGGAGATCGCTCGCATCAGAGAAGCATGCCCCACCGTTGAGTTGAAGGTCTTCATCCACGGCTCACTCTGTTACAGCGTCAGCGGTGCCTGCATGGCGAGCGTGCAGATCACCGGCCGCAGTGCCAACGAGGGGGCCTGTGCCCAGATCTGCCGTTCGTACTTTACTGTTGAGCGTGATGAGGCGGTCCCTGCTGCCCATAGTCCGATGGCAAAACGACCACAGACGGCATGGTTCTTCTCGATGAGTGATTTGGAAGGAGGGCCCGCCATCGCGGAGCTGGAGGCCATCGGCATCGAGAGTGTGAAGGTCGAGGGGCGGATGAAAGGGCCGCTCTATACCAAGGCTGCCTCAGCGTACTACCGCGCCCTCATCGATGGGACAGGCGGTGAGGAGGGGCTGAGAGAACAGCTTGCCATCGCCTTCTCTCGTCGGCGCACCACCGGTTGGCTCGCCGGCTACGGGCGGACAGGGCAGGATTTCTCCATTCGAACGACCCCTACGTTGGGTAGCACCAGCTACCCGGGCCACCGGGGGGTGACGGCAGCGACGGTCATCGCTGACGATGAAGTAGGGGTGTGGGTCCAAAGCGAGCGAGTGCTTGCCCTGCGCGATGGGCTCATGTACTTTGCCCCCGGCGAAAGAGAGCCGATCGAGGCGGTCCGCTTTGGCATCAGGGCGTTGTGGGACGAGGAGGGGTGGCCGGCTACGACCATAGGCGCCCATACAAAGGCCCTCATCGCCCTCCCCCACACCGAGCGTTGGCCACGCATCGGCGAGCAGCTCCTCCTCATCAGCGCCCATGACCAAAACCCCGCCCTCTACAGCGAGGAGCTCCCCTCCTACCAAAAGCCGATCGCCATCACCGTCACCATCGACGATGAGGGGCTCACTGTCTCAGCGTGGCACATCAAGCGGCGCTACCCCCTTGCCGCAGCAGAGGCGGTGCAAGCACAGGATGTAGAGGAGAACCTTAGACGGGTCTTTGAACGCAGCGGCGATACACGATTCACCCCCGAGAGCCTCAAGGTGATCAATCGCTCGTCTTTCGAACTCTCCGCGCTCTTCTTACCGGTCAGTCGCCTCAATGAGATTCGACGCCACTTCTATGAGGAGCTTGAGAACCACTACCACCAAGCGATGAGGGCACCGCTTGATGATGAGGTGCAGGAGGATCGAAGGGAGTCGGTGACGCTCCCTCCCCGCTCCCATCTGGTCGACTCCTGCGCTCTCTTCTTCCTGAGCTTGAAGCGCCTGCGCGAGGCAGCCTCCGAAGGAGGGCGCTTGGCCGACCTGCTCTTCTCAGTCGACGGATATTACTACCTCCCCCTCTCAGCGGTGATGTTCGAGCAGGAGCGCTTCTTCGATGACCTGAAGGCGGTCATCGCCGCCCTCAAGGATGAGGGAATTTTGGATTCGGTGCGCTTTGGCCTCAACAATATCGGCCAAATCCCGCTCTTTCGCGAGCATCAACACGCCTGCTGGGCTGATGTCTACCTCTACTTGGCCAACAGCGAGAGTGCGCAGAGCTTGGTCGAAAGTGGCCTGAACCTGGTGGGAGGGTATCTGTGGATGGAGCGGGAAGTGACCGACCTCGAGCGCTGGCCCTTCACCGTGACAGTGGTCGACCGCGCCTTCACCGCCCCGGCGTTCATCAGCCGATCATGCTTTCGCCACGACTCACTGCTCCTCTCCTGCAAAGGATGCCCCCATCGTGGCTCGTGGTACGCCCACAGCGACAGCGTCGACTACAAGGTCATCGTCGAGGATTGCATCACATACGCCATCGCGCTTCGATGATCGAACGGAAGTGGGGGAACTGGTAGGAGAGGGGGAAGGCCAAGAGCCCCTCTTCGAACATGCTGTCAAGCTCGCTGAGCGTCACCCACCGCCAGTCGATAGTCTCCTCCTCCTGCAGGCGCACCACATCCTGTCCAGGTCTCAGCGTCACCAAAAAGATGTCGACAAACGAGGCGGCCTTGACCGCTGTGCCGACAAACTCGATCTGCTCATCGGCAGCGTTGATACCGGTCTCTTCGGCAAGCTCGCGCAGCGCCGCCGCCCGGCTCCCCTCCCCGCTGATCACCGAACCCGACGTGTTCTCCCAGAGGCAGGGGTAGAGGTCCTTCTCTGGGGAGCGGAGGGTGAGCAAGAGCTTGCCCTCGCTGTTGACCGTCCATACGGCCACCACCACATGGTAGGTGCCCTCCTCCAGCGGGACGCCACGCTGATGCGTCCGTTTGAGCGGGTTGCGTCTCTCGTCATACAAATCCCAGTACTCGACCATCACACCTCCAACGGATAAAGGCTTCCCGAAGGAAGCCTCACCTTGCTGTCGTCCATATTAGCGCAAACCGTACTCTTTGACAAAGGCCTCGGCGTTCTGGATCGAGCCACCGGCCGCTCCTTTGACCACGTTGTTGACCAGCAGGAGGAACCCCACCTTGTTTCCCCGCTTCTTCAAGCGCCCGGTGTAGACGACCATCCCGCTGGGGTTGCCCCAGAAGGCGTACTTGGGCTGGGGGAAGGCAGGAGCACTGCTGTACTCCACCGGCTGGGCAGCCGAGGAGGGCAGGTCGCTGACGAGGGTAAAGTTTCTCCAATCGTCGATGATCTCTTCGAGGGAGACATCTTTCTCAAGGTCGAGCCAGACTGCCTCGAGGTGGCCGAACATCACCGGAACACGCACCGTGTAGCAGTTGACATCGCAATCGACCTGGAGGATTTTCTTGATCTCCTTCTCCACCTTCTCCTCCTCCCCCTTGATGAAGGGGATGCAGTTGTCGGTGATGTCGAAGGAGGAGAGGCCAGGGTATCCCGCCCCGCTGACGCTCTGGTAGCTGTGCATCATGATCTCCTTGACGCCGTACTTGAGCAGGGGGGCGATGGCCATGGCAAGGCCGGTGGTCGAGCAGTTGGCGTTGGTGATGACAAAGCCGCTCTCGGGATACCCCTGCTCTTCGATGCGCTTCATCTGGGCAAGGTTCGCCTCGGGAATCAGAATGGGGACGTTCTGCTCGTAGCGCATCGATGCGGCGTTGGAGAAGACGTAGAAGCCGTTGTCCCTGAGCTGCGGCTCTGCCTCGTTGGCCACTTCCGACGGAAGGGCGGAGAAGACGATCTTGACGCCGGCACCCTTCATCGCCTCGATGTTGAACTCCTTGACCTCGATCTCCTTGATATGGGCGGGCATCTCAAAGGGCATGACCCAGTGGACGGTAGTTGCGTACTTGAGGCCGACACGGCTGAGGGATGCGGTCACATAGACCGGCTCGAACCAGGGATGGTGTGCAAGCATCCACATAAACACCTGACCGACTGCGCCGGTGGCACCCATTACTGCAACTTTGATCTTCTCTTCCATTTCTCACTCCAACTACCGACAACGTTCGGTGGTAGTACGGTAGCGATTTTGGACGTGTTGTGCAAGGGGTTTTATAACAAATAGCTAATTTATTTAACAATATGTTATTATATTAACATAAAGTTTAGGATACTGAACTCTTTCTCTTCACTTCGACCCGCTGGGCGGCCAGCGTGAAGGCAATTCCGCTGCCCTCACTCTTCATGCTCTTGAGACTGGCCACCGCATCAAGGACCATGTCGGTGGCAGTCGCCGGGACAAAGGCGAGCACCAGCTCTTTCTCGGGGACGAGATGGGCCCAGAAGAAGGGCACATCCCCCCATTGGGCGGTCCCCCGTCCATCGATGAGGAGTCCCCCCACCGGCTGGATCTTGCGCATCGCTGCGATGATGTCATCGCCATGGCCATTGTTGCAGATGATGGCCACCAAATCCCACTCATGCTCGACCGGAGTCTTTTCAATCGAACCGTCCCAGGAGGCGGTGAAGGAGGCGGCCATACCGCGCAGGTGCTTGCTGGAGATCAGGCCGTTCCACACCGACTCGATGAGCGGCTCATCGACCATGGTCAACAGGACCTCCTTGCGGCTGTCGCCGAGGCCGAGGAGGCAGAGCAGCGAGCTGGATGCTACGGCGCGGGCGGTGAGGATGGTGCCGCCACGGCTACCGGCCTTCTTGGCAGAGCGCATCAAGCCGTCAGCTTTGCCAGAATCGACGACTGCGAGCAACAGGCTGCTCTTCATGGTGTAGTCCCCCCTTTTGCTTTTTGTATCTTCGCCTGCGTACGGGCAAAGAGCAAGCCCAGGATCTGGACGACGAGGACCGGAGTCATTGAGACGAAGATGATGACACCGAAGGCATCGGTGGTCGGATTGCCCCCCACCGCCACCGAGCTGCCGATGGCGAAGGAGAGGAGGAAGGTCGTGGCCATCGGGCCACTGGAGACGCTGCCACTGTCGAAGGAGAGGCCGACGAAGAGGTCGGGGATGACGAAGGAGAGGGCAACGGCTATGGCATAGACGGGCAGCACAAAGTACCAGAGCGAAAGGCCGGTGAGGATACGCAGCACCGCGAGGAAGACGGAGAGACCAACGCCGATGGAGAGGGAGACGAGCATCACGCTCTTGCGGATATGGCCTTGGGTGATGACCTGCACTTGGTCGACGAGCACGTAGACCGACGGCTCACTGAGCACCGTGATAGCCCCGATGACCAGGCCGACGACCAAGAGCAGCGTGGTGTTGAAGCTCCCCATGGTATAACCGATCTGGAACCCGACGGGGATGAACCCTCCGTTCACGCCGATGAAGAAGAGTGTCAGACCGATGAAGAGGTAGATGAAGCCCACAGCGACCCGTAGCAGGCGCCGCAGCGGCATCTTGATGAGGAACACCTGGAAGAGGAGGCAGAGGATGGTCAAGGGGAAGAGTGACTGGGTGACCTGCTGCATCGAGGGGATGATCAGAGAGAGGAAGTCGCCGGAGTGGCGCACGACGAGCTCGCCGAAGACTTCACTGGCTGGTGTGCCAAAGAGGCTGAGGATCCCGATGGCGAGCGTGGGGCCGATGAGGACCAGCGAGACGAAACCGAAGTTATCGCTGTCCTTCTGCTTCTGTTGGACCCGTGCCACCCCCAGGCCGACAGCGATGACAAACGGCACCGAAAGGGGGCCGGTGGAGGCCCCACCGCTGTCAAAGGCGATACCCATCATGATGGGTGAGCTGAAGGCGAAGAGGATGAAGAGCACTGCGTAGCTTATGGCGTAGATCCACTTGAGCGGGATGCGCAGCACGACGCGTGCCATGCCGATCATCATATAGAAGCCGAAGCCCATGGCGATCATGGTGACCAGAGATCTCGTGGAGATCGAGGGGTTGACCATCGCCACCTGGTCGGCGAGCACCGCGATGCTCGGCTCGGCGAGGATGATGATGATGCCGACGATCATGCCGGTGAAGAGCACGAGCCAGAGGTTCTTGCTGCTGGTGGTGTCGCTGCCGATCCGCTCGCCGATGGGGATGAGGCCGATTTCGATTCCGGTGAGAAATATCGAGAGACCGACGATGATGAAGATACCACCGATGGCGAAATCGAGGAGGTTTCCATCAGGAAGGGGGGCGACAAAGAAGTGCAGCAGAGCAATGAGGGCGACGATCGGGCCGATTGAAAAGCTGACTTCCTTGAGTTTTTTCAACAGCCCCATGAGATCCCCCTCTGTGTGATTTGGTTATACGTAGGCGATATATCAAAATATATCAAGGAATTATTACTCATAGGTAATAGAAAGGTCAAGCCGAGTCGCTGGAATACACAATTCCCAACATATGTGAGCTCCGTTCATGAACCGTTACCCATTCCTTGCATTTCAGGGCTTTATCGGTAGAATGAATAGCTACATGCACAAGAAATCGTACAACATCCAAACCCTACTACCAACGCTTCGAAGGAGATGTAGATGACAAAGCGACTTGCCCTTGTACTGGCACTCTTTTTATTTGCAA
>Ga0265293_10009541_pt1 | contig 13918 bp, 10 predicted proteins | sample Munlanlewell138R_FD_192505 | JGI IMG/M metagenome (GOLD analysis project Ga0265293, IMG submission 192505) | Leachate microbial communities from a municipal landfill in Southern Ontario, Canada - Leachate well 138R | ecosystem: Engineered > Solid waste > Landfill > Unclassified | place: Canada...
CCGACCGGCGCGGGCTATTTCCCACGCCTAGAAGTTGGCGTGAGCGTGTGCTATGCTTTTTCGGCTTGACCGTTCGGCCCGGACGGTGGGCTCGCCGAGGAGCTTAGCGCGGCTACACCGCGCCCCAGCCCTCGAGCTGGGAGCCGGCCCCCGGGCCTGTTCATTGACACCAACACGTCGGAAGGAGAGACCATGAAGCGGACTTACCAGCCCAATCGCCGCAAGCGTGCCAAGACGCACGGTTTCCGCGCGCGGATGGCCACCCCAGGGGGGCGTAACGTCATCAGACGGCGCCGGGCCAAGGGTCGCAAGCGCCTCTCGGTATCAGATCGCTGAGTAGTGCCGCGGTCCTCCGCTCGCTGAGCGGGGATCGCGCCTTCCAGCGACTGCGTAAGGGGCAGAGCGGTGGGAGCAAACACGTCACTGTTCGTTGGCGGCCTAACGTGCACGGAGAGGTGCGCGTGGGCGTCGTGGTGAGCCGCAAGGTCGGCAAGGCCGTGGTGCGTAACCGCGTGCGCCGGCGTCTGCGCGAAGCGCTCCGCGAGCTCCTCAAGGACGGCGTGGCGTTAGCTGCCACGCACCACTCGCGCCCATCGTTCGACCTGCTCGTCATAGCCAGACCCACCGCCGCCACGGCCGATTATCACGAGCTCAAGCGCTCCATGCGCTCGGCGCTCGCCCGCGCGGCCGTGCTAGCGTGAGCGACACCCCGAACAACAGGCCCAAGGTCACCGGCGCCCGCGCCGTGGCTATCTGGCCACTTCGTATCTACCAGCGTTACTTATCGCCCCTTAAGGGCGCCCCCAGCTGCCGCTTCCACCCCACCTGCAGCTCGTACGCCATAGAGGCCATCGAGGTGCACGGCGCGCTTAAAGGCAGCTGGCTGGGGCTCAAGCGTGTGCTCCGCTGCCACCCGTTCCACCCAGGCGGCTACGACCCTGTACCCCCCAAGCGCGGTGCGGCGCCCAAGCAGCAGACGCAGCACAAGGCCACCATCGGTGGCGTTATCTCTTCACCACGCGTATACGAAACGAAGGCGTCGACCAGCGACGTCTCCACGGAGGCACCTTGAAAGCGTTACGAAACCTGCTACTGGCGCTCGGCCTAGCGAGCCTGGCAATAGCGTCGACCGCCCTAGCGCAGGTGGCCACTGAGGCCGCTGAGTTCGACGTCGCCGACTTCCGGGCGCTCGACAAGGTGCAGGCGACCTGTAACGCCGCGGTCCCCTCCTTCTTCTGCGACCTGCAGGACGAGACCCTCACCCTCATCACCGGCAAGGGCGTCGATTACTTCTTCACCCCCGCCGGCGAGCTGGCGGCCGCCTTCGCTAAGCAGCAGCGCGGTCAGCGTCTCAACAACTACTCGCTCGTCGCCGTCACTAACCTGGTGCCGTTCGACTCCGCCGTGCCCGGCCTAGCGTTCATGGTCGACGGCGAGTACGTGACCCCGACGGGCGCAGCGGGCGAATGGAGCCGCAACGGCGACGGCCGCTTCGTAGGCCGTTACACCGCCACGTACGCCACCGCCGCTGGCGATTTCGACGTGGACCGGCAGGTCATCCTGCGCGAGGGCAGCGACACCTTCGACGTGATCCTAGACGTGGAGCGCCGCAGCGGCGACGACGAGGTCAGCCTGCAGCTCGTCACTCCCGGCATCGGCCGCGTGGCGAACCCCACCATCAAGATCGGGCACGGCGATAACTTCACGCTGAACCCGCCCGAGCAGATCATCCAGTCACCCACCTACCTGGCCATCCAGCAGAACGACAACAATCGCGGCTTCGCCATGGTGCTCACGCCCGCCGGCGTCGGCGACCAGTTAGACGCCACCTTCATGCGGCCCAACCGCGTTGCGTTCCAGACGGACCTAGCGGCAGGAGCGGGCGCCAGCGCCGACCTGCGCGCCTCCATGTACGCCGGCCACAACGAGCTCGTGCGCTTCCACCAGGAGGGGTACCTCGACCTGCCGGGCCTGTTCCGGCCCAACATCCTCGGGCGCCTCTCGCTGCTCATAGTCAAGCTGCTCGAGTTCATCCATACGTACGTGCCTAACTGGGGTCTCTCCATCATCGTGCTGACCCTCATGTTCCGCGCCGTGGTGTGGCCCCTCATCACCACGCAGACCAAGTCCATGTTCGGCATGCAGCGCCTGCAGCCCAAACTCCAGGAGCTGCAGCGCAAGTACAAGGACGACCGCGAGAAGCTCACGCAAGAGACCATGGCGCTCTACCGCGAAGCGGGCGTTAACCCCGCGGGCGGCTGTCTGCCGATCCTGCTGCAGATGCCGCTCTTCATCATCCTGTGGCGCGTGTTCGTGAACTTCGAGTTCAACGAGGGCTTCCTGTGGCTGCCCGACCTGGGTCAGTCCGACCCGTTCTTCATCCTGCCAGTGCTGTACGTGCTGGTCATGCTGGCCACCTCGTACTTCTCGGCGCGCGGCAACCCGCAGATGCTGCGCCAATCCATGATCATCAACCTCGTCTTCGTCTTCATCATCATCAACTTCCCGGCCGGTGTGCTGGTCTACTATGTGGTATCCATGTTGGTACAAGTCTTCCAGTACTGGCTCCTCAGCCGCGGTCAGCCCGCGCCTGCGCTTGCCGGTGCAGGTGCCGGAGCGCCAGCCAGGCTCGCCGTACCCAACCGGTCCGGCGGCGAGGCCAAGTCCGACAAGTCCGCCAAGGCGCCGACCACGGCCAAAACCGCTAAGAGCGGTAAGGCCGAGAACGGTGCAGCTGGCGAGGCTGGTGGTCAGACCGAGGGCGGCAAGTCCGGTAAGTCCACGAAGGGCGGGAAGCGCCGCAAGTGAGGCCAACGCATGAGTGACTCCGATCTCGACAAGTACCTAGAAGGCTTAGGCATAGACGTCGGCGACGAGGCGGACGAGAAGAGCGAGTTCGAAGCGCTCCTCGCCGAGGAGCCCGAGTACGAATCGCCCGCCTTCATGGCCGGCCCCGTCGTCACCGGTTCGCCCCTCGAGCGCGCCGAATCGTTCCTCGTCAACCTGCTCCTCAACCTGGACCCCGCCTACGCGGTGGAGGTCGAGCAGGCAGACGCTGAGGAGATCCAAGCCGAGATCTACGGCGGCGACCCCGGCCGCATAATCGGCCGCAACGGCCGCACGCTGGCCGCTCTGGAGTTCGTGGTGAACGCAGTGGTGAACCGCGACGAGGACGAGTGGATCCGCGTGAACGTCGACGTGGGCGGTTACAAGCGCCGCCGCGACGAGCGGCTCCGCAAGGACGCCAACGCCGCCGCCGCGCGCGTGCGCAAGAACGGCGTGGCCGTAGAGTTGCAGCCCATGTCCGCCGGCGAACGGCGCGTGGTTCACATGGCCCTGGCCGACGAACCCGGCGTCATCACCGAATCGGCAGGCGAGGGCCCCGACCGGCGTGTGGTGGTGAAGCCCGCCTGAACTTAGGCGCGCGGCACCGCATGGACAACGGAACCAATAACGGTGAGAGCGAGCGGCCGCACGACGTAGCGGCTGCTCGCCGACTTCTGGTCAGGCGCCTAACGGCCGCCGGAGTGCCCAGCCCCCAGGCAGACGCCATGCTGCTCCTGGAAGGCGCCCTGGGGGTGGACCGGCAGACTCTGTTGCTCCAACCAGACAGACCCGTGAGCCCCGAGGCCGGCGCGCGGCTGGCAGACATGCTCAGGCGCCGGGTGGCGCGCGAGCCGCTGCAGCTGATCCTGGGCCAGACCAACTTCTACGGGCTGGACCTGGCCGTTACCCCCGGTGTGCTAGTGCCCAGGCCGGAAACGGAACGGCTGGTCGAGCTGGTGCTGCAGGAACTGCGGACCGGCGCCGCGCTGCTCGCTGACGGGGCCCCCACCGTGCTGGACGTGGGCACGGGAACCGGCGCTGTGGCGCTGGCTATCAAAGCTGAACTGCCCAGCGCACGCGTGTGGGGCTCAGACGTGACGCCGGAGGCCGTGTCCCTGGCCAAGCGCAACGCAGCTACACTCGGGCTGGAGGTCAGCTTCAGGCTCTCCGACCTGCTGGCCGACCCGGACGTGGCGTACATGGCCGCGCACTGCAGCGCCCTTGTCAGCAACCCGCCCTACCTGCCAGACTCCGACCGCAAGCAACTGCCGCCCGAGGTGAACATGGACCCCGGCACCGCTCTCTTCGCCGGCGCGGACGGCCTGGAAGTGGCGCGGCGCCTGGCCTGGCAGACCTACAAGGTGCTGCCCAGCGGCGCTCTCTTAGCGCTGGAGCTCGACCCCCGCAACGTTCATAAGTTCGCCAGCCTGCTGGTCGGCTGGAAGGACGTGCGCGTGGAGAGCGACCTGGGCGGCCGCGCGCGTTTCGTGCTGGCGCGCCGGTGAGCCGCCAGCCTCAAGGGACTGCTGCGGAGCGGCCGCCCTTGGAACGGGTGACGCTCTTCGGCGCCACCGGCACCCTCGGCTTACGGACGCTGGAGGAGCTCGTGCGCCGCGGCGGTTACCACCTGACGCTCCTGGTACTGCCGGGCGAGTCGGCGGCGGCGCGCCTGAAGCCGCACGTGCGTGCCGCGGGCCTGCCCTGGGAACCCGCGCCCGCGGGGGAGAGCACGCTGCGGGTGCAGGAAGGCGCCGGGCTGACCCTCGTGTGGGGTGACGCCCGCGACCCCGCCGCCGTGCGCCGCGCGGTGGCTGGGGCGGACTGGGTCATCAACGCCATGGCCGTCATCTCCCCGGCCGCCGACTACCGGCCCGAGCTGGCGCGGCAGGTGAACGACGACGCGGTAGGGCACATCCTGGCGGCCATAGCTGCCGAACCGGACGGCGCAAAGCGCATAGGTTACGTGCACACCGGCTCGGTGGCGCAAACGGGCAACCGCCCCGTGGGCGTGCACGTGGGCCGCGTGGGCGACCCACTGAACCCGTCCGTGTTCGACGCTTACGCCATCACCAAGATAGCGGGCGAGCGGCGCGTGCTGGAGTCGCCACTGCAGAAGTGGGTCTCGCTGCGCATGTCGTTCATCATGCCCACCGAGCACGCGCGCCTCATGGGGCTCCTCGACCCGATCGCGTTCCACATGCCGCTCGACACGCGCTTGGAGGCCATAACCGACCGCGACGGGGGCCTGGCCCTAGCCAACTGCCTGCTGCAGGCCAGCGGCTCGCCGTTCTGGCGCCGCGTGTACAACCTGGGCGGCGGCCCCGGCATGCGCACCACCGCCTTCGAGTACCTGCGAAGCGTGTACGCGCAGATGGGCCTGGACTGGGAGGCATGCTCGGAGCGCAATTGGTACGCGCTCCGCAACTTCCACCTGCAGCATTACGAGGACAGCTACGTGGCTAACGAGTACCTGCGCTTCTGGCGCGACGACAGCGCCAGCTTCGCCACTGCCCTGGAGGAGAGCATGCCGCGCCACCTGAAGGCGCTGCGCTGGTTGACCCGGCGCGTGCCGCTGGTCAAGCGCCTAGCTGAGCGCGCCACCCACGCCACCCTGCGGCGCCTGGCCGAGGGGCACCGCAACAGCCCGCGCTACTGGTACCTGCACCAGGTCGAGCCGCGCCTGCAGGCGTTCTTCGGCGGGAGGGCGGCTTACGAGGCCATCCCCGGCTGGGACGGTGAGGCCGGGGGTGGTGGGGCCCGTGTCGGTGAGGCCCAGGGTAGTGATGCCTGGGACGGCGGGGTCCAGGATGACAGGGCAGGCGGGCCCCAAGGCGTGGACGTGCGGCCCGACGCTCCCTGGCGCCGACTGGATCACGGTTACGACGAGGAGCAGGCGATACTCACCCTTGCGGACTTGCAGGGCGCGGCCGAGTACCGCGGGGGCCGCTGCCTGGCGGAAGAGTACGACGGCGACGTGTACACGGCGTTGCCGTGGGAGTGCGCGTTCGGTCACGGCTTCGAAGCGTCTGTGCTGACGGTGCTGCACGCCGGACACTGGTGCCCAGCGTGCGACACGACCTGGAACGGTGGGCTTAGGGCGCGGCTCAGCCCGTACTTCGCGCAGGTCTGGTACGCCGACCACGCTGTGGACGAACTAGAGGAGTACGCCTACGAGGGGATCGACGACATAGCTGGCGCGGACGAGGCGTGGCGGCGCTGGCGGCGCGGCCGCCGCGGTGCTTGAGCGCAGCTACTCGCGTTCGGCCGGCTCGCGGCTCTCAAGCGGCGGTAGTTCGGGCATGTCCTCAAGAGTGTGCTGACGCGGCGCGGGGCCGCGCTTGAAGTCGCTAGCGCCAGCGGCGCCGCTCCGGCCCTCAGCGCCAGCTCCGGCAGCGCCAGTGTTGCTAACTGCGCCGGCCGCGGACGCTGCCTGGCGCGGGCCGCTCAGGAAGCTGGCCAGCACCAGCAGCGCGGCGCCTATGACGACGCAGCTGTCGGCCACGTTGAACACAGGGAAGTCGAACCAGCCCACACGGAAGTGGATGAAGTCCACCACGTAACCGAGCCGGAAACGGTCAATCATGTTGCCAGCTGCGCCCGCTAGCACCAGGCCCAGCGCCACCGCCGGCAGGGGCGTGAGGCGCCGGCCGTTACGGAGCAGGTAGATGAAGAGCGCCACCGACACCGCCGCCGACAGCAGGCCCAGCATGAACGTAACGTCGATGGTGATAGGTCCCAGCGGCACGTTCAGGTCGCGCAGGAGGCCGAAGGCCGCGCCCGTGTTACGCGAGTGCGTAAGCGCGAACCCCAACCCGAGTGGGATGCTCGAGCCGAGTTCCATGTTGTTCACTACCAGGTACTTGGTTAACTGGTCCACGCCGACCAGGAGGGCTGCTAGGAGGATAGCCACGCCGAGCAGTATACGGCGGGGGTGCCGCCCGCTCGGGCCCAGCTGGCTGGCCGGGCGGGCGGCAGGGTGGGTGTATGGGGCCGCGCGCGGCAGGTACACAGGCTTCTCGCCCCGGCGGTATGGTGGCCGAGTTGCAGTTCTGTGAACAGCGGGGCGTGACCACCGAACCAGGCCCGCCCCGGGAGGTCGAGTGAGTATGGCGCCAACCATCGAGGACGTAAAGAGACTACTGGCAGACGAGGGGAACCCCGATCTCGTCCGTTTCGCGAAGGCACTCTTCGAACGCACGGACGGCTCGCTTCTGAGCGCTTACGACGCGAACGAGCTGGGCGCCATGGCCCGCCACGGCCTGGCCTTCCTGGCGGGCTCCGGCGGCGAGCCGCGCGTGAAGGTGTTCAACCCGGAGGACGAGGGCGCCTGGCGCTCGCCGCACACGGTGGTCATGCTGACCCTCACCGACCGGCCCTTCATCGTGGACTCCATTCAGGCCGAACTGCGTCGCCGCGGCCGGCCACTCTTCAACCAGCTGCACCCCATAGTCAACGTCAGCCGCAACGTCTCCGGCGAGCTCCTAAGCGTCGGCGACGAGGGCGGCTCGCCCGAGGCGTTCGAGCTCTTCTTCGTGGAGCGCATCGAGAGCCCCGAGCAGCGCGAGGCGCTGAAAGCCGCTCTCGAGAAGATCCTGGGCGACGTGGTGCTGGCCACCGAGGACTACCGCGCCATGCTGCAGCGCTCCCGCGAGGTCGAGCAGTACATCGAGGAGTTAGCGGACAAGGGCGTGACCGGTCCGCTGGCCGTGCCCCGCGAGGAGGTCGACGAGTACGCCGCTTTCATGAAGTGGCTCGACGAGGACAACTTCCTCTTCCTCGGTTACCGCGAGTACGAGCTGGTGGACGTGGACGGCGTCAGGTCCCTCAGGGCCAACACCGAGAGCGGCCTGGGCGTGCTGCGCAAGCTGGAGGACAGTGGCTACGTGAAGCCCGTGCCTGTCGAGCAGCTGCCGGAAGACTTGCGGGAACGCGTGACGGGCGGGCGCCTCTTCATAGTCACGAAGGCCAACGCCGAAGCCACCGTGCACCGCGCGCGGCGCATGGATTACGTAGGCGTTAAGAGCCTGTCGGACACGGGCGAGGTGCTCGGCGAGCGCCGCTTCATCGGCCTCTTCACCACCAAGGGCCTGAGCGCACCCGTTGAAGAGGTGCCGATCTTGCGGCACAAGCTGCGGCAGGTGCTCGAGATCGACCAGGCCGTCCCCGGCTCGCACGATTACAAGGCCATAGTGGCCGCCTTCAGCGGCATGCCGCGCGAGGAGCTCTTCTGGTCGGACGCCGCCCAGACCCACGCCGACATCCGCACCATCCTCAAGCTGGAGCAGGAGCAGGCCGTGCGCCTCACCCTGCGCGCCGACCCCCTCAAGCGCGGCGTGGCCGTCATGGTCATCATGCCGCGCGAGCGCCTGTCGGACGAGGTGCGCCAGAAGGTGCAGGAGTACCTCTCCGAGCGCCTGGCTGCCCGGCGCGTTGACTCGCGCCTGGCCATCGGCGAGGACGAGGGGCACGCCCGCTTCCACTTCTTCTTCGCTACGGACGAGAGCGCCAGCCCCGAGCTGGCCGCCGAGCTGGAGAGCAACGTGGCCAGGCTGGCGCGCAGCTGGGACGAGGAGCTGCGCGAGCTTCTGTACGCGGAGCACGGCGAGGCCGACGGCGCGCGTTTGGCGAGCCGTTACCTGCCCGCGTTCGACGACCGCTACCGCGCCGACACGCGCCCGGAACGCGCCGTGCTGGACGTGGGTCACCTCGAGAAGCTGGCGGCCGTGCCGCACGTCATCGACCTGGTGGAGCCCAGCGCCGCGGAGCGCTCGGAGTTGCCGGTGCCGGACGCCGTGAGGCTCGAGATCTACCACCGCGACCACGGCTTGGCCCTCTCCGACGTGCTCCCTCTGCTGGAGAACCTGGGCTTTAGGGTGCTGGAGCAGAACCCGTACAACCTGACCGTGAACGGCGAGCACCGCGGCGTGGACGTGTACTCCGTGGCGAACGCCAACGGCGGCGCTATAGACGTGGGCGCTAACCGGGCGCGCATAGTGAGCGCCCTGGGCCTGCTGCTGGCGCGCGGCGCCGACAACGACCGCCTGAACCGGCTCGTCCTGCACGCCGGCCTGACCGTGCGGCAAGTGTCGCTCTTGCGGCTCTACCAGATGTACTACGCGCAGATAAACCCGGTCATCAGCCGCGCCTTCGTGAACGGCGCGCTGCTGGCGCACCCTAGCCTGGCGGGCGTGCTGGTGCGTTACTTCGAGACCAAGTTCGACCCCACCCGCTTCGGCGCTGCAGGCGGCGCCGGCCAGCGGCCCAGCCAGGAGCGGCTAGACGCCCTGAGCGACATAGAGCAGGGCTTCGTGGACGGCCTGGCCGACGTGAAGTCGCTGGCTGAGGACCAGGTCCTGAGGGGCCTCCTCGACCTCATGAAGGCCACCGTGCGCGCCAGCTACTTCCTCAACCTGCCGCGCTTGAGCATCAAGATCGACTCGGCCAAGGTGAGCCTCATGCCGGAGCCGCGGCCCATGTTCGAGATCGCTGTGGCCAGCCGCGGCGTTGAGGGCACGCACCTGCGCGGCGGCAAGGTGGCGCGCGGCGGTATCCGCTGGTCCGATCGGCCCGACGACTTCCGCACCGAGGTGCTCGGCCTCCTCAAGACGCAAACCACTAAGAACGCCGTCATCGTGCCCGTGGGTTCCAAGGGCGGCTTCGTGGTGAAGAACGCGCCCCAGGGCCCCGACCTGCGCGATTACGTGCGCAGCCAGTACCAGACTTACATCCGCGGGCTCCTCGACCTGACCGATAACCTGGTCGACGGCGCGGTCGTGAACCCCGCCGAGCTAGTCATTTACGACGAGGACGACCCGTACCTGGTGGTGGCCGCCGACAAGGGCACCGCCACCTTCTCCGACCTGGCCAACGAGACCGCCGCCGAGTACGACTTCTGGCTGGACGACGCCTTCGCGTCGGGCGGCTCGGCCGGTTACGATCACAAGGGCATGGGCATCACGGCCCGCGGCGCGTGGGAAGCCGTCAAGCGCCACTTCGCTGAGTTGGGCGTGGACGTGTTCAAGGACACCTTCACGGCGGTGGGCATAGGCGACATGTCAGGCGACGTGTTCGGTAACGGCATGCTCTACACCGACCGCACCCGTCTGCAGGCCGCCTTCAACCACCTGCACATCTTCATCGATCCCAACCCCGACCCTGACGCCGGTTACGCGGAGCGCAAGCGCCTCTTCCAGTTACCGCGCTCGACCTGGGACGATTACGACCGTTCGCTAATCAGCCAGGGCGGCGGCGTGTTCGAACGCGCTGCCAAGAGCATCAAGCTCACGCCCGAGATCCGCGCCATGCTGGGCGTGGAGGCCCTAGAGCTCTCCGGTCAGGAGCTCATCAAGGCCGTGCTGCGCATGCCGGTCGACCTGCTCTGGAACGGCGGCATCGGCACTTACGTGAAGGCCACGGAGGAACGTCACGGCGAGGTCGGCGACTCCGCTAACGACGGGGTACGCGTGAACGGCGCGGAGCTGCGCGCCCGCGTGGTGGGGGAGGGCGGCAACCTGGGCTTCACACAGCTCGGGCGCATCGAGTACGCCCTAACCGGCGGCCGGCTCAACACCGACGCTATCGACAACTCCGCCGGCGTGGACTCCTCTGACCACGAGGTGAACATCAAGATCCTGCTGCAGCCGCTCACGGCCAGCGGGGCGCTCACCCAACCGGACCGCAACGCGCTCCTGGCCGAGATGACCGACGAGGTGGCGCGCCTGGTGCTGCGCCACAACCACGACCAGGCGCGGGCGCTCAGCCTGGCGCAGCTAGCCAGCCGCCGCGAGCCCGCCCTGTACGCCTCGCTCCTCGAGTACCTGGTGGAGTCCGCCGGCCTGAACCCGCGCGTGGAGTTCCTACCCAGCGCCAGGCAGCTGGAGGAGCGCCGCCTGGCAGGCGAGGGCCTCACCCGCCCGGAGCTATCCGTAATGCTGGCGTACGTCAAGATGGGGCTGTACAGCCGCCTCCTCGAGACGGAGCTACCCAGCGAACCGCACCTGCAGCACTACCTGCACGAGTACTTCCCGCACCAGGTGCGCGAGCGGCACACTGACGCAATAGACCAGCACCGCCTGAAGGCCGAGATCACCGCCACGGTCATAACCAACACGCTCGTCGACAACCTCGGGCTGGCGTTCGTGCACCGCGCCATGCGCGATAACGGCGCCAGCGCCATAGACGTGGTGCGCGCCACGCTCATCGCCCTCGAGGTGATGGACGCGCTGCCCTTCTTCAACCACATGGAGGAGCTCGGGCCCAAGATCGGCGCCGAGGCGCAGTACACGGCCATCCTAGAGATGGTGCGCGCCGTGCAGGGCGTGGTGAGCTGGATGCTCTTCAACAACATCGGGCACGGCGACTTCGAGCACGTGGTCAGTAGCTACCGCGCGCCGCTCGCCGAGCTGCGGGCCGGCCTGCGCGGCTTCATGCCCGCCGCGGAAGCGGAACGCTTCGACGCCCGCGCTGCGGAGCTAACGGAGCTCGGCCTGGACCACGCCGTGGCCACCGACATCGTGGCGCTCGAGTACCTGCCTACCGGCTTCGGGGTCATCCAGGTCGCCAAGAGCGCCGGCACGCCGCTCTCTGAGGCGGCGGTGCGCTTCTTCGAGTTGGGCGAGCGCCTCTCGCTCGGCTGGTTGCGCGACGAGCTCTCCGAGATGCCCGCCACCGGCCCGTGGGAGAAGATCGCCCTCACGGACCTGGTCATGGACCTGCGCGACGTGCAGCAGCGCCTGACCGCCACCTACTTCAAGGAGCAGCGCGCCGGGGGCATGGACGAGTTCCTCGAGCCGCTGAGCGCCCTCTCCCGCTACGACCGGGCCCTCTCCGAAGTGCGCGAGCCCGGGGCGCTGGACCTGGCCGCCGGCACCGTCATGGTGCGGCTTCTGCGCCAGGCGGAAGGTTCGGCTGCCCGCGGCCGCGGTAGGGGGGACTGAACCGGGCATAGTGCGGGTCGATGTAATTGAGCCGGGTTGGTTTCCCGATAGACCGCCTAACCGGCTGACCGCCTAACCGGCTGACCGCGTAACCGCCTAACCGCCTAACCGATCAACGCCCTGCTGTTCGCGAACGTACGCAGCAGGGCGTCTAACCTCTCTAAGCCCACTTCGGTAGCGCGCAGCACGTCGCCCTCGGCGCGTGTGAGCAGCCCGTGCCGGGTGGCGTCCTTCAGCCAGGCGGGCGCCAGGTCGGTCACGTGCGCGCCCGTGCGTTCGGCCAGGGCGGTCAGGTCCACGCCCTCGGCCGTGCGCAGACCCGTCATGAGGCGCTCCAGCACCACGTCGTCCGCTGTGAGGACCTCGCGCTCCGGTTCGGCGCCGAGCAGCCACGTCTTGATGGGCGGGTTCTTGAGGCGCGTGCCGAAGGGTCCCTCCGGCAAGTAGGCGGAGGCGCCCGGCCCCACCGCCAGGTAATGCTGCCCGCGCCAGTACGCCAGGTTGTGGTGCGATTCGCGGCCCGGCAGCGCGAAGTTGCTGACTTCGTAGCGCCGCAGGCCGTACTCGGCGATCACTTCTCCCGCCAGCTCGAAGGCGTCCGCGTCGGCCTCCGGGTCCACCCGCACGCCGCGGCGTCCGAACGGGGTGTTCGGCTCGATGGTGAGGCTGTAGACACTGAGGTGCGAGGCGCCCATGTCGAGGACCGTGCGCAGGTCGTTCGCAAGCTGCTGGCCCGGAACGGCCATGATGATGTCCACGTTGGTCTGCAGGCCCGATGTCAGCGCCAGGCGCACCGCTTCCAGGCCCGCCGCGCTGTCATGCACGCGGCCTAAGAACGACAGCACCGCGTCCTGCGTTGACTGGAGCCCGATGGAGAGGCGCGTGACGCCCAAGGCGGCGAAGCGCTCCAGCCGCGCGGTGTCGAAGGTCAGCGGGTCGGCCTCGAGGGTCAGCTCGGTGCGTGCCAGCGGCGCCGCGGCGTAACCGGTCCCGCCCCATGCGCGCTGCAACGCCCCGAACACGCGCTCTAACTCCGCGTCGGTCAAGTGCGAGGGCGTGCCACCCCCGAAATAGACCGTGTCGAGCGGTCCGGTGTAGGCGGCGCTGACTGCCTCGATCTCGGCCTCTAACCTGTCCAGGTAACGGGCCACGAGGGGCCCCGAGCGCAGCATCTTGTGGAAGTCGCAGTAAGGGCACACGCTCGGGCAGAACGGCACGTGCACGTAGAGCGCGCGCGGCTGCCCGGCGGGCGGCGCCGGAGTAGTACGGCCGGCCGGCGTGGCGTAACGGTTTGCCTCACTAGAAGAGGACGACACCCGTAGAGCCTAGCCCGGGTGTCGTCCTCCTGTTGGTAGCGCCTACTTCAGGGCGCTTGGTTGTGAACGCTGGTCAGCTTACGGGAGCTGGCTCAGCTGGTCGTCGAGGATGAGGTTGGCTTCGCGGTTGGCGAAGTCGAGCGTGGAGACCACGTCGGCGCCGTCCATGATGGCGCTCATCTCGGAGTCGATGAGGGCGCGCACGAAGTCGTAGCCGGGCACGTTCGGCTCGGCGATGCCGAACTCGAGCATCTCGAAGGCGGTGCGGAAGGCGGGCAGCTCCTCGAAGATGGGGCCGAGGCCGGCGGCTACGCTCTCGCGCACGGGGAAGTACTGGCTAGCGTTGGCCCACTGAGCCTGCGCCTCGGTGCCGGTGTAGTACTCGAGGAAGAGCCAGGCGGCCAGGTTCTCTTCGAGGCTGTGGCCAGCGGGCAGGCTGACGGACGCGCCGTACACGTTCATGACGGGGTCGGGCGTGGTGTGCGGGATGGCGGCGACGCTCCACTCGAAGGTGGCGCCGGCGTCGATGGCCTGCTGGTAGAACGGCAGACCGGAGGAGCTACCGACGGTGAAGAGGGTACGGCCGGCACCGAAGTTGGTCTGGTCGCCGAAGCGCTCGGAGATGAACACGGCGCAGCCGTCCTCGAAGAGGCCCTGCAGGAAGGTCATGGCGGCCACGGCGCCGTCGCTGTTGAGCGTGTAGCGGTTGGTGGCCTCGTCGTAGACGTTGCCGCCGAAGCCGAAGGTCCAGGAGGCGAAGCGGCTGGCGTCGATGCTCAGCTCGTAACCGAAGGAGCGGCCTTCGGCGGTGGCGCCGGAGAAGCCCTGCTCGGTGGCGGC
>Ga0265293_10009542_pt1 | contig 13917 bp, 16 predicted proteins | sample Munlanlewell138R_FD_192505 | JGI IMG/M metagenome (GOLD analysis project Ga0265293, IMG submission 192505) | Leachate microbial communities from a municipal landfill in Southern Ontario, Canada - Leachate well 138R | ecosystem: Engineered > Solid waste > Landfill > Unclassified | place: Canada...
CCGATTGCGCAGATGGTACTGCATTTTAATGTGGGAGAGTATGTCGCCGCCTTTTTTTAGAAACCCTGTCTTTTTTAAGACAGGGTTTTTTATTTTTCAACGGTGCGGCGCAGTTCTCCGCCTCGGCAGATCGGGCTGCTGCCTTTTTTTTGTTTTAATATTTCAGCTTAAGAAAAAGTTATTGACCATTTTAATAAATCCTGTCTTTAAGAAGAGTTTTTTTGATTGAGTTTTGTTTCAACAATAACTTGTTTTTTCAAAGATTTACTAGAAAACACCATGAAAAATAACAGATTGAAAAACCATATATCCTAAAGATATATGGTTTTTTAAATGAGTTTATTATTTTAAAAGATGAGTAATAGCACCACCATCAACCAATAATTCTGTACCTGTGATATAGCTTGCGTTCTCAGAAGCCAAAAACAAAACTGCATTTGCAATCTCGTCTGGATTTCCCAATCTTTCCAAAGCAGTATTACTTGCTAAATAATCTTTTATTTCTGCAGAGGCTACTCCATCAAGACCATTTGTAGCTGTTGGTCCAGGACTTACAATATTCACTCTTATTTTTCTTGGTGCCAATTCGTTTGCTGCAATTTGGGCAATTTTATTTAAAACAGCTTTGGTTGCAGAGTATACACTTGCATACATGCCTGCAGCTGTTGCTACTGTTGATGATGTAAAGATGATAGAAGCTCCGTCTTTTAAATGGGGAATTAATTTTTGTAAGGTAAAGTAAGCGCCTTTAACGTTAGTATTGAATTGAGAATCAAAATCGGCTTCTGTCGTGAATTCAATCGGTGCCATTGCAGCAACTCCTGCATTAAGATACAAAATATCAATTTTGTTTTCGGTTACATTTATTGCTTTTACTAAATTATTAATTCCTGTTAAATTGGATGTGTCTGAAACTATCGTTCTTAAATTAGGCGAATTTATTTCATTTGCCGCTTTTTGAAGATTCACTTCATTTCTTCCGGTTATCCAAACATTAGCTCCGTTATTGATAAATGCTTGTGCTGTGGCTAATCCTATTCCCGAGCTACCTCCTGTAATGATTACATTCTTATTTGTAAAATTCATCTTTTTTGTTTTTAAATTATCTCTGCAAAGGTAGTTTATGTCGGTTACTTTTAATAACTTTGTGCTTATTAATAACTGTAACATCGGTGTAACTTAGTAACATTATGGAGTGTGAACAAATAGATTTCCAAAAGGAATATAAAAAAGAAATGAGAGCTGTTCTGGATTCTATGGACGTGTTGAGCGGTAAATGGAAAATTCCGATAATCTCATCTTTGTGTTATTATAACAGTAGACGTTTTTCCGATATCTTGAATGATATAGATGGTATTTCTAATAGAATGTTGAGTAAGGAATTAAAGGAGTTGGAAATCAATTTATTGGTTAAACGAACGGTAATAGATTCGCAGCCTGTATCGGTTCATTATAAGCTCACGGATCATGGTTTAACGTTAAGGAAAATCATCAATCTACTTACGAAATGGGGTGTTGGTCACAGAAAAGTAATTGTAGAGAGTTAATAATAAATTATAATATAGTTTGTATTTAATATTTCGTCATGTAAATAAATGTTGTATACACTATTCGAACTGTTAAGTATTTCTAAGCTGAAGTTTTATTCCTAAAATTCTGTCATAAATACTTGTTTGGCCTTTACTCAGAAGTATGCTAACGAAGTAAATGACCACTAAGACTTGCGGAACAATGAGTAAAAACCATGTCCAAATAGGTATTTCATTACTAGTTGAATCAAAATACATCAACCAGTGAACTCCAGTATGAGCAATTTCCCAAGGTAAATATTTCAATAGATTCCTTGTCAATATACTCTTTTTTGTTTCATTGTCTTGTGCTATGACAATCAATTTAACTACTTTTTTTCCAATAGTTGCTTTCAAATTGCTTCCTTCTGTAAAATACGAATAGAGGATTATGGGCAATGTCAAACATAAAAATCCCCTAAGCTGTCCTAAATATGGGTTATATTCTTCTTGTTTATCATTAAAGAACTGATTCGATATTACAAAAAGTAAAATAGCATATAAAAAAATGATTCCAAAGTCAATTGTCCAAGCTAAAATTCTAAGAGTAAGCTGTTTTGTCATTTTGTTCAACGATTTTTGGTAATGTTAAAAAGAGGGTAGATGAAGGGTATTGTTTTCGACTTCTTTTTCAAATAAGTTTATTCTTTTAATTATACTAAATTAAGAAAATGAAATATATAGGATTGTTGTAACAATGTTTTTATGAAAATACATTGATGAACTAAAAAAAGCCACGACAAAATTTGTTGTGGCTTTTATAATATATTTGACACAAATTTATTAGTGTCGGAAATTAACTATAATTATTTAACAATCAATCGGTTTGTGGTTACTTGACCATTATAAGTGGATACAATTAAGTATACACCTGCAGCATTAAACGAAGTTTCGTATTCATAACCGGTAGTATTATTGACTTCTTTTTTCTCTATGAATTTACCGTCTATTGTAAAAACGTGAATGTTTAAATTAGTTGGTTTGTCAAATCTATACGTTACTTTTACCGATTCATTTAGGTTAGCTGGGTTTGGATATGCATTTACATCAGAGGTAATTACAAGTTTATGCTGTGTTGTTTCTTTAGACTGAGAAGAATAAGCAATGCTAAAAGTATCGAAGCCATTTCTGTCCGTATCAAAAACAACATTAGGAAAAACAATTTGGTTTCCTTCAACTTTTCCTTGGTAGCGAATAATGTTTTCATCAACTACAAAACTAGAGGCTGTAGGATGAACCAGTAGTTCATACGTACCGGTGTCTTTCAATTTAGTGTCTGAATTGAATCTTAATGTAGTTAGATTGGAACTTGCATTGGTTTGTACTAGCCAAGAAGTGTCTAAAAGTTCTGACTGGCCTTCGTTAATCCAATTTGAATGTTTAGTATTGGTACCGATCATTAGAAATTCATTATTTTCAAATCTGTTTGTGGAAACCTCTAAGCGTTTATCTATAGAGTTGCTGGTTACTGTTTTGTTCAAGCCAAAATAATCACTGCGTCCAGTTCCCGTAATATAATGATTGTAAGCATTGTTTAAGTTGCTGTTCCAAATGGCTTTTCCGTTTTGGTCTACATAATTATTGTGATTAATTAACGAAATTCCATATTTCAAAGAAAGGTATGTCTGTATTTGCTGATGGTCTAATTCTGTAAATGTATCGTTTACATAAATCATTTCGTAAACATCGGTCAAATCGTTCGGATTATCGGCAATAGTGACAAAATTCTTATCACCAGCGGCATTTGGAAAACTAAAACCGTATTTTACAATTGCGCCTGTTCTTCGTTTTAAATCTATTAAGTTTGAATCAGGATAATTGATATTGTGCGTTGTGACTGAGTGTTGATTGCAAGTAAAAGTGAAATCTAGCAAAGCGGTTTCGGTTGCATCTTCTGATTTAAAGACCACATAAAAGTTTGAATCTCCTTCGCCAATAGAACTAGTCAACGATTGTGTGACATTCTTATTAAATACAACATTCTGATTGAGTGCTTGCTTCTTGTTGAGTGTTCTGTCCGGTTTAATCCAATTGCTGGCACGGTTTTCAAAGGTTTGTGCAAAAGTAAAACCTGTTGAAAATAACACAGCTGCTAAAAGTAATCTTCTTTTCATATCTGTATAAGTTTAAGAATTTTATCCGAAAATAAGAATAAATTTCAATACTTTACAATAAAAAGAGGTTTTTAACATTCGTTACCTTAAAATAATTTTTGTTACTACCGTTTTCCCCATGTCTTCATTTAGCATTTTAATGATTTTATCGATGCCATAACTCAATTCTTCACGTAATACATCAGACGAAAGACTAACGTATAAGGTGTCTCTTCTTAACTCGATTTGCGTGGTGTAGGTAGCGATTCCAGAGCCTAAAAGTCGGTTCCAGGCTTCTCTTATATTAACTTTATCAAATCCTTTTTCTAAATTATATCCCTGAATCATCGTTCCTAAAATATCTTGGAGCGATGATTCTTCATAAGTTCTTTTATTGGGATTAAATTTTTTACTCATTGATGTTAATCGGTGTAAATCTTTTGTAGGTATATTTTATATTGTTTTGATTGATAATAATCAATTCATTTTCATTTAGACGTTCTAATTTTTCTGTCCATTCAGAGAAATCAGTTTTATATTTTAGATAAATAGCATTGGCAGAATCTTTTACAACAAAATTTTCTTGTATGCCATTACTTTGTATGCTACCATCTATTTGGCTAACCACTTTTGTACGAGTGCCTTGTGTTGCATTCAATTCAAAAAGGTCTGCATTGTTGTTAGACTCAAATGTTTTAGAGTCTCCTTCGGGAGTTTTTACTTCGCTGATTTCCCAATAACCGTTTAGTTGTTCAATATCGTCAATAACAACGCTTTTTGAACATGCGCTTAATAAAGCGGTTGCAAGTATTAAATTGAGTGTTTTTTTCATTTTATTTAAAGAATGAATCCACAAATTCGTATTTATTAAAGACTTGTAAATCTTCAATTCCTTCACCAACTCCTATATATTTTACAGGAATCTGGAATTGATCAGATATTCCAATAACCACACCGCCTTTTGCAGTGCCGTCAAGTTTAGTTACTGCTAGAGAGGAAACTTCTGTTGCTGCGGTAAATTGCTTAGCTTGTTCAAAAGCATTTTGCCCAGTAGATCCATCCAGAACCAACATAACATCGTGCGGTGCATCTCCGATTACTTTCTGCATAACTCGTTTTACTTTGGTCAATTCGTTCATTAAATTGACTTTGTTATGCAAACGTCCTGCTGTATCAATAATAATAACATCAGCATTCTGAGCCAATCCCGATTCTAAAGTATCGAATGCTACAGAGGCAGGGTCGGAACCCATTTGTTGTTTGATGATGGGAACATCTACACGGTCTGCCCAAATTTGTAATTGATCAATGGCAGCAGCTCTAAACGTATCTGCGGCGCCAAGTACGACAGATAAACCAGCTTTTTTGAATTGGTAAGCCAATTTTCCTATAGTCGTTGTTTTTCCAACGCCGTTTACACCAACAACCATTATTACATAAGGTTTTTTATCTTTAGGAACTTCAAATTCTGTAGCTTCTCCTGATTTTGTTTCAGAAAGTAAACTTGAAATTTCGTTGCGAAGAATTTTATTCAACTCATCAGTGCCAAGGTATTTGTCACGTGCAACACGTTCTTCAATTCTTTCTATAATTTTTAGAGTAGTATTGACTCCGACATCAGAAGAAATCAAAACATCTTCTAAGTCGTCTAAAACTTCGTCATCTACTTTTGATTTACCTGCGACAGCTTTGGTTAATTTATCAAAAAAAGACGTCTTAGACTTTTCTAATCCTTTATCAAGTGTTTCTTTCTTTTCTGATGAAAACAAGCGCTTAAAAAAACTCATAGCTTATAAATTTATCAAACAAATGTAATGATATTTATTTAACTAATTTCTGATTACTTTCAGAATGTGTTTAAATTTAATATTAAGAGACTTTAAATAGTATTTAGTACTAAATAAATGAAAAAACCACCTGTAAATTAGGTGGTTTTGAATATTTTGGTTGAATGATTATTTATTTTTTTTTAAAAAATCATCAACAAGTTCTGGAGCCATAACAGCTTCAACAAATGTGTAAGCTCCTGTTTTTGGAGATTTAACCATTTTAATAGCTTTGGTTAATCTCTTTGATCCTGTTTGTAGGGTTGCTACCGACTTTTTTGCCATGACTCAATTATTTAATTTCTTTGTGAACTGTTACTCTCTTTAAAATTGGATTGAATTTTTTGATTTCCATTCTATCCGGAGTGTTTTTCTTGTTTTTTGTTGTAATGTAACGTGATGTACCTGGTAATCCAGTTGCTTTATGTTCAGTACATTCTAAAATTACTTGGATTCTGTTTCCTTTTGCTTTCTTTGCCATCTTGATGAAATTTTAATGGTGAACTGAATTACTTTAATAATCCATTTGCTTTAGCTTCTTTCAAAACTGCTGCAATACCTTTTTTGTTAATTGTTTTTAATGCAGATGTAGATAATTTTAAAGTTACCCATCTGTCTTCTTCAGCGATGTAAAAACGCTTTTTTACTAAGTTAACAGAAAACTTTCTCTTAGTTTTGTTCATAGCGTGTGATACATTGTTTCCAACCATCGCGCGCTTTCCTGTAATTTGACAAACTCTTGACATTATTTCTTACTTTTAAAATCAGGGTGCAAAGTAACAAAATGTTTTTTATTTAAACAAATGTTTCTTGCTTATTTTGAGAATTTAAGAATGCAAATCTACAACTTTAACTTTTGATTTCCGTTAGTTTAGAATCAAATGTCTACTGAATAATAAAAAAAATAAGTTGTTAGAAACTTATAATTGATGTTTTTAAGACCAATCGGTTTGTTTGTGGATGATGAATGAAGTAGATAATCTGTTTTTTTTGTATGTTTGTATTTGATGGAGTCTTGTAAAATAAATAGAATGAAATTAAAACAAATTATTCCGATTTTGGAAGAAATGGCACCCACAGCATATGCAGAAGATTTTGACAATGTAGGCTTGTTGGTTGGAGATGTTGATGCGATTATTAGTGGAATTTTAGTCTGTCACGATGCATTAGAAGATGTTGTAGAAGAGGCGATTGAAAAAAAGTGCAATTTAATAGTGTGTTTTCATCCGATAATTTTTTCTGGAATGAAGAAATTAACAGGTAAGAATTATGTTGAACGATCGGTGATTAAGGCAATTAAAAATGATATAGCAATTTATGCTGTTCATACCGGTTTAGATAATCATAGTTTAGGTGTTAATAAAATTTTGTCTGATACTTTGGGATTGAATCAAACAAGAATTTTAATCCCTAAAGAAAACTTCATCTACAAATTAATCACTTTTGTTCCCGTCGAAGCTGTTTCCAAAGTTCAAAGAGCTTTGTTTGATGCAGGAGCTGGAGCAATAGGGAATTATTTTGATTGTAGTTTTAAAAGTGAAGGAGTTGGCTCTTTTACAGGTAATGAAGAAAGTAATCCTGTGATAGGATCTAAAAATAATTTTACAGAAGTAGCGGAAGTGAAGTTAGAAATGACTTTCGAGAAACATTTGAAGTCAAAAGTTCTGACGGCTTTGTTTGCTGCTCATCCTTATGAAGAAGTAGCATACGAAGTCACTCAATTAGAAAATTCACATCAAAATATTGGTTTAGGAATGATAGGTGAATTAGAAAATCCAATGGAAGAGCTTGATTTCCTTTTGTTTGTAAAGAATAAAGTAGAAACAGGAGGCGTTAGGCATTCCAACTTATTGAACAAGAAAGTCAAAAAAGTAGCTGTTTTGGGTGGTTCTGGGAGTTTTGCAATTGCAGCAGCAAAAGCACAAGGAGCTGACGCTTTGATTACTGCTGATTTAAAATATCACGATTTTTTCCAAGCAGAAAACCGCATTCTTTTAGCAGATGTAGGTCATTTTGAAAGTGAAAGATACGTAAAAAAATATATTTATGACTATCTTACAAAAAAAATCACTACTTTTGCAATTATTTTATCTGGTAAAAATACAAATCCTGTTAACTACATATAACAACTATGGCAAATAAAGTACAAAAAGCAGAAACTGTAGAAGAGAAACTAAGAGCTTTATACGATTTACAATTGATTGATTCAAGAATTGATGAAATCAAAAATATGAGAGGAGAGCTACCTCTTGAAGTTGAAGATTTAAAAGATGAAGTTGCCGGGCTTACCAAGCGAATGGAGAAATTGAGTTCTGAAGTTCAAGATGTTGAAGATCAGATAAAGTCTAAGAAAAATGATATTGAAACTTTCAAGGCTGCAATAAAAAAATACAACGAACAACAAAAGGATGTAAGAAACAATCGTGAGTTCAATTCGTTGACAAAAGAAATCGAATTTCAGACTCTTGAAATCGAATTAGCTGAGAAACATATTAAGGAGTTCAGAGCTAACATCGAACACAAAAATGCAATTATTGAGCAAACAACTGAAAGATTAGAAGCGAAAAAAGAGCATTTAAAGCATAAAGAAAGTGAGCTTAACGGTATTTTAGCTGAAACAGAACGTGAAGAAACTGCTTTAATTGATTTATCAAAAGAGTTTGAACAAGCCATCGAAGAACGTTTGTTAACTGCTTACAAAAGAATCCGTGATGGTGTAAACAATCGTTTAGCTGTTGTTTCTATTGAAAGAGGTGCTTCTGCTGGTTCGTTTTTCACTATTCCACCACAAGTGCAAGTAGAGATTGCTACAAGAAAAAAAATCATGACTGATGAGCACAGTGGTCGAATTTTAGTAGATAGTGCCTTAGCGCAAGAAGAAAAAGAAAAAATTGATGAAATAATCAATAATTTAAAATAAATTGAAGCCTCGTTATGAGGCTTTTTTATGGGCTATTTTAAAAAAATTAAATATACTGTTTTAACCAAAGGCTTCGGTCTGTATGTTAACTCGTTGCATTATTTAAATGCCAAATTTGCAGCACAGACTGCCTATACTTTATTTTCTGTGCCCCGAAAAGGAGTGTTGAAAGACTTACCTACTTTTTTAAGCTCAAGTAGAACCCAAGATTTGTATTTCAACGATAAAAAAATTAAAACCTACGAGTGGGAAGGATCTAAAGAAACGATTTTGCTTATTCATGGATGGGAGAGCAATGCTAATCGGTGGCAAGGTGTAATTCAATTTCTTAAAAAGAAAAACTACCGATTGATTGCCATGGATGCACCAGGACAAGGATTGAGCGATGGAAAGGAGTTCAATGCGGTTTTGTACAGTCAATTTATTAATGAAGTTGCAAAACATTACCGTCCGGATTTTTTGATTGGTCACTCTTTAGGCGGAATGACCATGTTTTATTATATGTCGGTTTATCAACCAGATTTTGTAAAGAAGATTATTGCTTTAGCGGCTCCAAATAGATTTATGAGAATTACTGATAATTATCGTAACATGTTATCGCTCAGTAAAAAATCATACAAAAACTTCTTGAAGGAATTTGAAAGTCGTTTTCAAATCAACGCAGAAACATTTGATAGTGAAAGGTTTGTTCAAGAAATTAATGTACCTATAGGAATCATTCACGACGAAACGGATACTATTGTTCCTTATAAGGATTCGTTGGAAATCATCGAAAAAAAACCCAAAATTCCTCTATTTTCTACACAAAGTTTAGGGCATAGTTTGTATCATCAAAAGGTAAATAAGCAAATCGTTTATTTTCTAGAAAATGATGAAAATAACTTTAAATAATCTCATTAATAAGAATACCAAGCAGTTATTTAAAATTCTTTATGACTTATCTAAGAGCTTCAAAATAATTTCTAAGATTATTCTAAGTTTAATTGTATTTTTGTATCATGGAACAAGAAGGAGTACGTATAAATAAATTTTTGTCTGAAGTGGGTTTTTGCTCCCGCAGAAAAGCTGATGAATTGATTGAGCAAGGACGAGTAACCATCAATGGGAAAATTCCTGAAATGGGAACTAAAGTTACAGCATCAGATGAAGTGCGCGTCAATGGAAAATTGATTAAGGAAAGTAAAGAAGAAAAAATCTATTTAGCATTCAATAAGCCTGTAGGTGTTGAATGTACAACCAATCAGACTGTGAGACGTAATATCGTTGATTTTATTAATTATCCTGAAAGAATATTTCCAATCGGTCGTTTAGATAAAGATTCAGAAGGACTTATTTTAATGACAAATGACGGAGATATTGTCAACAAGATTTTACGTGCAAGAAATAATAACGAAAAAGAATATTTAGTAACGGTAGATCGTGCTGTAACCGAGCGCTTTATTACTAGAATGGGGAACGGTGTTCCTATTTTGGGAACGGTTACAAAAAAATGTAGAGTAGAACCCATTAGTAAATTTACTTTTCGAATTTTTTTAACCCAAGGACTCAACAGACAAATTCGTCGTATGTGCGAGTACTTTGATTATAATGTAGTAGGTTTAAAACGTATTCGGATTGTGAATATATCTTTAGATGTTCCTGTTGGAAGCTATCGTCATGTTACTAAAGCTGAAATGTTAGAATTGAATCGTTTGATAGGCGACAGTACCAAAACAGAAGAAGGAAGTTTACCTAAGGAAAGTTTTAAACCAGCTGTGTCTAGACCCCAATCCGAGAAAAAACGATCAGATTTTAAAAAGAAATTCCCCGAACAACGTCCTTTAAAAAATGAAAGAAGAAGAGATCGAGGTAAATAATTATCGGTTCTATGCATTAAAGTTTTAGTGCTTTTTTTGTAGGAACAATTACCTGTTTCATTTTATAATAAATATAGCGTAATAGTTAAAGCTTTGATTCCTTAATTATTACGCTATTGTTTTGAAATTTTGTTAGAAAAACTTCACCAATTTATACTACTCGACTTACAGTTAATCCATCTCTAATTGGTAATAAAACAGTTGTTACTCTTGGATCGTTTTTAGTTATTTGATTGTATTCTAGTAAAGTACGTGTAGATTTGTCGTTCGCTTTAACTTCATTAAGCACTTTTCCACTCCATAAAACGTTGTCAGATAGCAGTACGCCTCCTTTGTTCATCATCGGTACAATCATATTCCAGTAGTTGATGTAATTCTCTTTGTCGGCATCGATAAAAACCAAATCAAATTTTTTGTTTAGCGTAGGAATGAGTTCCAAAGCATTTCCAATATGTTGAATGATTTGTGATCTTTTTCCAGATTGTTGAAAATATTTATTTTGAATTTCCTCCAGTTCTTCATTGATATCAATGGTGTCTATGGTGCCGCTTTCCTGTAAACCTTCCGCAAGACACAATGTAGCATAACCAGTATAAGTCCCAAGTTCTAGTATGTGTTTGGGGTTCAAAATTTTTGATAACAAACTCAAAACTCTTCCTTGAAAATGTCCGCTCAGCATTCTGGGCTGTAAAATTTTTTGATGTGTTTCTTTGTTGAGTTGATGTAGTAGTTCGGGCTCATTTTCTGAGTGCTGGACTACATAATTCTCTAATTCTTCGGAAATAAAGTGCATGATATTTAGATTGGATTATATTTGTTTTTACAATAATTTAACTTAGTTAAAATGCTGTTTTTTAAATTATTTCGTAAATTTATGAAAATAAAAATTAAGTACAATATGAAACAGTTAGAAAATAAAGTAGCTTTAGTCTCTGGAGGGGCTTCAGGGATTGGAAGAGCAATTGTAGAATTATTTGTAAAAGAAGGAGCAAAGGTTGTTTTTACCGATTTGAATGAGGATTTAGGAAAACAAGTACAAGAGGAATTGGGAGAACAAACTTTCTTTATAAAATCAGATGTCTCGTCTCCAGAAGATAATAAAGCGGCTGTAGATGCAACGGTGTCTAAGTTTGGCGCTTTGCACATTGCAGTAAATAATGCGGGGATTGGAGGAGAAGCAAATGCAGTAGGTGCTTTAAGTATCGAAGGATGGCGTAAGGTGATTGATATTAACTTAAACGGCGTTTTTTACGGTATGCATTATCAGTTGCCTGAAATCGAAAAAGTAGGTGGAAGCATCATTAATATGGCATCGATTTTAGGAAGTGTTGGTTTCGCAACATCTTCGGGCTATGTAGCCGCTAAACATGGGGTAGTGGGCTTGACCAAAACCGCTGCATGGGAATATGGAACACGCAATGTTCGAATCAATGCGGTTGGGCCAGGGTTTATTTCAACTCCGTTAATAGAGGAATCTCTTGACAATGATACTTTGAACTTTTTGAAATCTCAACATGCAATGCAGCGCTTAGGAAAACCAGAAGAAGTAGCTTCAATAGTTTTATGGTTGGCTTCTGACGCTTCGTCTTTTGCAACCGGAACCTATTATCCGATTGATGGAGGTTATTTGGCTAAATAGTCTATTTAAAATAATAACAGCTAAGAGTTGCCTTCATCAGTGCGATGAGGAATTGCTTTATAAGTCGATCCCATCGATCTTGTCAAAAAAATTAAAGATAAAAAAATGCCTTACGATTTCTGTAAGGCATTTTTAAATTGTGATCCCTTGAAACAAAGTTCAAACTCTTTGTTACAAGATTTAAGAAAATTCGCATCAATATAAGATGATTCACTATTTCTCTAAAGCTCGTTCATTGCTTATAAATAACAAGCTTTAGTCATTTAACTTCAAAGCTTTTCTATAATTTGATGGTGCAAATGAATTGCGTTTATTTATACCATGCAAAGTTTTATTTAACTTTTTCGTAAATAAAATACGATTCATTTATGGAATAATCATCTTTTAGCTTTTCTTGCAACTTTCCAAAATAAATTTTTAAAAACAGCTTTATTTCCAGTTTAACCTTATAACCCTTTCATCTTTTCACAATAAAACCTACTTCTTAACAACTTTTACCGTGGCTGTACTGCCTTGGGTGGTGGTTACTTTTATAAAGTAGGTGCCGGCTGGTCTACCGTGCAGGTTTATCTGGTTGCTGCCTTTAAAGCTGTCTTTTTGTATTTGTTGCCCCAATACGTTGTATACTTCATAGTTGTGCAGGGTTTCTACGGTTTCTATGTTTATGATATCGTTTGTTGGGTTGGGGTACACCCTTACGTTTAGTTTGTTAAACTCTTCATTGTTTACGGTGGTACCACATACGGTGGCAGCAAGCTTGGCTACAAAGAAATCGTGTTTACCAATGTAGCCCAACCATTGGTTTTGCGGACGGTCGGTAAACAAATTGCCCCAATAACACCCGCCTACCACATAGTTACCGTCGTTATCTACCGCTACGGCTGTTAACATGTGATTTTCACCCGCACTGCCCATTATATCGTGCATACCTACCACCGTACCGGTTTGTTTGTTAAAACGCATTAATATTGGATCGCTGTTATGGTTTTGCGGGCGGTTTATGCTAAAACTGTCCCAAATGGTATTAACACCCATAGTGGCAAACGCTACCTCATTAGCGTTATTACGCAGTGCCAAACCCAAACCATAATACATTCCTGTATTAGCTGCTAAATTGTTATAACCGGTAGGCGTGCGTGCCCACTGCACCGCGCCGTCTCGGTCTAGCTTTGCTATAAATGGCATGTTGCCGGTAATGGCAATATTAAAGGTGTAAGGTGTTGCTAAAGGGTCTTTTGAATTTTTTATGGTTGTTACAGTATTTTGTTGTGCTTGGAATAATTTACCGCCTATGTACAAATCTCCATTAGCATCGTCAACCACCAAATCATAAATTCGATTGTCTTGGAAAGTAGGCTCGGTATTTGTCATTTCGCGGCGCCATATTTCATTGCCGTTAGCGGCATCTATTGCCAGTATGTAGGCATTCTCTGTAAATGCCGTACCGGCATAGGTTAAAGGTACGTTCTCATTTGCATTTAAATACGACCTAAAACCGGCTATGTAATAGCGGTTGCGGGGTTGGTCGTACCTAAACGTAAAGCTTGGTGGTACAAAGCCTGTTCCATCGGTTATGGGTAATGCCATACTGCTTACGTAATTACCTGCCGTGTCATACTTTACCAAATAATACTTATAGATTACTACCGGGGCAGGTACTGTTACATTATTATCTAAATGCGTACCATCTTCAAACCCTGCAATAAAATGGATTACATCATTACTGTCTATCAATATATCTAAAATTCCTGAATCATAATTAATACCATTAACATCACCCTGTAATGCCTTTTTCCACTGAAACTGCCCGTTGCTGTTGTATTTTACCAAAAAAGTGGTTTTCCATGCATCGCTTACAGTATTCATGTTAGTTGGTGGCATGGGTAAACTTTCGGTAGGGCTAAAATGTACCGGATATTCTGTAATACCTGTTTTAGTACCACGCTGTACGTTTGCACCTATATATACGTTATTGTTGCTGTCTAAAGCTATTTTATAGGCAGAATCCATCCCCC
>Ga0265293_10009545_pt1 | contig 13912 bp, 11 predicted proteins | sample Munlanlewell138R_FD_192505 | JGI IMG/M metagenome (GOLD analysis project Ga0265293, IMG submission 192505) | Leachate microbial communities from a municipal landfill in Southern Ontario, Canada - Leachate well 138R | ecosystem: Engineered > Solid waste > Landfill > Unclassified | place: Canada...
CGTACGGCGTTTGCCACGATGCCCGGTAAATTCAGTTTTTTCCGATCGGAGATTTCGCGGAGTTTTGCGTAGTGGACGGTGTGGATGCCAAAGTAGGTGTTGAATCGATAAAGCGGCAGTTCGTTTAGGGCGATGTATTCTTCGCCTTCTGTTTTTTTGTCGTAGAAATCCAGGCTGCCTGTCCAAAGGTTCATGGATAGGTTCATGATGAGAAAGCCTGTTTTTGGCCGCTCATGGATATAGGTTTTACTGTCGCCTGTGATAAATTCTCCGAAGACCATTTCGTCGTCGCCGCGGTTCATAAGGGAGGACAGTAAGCTGATATGGACGTCGCCTTGTTCGTCGTGGCTTGCGATCAGCGCGACTTTGTAGGGGGAGGAAAAGTCTTCGGCGTCGCGTGCTACATTAATTTTTTTCATCGTGACCTCTTCTTCTATTGTTCCAATTTTGTGTTGCCGGTGGCAGTTGCCATGCGACATCCCGCGTTTCTTGCGATTGTTTCCAGTTCGTTCATGCGTTGGGTGCTCATTAAGGGCGTGCCCGCAAATTGCCAGCGCCCTCCGAGTCGTTCGTATTTGCCTTCGCAGAGGTTGTTGAATGCGCATAGTTCCCAGCGTTCCGCATTGTTACCCACGATCTTGGCGATGGCTTGTATGTTGGCGTCGCTGTCGGTGGCGCCCGGAATGATGGGGGTTCTGACCCATAGGGTGAATCCGAGTGATTGTTTTTTGTCCAGGAGATATTGAAAGTTGTCCAAGATGATGTCGTTTTCCACGCCGGTCCATTTTTTATGCGCGTCGCGGTCAAAGAGTTTTAGGTCGTAGAGCACGAGGTCGACATAGGGCAAGACCTTGTCAAGGGTTTCTTTTTTGCAGAGTCCGGAGGTGTCAATGGCGGTGTGGATGCCGGCTTCCCGGAGTCGTTTTAACAGGGCGGCGGCGTCTTCGGCCTGTGAGAGGATTTCGCCGCCTGAAAGTGTGACGCCTCCGTCTTGTCCGAAGTAGGCGCGGTCCTTGATGAGTTCATTGAAGAGTGCGTCGACCGTCTGGTCTTCGCCTTTTGTCTCGATGGCAATTGTGGGGCATTCCTTGGCGCACAATAGACAAAGTGAACAGCGATCGCGGTCGATGACAAGTCCTTCGTCGGTCATGCTGAGGGCGTTTTCGGGGCAGACGGCGACGCAGGTTTTACAGCCGATGCAGCGCTCGGCCAGCCATTCGATCTGGAAGGCGTGGGAGAGGCTTTCGGGGTTGTGGCACCAGGCGCAGCGTAGTGGGCAGCCTTTGGCAAAGAGGGTCGTGCGAAGTCCGGGTCCGTCTTCGGTCGACATGCGCTGGATGTTTAGTATTCGCATGCACGGGTCTCCGATCAGTACTGCAGGTGGCTTTCGCGGGCGATGATTTCGTCTTGCAGTTCTTTGCCGATGGAGGTGAAGTAAGCGTTGTAGCCTGTGACGCGCACGAGGAGATGGCGGTATTCGCTTGGGTGTGCCTGGGCGTCTTTGAGGACTTCGGGGTCGAGCATGTTGATTTGGAGTGCGGTGCCTCCGTTTTCGGTGTAGCCTTTTAAGAATGATTTGAGTTTTGCTTTATGTTCTTCGCTTCTTACAAGTGAGGCGTTGAATGTGATCGTGTGGCTTGCGCCGTTGGGCAGGATGTTGACGTATTCTCCGCAGTCGGTTTTTCCGCCTAAGGCGATGCCGACGCTGTTGCTGTTGGCGGTGGGGCCGTTTAAGTCGGCGCCGTTGGAGGGGCAGATGGCGTTCGATAGAAATTGGTTTTCGGTTCGGCCGTTGGCGCTCGCTTTTAGGATGTAGCCGGCCCCGATCCAGTAGTTCCAGGAGAGCATGCCGGGTCTGAATTGTCTGTTAGTGGATTTTGTTTTGTATTTCCACACTTCCCCGGCCCATAGTTGCATGACTTTTAGGGCGAAGGCGTCGGCTTCGTCGTCGTCGCGCCCGAATTTGGGGGCCCGGTGGAGTGCTTTGGATTGTAAGATTTCGTGGCCTTGCCAGTTGTCTTTTAATGCTTGGACGAGTGCTTCTAAGCTGCATTCTTTTTTGTCGTAGACTAAGTATTTTACGGCCAGAAGTGAGTCGACGGTGGTCGCGAACGTGACGCCTTCCATGGTGGTGTAGGAGAGTTCGGCGCCGCCTTGGGTGACGTCGAGTCCTTGTTCGGCGCAGCCTTTGACGAGGGTCGACAGGTAGGGGGTGGGGTTGTAGCGTGCCCGGATCATTTCACTCATCTCGTAGACGTCGACCATTTTTTTGACGATGAATTTTGTTTGTTCGGCAAAGGCCCGGTAGAATTTGTCCCATGTGTCTAAAGATGCGAGTTCGCCTGTTTTGGGTCCTTCTTGTTTTATTTTGCTCCATTTGCGGCTCATGGGGTCGAGGTAGGGGAGCATGTCGCATCCGTTGCCGTAGACGAGTTCCATGGCTTTTAGCAAATTGATGTTGTTATCGACGGTGCCGGAGCGGTCGTTGCCGACCATGGTGTTTTCGAGGCAGCCGACGGCGGCGTAGTCGTGCACGTTGTCTTCGTGGATGAGTTTTTCTTGTCCGGATTCTTTCGCTTGCAGGAGCATGCCGGCGACGGAGCGTTCGTCGAAGTTGAGTAAGAAGGGTGCGCCCTGGCTTTTTGAGACCATGTCGACGATTTTGTCGAGCAGTGGTTCGGGGCTTCCCCGGTGTAGTCGGATGTTGGGTTTGGGTTCCAGGATGGGGCTCATGTCGTCGATGACGTCGAGGAGTAAGTAGGTGAGTTCGTTGGTTAAATCTTCTCCGTTTTTGCCCATGCCGGATAAATTGAAGAGTTGTCCGAATCCCGCCGTGATGCCTTGGTTGCCTCCGACGCGTATCTGGGCGTCGTAGGCGGTGTTGCAGTGGAACCAGAAGCATCCGAGGATGTCTTTCATTTCTTCGTCGGTCATGCCCTCTTCTTTGGAGATTTGGTAGTAGGGGTAGAGGTATTGGTCGAGTCTTCCGAAGGAGACGCCGGGTCCGGGGTATTTTTCGTCGGACATGACGAGCATGTGGGTGAACCAGAGGGATTGGATGGCTTCGTGGAAGTCTCTTGCGCCGTTCCAGGGGACTTGTTTCATGTTGTCGGCCATGTGCCTGAGTTCTGTGGCGCGTGTGTCATCTTTTTCTTCTTCGGCGAGGTGCTCGCAGTGTAGGGCGTATTTTTCTGCTAGTTCTTTGGGCATGAGGGCGGCGGTTTGCATGGCTCTCAGGACGCCGCCTTTGGGGCCTTGTTGTTCAGTCAAACTCAATGCCTCATACTTTTCCCGGATGTCTTGGTGGACGGATTGGAAGCCTTCCCCAATGATTTTGGCGTAGTCGGGGATGAGGTGCCCAGAGGTCGCACCTGAGTTGCCGTAGCCGTGGCTGTTTAGGAACAAAACGGCTTCGCGTGCTTTTTTGACGAGTGCGTTTCGCTCGAATTGTTCCTTTTTGGTAAGACACATGGAGTATTGGAGGTTGAATTGGGCGCCGCACAAAAGGTCTCCGGGCAGGATTTCGACGGGCATGTGTTTTGTGACGACTTCTTTTGTGAACCATGCTTTTCGTTCGGGGATGGTCCAGGTGAAGAAGTCGGGGGGTGTTTGTACTTTTTGGGCGCTTTGTCGGCATGAGACGACGAAGGCGTTAAAAAATGCATAGGTTTCAGGCACGATGAAGTAGGTGATTTCGTCGAATTGGATGTCCCAGGGAGTGCCTGTAGTATAGATGAGGTATTCGTTGTTCCAGTTTCTTTCGGTTCCTCGGAAGTAGTAGTCTCTGAGCCATTTGACGCGTGGCGACAGCGCCCCTGGCTCCTTGATGGCATGGGTGTGCGTGGCTGTACTCATAGGTTGTTCCTTTCGCGAATAACGGCGCTCAAATTTGCTCAAATTTCATTATATCGCACAAAAGCCGAATAATAATAAATAAAAATAGCCGGCCTCCCGTCCGGGTGGCCGGCTTCATTGTTTCATTTGTTTCTCTTATTTCTTAACTCTTACTTTTTTAATAGCGGGTACCAGTACAATCACTCCGCCTAAGATGAACAGGATGGCTACAACAAGATAGAGGTAGTTTTCCCCTGTGGGTACGACATCTACTTCGTCTTCGTCTCCTGCGACAACTTCAGTTGGTTGAGTGATGGTTGTAGTTGTTTTTTCGTCTTCATCCCCCGCAACAATTTCAGAGGTAGTGGGTTCTGTTGCGGGTACTTCTGTAGTCTCTTCTGTTGTGGTGGTCTCCGGTTGAGTGTTTGTGGGGACCGTAGTCGGCGGAGGGGTATAGGTGTTTGTAATGGTAAAGCCCTCTTCCGGATTGCCGTCAATCTCGGACTTGTAGCCGGGTACTGCCACTTCACTGATGGAATAGGTAATCTTCTCCCCGCCTTCGTTGACGAAGAGGTTCTGGAAGGTGTGTGTCCAAGAATCATCGTTGAGGGTTATTTCTTCAACTATTTCCGGTACGGTGTCGTTTCCAACCCGCTTATTCAAAATAACTGTGACGGGGGGATAGGAGGTGCCGGGCACTCCCCCCTCCCACACTTTTTTGACTGTGATCGAAGTTTTTTCAGGGGGATGGTAGTTGGTTACATTGTATCCATTAATGGTTGGCTCATAGCCCGAAACTGTATCTTCTGCAATAGAGTACTCAATTTCCTCGCCATTATCGTACTTCGGCAGGTCTTCAAAGCTCCAAGACCACACACCGTATTCGTCGGCTAAGACTTCAAGGGATTTAACGGCGTTTGCTTGACCTGCACGCATCAGGTTGATCGTGATGAATTTGGGGCGCAAGCCGTCTCGGTCTTCTTCATCGTCCCAGGTCTTTACCCCGCAGATCTTCGTCGTCGGAGGGGTATAGGTGTTCGTCAGCTTCACATTAGAGGCAGAATAATTGGTGTTACAAGAAATGCTACCCTTCTCGATCGCATGGTTAGCACTATCCCAACCCCAATAGGGGATTATAAACCACCAGCACCATGTCTTCTTCTCAAAGTCAATTTTGTATCCCGAGCCCGATTGTGACACGCTAAATCGATAACTGTCGCCATCAAATGAGAAACTTGTTGTGCTCTGCGTGCCAGAGATGAATGTCGGATTGTTATATGCACTCCCGTCGAAAGCCGCCTTTTCATCCGTTGTCCAGGCAGTTGCTTTCCAAATATAATGACCGCCCGCGTGTTTGAATATCACGATGAGGTTAGAATCATTACTCAGTGTGTAGGATGAATTTGCCTGCGGTTGACTTGCGCTTTTTTTATAATTACAATGAAGCGCTTCCGTCACATGGAACGCTTCTCCGACGGATGAACTGTTCGGAACAGCGCCAATTTCTTGTATATGGTATTCGGTGTTAACATCTAACGTGGGTACGGTAAAACATACATTTGAAAAAGACCACGTATCTCCCTGACCGCTTATTGTTTTCGTATCGGTACTTACTTGACCGTTTGCATCAAAGACGGCAATTGATATGGCTTCGGGTTTCGCCACACCTTCATAGTTTTCCCATACCTTTTGACCGCTAATACATAAGGTATGGGTTTCTTCGGCCTGCATCGCGAAGGTCAACCCCTTGAACAGCGGCACCATCGTTATGAGGAGGGCTACGGCTAATATCAGGGCTATCCATTTTCTTTTCATAACTAATCTCCTTTAATTATCTAAGATTTATTTCTCTTTCTTGTTAATTTGCTGTTATTCCCATCAACTGTGAAGTTGAATCATCTTCCTTTTCTTGTTCAGGCAGCGGTTTGTTTTTCACTTCATTTTTCTTCTTTTTCTTTGGATCTGTCACCTCTAAAACATACGAGATAAACACAAAGATAACGGTTGAACCCATCGCGATGAAATTGCCTGGGGACGATGCAATCGCGTGCGCCAGATAACCAAGCTTCGGGATCGAGAATTGAGGGGTGCCAAGAAGATTCCTAAAATAGACAAAAGCACTATTCTCATCGTCATTCACGTCACCCTCAGTGCGGAAATATTGACCTCCTTCATCGATACTCACCACCCTATTTGTGGCGATCTCAAGCTCCTCGTTCAGAACAAAGGTAATAGCGTCTCCTACCCGAACCTGTTCGGGCTCTATCTTTTTCACATAGACAATGGATCCGGCGGGGAAGGAGGGCTCCTTACTGCCACTTAAAATGACATACGGTGTCAGCCCAAAGGGCCGTGTCCCCACCATAAGAAGCGCTCCTCCCACAAGAAAAATGAGGACCGCTAAACTCAGGGCCTGAAAAATTTTCCGAAAAACTTTCAACTAGGCTACGACGCTTTCTAATAGACTCTAGAGAAAAATAACCCACTGAACTCAGAGAGACGGGAACAATGTCTGGTGAGGCAGACGGTTATTTACTTACTTATAAAACAAAAAGAATTGAATCGCAAGAACACGTTCATTTACGTTAAGTGCGTAACATATAATACATAAATTTGTAACATGCCTGTCATATAGGTATTACCAGAAACTTCAAAAGCACTACCAGCAGGCCTTTGGGCACATTTGAATAAAAATCAATTGGGAAAAAGACAAGCATGCAAAATAACGCAATCTCGAGCGATTAGTTAGCGTAATTATGCATAAACAACAGCAAAAAACCGGCCATTTTTGCAAATGGCCGGTCAGCAAAAGAAAAAATATCATCTGTTTTTCTTCAGGCGAGACCTACCCACCACAAACAACAGCATGAGAACACCCGCCAAAACAAAAAGAACCGCAAGCCAACGGAAAAACGAAACCTCCCCAGTCATAGGCAACTCATCTTCATCGCCCAAAACAGTCTCAGCAGGATCCGTCGATTCTTTGACCTCCTCCGTCCCCAAAACAGTCGTCTCTTCCTCAGTCGTCTTTTCCTCAGTCGTCTCTTCTGACGTAGTGGTCGTATCCGTCTCTTCTGTAGAAGTCGTCACCGTACGCACCGTACTTGTCACCGTCGCGCTCGTTTCACTCTCAAACGACGTGGCCTCACTCTCCGTCGAGGTAGGAGACGAACTATCAATCGTCGAAGACTCCTCAGTCGCAGAACTATCAAATGACGTAGACGGATAAGTCGTCGACTCACTTGACACGCTTGTCGAGCACGTCGTACTTGAGGGACAGGTCTTTTTAGTGGTCGTACAAGGATGCGTGGGGCAGGGAGGCCACCACACAAACGCAGACACCTGAAGGCCGCCCAACATGAACAGCGCCAGGATAACGACGACCGCCAGCACTGTAAGAGCCATCCTTTTCTTCATCATAGCTGCCAACCTTTCTTACCCGGGATTCCCGCCGTTTTTAGCGGCGGGAAACCCGGCTCATGAATCATGCGGGAAAACTAACGCACGAAACGTTTTCTAATGAGATAGACCGAAACCCCAAACGCGATACAGAAAACCGCCAACACCGTGTAAATCATCGATTCACCCGGAGTCGGCACCGGTTTGTCCTCCTCCGTCGGAGCCGGTTTCGTCTCCTCCGCACCAGCGACCGTCTCTTCGATCGTTTCCTCGGTCGTGGACGTCGGTAGCGTCGTTTCCTCAGCGGTCGTAGGGGTGGTCACTGTCGTCTCCTGCTCAATCACAATTTCTTCCGCCAGAAACGTCCAGACAATCGTGTAATCCTGCGACTGAAAAGCGTTTCCAAGCGTCAGGGGCACAGCGAGTGTGACAAACAGGTCAACACGCTCACCCGGATCCAGCGCCTTCAAAAGAACCATGGTGGAAAGATCCGTTTCGGGAGCATCGTAATTAAAAATCTCCGTGCTGCCGATTCTCCCGGACAACGAAGCCTCCGATAAAAACAGCCTCTCATGGTCCCCGAGCTCTTTCCCCTTAAGGTAAATACGAACCACCCTGTCCGTTCGAGCGTTTTCCAGGACAATTTTCTGCTCGATCGTGTCGCCCGGCATGACACCCTTGAAGTTATCGAAGAGATCACCTGAGGCGGGGACAAACACAAAACCTTCCGCGCCCCCTTGGTAAGTCACATTCGACTCCACCGCAAAAACATAAGCAGGCAAGAGGAAAAACACCAAAAAGATAAGAAGAACCACCCTACACAATTTATAGCGTTTCATATCTCAACCTCCTTTACGGTGTCGGTGCCAAAACGGCACCCGTTTCGACCTTGACCGGCCAAGCCTGTTGAACCGCCGCGGCGGGCAATGACTGAATCGACTGCGCCGCCACATCCACATTCAGGTAATAGTCGATACCCTCAACGGTTTTGATCGGCACTTTTAACGCCTTGATTTGTGAGAACAACACTTGGGTAAAATTGCCCGGGGCAACCGGGTACTTGTAGTAGTAATAATCTCCCTTTTTGAACCAGTCACTGCCCAGAGGCGACAGCGTGAAATCGGTCCCGGATACAGGATTGTACGCCAGGATGCCTCCTCCGACTTTCGCCTTTGCCTGGATCACAAGCGCCGCGCGGATATAAGCGGAGACATTGCCGTTGTTTTTAAACTGGATGGCGGACTTCGTCCCGCCATCGAACTCCTCCACAATGACCGGGGGAACATAAGGCTTTGAAAATTCGTTCTCAAGCGCGTCCGGTGTAGATGTCAAAAAACCTAAAGTCAGGGGTAGCACTATGGCCAGCACCATCAAGCCGAGGATCGTCACCATCACGAGCATTCTTTTATTCATTCGTTTCATGGTTCACCTCCTAACCTTGGAAAAGGTTCTTGACGAATGTTTCACCTGTGATCCACTGGTGAATGGTCTTCTCATTTGTCACAAGCACCGCCGCATGGTCCTGATCTTGATTCGGCGCAAGCGTCACATGCCCGCCGGACGGAGTGATAGTGTCCTTGTACTTCCACGACCACACTTTGTCCTCCGACACCGTGTAGCTGCCGATGGGAAGCCCCGTGAGAATGGACGTTTCGCCACTCGTGACGCGCAGGCGCCAGCGGTGACCCAGCGAGTCCGACACATCGATCATGAAAGACTCATCACCACTGATCGTCGTACCGGCTTTCGGCTCTTTGACCACCGTGATGGAACATGTTTTCACCAAGATCGAAAACGGCAATTTGAAATCTGGGTTTGTCCCCTTCTCCGTAATCTCTGTGTCACGTTTCAACCAGCAGGCGTCGGAGACATCCACGTTCTGGGGCAAAGAGGGCCAGCCGGTATTGCGCCACAAAACTTGCACCTTGAACTCAGAGTCTTCTTCGGGCGCATAAGACGAGAGATCCGAAGGTTCCGTTCCCGATAAATACTGCGGCGAGAGTGTCAACTGCGGCTCAACACCTGAAATACCGGTACTGTCTGCATTATCGGCACACTTCCAGCCCACATGCTCATAATGGAGGTACGTCGTGGGGAGGATGCTCGTCGTCTGTCCCAGATACAGGGTTTCATCCTTCGTTTCAATGAGCGGCCGATAACGGTACACCGTGAAGTCTGTTTCTTTTGTTTCAGCTTCGTAAAGGCCTTCGTAAATCGGATCGACCGTCACCCGAATCTTGTAAACCGTCTTATCCTCTGAGGGCACGACCATCGCGCCGGACCAAGAACCTCCGGACGCTGAAGTACCGGCAGGGATCAGCCACGAACCGATGAGAGTTGTACCGGCTTCATCGTAGATGTCGTAGCGAATGTCTACATGGTCGTTATTCGATCCGTCCGGTTGGTAGGAAACAGAATCATTTGTCTTAAAGTGAATCGCATTTGCGACATCGACGGGGTTCCCCAGGTATACCTTTTGCGTTGCTCCTTCCATGATCTCGAAATTTAAAGGAACATCGACATCGGGGACCCCAAAAGGTGCCACAAGCGACGTCCCGTCAGACGCATAGACCCCGCTTGTCCCTACGTTCGTGTCAACCTTATTGCCGCCGAAAAAGCTCGGATCCGGAATGATTGAAAATTTGATAATGAGTTTCCTCCCGTAATCGTCTGTCGATGAACCTTTCGGGGATTGGGTCACGAAATTGGTGTTGAAATCAAAGCCCGTGACATTGACCGCATGGCTGGCCCCATTAATGGAAGCGGTCACGCCAGTAGCCGCGTAAGGCGCAGCGAATACATACACATTGTTAACCATGTCGTATCCTGTACAATCCGCCTGGTAAAGGGTAATTTCACTTGAATCAACTGGCGCGATAAAGTGAGGTGCCACGACATCGCGAATAATCGTCGCCGCACTCAAAGGGATGGTAGGAGTGTCGATTGTTTGTGAGATATTCTCGAAGATGTCATTTAACGCCTCAGGGTTGTTAGCGCTTAGGAAGTAGCCCGATTTATCTTTCGTGAGTACTTGCAGTACCGTGAAGCGGTCGTACGAGGATAAGCCACTCCAAACGTTGCCACGACTTAAGCCCGTACTTGTTGCATTGCTTGAATTTGACGACAACAGATTCATATAACGGTTCGCAGCGGGTGGCTCCACATCGGGCGTCGTAGTATCATACCAGTTCACTTGCTTTTCCCAATAGGAATTGGCACTGCCGTCGCTATATTGGTCGAAATTCGTGTAATGGTCGCTGTCGCCGTACATAACTTCGGGGTTTGCCCCGTCAAATATTCCCACCGAATAGACCGTGCAGTTTCGATCCTTCAGCGTCTTCGCGTGCGCAATGGCGCCGTCTGCCACACTGACATTAAAGGCTGTTCCTGTGGTCGGAACACCGTCCGTGAACATGATGACGATTCTGTTTCGGCCGGTCGTCGCATTACCCATAACAGATACGGCATTGGACATGCCCGCCTGTGCGTTCGTCGCGCCTGAAGGCGTTCCCAGACCACTGATGATGTTAAGCGCCGAATTATAATTATTGCTTAAGCTAAGCTTTGTGCTGGCGCTCCCCGCGAAAGTCACGATGCCAATTCGGTGATCCACATTGTTATTCGCCGCTGAATGATCTCGCACGGCTCCGATGAAATTTGTCACCGCTGTCTTTAACGCGGCTTGGCGTGTCGTGTTTCCGAAACTGCTGGTCATACTGCCCGACTGGTCAAGGACAAGGCAGATATCGGTCGGTATCGCTTCTACAGTGGTTGACACTTCCCCTGAGGTGAACACTTCAAGTTCAATTTCGACCTTCTCACCGTTTGTATCCCATTGGGCCGTTTTTGAAAGGAATAATCCATCCGGGACGGCTGTACCTGACAAACGCGACATCCGCTGCATAGAGGGTATGACCGGGTTAAGGAGGGGCCCGGCATCGGTCCGGTTGACGGCCGGCGGAATTTCAATGACTTCCTCCTCGTCGTCTGGTGTATCCTGTTCTTGTAAGTCGTCTTCCGGATCCTTCTCGGGTTCAGCGGTCGGTTCCGAAGGCGTCTGTTCGGTGGTCTCCTCCGGGGGATTTTCCTCCGGCGGGAGATCATCGTCTGTTTCTTCTGTTTCCTCGCTTTCAGTGCCGGGATCGGCTCGTACCGAGCGCACAGGATTCATGGGCAACGCGATCGCAAGGGCCAGAACCAAACAAAGAAATAGAACAAGATACTTTTGGTAGGTTCTCGTTGTTGAGTTCATACTCACACCCTTTCACTGTCTTCAAAAGACGCCGTTCGCATCTTTCTTGAAGAACGATCAAGACGTCGGCCAGCCCGTGGCAGTAAGCGCAGTCGTACCGTTGTTTTCGGCCTGCACCGCCTCGGCTTCTACTTTCAGTTCGAACACCGCATCTTGAAAATCATTGCCCATGTCTACATCGAACATCACTTTCTCGATGAGGTTTGCCGTAATCCCACCCGGGGTGACCTTACCGTTGTAGTAATACCAGTTCCCCGATTGGCTGAAATTGATTATGTTCGCATCCCAGGTGATAAGGTCCGCATAGTCTTCAATCGCCGGGGTCAACGAGGGTGTCAGTTTGATGCGCACCCAAATATCGTTGTCGCCGCTATTTTCGACATAGACGGATTTAGAGATCTCATCACCCGGCATTGCAGCGAGGCCCTCCTCGGGAAACGGGATGTACCCTTCGCCGCTCTGCGTCTTGTCACTTAAGGTAATGGCAACATTTCCCATCGTGATCTTGTTGGTTGCGTCTTCCTCGGCCGTAAAGTAAGCCAATGTTCCGAGGAAGGACAAGGCGATCGCGATCGCGAGGACGCTCATAATGATCGATTGCTTTTTCATTTATTTGTCTCCTTCTGTTAGTGATCAGCATCAGCTGTTAGGGCAGCTGAACTTTGGCGGCGTTTTCGGCCGTCGTGTAGTCAAGTGCGCCGTTGATATATGCCTGGTGGGCGAATGCCTTGATGGTGATCTTGTCATTTGCGGCGCTAAAATCCGTAAATGAAGCGCCATCTAAGCTCGATTTTACGGCCACTTGCGAGAATAGTGCGGGAAGCATTGTTCCTGCTGTCACAACGCCCGCTGTTCCGCCCGGGGCATAGACGTAAAGATCTGTTCGGCCTGTCACAAGCTTCCAGTTCGTGTTCACACTGATCGTGTCAAGGAAGTTCATGATGTTCCCTCCATAGACGATCTGCATGAAAATGTAGGCATCTTCGCTTCCCTCAAGCAGCTTCACGGTCGGATCCTTCGGGATTTCCGTACCGGGAAGAAGCTTTGAGTCCGCTACGAAAACGGGTTCTGTCAGGTCGATTGCAAGATTTCCGACCGTGAACGTATTGGTGACTTCCTTCTTGTCTGTGAAGTACGCGAGGGTACTCAGCAGACCGACCGCTAAGATGACTGTAAGAGCCACTGCGATTGCGATTGCGTTCTTTCTCATGTTTTGTTCCTCCTGTTTAAATGAATTTCGGATCGTTTTCTATATGAACAGACTTGCGTCCGGATCCCCCTTGGTTTTAACCTTCGTGTTTTTCTCTTTGAAGTAGTCGGAGGTGAACATAAAGGCTATGGTCAGGGCGACAAGCCCCAAAAAGAGATACCGCCCCGGAGAAGAGGTGATCGCCCGGTAGATGAAACCCGCTTTAGGGATCATGAAGCGGGGTGCTCCGATCACATCCGAATAGTTGACAGGTGAACCATCCACGGCGTCGTTTTGGTCGCCCTTTGTGATAAAACTATTTTCTTCTTCCCGGATGTCATAGACGCGGTGAACCGCGACATAGTCTCCTTCTCGCATGCGGAAGGTGATGGGATCGCCCACCTCGATCGTCTGAGGGTCCACTTTTTGCACATAGATAATGGAGCCCGTCGGAAAGACAGGCTCCATACTCCCGCTCACCACGACGTAGGGGGTCAAGCCAACCAGCCGCACACCCACGGTAAGCGCTGCGACAATGACGAGGACCGTCATCATGGTCCAAGTCATTATTTGAATCGAGCGTTCAAGTATTTTGTTCATGGCGACATGCTTTCTAGGTTTAGCGCCGGTAAAATTGGGACCCCAAAAGGAACCCTATCTGACAAAGCAAAAATGGGGTCAATCGCAACTATGGGATCGGATATCCGATCATTGAAAAGTTCGATGAAATCGTGTGAATGGTTCTGTGCGGGTCCGTTGAATTTGGAGGTCTTCGCTAATCTCTCTATCAGCCAAGGCACAAATCCAAGAAGAGGCATCCACGACATGTCACGCTTGTGATGACTATTTAAGTCTTGCTTATCATAGCATGTGAAAACGGAAAATGCAATATAATAGAATAAACAATTAAGTATTACCTATATAAAACCTAATCAAACAAGATAATGTAATTGTCTAACCAGAATATCTCCTCGTACGATTGGGTTCACGAAATGTTAAACCAGGCTCCCATCAGGTATGAAGAAGTGGATGTTATTGACATAGGTCATTAATGGGTGTAGGCTGTTCTTAGTTACTGACATAAGTCAACAACAATAATTACCACCCAAGGAGGTGAACAAGATGCCAAGAAGAGATGGAACAGGTCCTATGGGGGATGGCCCGATGAGCGGTTGGGGCATGGGTCCCTGCGGAGCTGAGGGTCGTCCGATGTTCGGTCGACGCTTCCGCCGTCCGGG
>Ga0265293_10009546_pt1 | contig 13912 bp, 13 predicted proteins | sample Munlanlewell138R_FD_192505 | JGI IMG/M metagenome (GOLD analysis project Ga0265293, IMG submission 192505) | Leachate microbial communities from a municipal landfill in Southern Ontario, Canada - Leachate well 138R | ecosystem: Engineered > Solid waste > Landfill > Unclassified | place: Canada...
ACTACTGTATCATGTTTAATTAGATATTGACGTGTCAATGAATACAACTCTAGTGATGACAATGCTTTCTTGCCAAATATATCATCTAACATTATAACTTGTGGCTTTATACATTGAACAAGTTTAAGAAATGATTTTTTTGGATAATCATTGTCTTGTGTATAGAAATGTAGGCAAGTGAAATATCTTAAGTAGACAGCGTTAACTTTTCCTTCAATATCATCATACCAAACTTCGATATTTGTATTTCCTATCCCATAAGAATGTAAATTTGTATATAAGTATGGAACCTTTGTATAATCAGAACCAATATACTTTTTTACTTTTCTAATATCTTCCTCCGTTTTACACTTTACAATGGACATCTAAAACCTTACTGTTAATCAAATTCATACTCACTATAGGGCTTATCAGCATTAAAAATTGTTCCGTCATGCCATTTCCCTCTCTCTTCTATCGGAGGAAACTCCATATAGTTTCCATATACCCTAGTTAGTATATTATCATAGCCTACTGGCACAGGAACTTTTAGTAAGCCTTCAAAATCAAGTAATAAACTGCTTGCAAAATCAGATTTGTTGTATATTCCCTTTGGGTATTTTATTACAGTAGCAGAAGCGGCTTTAATATATTCACAAGGTTGCCCATTGTATTGTGTACAAATAGTATTAATTTCATTGACAACTATGTTAGGATCTCTATAAGGAAATTGTGCTAGTCTCTCTAAATCAGCTTCGGTAGGATGTGGGTTTGAACGACGCATATGTGCAGAATTCTCCTGGTTTAGTTTTTTTATAGCATTATATCGTTCCTCACCCCCTTCAAGGGGCCAATTATCCAATGGGAATATTGTTAGCCAAATTCCTTGATTAAAACCAGCAAATCTGAACGTTTTAGAAATTGCAGAAGTATTGCTATTTCTAATCTTGTTGTAAGAATATAAAGACCCTTTATCTGTATTATGTGTTTGCCAAAAATAAGGATGAGATAACTCCTCCCTCGCAATCTGGTTAAATCGATCATAATCCTCACGCATCATACCTACATCAATATCATCATCCCAAGGGATGAATCCTTTATGTCTAATTGTCCCAAGAAGAGTTCCTGCTATCACATAATATTTTAGATTGTGTTTTTTGCAAATAGCATCGAACTTAATTAACATATCTAAGCAAACTGCCCAAATTTTCTTTCTATCTGTATCAACTAGAAAATCACACCTAACTTCCGGTTTGAGGAAATCAACCGGTATAACGCCTTCTTTTATAATTCTTTCTACTTCTGTCATAATTCTTATCTTTATTGCTTACTAAGGTAACTTTGACAAGTATACTAATATTTAAATTGTTATTTATTTAATTTTATATTTAAAAATTGATTTTACAATCGCTTCCATATCATACTTAGGTGTCCAATTAGTATCCTTATAAAAAAGGGATGAATCAAGTTCAGCATGAAGCATAGCATCAGATGACTCTATTACTATTGTTACATCTATATTATATTCAGCTGCCACTTTTTTTACTGTTTCTGCTATTTCAGTAATAGAATAACTCTTAAGGTAGCCCAAATTATAAATAGGAGCCCAATTCTTAGATTGAGAATGAATTAGAGCAATAATTCCAGCCACAGCATCTCTAATATCTAAGAAAGCAAATTGTTGCTTTCCCCCAGTTATCTTTATATATCTTTTTTGAATAGCATTGTCAATAAATTTATTTACTATACGACTATCAAAAGAAGGTGCTAATAACCCTGCAAGCCTTATATTAGTGAAGTTAATCTTATTATTTGATGTTGTTTCTGCTAACAATTCAGATGTTAATTTAGCCATTGCATAAAGTGTATCTGGCCGGATTGCTGTTGATTCTGTCCACGGTGTATTGGGATTTTGATCATAAATACTACGACTTGAAATATTGATAATATCACAATTATTGATAGCAGCAGAGAAAAACACATCTCTGGTAAACTTAAGACTATTAGCTATGTCTTGACCATCTTGAGATCTAGAAAATGCGCAGTGTACTATAAGAGTAATACCTTCTATTGGCATATTACCAGCAAAAAGATCTTCATTTTGATATACTATGACCTTATCTCCAAACTCTTTTTCAAGTTTCTCTTTATTTGAGGTAAGAGCATAAACGTTATGTGGTGTGTGTAATAGCTCTTTTATCAACTCACCTCCTAAGAGACCTCCTGCGCCAGTAATTAAAATATTTTTCATACTTTATCAAAGAGTGTTTGTATCAAAATATGGTAATAACATATTGGTACCTTCTTTATCTAATACTTTAAACTCTTTATGAATCTGATTCATTAATATGATTAAATCTTCTTTGCTATCAGCGTACGCAAAAACTCTAGCTACCACTTGGGCCAATGTTCCTAAAGCTGTTTCAGGTACTTTATCTCCTTCCTCGTATGAGAGTACTATATCAATTACATTGTCAATACTTTTTATCTTTTCTATACCTTTAATTGAATCAATAATTCCAGGCATTGCCAAAAAAGTAATATTGCAATAAGATTTACTAAAATGAGGATTTACTAGGTTATCTATTATAGGCGACTTAGTCTCATTTACTGCGTATTGAATCATCAATTTTATGGGATTAAAACCGGAAGCATGTTCAATTATCTTATATTCTAATGAGCCTGTTAGCCTATAACCAATTTCATAAAATATACACTTTCCGTTTTCAACAAATGATTGTATAAAAACAATACCGTTTTTCATTTTTAAATCTTCAAACATCCTTACTGCTTTAGGATGTATACTCTTCTCATACTCACCTAAATGAATAGATGGGAATGTGTATGCTACCGGTAAAGGTATTAGATTATCTGAAAAATATTGAACATGTCTATCTCCCATAGCTGTGAGATGAGCTTTTCCATCTTGTATATAGTAGAATATCGTCACCTCTTTGCATTTCATGTATTTCTCTATGAGGACCTGTTTGGTCTTAGAAAAAGAGATGGTTTTTTTATAGTTGTCATTAAATTGTTCTCGATTTTGACATATTGTTATTCCTCTACCTCCGCTATTATCAGCAGGTTTTAGTAAGATAGGGAATTTCAATTCTTCTATAGATTGAATATCTTCAATTACTTTAATAGTAAAGTCTTCTACTACAGGAATTTCATATTTCCCACAAACTTCTTTAAATTTTTGTTTATTTGTGAGAACTTCAATTTGTTGTTTTGTAATGTAGCATGGCAATTTGGCCTCTTTACAAGTTTTATTATAGAAAGGCAAAAGCATATCAACAAACCCGGTCAACACCCCATCAATAGATTCTTCTTTAATTAATTGTGTAAGTTCACCCACATTAGTTGTGCTTACCATAAAACTTTTATCAGCATATTTTTTTCCGGGAGAGCTTTCTAAATAATCTGTTATATAGACTTTTAACCCCAACTCATGCCCATATTTAATAACTTCACGTGATAAGGGAATCCCACCTAGAAATAGAAGTTTTTTATTAGTGTTATGCATGTCTTTTTATAATAGAAATAATATATTTCATATCTGATATATCATATCTCTGATCTACAGGTAAAGCCAATAAATTCTCTGCCAGCTTATATTCAAAACTTTCTTCTGCTGTCCAATTTAGTACGCTAGGCCAATATGTAGCAACGTATATTTTATTTTTAATTAATTCCTGCTTTAATTCTTTCCCACCATCTAATAAATAGGGATATATCATTGGTGTAGAGGATTGACTTATATCTAACCTTAACTTATTACTTGATCCTAAAAAACTATGTAGAATTTCAAAATTTTCTTTGCGTTGCCTAGCTACTTCTTCATAATTTATAGAATATAAGAGCCTCTGTGTTAATTGAGACATTTGCTTGATTGGTTGATTTATTAATGAATTATCTGACTCTATAAAAGATGAATAAAATGATTCTGCGTCTATATCTATTCTTCCTAATAAGTGCTCAAATCGTTGGTAGGAAACATCAACCTCTAGATCTTCCTGCAGATATTGATTTGTATAAAGATAAGCACCATCCGGTATTCCAAAAAATTTTCTAGGTGAATAAAATGTATCTACACCCGGAAGTCGCTTTGAGTAAAAAGCCTGCGAGTTATCTACAATCAAATATTCAATTCTGCTTGCCAGGTCATTCACTTGTTTTTCACATAAACCAAAATAATTAGTATATACAAAAGCTTCTCTTTCTTTTATTTTGTTAAAGTTAAAGAGCGGATAAAAAGCCTTATCAATTGCATAGAATTCATAACTTAATCCTAGCTTTTCTAAGGGTTCTAACATAACATCGCAAGTGTAAAAAGGTAGATGTACCTTTTTGATTTCTTTTGCCCTTAAAATATATTCAAATGCATTACGACCACTATTCAGACGTATTACTTCAGTATGAAATTCCTTATTGTAAGGCAATTCCAATTCAAAATATCCGCCTATCGCTTTCTTGTTCACTCCACCACCCTTAAAAACTGTAAATAATCCAACAATACCTCCTCTAACATCTCTACATCATTAAAATTGAAGATGTCAGTGCTAATGGCTCCATTGGTTCCGATGAAGCCTTTGATTTTTTTGTCCGATTACATCCATAAATTTTCTTCGACTATATATTTATTTACTTTGAGAACCCCTCTTTTTATATTAATTCATATTTATCTAACATCCCAATTACCTCTTCTTTACTATTAAACATTAGTACATCAATAATTGAGAGTCCAGCTTCAAAATTATCCCTTCGCTGATTGTATTCGGTAATTTTCATTTTCTGAAAAGAAATATCAACTCCATTTTCTATATATTTATTTCTATCAAAAAACTCCACCCCCCCTATCGGATTAACATAGTGTATTCTTTTGTGTGATTTTATTGCTTTACAAATATTCAATGCCCACTCATCCGCTTCTTTTGGTATCTCTATTTGTAAATTCATTTCAGAGAATATATATATATCTTTATCAAATTCCAAATAGTCCGATACCGTTTTCAAGACGGCTTTATTTAACTTAGTTATACTCTCATATTCTTTTGAAAATATCTCTTCTAATAACTCTATAGTTTGAAAATAATTTGGTGCAACTTTTTTATATATCTGCAGTTGAGCAAAAATCTTCTCTTTCCAATTTTGACTATTATCAATTTTTGAATCAATGATAAGGGTATCCTGACTTTGCTTTTTCAAAGGAACTCTTATATATATCCAGCCGCCATTTTGTTTTAACACCCTATTCCTCTCTATCCAACCATGTCTAATAAACTGAACCGTATCAAGCAGGATAAACATATCGGTGTGCTTGATAAGGCTAAAATAACCGATATAGGGTAGAAAATAGGGTTGCATTATGGCTATTTTCATATTCTAATTATTATGAATTTGTAAAAGAATCTTACAAATCTTATTTAGTTCTTCAAATAACAAATCGTAGTAAAATGGTAAGCAGAGTACTCTTTTACTTATTTCATCGGTAATAGGTAGAGATTTAGGCTTTATATAGGGTAATGCTGTTGCCAAACTGGGATAGAAATATCTGCGAGATCCAATGTTGTTTTTGTTGAATGTATCAACAACTTTCAATAGCGTATCCTCATCGGGAAAAATTACCGGATAGTAGGCATTGTTGTTATTAGATTCTTTATGCCATTTAGGAAATTTCAAATTAGAACCTTTTAGATTGTCATTGTACGTTTCTGCTAAAAGTGCTCTTTTTTCTTTTATTTCGTCAATATATTTGAGATTTACTAAACCCATTGTGGCGTGAAACTCAGAGTTTTTACCATTTATACCCAATTCTGCAAAGGAATCAAAACCACTGATGCCAAAATTTCTTATATACTTGAGTTTCTTATTTAAATTGTCATCATTTGTTATGACTAGGCCTCCTTCTATAGTATGGAAGAGTTTTGTTGCATGCATAGAGAGTGTAGAAACATTACCGTACTCAAATATTGATTTGCCATTAAGTTCTACTCCAAATGCATGGGCAGCATCGTAAATTACTTTTAGATTATATTTATTTGCTATTCTTTCAATTTCTTCTACATCACAAGGGTTACCATAAACATGAGTAGCTAAAATGGCAGATGTTTTATCAGTAATAGCCTCTTCTATTTTATTAGCATCAATATTTAGTGTATCAAGATCTATATCTACAAAAACGGGTGTGCATCCTTCCCATACTATGGAGGAGGTAGTAGCAACAAAAGAAAATGGTGTTGTAATTATCTCACCGGTCAATTCAAGTGCTTTAATTGCCATTTGAATTGCGATGGTGCCGTTTGTTACAAAGAGCAGATTTTTAAGTTTAAGGTGCGCTTTCAATTCCTCTTCAAGCTGAATTGAGAGAGGCCCCATATTGGTCAACCAACCATTAGCCCAAACTTCTTTTAATAGCTTGGAGTACTCTTCAATAGGTGGTAGAAATGGTTTGGTGATGGGGATCATGATTGCAGTAAATTGTCAATTTGATTACACATAATTTTTTATAGCTCCTGTAATTCCACCATTCGTTTAAATCTCTCCTGTTTTTTTACTAGATTGTAAAAACTGTCCATATCAATTATACTACCTTTGTCCATAAAAATTACTTTATCAACATTGCGAATAGTTGATAGTCTATGTGCAATTACAATTATTGTATATTGCCCCTGGAGAGTATCGATATTTTGCTGAATCTCTTTCTCAGTCTCAGAATCTAACGATGAGGTTGCCTCATCTAAAATTAAAATATCAATATCCTTAAATAGCTCTCTAGCTATAGATACGCGCTGTTTTTGCCCTCCACTAAGGTTTATACCGTTATGTCCGAGCTGAGTCTCCATCCCTTCCGGTAACTCATTTAGAAATAGATTAAAAGAAGCCTGTTCCACACTTTGTTGGAAACGATTTAGGTTTTCTTCTGTTTTGGGCGCCCAAAGGGTAACATTGTTATAGATAGTATCGTTAAAAATAACAGGATCTTGGCTTACCATTCCGATACGTTGCTGATAGCTCTCTTTTTTTAATGTACGCATTGGGTTATCATCTACCCTAACAGCACCATTTGTGGCAGATAAAAGTCCGGTTATGAGATTGGCCATAGTAGTTTTACCGCTTCCACTTTCGCCCACAAGGGCATATGATTTGTTTTTAGGTATGGTAAGCTGAACATTGTTGATGATAGGTGTATCTCCATATAAAAAGTTTACATTGTCGAAGACAATTTTATCCTCGAAACTTGTAACTACTATTTTTCCATCTTTCTCTTTACCCTCTTCTAACTTTTTCTGAAAGTCCTGCATATTTTCCATAGAACCGGAAACTGCAATAAAAGTATTCCATTGCTGTTGCATGGACATTAATGAAGTTAGCGCTCTATAAAAGAAAAGTAAGCTAATGATAATGGTGCCTATAGCTCCGCCAAAAAATTTAACTTGAATAAAGATGATAATGGAAATGATCACTACCAACATTGGCTCGCGAGCTGAGGTAGCAATACTAGCCAAGATGCCAATTTTTCGTTGTGATTCTTCAATCTTATAGATAGTATCTTTAAGTCTTTCCCCATATTTATTCACATAACCGGTAGCTTTTAAATATTTGAAATGCGTTATATGTTGAATTATCTGCCCTTGAAATACACTGTTAAATCTGGTTAATTTTCGAGATACACCAAGGGTTTTTTTGTATAGTATTTTATAAAGAAAATTTGTTGATAGACCACCTATAGAGACTAAAATAGCAAATTGCATGTTGGCTACAAATGCAAAACTCATATAGACCATTATCATTAGTGCTTGTTCAAAAGTATTAAAATAAGATGAAAAGGCACTAGATACTCGTCCAACTTCACCTGTCATGGTATTTTGTATCCTTCCCACATCGGATGTAATAAATTTTTTATAACTGATTCTGTTAAGTAAATTGAGCAGATTGATTCGCATACTCCTATTAAAACCTTGCAAAAGAACAATCCGATATACATTGCTCAAGAAAGTGACAATACCTTTTAGTGTAAAAAAAACTACCATCACTATAAGTACGGACAATAGGTTTAATGAAATGCCCAGCTTTTCTATTCCTAAGATAACAACTCCTAACGGCCCCATCTCTTCTGAGTTAACACTACCCCCTTCGCCTATAACTTGCAGTAAGGGGAAGAACATAGTGAGCCCAAGTCCATCAAGGAAGCTAACTAAAATACTTAAAGAGAACGCAATAAATATCTTATTTCTTAAATAACTGTAGAAATAAGCAAAGCTTGAAAAATATTTTTTTACAAAATTTTTGAGATGTCTCATTTAAAGGTTTGAGAATTTGGTTTATGAATAGATACATCAAGATTACATCTTGTTATCCAGATATTTGCCTGTTTCTTTATGTTCGAAATCGGGTATCATATAGTGGAACAAATCCAATATGTCCTGTTTTGACCAGGTATTATTTTTTTTCATTAGGTCGATATTGTATTTGAAGTAGTCAATTGGTCCATCATAGTTTTTGTTCGGGTTCTTGATAACTCCTAAATTGATGAATCGCTCCATATCCAAGCTTTCGTTTTCGGTATAGAACTCTTCAAAATCTTTCTCTCCGGTAGTATCGCTTGTGCTAAACAGACAGGGCCAGTTCTTGCCATCATAAAAGAAACCCCTTGCCTCGTCTTCAGTTTTGCACAGATAGGGGGTATATCCCAACTCTTTCAAATAGCGTTCAGCTATCTCAGAAAATGTAGTCAAATGCAGCCCTTCGTTAAGTTTTGGGAAGAATATATCTCTATTCTATCCAAAAATTGCCGACATTAAACATAGCTCACCCGACTCTTGTGGCGTAACAAAATAGCGCTTCACATCATTGGGTGCGACTATGGGTTGTCGCTTTTGGATGCGTTGATTAAACCCGTGCAATAATGAACCATCAGAGAAGGCAACATTGGCAAAACGGGCAGTAGAGATAGAAATATGTTCACTCAATTGCATTAGAAACACCTCCATAATTCGCTTTGATGCTCCCATCATATTGGCAGGATTGGCTGCCTTATCGGTAGATACACAAAAGTATTTTTTCACCCCTTTTTCAATAGCCTGCTTTATGGTCTTTTCTGTATTGAAGATGTTTACATCAATCATTCGCATTAAAGTGTACGGATCTTTCTCACTACGAACATGTTTAAGTGCCGAAAGATTTAGCACATAGTCGTATTCCCCATCGGCATCCCAGAATGCATCATATACATATGAACCTACATCTAATGCATAAGTTTGAAAATCACCTGTAATATACCCAAATGTACTACGAATATCTCTTACCAACTCCACCAAATTATTCTCACTAATATCCACCACATGCAATTTCTTTGGATTCCGCTTGAAAATCTCCTTTACAGTAGCCTGTCCAATAGACCCCGCCCCGCCAATCACCAGGAACCGTGAAGCAGATACAATCCGCGACAACTCCTCCTCGTGATTATTGATATCATCCACAAAAAGTTCACTAGTGCGGCCGATTAGTTTTAGTATATCCATACAATTAAGTTATATAAAAAAGGATATTAATGTTTTATAATTTGTATTATAATATTAGAATTTGACTCAAACGAGCTTTTGAACATTTCAATATCCCTTATTTGGCCTAAGTCATATATGATAAAGAGTAAGTTCCTAAATTTTGTTTTATAAGCGAGAATATCATCGTTTATTTGAGCAATCAATCCCTTCTCATCATTTTTGCAAAGTTTAATTTCAACAACCATATTGATTTTTGGGAAACTAAAATCTGGGATATATTTTTTTGAAGAGTACTCTATATGAGGATGTTCTCTTGAATATTCAATATCATTTGCTAGTAAGAGATCTTCATATCTATCTTGTATTTCCTTCTCTTTCTCTGGTAATACTCGAATTACCTTTCTCAACTTCTTTTCTCCAAGATTAATGATTTTAATTAATTCACTTGCTTCAGTAGAAGTGTTTTTGCCTTCATATACATCTTCTATTTCACTTTGTTCAAGATGATCTTTTGCGGCCAATAATAATCCTTTTGCTTGATGCATTTGTTTTCTAAAAGCAGAGTTATGTCGTTTTTCAAGTTCGTACTCAAAATTATAAGGCTCTGCTATTAACATATTACCTGGTTCGCTCCATGAAAAATTTGCTATAATTGAATAGTACCTTGAATCTTGTCCAAAAATCTCTTCCAATACTCTTAAACAATTTGTTAACCATCTCATATGGATAGGAGACCTCCTGGTTGATTCACAGATTGCCGGTATCTTGTCAATCAATTCATCTATTGTTATCAAAGCACTTTCTTTATTCCACTTTTTCATATACCATAAATGTAGCAACAAATCAATAATTTTTACTTGTAATCTCATCAGGTTGGATTTGAAAATTTTGTTCTATCCTGTCAAAAAGCTTATTTAGGTTATAAAGATCCCCTAGTTAAATTCTTTTTAGAGGGAAAGTATCCAACTCTGTTGCAAGATTGTAGAGCTCATAAAAATCGTATTTCTTTTTTCCCGCTTTTAATGTCCAATATCTACCGTGTGCAAGCCAGTGTCTATATTTGAAGGCACCTTTAAGAAAAGAAATTGTCGCAGTTTTAATACCAGGAACATTTTTCCATTCATCAAATATTCCTTCTTCAAGCGGTATCCAATATTGATTTTCTGCAAATAGTGAACGAAACTTGCGTGAAATATCTGCTTTATCTTTTTCTTCACATCTAATAGCATAATCTAGTCTAAAGGCTGCTTCAATTGAAGCTAGTAAATTTAAGCAAGCATCTTTTTTAACTTCAGATAGATGATATTCTAATTCTTTTTCTATCTCTTTTTGGGTTAGGCTTGTAAAAATAATTTTATATTCGGGATTGAGACTGCTGAAATATAATTTCAATGATTTTTCCCGATATAAGAACATTTCTGCTATATCGTCTTTATCTAAATTTTGATTTGATTTAGACAATCTGTCAGTCATTACAAACTTGCATTAAGGATTGTAAAAATGTGTCTCGATTTAAGTCACTATATTTAATTCTTGGTGGATTGGTTGTGATTTTCCAAACCCAATCAATTTGAGGTTTTGGGTTCTTATTTTCTTCCTCTAATAGATATTCTTTCACAACTATTTTTGGACCTGTTGCGTTTCTATCAGCGAGTATGAACCGAATTGTTCCGGTATTACCTTTCATATCAATCCGCCCTTTTGTCCCAATTAAAATAGTTCCGATAGGTATTAGTGTTGCAATTTTGTCGCTAATTTTTATTATCATCTGTCTGGCAGTATATGTGCCTAATGCCTCTTCATAAATCTCAATATTGCTAAACTCAACGAATATTTCTTGTTTGTCTGTATATTCTTTCAGCCACTTTTGTATGTCCATGTAAAGCTTGTCCAATTGCTTGAGCCACCATTCTTTTTCAGCAGACCAATCAATTGTCGGTTTCTTTTTTTCTTTCTCTTTCCGTAGAAAGTCGTCAAATTCTTTTTTCCCCATTTCAGTTTATTTTAATTGTAAAGTTAAGCATTGTCTGCTGTCATTAATTGTCGCCAACATATTTATTTTATATGTACACCCCAAACTTTTCAAATTATATTTTTACTTACTTGCCCGTTGCGCGGACTGTTTTGATAAGTCTGCATCGTATAAAAACATACGTTTTGGAGCTTACCCTTTTCATCCTCTAAAGTTTTCTATGTAGGTCACCGGCAAACTACCGCTCTGCCATAGTTTTTTAAAGCAGCCTGATTACCTGGTGATTAACCCTAAAAATTTAAAAAATCCGAACGCTTTTAAAAGCTAAAGCACTTATAACCAGAGGATATAAAAAAACTCTGCCAGAGTTAGGGTTGGCAGCTATGTGCGGGAAACAACCTCACTGGAGAGGGAATAATTTTCTATTCAAAAAACTCCTAAAAGTAATATAAATACTTATTAATATGAATGTTAAATATGTAGGAAACTTTAGCAGAGTGTACTCCCCTTTAGTAGGGCTGATATTTACGGCTATGCCGAATTTGATTTACAAAAGTTTCTTTTATTATCTCTTTGATTATTAGGTGATTTACGATTACTCCTTAGGATAATTGTTTTTCAATAATTCAATCCGAATGCCCACAAAGGCAATACATTTTTATATCCATATTCAATATTGTCTTTTACAATAAAGGCATTGGCAGTGTTTTTAATTTGCTCCTGCGACTTGCTTTTGCCTCCAACTTCAAAAGTATATTTATCTATTTTAAAATCGGCAACAGAAGATGATGTAACTGCATTGTTTACCCTTGCTTGATTTAGGAAAAATGTTTCGCGCATATTTCCGGTTTCAGGTTCTTTAGCAGATAAATAACACATTAAATTCGTATTATCCAGATACACTTTTTCCACTTTCCCAAGGCCAATAATACCTGTCGTTGATAATTTGCTCGAACGAATGAATCCATTTTTTTATTATGAATGCACTACAAAATTAACATAAATAATGAATATTGTTCAATCTGTTGTGCATTTAGTTAAGAAAGTGTTTGTTATTACCTCCAACTTGTTAAAAATTTTCGTAAGTGGATATGTCTAATACCCTCGTAAGTGTTACCGGAAAATTTATCCATACTTACCTAACTATTTTAACTAAACTTATGTAAAAAAATAGAAAGTTTTTGATATAAACAAAATTATTCATCCAAACTGCCGCTCTGCCAGAGTTTTTTCACATCCTTTGGTTATCAGCACTTTAGCTTTTTAAAGCGTTCGGATTTTTTAAATTTTTAGGGTTAATCGCCAGGTAATCAGGTTGTTTTAAAAAACTCTGCCAGAGCGTAACTTGCCAGCGACTTACATGGGAAACTCTGCCAGAGCGGCAGTTTGCCGGCGGCCTACATGGGAAACTTTGCCAGAGCGGCAGTTTGCAGCAGAGTCAAGTTTGGCAATCACAGCTTATAGACCTTTTCGCTTCCCTCTTTAACCATATTGCGTAGATCTACAACCAATTTCGCATGTTCCAAAATAAATTCCACATCAAAAACCGAGTGGTTTGTGGTCAGTACCACCACATCGGCTTGTTGCAGCTTCTCTGCCGTGAGTTCTACCGATTTCATTGGAGTGCCGTCATCAAGGGTGATGTTTGCAATATGGGGGTCGTGGTACTCTATTATACCACCTTTTTTTAGCACAGTCTCCATTATCTCAAGGGCAGGTGATTCGCGCGGATCGTCAATATTGGGTTTGTAGGCCACCCCAAGGAAGAGCACCTTGCTGCCGTTGACCGCTTTTTTCTGACGATTGAGAGCTGTGGATATCTTAATATACATATAGTGCGGCATCCGCATATTTATGTGGCCTGCGGTGTGGATCATACTCAGGTCAAAATCATACTTTTTAGCGATATGTTCCAGATAAAATGGGTCTAAGGGGATGCAGTGGCCGCCTATGCCCGGTCCGGGATAAAAGGCCTGGAATCCAAAAGGTTTGGTCTTTGCCGCCTCTATAACCTCCCAGATGTTGATATCCATTTTTCCTGCCAGCAGGGTCAATTCATTTATCAGGCTGATGTTTATAAGCCTGTATGTGTTTTCTAAAATCTTTACCATTTCGGCCACCCTTGGGCTGCTCACCGGATGGAGCGTTTCAATAGCCCTTGAGTATAGGCTCATCCCAATCTCTAACCCATCTGGGGTGGTTGCACCTATCACCTTGGGGGTATTCTTGGTATGGAAGCTCTGGTTGCCGGGGTCCACCCGTTCCGGCGAATAGGCCAGCCAATAATCTACCCCGTGTTTCAGATCTTTATGTGCCGCCCCTTCACTCCTAATCCTTAGTTCCTTCTCAATAATCGGCAGCATAAACTCCTCGGTGGTAGTGGGGTAGGTGGTGCTCTCCAGGCTAATGAAGGTGCCCGGTTTCATATTGCGGCCTATGTTTATGCAGGCCTCCT
>Ga0265293_10009548_pt1 | contig 13911 bp, 8 predicted proteins | sample Munlanlewell138R_FD_192505 | JGI IMG/M metagenome (GOLD analysis project Ga0265293, IMG submission 192505) | Leachate microbial communities from a municipal landfill in Southern Ontario, Canada - Leachate well 138R | ecosystem: Engineered > Solid waste > Landfill > Unclassified | place: Canada...
TGCCGTCCGCATGTATCTCGGCTACCATTGCCATCTCGCGGTCGTAGTCTATGTTGCAGAAACGCATGAGCATCTCGTGCGTTATTTCCTTGAGGATGGAGAAGAACCTGACCCGCATCGATTCTTTAGAGAGCGTTGTCAGCATTTCATATTCAAGCGGCTCGTCCTCGGGTTTGATCGGCCGGAAGACCACCTCGGTGCCGTCCTTCAAGCGCCAGTTCATGATGTAGCGGGACGGGTAGGGCGTAATAACGAGATGCGGGTAGAGGGTCTTGTGATCGACCTGATCAAGGTCGAGGACGATGCGCGCGTCGAGAGCGTACGCATTGCCTTCCGCAATGACAACAGGATTGATGTCGATCTCGCTTATCTCCGGAAAATCGACGATCATGTTCGAGAAATTTACGATCAGTTCCTCGAGGCCTTTCATATGCGCGGGGCGCTTTCCCCGGAAGCCCTTGAGCACTTTGTATATCTTCGTGTCCTCCATGAGCCGGCGGGCGAGGATCTGGTTGAGGGGCGGCAGCCCCATGTTGACATCTTTGAAAATTTCTGTCCCGATGCCCCCCATGCCGAACAGGATTATCGTTCCAAAGTCCTTGTCTTTTTTTGCGCCAACAATCAGCTCATAGTCGATGTTCTGGATCATTTTCTGGACCGATATCCCGGTTATCGCTGCCTCAGGCGCCTTGAGCCTTACAGTCTGCAGCATATCCGTGTAGGCCTCGGCCAATTCATACTTGTTCCCTATGCCTGTTTTTATCCCACCGACATCGGTTTTGTGCGTTATGTCCGGGGAGACGATCTTGAGGACAACGGGATAGCCAATGCCTTCGGCAAGGTGCATTGCGTCTTCGGCGTCTTTTGACAGGAGCGGCTCGGCGGCGTTGATCCCGTACGTGATCAGGAATTGCTTGGACTCCGCCTCGGTCAGGATGCATGTGTTCTCGTTCAGGCATCTCTTCTCGTTGGACAACCGCCTGATGAAGGCTTTGAGATGGTTATTGGATGGTCCTTCCGCTACCCCGAGTTCCGATGGTGTTTCGTAAAGAAGCGTCAGGTTGCGCCGGTAATGATACATATGAAGGTACGTCCGGACAGCGTCCTCGGGGCTCTCGTATGTCGGGATATTGTTCTGGAGGAACACTGTTCTGCCGCTCTCCACAAAGTCGCCGCCCACCCATGAGGTTATGATCGGTTTTGCAGACTCTTTTCCAAGGGCCACGACGGCCTCTGCGAGAAAATCGGGCCTCAGCATAGCCTGTGGAGCGTATATGACCAGAACCCCGTCCACATTGCGGTCGTCGAGGCACGCCTTGATCGCCCCTGCATAGCATTCGCTGTCCGCGTCTCCAAGAATGTCTATCGGGTTACCCTTGCTCCAGTAAGGCGGCAGCAGGGCATTGAGCTTGTCTTTTGTGTCGTCCGAAAGTTCGGCCAGGGTCCCCCCGAGTGAGACCAGGGTATCGGTTGCCATCACGCCAAAACCGCCTGCGTTCGTGACAATGGCCAGCCTGCCGCCCCGCGGAAGATACTTCGAGTCGAGGACCGCCGCGGCATTGAACAGGTCGGAAAATTCGCTGACGCGTATCACGCCAACCCTCTTGAATGCGGCATCGTACACCTGGTCATTGCCTGCCATGGACCCCGTGTGCGACAATGCAGCCTTCGCGCTTTCCGAGAATTTTCCCGGTTTTACGACGACGATGGGTTTTGTGCGGGCGAACCCCCTTGCCGAGCTCATGAACCGCCTTGCGTTGCCGATCCCTTCCATGTAAAGCATGATGCTCCGCGTCCTGTAGTCCTCGCCGAGATAATCGATAAGGTCGGCAAAGTCGACATCGATCATGGAGCCTAAGGACGTGAACATACTGAACCCTATATGGGCGCGCACCGCCCAGTCGAGAATTGCACTGCCGAGGGCCCCACTCTGGGATATGAATGCGACATTCCCCGGGTCTGGGTTTGATTTCAAGAACGATGTATTGAGGTTGACCGTAGGACGGACAACGCCGATGCAATTCGGGCCTATTATCCTCATGCCGTATTTTTTTCGGATCTCCGTTATCTGGTCCTCGAGCTCTTTCCCGGCCTCCCCTGTTTCCTTGAAACCCGCCGATATTATGATGATCCCGGCGACGCCGGCCTCACCGCATTCCTCGACGACAGACGGCACCGTCAATGCCGGTGTCGCTATGACCGCGAGGTCTACCTCCTGGTTCACGGATGAAATTCCCGGATAACATTGCCGCCCGAAAAGAACATCCTTGTTCGGGTTGACAGGGAATATCTCTCTATCGCCCGATGCGATCAGATTTTCCATTATGGACCTGCCGACCGATTCGCTGGTATCAGTAGCCCCGATAAGGGCAATTGTCTTTGGATTAAAAAGTGCGTTCAGATCACCAGGTTTCATCTGCACCTCCCATGCAATGGCGTGTTATAAGACTATTATAATGAGAGATGAGGATTCCAGCAATCGAGAATAATTAAATTGTAAGATGCAAGGCTTTTTCCGACCTGTCCACGATGTTTTAGGTTCGAGTGACACCGTAATTTTCGTGACCAGGTAGGTACCGGAGTGCAGAATGCATGGCCCACCGTCATCCCGGCTTGCCGGGATCCAGTGTCTTTGCTTTTTCTTTTTCTCAGGAATTAATGCTCAATACTAATGAATTCTCGCAAAAAAACCGTTGAAAGACGCTAGATTCCGGCAAGCCTGAATGACGATATTTTTGTTTACGCCCAACGACTGACGATTCACGGTCTCCCACCGCGTTGCGACTTACGGCTCACGATCTAAACTGCGGCCGCGTTTCGCGGCCTTCAGCATCACCAAAGTTTCAAGATGCGACGTGTGCGGAAAGAGATCGAACGGTGCTATGCGTTCGGGGGAATATCGCCGCGATGCGAGGCGGTTCAAGTCGCGGGCGAGAGTGGCGGGGTTGCACGAGACGTATATGAGAGACGCGGCCCCAAGCCTTGTTATTATATCGATGCCTTTCGGGCTGATCCCGCTTCTCGGCGGGTCGACCACAACGAGATCGGGTCTTTTGAACCCACGGCCGAGAACTATGTCTTCAACTTTTCCAGCAGTGAACGTGCAGTTTTCGATACCGTTGATCAAGGCGTTCTCGCGGGCGTTGTCGATGTTTTCTTTCGAGTGATCGATACCTGCGACATGGTGTGCATTGCGGGATACCACGAGCTCGATCGGGGCCATGCCGCAGTATAGCCCGAGCACGTTCCGGTATCTTTCCGCCGAAGTGAGTGTTCCGATCTTTTCGTACAGGAATGACGCCCCGGCAGGGTTCGGCTGAAAGAATGACGCTGGATAGACCCGGAACTTGAGACTGGCAAGGGATTCTTCAATGTAAAGCTCTCCTCCCTCATGCCGCGTATCACTGTAATCGATATAGGAACCCGGACGATTATTGACAGTCCTGTAAAGGCTTGTCACCCCGGGGACTTCCCGTTTGAGGCGATAGTAGAGTTCGCTGATGGACGGCGGCACCTCGTCCTTCGTTTCCGCGATGACCATAAGCCTGCCCGATACCTTGGATTCCCTCAGGACCAGGTGCCGCAAAATGCCGCTCTTCTTCTGTCCGTCATAGGGGAACAGGCCTTCCGAGTGCACGTAGTCTTCGACAACCTCGACGACCTTTTTCTGGGCCCGGCTGAATATTGCGCATTCTGGCACAGGAATTACCGAAGAGGCGTCGAAAGCGGCGGGGGATGATTTTTCACGCATACCCGCAATGATGCGGCCGTTGCCGTCATTGCCAAAGGACAGTTCTATTTTACTGCGATACCAGAAAATGTCCGGGGAGGGCGTGATCGGGTCAAAGATGCTGTCAGGCATATCCAGTTTCCCAATTCTCTTCAGGCATTGTCTGAGATATGTTTCCTTGATCTCGAGCTGTTTTGTATACTGTATCGACTGTATCGTACAGCCGCCGCAACGGTCAAAATGGGGGCAGGGCGGATGGATCCGATGGGGAGACGCTTCTTCGATCGCGATCAGTTCTGCATATCCAAAACGCTTTTCACGTTTTATTATGCGGACCGCTACCCTGTCGCCGGGCACCGCACCGGGTATGAAGACAACGAAATTATCAATTTTCGCCACGCCGGTGTCCCCTGGCATGGCGATATCCGTGACGGTGACAATAGTATGGTCCATGTTCGAACTAGGGTTCATCGAGCGATGAAGATCTCTTCCGGACAGGGAAGGAAACGGTGAACGTGGAGCCACCGGAATTAAGGCACTCCTCTTTGCTCCGGACCGACTTACATAGGGAAATGTCACCAGGACAAAGGTCCTTATCGGTCGGGATATAGACGCAGCGATTGCTCTCGAACGTTATGTCGAACCCGAATCGCAGCGCATAATACTTCATCCGGAGAAGATCGAGCCCTTTTCCACCTGCGCCGAATTCAAGGGGTTGCTTTGACGTATAAAGATCGGTCTCCTTGGCGTGATGCAGTCCATCGAGAAGGTACCGCTTGTTTTCCTCGGTAATGCCTATTCCCGTATCGGTTACCGACAGGGCGATCCGGTCGTCTTTCTGCTCGAGGCCGATCCTGATCATCCCGCCATCCGGTGTGTTCTCGATCGCGTTCTTTATAAGGCCTTCGGCAATGTCGCGAAGGATCTTGGGATCGATCGAAATGAACAGGTCGGGCGAGCCGTCCACCTGTATGTCCAGGTTCCTCCGGGCCATTTTTCCCTTCATGCGCTCGACGACCGATACTATGAATGTGTACAGGTCGATGGACTGGAAGAACTGGGTGCTCGTTTCGAAATAATGGTCGACCCAGCCGCGCAGGGCGTTCCAGTGCTCCTTTATCGCCGTCGGAACTTCGGATAGGCTCTCCATTTTTTGCCATAATCGGTCAAGGTCCCCGACAAGCATGACCGCTTCAAGTTCCTGTGAGAGCCTGAATATCTTGTCCGTTTCCCGGGAGATGGAGAGGAGCCTCTGCAAGTTGCGGTCCATGGATCCCATGAGGTCGCGTATCGTATTGTATTCTTGGGTACGCTCGAGCTTTCGCCGGATAAGCTTCAAACTTCCTTGTATGACGGACAGCGGGGTCCTCAACTCGTGAGAGATATGATTGACCGCCTTTGTCTTTGCCCGGTTCAGGCTTTCCAGGGCATTGCGGGATTGTATAAGGACCTCCTCGGCATGCTTTCGTTCCGTAACATCCCGCAAGTAGACTAGATGACCCGTCTTGTCCCTTAAGGGGATAGTCGCCGCCGAAACCTCGACATAGAGGTTCTTTCCCGTCCTGGTGACCGCCCTGAACTCGTACCGTGAAGGAACAGGCTCTCCAAGGGACCGCCTCCGGTTGATATCGCTTACCTTCGCAACGTCATCCGGATGTATTATCAGGAGAACGGATTTTCCGATTATTTCGTCGGGCGACGAGTACTCGAACATCTCGACAAAGCGCCTGTTGACGTATTGATGTACGTTCCCCTGAACTATAGCAACGCCGTCGTTGGAATTCTCGATGGCGGTACGGTATCGCTCCTCGCTTTCCTGGAGCCAGGCTTCAGCCCTCTTTCTCTCCGTGATATCGAGCATTGTCCCTTCATAATAGCGGACATTATTATCTTTATCGCGCACGGCCCGTATATTCATCGAGATCCAGTGAATGCTTCCATCCTTGCTGTACATTTGCGTCTCGAAATCCCTCACAGTTCCCTGCGTGTTGAGCTTACCCATCAACTTGATCCTGTCTTCGGGATGGGCGTAAAGTTGTTTCGATATGTCTGTAATGCCCTCGATGAGGTCCTGCGGAGAATCATACCCGTGGATGCCGGCAAGCGAAGGATTTGCATTGATAAAACGCCCTTCGGGGCTTGTCTGGAATATTCCTTCCACGGCGTCTTCGAAAATGCTGCGATATTTTTCTTCGGTCCTGCGCAACGCCGCAATAGTGTCCCGGAGCTCCGCCTGGGACCTTTCCAGTTGAGCGATGCTTTTTTGACATTGTTCCAGTTGGACCCGCAGTTCTGTATCTCGATCGGACATTGCCCATTATTATAAAGCCAAGGCGATAGAGAGTAAAGAGAGACTGTAAGACGGGGAAAGACCGTAAGGCGCGGGCACAAGGCGTGTGAGAGGTCGCGGAGCTTATGTCGCAGGGGTTGATAGCATAGTAAACGACCACCGCCCCCGTCATTCCGGGCCTGGATGGCGATTGGTGGTAGGTTCCGGCTCTTAAAGGGCTGTGTCGTAATTATAATTTTGCCGTCATTCCGCCCTCCGGAGGCTGTGCCGCAATTCGTTAATAGCATCCAAAGCAGATATATTTTCGGTGTCAGCTTGACACTCTTACCGTCATCTCTGAAAGCATCCTGTCAAGACATGATATGAAGAAAGCGCATCATCTTTTCCCCAGGGTGTCTGTCTCTATCCATCGGGTATCTGCCCCGGTAATCTCTTCGCCTTCTCATGAGGCATGACAATGTCCCGGAGGTGTGTCGCGATCATCCCTCGATCACGTATACAGACTCATGACGGATCAGCCCCGTGCGAATGGTTCACCCTGAACCGCCGTGTCCCTATTGTCCAGATATCTTCCGTCTCGGCCAACGTGCAGCGTTTGTGCGGATCAAACGCTATGAATGTATCCATGGCACGGCTCCTTGTCTTTTGGCGAAGATCTCCATCAGGGCAACCTGATGGTCCATCAGTCAGTATAGCTCGATGGTTGGAGTCGCGCTTTCGTGTTGTCATTCCGGCACTTGGAGGCTGTGTCGCAATTCCCTTTGTCATTCCGGCACTTGGAGGCTGTGTCGCAATTCCCTTCAGGTCGTCATTCCGACGTCTTTTTGCGCCGGAATCCAGTGTCTTTGCGGTTTTTGTAATTGATCGGGACGATATGTAATTCAAGGGGCGACTGTTGCAAGTTTTTAATATCATGTGATAAATGCAACTACAGAGACACTGGATTCCGGCAAGCCGGGATGACGGGGGCTGGTGGAAGGTTTCGTGCGTAGAACGTAGAACGAAGAACCTCTTTTTCTCCTCACTCCTCACCCATCACGTTTCCGATTTACCTTCCGGAGCAAGTATTGTTATACTCAGAAAAAAACGTGCTTTGGAGGATGGACTGATGACTGGCGCGGATATTATCCTTGAGACTGCGGCTGCGAACGGGGTCGATATTTGTTTTGCAAATGCGGGGACGACAGAGATACCTATAGTTGCGGCGCTTGACAGGCACCCCGGGGTACGGGCCGTACTCGGGCTTTTTGAAGGGGTTTGCACCGGGGCGGCTGACGGGTACGGGCGTGTGCTCAACAGGCCGGCAATGACTCTTCTGCACCTTGGCCCCGGCCTTGCCAATGGGATAGCGTACCTTCATAATGCCCGGCGGGCGGAATGTCCCGTCGTAAACCTGATCGGTGAACACGCTTCATGGCATCGCGATGCCGACCCTCCTTTGAATTCGGATATCAGGTCGCTTGCACGCACCGTGTCGGGATGGATGAGAACGACGCGGCAGGCAGGCAGCCTTTCCCGGGACACAGCCGCCGTTATTGCGGCGAGCAGGGTAGGGCAGATAGCTAGCCTGATAATCCCTGCAGATTTTCAAGCCTCACGCTTCGATAATTTCCGTGTCGTCAAAAAAGAACCGGCCTACCGGTCTTTGGACACGGCATTGATGAAAGAGGCCGCTTCGGCCATGACAAAGGGAAAGAAGACTGCCATGCTCCTGGGAAATCGGCTGCTGCGGAAGGATGGCCTCGAGATAGCGCAAAGGATATCTGCGGCGACCGGCTGCGATCTTCTTGCGAATACTTTTCCGGGCTATATCGATAGAGGGAAAGGACTTCCCATAGTGAAGAGGGTCCCTTATTTTCCGGAAGGCGCTCTCAAACTGATGTCTGGTTACGAGACCATCGTGCTCGTCGGGGCGCATGATCCCGTTACATTTTTCGGGTATGAGGGTACACCGAGCCGGGTCATTCCGGATACAACCCGCACGATATCCATACCGGGCCCTGGTTACAGTATGATGCCGGTGCTCGAACACCTTGAAGATCTTGTCGGGAAAAAGAAGAACGCTCTATCTACGGCAGAAGAAAGGCATGTCTGGCAGGCGCCGTCGGTCCCGACAGGGCCCCTCACGTCAGACGTGGTCTGCTCCGCCATTGCAGCCGTTCTGCCTGAAGGCGCTATCGTTGTCGATGAGGGGATCACGACGACATTTCCTTTCTATTCGGTCTCGCATACAAGTCCTTCGCATGGCCTTCTCGCCATTACGGGCGGGTCGATAGGCTACGGTATGCCCTGCGCCGTAGGGGCCTCGTTCGCAGCACCTGACAGACCGGTCATCAACATACAGGCCGACGGAAGCGCCATGTATACCGTTCAGGCCCTTTGGACAATGGCGCGCGAAAACCTGGATATCACCACCCTTATCTGTAATAACAGGGGCTACAATATCATAGCCGTCGAATTGGAGCGGGCGGGCCTCAAAGACTTCGGAGAAAACGCTCACCGCCTTGTAGACATCGATCACCCGGCGATCGATTGGGTGTCCCTTTCGCACAGCCTGGGCGTACCAGCCGTGCGTGTGGACGATGCAAGGCAGCTGGCGGACCACATGAAACGCTCGATAAAAGAACCGGGGCCGCATTTGATAGAGATGATGGTGAAGACGTAAGCAAGATGGTTTGAGGTTCGAGGGGTTGATAGCATAATAAATGACAACTATAGAGATGATAGTCGTTTATCTTGCATATGACCTCCAGGTTCTAGGTTAAAGAGTAACTTCTCAGTTGTAAACGCTTTTAGTGACTTGTGCAATTAATTGGAATGATTGGTTTTTAATCCAGAACCTAGAACCGGGTTTTTCCCTTCCGTTATCGCCGTTATTGTTTTTCAGCCTGTGGCTTGGAAGGCTTTTCCTTTTTTTCCCTCTTCTCCGGTACTATGACCTCTCCCGATTCGGCATTCACTTTTACTATCCAGTGATCACCCTGAATGCAGCGCCCTTCGGCCTTGCCTTTATATCCGCACGTTCTCTTTATTGCCCAGACGGGTATATCCTTGCGCTGATCGTACTTTAATTCGTAGGCGTATGCGTCCGTCTCCACCGGATTGTGCTGCCGATAGGAGTTCGCCGTATCCTCGGCTTTCCGTGGGGTGACCATTATCCTTTCGACCGGAATGGCGGGCCCCCGGAAATGAGCCTCCTTTGAAACCTGCAGTCCCGTCGTGGTCCCGGTAACCCCGGTTTCGATCAGGCGGACCGTGATCGTTCTTCCGACGCAGGATCTTGCCGGAGCGCCCTCTTCTCCACCGACAGCAGGGGCCCTGTCTCTATTGCACCGCACAAATTGCGCCTCCCATGCGGGCGAGCGTCCATTACGGGCATCAAAGCCGATAACGGAGAGAGATGCGATCCTGCGCACCCTGAGCCGGTTCCCTCCCCACTGTGACGTTTCTTCACGGGCCTTCGACCAGAATTCTTCAAACGTCAGCCCTCTGACATCCTTGCCTGTATGCAGCGGCTTGCGCCGTGCCGCCTCTGACGCATGTGGGAAGAACAGCGCGGAAGCTGCGAGCAGAACGGTGAATATGACTATTTTCGGCCAAAAGATATTTCGCGTCATTATCCTGTAAGATCCCCCTGATTTTTTTCGGTATCATAACCTGTAACAATGGAGGAGTAAAGAATAAGGCTGACCGATCATCAAGATGAACACTTGCCAACGTGTTGGTAGTGCTAGACCCTACATATGATATGGTAAAAAACCTTACTAAATAATGCCATGTTACCCGTAGCCTAGTATACTGGAAAATAGGGATTGACAACAGGGGGATTCTGGAGGTAAAAAGGGAAATCTACCCGGGTGGCCGTGCAGGTTATGTTGCAGTAAAGCACCCATCTCCCCGGGTATTTTTCAGGCTGGCAACGCATTGGTCAAAGGCAAGGCTGGCCCATTTTCGGGAGAGTCGGGTTTGCAGCAAACATCCAATAATTGCAAGCCGGATATGTTGACAGGGGCCGATACGGGTGTTAGTGTACGCAATGCTCCAAGCTTGCCGGCCCTCTGGCGCGAGACGCATAACGGTGATGCCGTTACACGATCTTGAAACAGGGTCGATATGAAAAGGTTTAACGGAGGAGAATCATGGACTTACGACCTCGATGTTACGATAAGGTTGAAGGGTTGCTTAAAAATGGTGTCGATATCCCGAATCCTTTGACGATAGATGTGGGAGATGAGGTTGACATCGGGCGTATATCGGGAAAGGGTGTGAAGATCTACCCGGGGTGCAGGATCTATGGGGAACGAACCGTCATATCGGCTGGATCGAAGATCGGTTATGAGGGGCCCGTTACAATTGATAATTGCCAGTTAGGATACAATGTCGAGCTGAAGGGCGGATTTTTCACCAGATCCGTTTTCCTGGAAAAGGCGAACATGGGGTTGGGCGCACAGGTGCGTGAAGGCTGCATACTCGAAGAGGAAGCCAATGGGGCACATTGTGTCGGAATAAAGCATACCATCCTTTTCCCTTTTGTCACACTGGGAAGCCTCATAAATTTCTGCGATTGCCTGATGGCCGGAGGTACAAGCCGCAAGGACCACAGCGAGGTGGGAAGTTCCTATATCCATTTTAATTTCACGCCTGACGGGGATAAAACCACGGCCTCCCTGATAGGCGATGTGCCAAGAGGCGTCATGCTCAACCAGCCCGCCATTTTTCTCGGCGGGCAGGGCGGGATGGTTGGTCCCGTGCGGATGGGATATGGCAACGTGGTGGCGGCCAACTCGGTATTGCGCAGCGATTACGTGGAGGACAACAAGCTCATTATCGGCAAGACATACTCGGGAAAAACCATCAGTTTCACCCCCAGGTCATACCCGGGGATCAGGCGCATTGTCGAGAACAACATCACTTACATTGCGAACCTGATGGCGCTCGAAGAATGGTACGTCAATGTAAGGAAAAACTTTTTCGAGGCGCAGGAATTCGGCCCGCTCGTTTTTGCGGGAGCGCTCGACAAACTGGGGCTTGCGAAAAAAGAACGCCTCAAGCGGTTGCAGGTGCTGGCTGAAAAGGCCAGTGTGTCCGGCGGTGATGAAGCTGCCGGCAGGAACGAGCTTTATGAAAGGTTTGAGGAAATAGAAGGGCTCTTCGCCTCACAGGTTGAGGACGGTGTCGCCGAGCGCTGCCGGAACGAGTTTCTTTCGGTGCTCGACGCGGGAAAAGGGAACTATATTTCTGTCATACAGGGCCTGTCTGTAGAATCTTCAGCGAAAGGCGTACAATGGCTTCAAAGGACTGTCGATGTCTTTTGTGAGAGGGTAAAAACAATTCTGCCCTCGTTCAATATATTCTGCGAGTGATCTCGCCATGATATAAGGAGGCTGTTTACATGGGTAAACTTTTTGGTACAGACGGTGTAAGGGGGGAAGCAAATCGGTACCCGATGAACGCTGAAATAGCTTTTGCTATAGGGCAGGCTGTTGTCTATATTCTAAGAAAGGGGCATGAGCGTCCGAGAATTGTTATCGGGAAAGACACCCGCATTTCCGGGTACATGCTCGAGAGTTCGCTCGAGTCGGGGATAACGTCGATGGGCGGCAACCCGTATCTGCTCGGCGTCCTGCCGACGCCGGGTATAGGTTTCACGGCGCAGAGTATGCGTGCCGATGCAGGTATAGTCATTTCCGCATCCCACAACCCCTACCAGGATAACGGCATCAAGATTTTTTCCGGCAGCGGCTTTAAATTGTCGGACGAACAGGAGGAAGCGATAGAGGACCTGATGCTCGGCAATACATTGCACACCCTAGTCCCACCTGTCAAAGACATGGGGCAGGCATTCCGCCTGGATGACGTGAATGGGCGGTACATCGTTTTCCTGAAAAACACTTTTCCCCGCGACCTGTCCATCGAAGGCATGAAGATCGTGCTCGACACGGCCAATGGGGCAACGTACAAGATTGCCCCGGAAACTTTCTGGGAACTGGGAGCGGACGTGCAGGTGATCCACAACACCCCGAACGGGATCAACATCAATGAGAATTGCGGCTCACAGCATACCGGCGACCTCAGGAATAAGGTCGTCGAGACAGGCGCCGCGATCGGCCTTGCCTTTGACGGCGACGGCGACCGCCTGATAGCCGTCGACGAGAAAGGACAGGAAATAACCGGCGACCAGATCCTCCTCATTTGCGCTAGGATGCTCAAGGAACAAGGTAAATTGAAGAACGATCTCCTAGTGAGCACGGTGATGAGCAATCTCGGCTTGCGGGTTGCCTGCAAGAAATACGGCTTCAAATACCATGCTTCCAAGGTCGGTGATCGCTACGTCCTGGAGGACATGCTTAACCTGGGCAGCGTCATCGGCGGCGAAGAATCGGGCCACATGATATTTCTTGACCACCACACGACGGGGGACGGGATCCTCACGGCGCTGCAGCTTCTTGCGGCCATGATTAGAACGGGCAAACCGTTGTCGGAACTCGCGAAATGGATGGAGATCTTCCCGCAGAAACTCATCAATGTGGAGGTCCAAAGCAAACCGGATATCTCGACAGTACCCGAGATTGCCGACGTCATAAAGCGCATTGAAGGAGAACTGGGAGAAGAGGGCCGCGTTCTCGTCCGGTATTCCGGCACGCAGAATATGTGCAGGGTCATGGTAGAAGGACCGTCAGACAGCGTGACAGCAAAACACTGCGAGGAGATCGCCGGCCTGATAAGAAACGTGCTCAGCTGATGTTAAAAGGAATGATCACCCGATCTCGGTAATGGAGGGACTATGCCTATTAAGGTTGTAATAACGAATGATTTCGATCATCTCAGCAAGGTCGCGGCCGATATCGTGAAAAAAAAGATAACCGAGATGTTACAGGAGAAGAAAGAGATTGTCTTGGGATTGGCAACGGGCAATTCCCCTACGGGTATGTACAAACACTTGGCACAGTCGGCAAACAACGGCGAGTTCGACTCGAGCCGCATCAGGAGCTTTAACCTCGACGAATACGTCGGCCTGCCGGGCGAAAATGCGCAGCAGCGGATCGTACATCCTGAAAGCTATTGTTATTTTATGATCCATGAATTTTTCGGGCTCCTGAAAAAGAAATTTATCGAAACAAACGTGCCTTTCGGGTCACTGATCGACCAGAGACTCCTTATGAAAGAATTGAAAAAATATCCAGCCGACTGGTCTTACAGGGGATTCGACGCGGGAAAGTCCATAGCGATAAGATCGGGGGCCGGATCGGAATACCTCGCATGGATAAAGAAGTATATCCTCGACGCATACGTGAAGAAGATCAAGAAGACCGGGGGTATTGATCTCCAGATCATCGGCGTCGGCGGGCGCGGACATGTAGCATTTCACGAATCCGGAATACCGTTCCGGGGAAGCTCCGTAATGCTCGTGAAGCTCGATGACAACACGATCAGGAATTCAGTGACGGACGGGCATTTTCCATCCGTAGAGGACTGCCCCAATTACGCGATATCGATGGGGGCCGAACTTGTATACCAAGCCCGGAATGTGGTGCTGCTGGCCAACGGCGAGCGGAAGGTCGAATCAGTTACTAGGTCCCTCCTCGAGAATATAACGCCCGAGGTCCCCATTTCGTACGGCCAAAAGTATTCAGAAGCCGGCGGCAACTTGGTATACGTGCTCGATAGGATCGCAGCCAGGGAACTTCTCGCCAATGAAAAGGCCCTCGAGGAGAAAAAGATAGTTTTCGATGACCAGACATAGAACGAGAAAATCTCTGAAATGCTGAGCGGGGAACAGGACGCTGTAGTCGGCCTTATCAAGGCCAGGGGGCCAAGCACCGGACTCGAGATAAAGAAGGAGATCGACATGGACCCCCTTCTTCTCTGGAAAGCATGCAAAACGTGCGAG
>Ga0265293_10009550_pt1 | contig 13909 bp, 10 predicted proteins | sample Munlanlewell138R_FD_192505 | JGI IMG/M metagenome (GOLD analysis project Ga0265293, IMG submission 192505) | Leachate microbial communities from a municipal landfill in Southern Ontario, Canada - Leachate well 138R | ecosystem: Engineered > Solid waste > Landfill > Unclassified | place: Canada...
GTTCCATTATTAGTTAAAACGGTCCTTGATGGCACAAAAATTACGTCTTTTCTCTCGTCAGTTTTAATTAAGATATCAGCTGACATTCCTGGCTTTAATAAATCAGCTTTTTCATCGTTTATACCGACTCTTACTTTATAATAAACAACACCTTGGACATCCGTTGACGCTGGATCAATTCTTAAAACAACTCCCTTAAACTTGGTATCTTTCCCCAATGCACTTAGAGTTATTTCCGCCTCATCTCCAACACTGATTTTTGTAATATCTGTCTCCGGAACATCAACATTAACTTCATAATTTGGAGAAAGCATTTCTATCATAACTTCATTCACACTTATTAATTCTCCTTCTTTCTTGTTAATTTTTGTAATCACACCATCAATTGGTGCAAAAATTATTGCTTTGTTTCTTGCCGCAATTGCTTGAGATAGAGCCGCTTCATAATAACTGATATCAACATCTCTAGGTTTAGCAACTAATGAATCATAATTTGCATATTGAAGTTCTAATGAAGCCCTAGCTGAATCAACTGCCGAAATAGCGGAATGAATATTATTATTGTTTTGTATTTTTAATAAAGAAATTTCATTCTCCAGTGAGGACAATGTTATTTGGGCCGCACTTATACTTGTTTTTTGGGCATCTAGTGAAGATTTCTGTGCCGCACTTACTTTATTTCGATAAGTTACTTCTTCACAAATATCTCTTATCACAGTAAGTCCTTCAAGTATTTTATTTAAAGAGGAAATAGAAGAGGAAATTGCTAAATCAATATCATCTCTATTCTTTGTTTCTTTTGCTTTATCCATTAATAACTTAAATTCATCCTTAGGTCTCTTAATTTGATATTCCTGATTGTTTCTTACAGTAAGACCTTCTTGGTCATTGCTTGTAAAATGTTCTGACTTAATATCATCTACAACAGTATAGGCATTATACATTTTGATATATGTATCTTCTAGTACATTCAAAGCATTAATATATTTAGAATTAAGAGTGTTTTCCGCAAGAGTCCTTACATTTTCAAGATTAGTTTCTGCTTGACTTAGGGCTAGTTTAGCCGCTTCAATTTGTTTTTCTGAAACATTAATTTGTTCTAATGTTGCTCCTGCTAGTTTTTGATTCAGTGATGATTGAGCTTGAGTCACCACCGCGTTAAGCTCCGCTAAAGAAAGATTAGCCAACCACTGACCAGCTTTTACATTGTCCCCAACTTCACATCTAATACTCTCTATCTTCCCTAATGTTTCAAAATGCAAAGACAATTCATTGGCTGATTCAACTTTTCCAGTAGCATCTACTGTTTGAATCAAATCGCCCCTTTCTACCTTAACTGTTTCATATTTTATTTGTTCTTCATCGCTAAATGTAAAAAAAGAGATAATCACTCCTATTACAATCACGATAAATATCCATAGTTTTTTGGATTTAAAGTTTATTTTTCTCATAATGTACTATGTTATAGCACTTTTTTTGTATTTTGAAAAGGACGCTATTTTTCAAAATAATTTTTGAGACATTTCTCAAATTTATCAATATTGCTATTATCCACAGTAAAACCAGCGGCAGGCGCGTGTCCTCCAAAAGTTATCAACAATTCCTTACAAGAATCCATCGCTTTGACTGCATCCATTCCCTTTGGCATTCTTACCGTCCCTCGACTTATTTTTTCTCCTTTTTTGTAAAGAAATACTGGCTTATCAAAATAATTAGATAATCTTGAAGCAACAGCACCTAAATACTCTCCCTTCCAAACATATGAACCCTCAAAAATAATACTAGAATCTTCTTTTGATATTTTTTCTATTAATTCCTCTGTTAGTAATGCAACTTCTTTTTGTTTTGTATTACTTTCCTCTATTAGATCTTTCGCTGTTTCAAGAGCTCTATCAAAATCACTTTCTAACAAAAATAAATATGCTTTGTGAATATGACCATCAATAGAAGAAGAATTAAGGGCGCTGTTAACTTTTGAAACCATATCTCTTTTTGAAGAAAAATTCATTGGATTTAGGATTGAAAAAATTGCCCTTATTGCTGGGCGCTGACTCATTTGTATGCTCTCTAGTCCTTTTTCTATCCACTCTTTATTTTCACCTTCTTCAATCATCATATCTGAAATTGTTCCCAATGCCACCAATTCTAAAAAACTCTGCTCAAGCATCGGTGACATTTTTTCTTTTAATATCTCTTTTGCTAATTTGAAAGTAAGACCAACATTTGCATATTCCTTGAAAGTTGTCTCGTCTTCCTTTTGTTTAGGGGCAACAACTATATCTGCTTCAGGAACATTTTCTAATGGTCTATGATGATCAATAACTATAACAGAAAAACCACTTTCTTTAGCCTCTTTAATTTCCTCAAAATTAGTAATCCCACAATCAAGTGTAATGATTAATCCACTATTAGCTTTTGATTTGATAAAATCAAGTGTTTGAAAGTTAAGTCCATGACCTTCATTGCGAACAGGAGAGAAAGCAAGAACATTATTAAATTTAGATATATTATCTATTGTTTCTTTTAGAATTACCATTGAAGAAATACCATCTAAATCAGAATCACCATAAATAATAATGGTTTCTTTTTGATTGACTGCTTTTATAATCCTCTTTGCCGCTTTTTCAATATTTTTAATTTTCATATTCTAATGCTTTTATTCCTGGCAACTCTTTTCCTGCTATAAAATCAAGCATTGCTCCACCACCAGTAGAAATATGATCAAACTGATTTTCAATTCCAAGTTTTTGAATTGCTTCAACTGTTTCGCCCCCTCCAACTATTGAAAAAACCTCTCTATTTATTTGTCCAATCATTTTAGCAATCTCTTCTGTCCCCTTGCTAAATTTTTCTTTCTCAAAATATCCTAAGGGACCATTCCAAATTATTGTCTTAGCAGTACTTAAAATATTTTTGTATTTTTCAATTGTTTCTGGCCCTATGTCATAAACGTCTTCTTCTTTTCTAATGCTTCCTATCCCGCCAATTCTACTATAATCCTCATCAAAGTTAATCAAACCCATAACACCATCTATCGGCAATTGAAGCTTTGGATCAGTTAAATTAATTTCTTTTGCAACCTCCATCAATTCTTCTTCTTCAGAGCTTAATAAATCCTTAACATATAGGCCCTTTGATATTAATAAAGAATTAGCGACACGACCACCCAATAATAAATAATCTGATTTATCTAATAAACTTTTAATTACTTTAATTTTAGAAGAAACCTTAAAGCCACCAACTATTGAAACAAGGGGGCGATCAGGAGAAACTAGAGCGTCAGAAAGAACTCTGATTTCTTCTTCTAATAAAAGTCCAGGAAAAGAATCAATGTATTTAGTTATTCCAACTATTGAAGAATGATTTCTATGACAAGCACCAAAAGCATCTTGAACAAAAATATCTCCCAATCGAGCTAATGATCTAGAAAAATTATCATCATTTTGTTTTTCTTCTTTATAGAATCTAAGATTTTCTAAAACAACGATATCTCCTTCTTTCATTTCATCAATTTCCTTTTCTACTTTTTTGCCAATTGTATCATTAACAAATTTTAACCTTCCTTGAACAAGCTCCCACAATCTTTTTGCTACCGGCCTCACAGAAAAAGACAAATCTCTCCCATTTGGTTCACCTAAGTGGGTAATTAAAATAATTTTAGCTCCCTGATTTCTAAGATAATCTATAGTTGGTATTATTTTTTTAATTCTAAAATCATCAAGAACTTTTCCGTTTCTAATTGGAACATTTAAATCGCATCTTACAAGGACCTTGAGCCCTTTTATATTTTTATTTCTTAAATTTTTCATTTTGTTTTTTTAATTAATGGAAATTGTATTGTAACTTGAGTTCCTACTTCTTCAATTGAATCAACAAAAATACTTCCTTTCATTATCTCAACAATTTGTTTAGTAATCCATAGTCCCAAACCAGTGCCAACAACATCTTGTGTCTTTTTATTTTTGATTCTATAGAACTTTTCAAAAAGATGTTCTCTTTCTTTCGCACTCATTCCGATTCCTGTATCTTTAATACTAATAACTAAATTATCTTCCTTGTTAGATATTTTAACATCTACTGAGCCCTCATTTGTATATTTTATAGAATTACCAATAATATTAATAAGCACTTGTTTCAGTTTATCCTTATCAACATTTATTAAATCATTCGTATTTTCTATCGCTTCAAAATTTAAGCTTAAGCCCTTTTCTTTAGCTTGGAAACTCATCTCTTTAATAGTTTCTTCAATAATTGGTTTCGCATTTATTTCCTTTAAATCTGTCTTAAACCTGCCCTGCTCAATTCTACTAACATCCAAAAGGTCCTCTATTAAATTCCCTAATCTTTCTGTTGACGTATTAATTATTGAAAGATACTCCATTCCTTCTTTTTTAACATTAAGATCTTTTGCTTCTTCTAACATCATTTGGACATAGCCCTTAATAACCGTAACAGGAGTTCTCAATTCATGAGAAGCCATAGAAATAAATTCATCCTTCATTTTATCAACTTCCTTTATTTTATTATACAAAATAGAATATTCAAACAATCTTGAATTAACGAGAAGTAGTAAAACTATTAAAATTACCCCTAATAGAAGAATTCCGTATGATTTACTTAAAATAGTTGCCAGTTTTGTGTTAATTACATCAGCAGAAAGTTTCATTGAAAGCAAGGCAAAGTTTTCCCCTTCAATATTTTTAAGGGGCATAACAATTGACCAATAGATTTTATTGTCTTCAGTTATTTTTTGAGCAACAGGATTATCGGCATTCCATGATAAGAAATAATTATAATTATTCTCTATTTCTCCAATATTTTCCTTATCATTCATACTTGCTATCTTTTTAAACGATCCTCCCTCGTAGGATAAAACATCTAAATCTTTTGTTTCTTCATTAAATCTTTGCCAATCATCAACAAATAATTGTATGTCTTCGGTCTCAACAACACCAGCGTTAAATGCCTGGCCTATACCTATCGCTTTATTTTGTAAACTCATATCTGCAATCTCTTGATAATAATCAGAAAAAAGCCAAGTATTAAAAATTAAAACACCGGGAATAATCACCATTAAGGCAATAGAATATATTACCTGCTTATTATCTTTAAGAAAACTCCATCTACTACTTTTCATAATTATTCAGTTTTTCTCTTCGCGACTAATAATAGTGCGATTAAAATAATTATAATAGAAATACCTCCCAATAAATAAAGAGTCATCATATTTTCTGGATCATCTTTGACTTCAGAAATATTTCCTGATAAAAGCATCTCTTCCATTGAAATGGCCTGTGTTTCGGCAACAAAGAATATTTTTGGGGTACTTGCCTCAATAATTCTACCCTCATCATTATGAAGAACTGCGTAAACTTCATGAGTTCCATCAACCATTGATTTGTCTAGAGTATATATCCAGTTTCCATCTTGATCTGCTTGAACTGTAACAACGATAGGAATAGAACTGTATATAAACAATGTAATTATTTCTCCCGGATTAGATTTTCCTCGTATAACTAAAGAGCCTTTTTCTTCTGTTTCAACGCTTTCAACAATTAATGATTCCCCTTTGAAAGAATTAAACTTTGGCTGTTCCAATGGCTTGCCTTCAACTATCGCCCTATCAACTCCCGACAATGTTTCTATTTTGAAATCTTGACCAATTCTTACAACAACATCATCAGGCAAATCATTCCCTTCGCTAGATATAGAGATAGCAACAGGAGAAAGTCCCTTTTGAGATTCGTTTGTTTCTATTGGTATCAATTTGACTGAAATGCTTTCATCTTCTTTAACAGATATTGGAAGGTTTTCCATTTTAATTTCTTTTTTTTCTTCTAATTCTATAATATTAATTACAGGAGAATTGTTTACGACATTAATCGTTGCCTTACTGCCAGAAACTTGAACTAACTCGTTTTTCTTTTCTTCGTCTATGCTTTTCTCAAGTGCAGATAATATCACATCATCGATTAACTTTGCACAATTTTCATCACTTAATGTCTTGCACTTTAATGGTTTTCCATAATTACTTAAAAAGTAATCCCTACACTGGTCTTGATTTGTTAGCCCCAAAGACAGACACTCAGGAACAATTTTTGCTTGATAATTAAAAATATCACAATCTTCTTCGTTGTTTATTCCAGCTCTTAAACACTCTCCCTTCAATTTTTCCTTTGCGTTTCCTGGTGTTTGAGAAATAATATCAGAAATCGTATTAGTAGGAGCGGTAAGAGAAGTAGTAGTAGGAGTAGCAGTAGGAGTAACAACTGGATCCGTCTCAGGTTTAACTGGTTCGATATAGGCACAACTTTGAGCTAAAACAGGATCTCCTTCTGAGCAATTCGCTGGCATTTTAGAAATTAATTTTCTTGTTTGTGTTCCATTTGGCTGACACTCTGACCATGAAGAATAAGTAAAAATACAAGGGATTGTTGGTTTAACATAATTACAATTCTCTATTAGTTTTGGTTCGCCACCTTCGCAACTTTCTGGAAAGAAGGAAATTACATTTCTTGTCCTTGTCCCATCTATTTGACACTCTGACCATGGAGAGTAAGTGAAGTTACATTTTTCTATTAATGGTTCGTCCTCTTCTGCATTTGACTCCTCTCTAAATATTACCCATTCTTGTGGATTAAGATCTACTGACGTAGGAGAAACCGTACCATATCTTAATATTTTAATACCTAATCTTTCTTCTTCCTTCCTACAAAGGTCTCGAAATGACCAACCGTAATGAACTGCATGAGCTCCAGATTCATCAAAGTATATGTATTTAGGTAAGTTTGTATCACGAACAGAAGTTACATATTTGATTTCTCTTTGATTATCATTTTCATATTCATAGGCAAAAGTAAAAGGAATAAAATTATGCTCATTAAGAACGTATGAAGTAAACACCGCAAAGTCCTGTTCTCCACCCTCTTTCTTTTCAAAAAAATCTTTAGGAGAATAAGCAATATTTCCCTCTCTTGCTACAAGTTTAAAATTATTATTTAAATAATCTACTATTTTCTGAACAGTATTTAGTTCTTCTACCTTTTTCTTGAATAACTCTTCTAAAGATGAAACATAGTCACATTCTTGAGTTAAAACTGGTTTATCAGTATCAGAACAATTTGAAGAAGAGGCAACTGTTCTTGTTTGTGTTCCATCTGGCTGACACTCTGACCATGGAGAGTAAGTGAAAACACAAGAATTATTAGAGTTATTAGAATTATCTGAGTAGTCACATTCTTGAGTTAAAACTGGTTTATCAGTATTAGAACAATTTGAAGAAGAGGCAACTGTTCTTGTTTGTGTTCCATCTGGCTGACACTCTGACCATGGAGAGTAAGTGAAAACACAAGGAGGGACAAAAAGACAAATTCCTGAATCTTGAAGTTCATAGTTTGGAGGACAAGTACAGGTTTTTGTTTCTTCATCCCATATACCATTATTTTGAATACATTCTTGTTTTTTTTGTTCGTTTAGCACATTTTCATTTGATGAATCTAAACCATGCTCTACTCCATAAAGAAAAGTTGTATTAATTTCTTCTTTAGAATATTTCTTCGTTCTTAAATATTGATCTTTCACATTTATTTCCCAAACAGACCATTGTCCCTTTTCAAAAGAAGAAGGAATAGTAAAACTACTATTCCAGCTTTGTCCCTGACGCTTTAAAATAACATTAACAGTGTCTTTTTGAGATGGACTCTTTAATATAGCTGTTACAGAAGAAATTTCTGTGTTTTCTTGAGAAACAGAAACTAGCATCACAAAATAATTATCTGTTGCTAAAGAAACCGGATTGATTTCCACTTTTTCAAGCGTGGGAGAAAAAGTATCTGTTGTTAATGGTCCAAATTGAAGTATATTTCCGGCTACAGAATGAAAAATTAAAAATGAGAAACAAAAAGCAAGTGAGAATACTATTATTGTTTTTTTAGACATATTTTTGAAAATAGAAAACATCAAAAAAGATGTTAATCAATAACCTTATTATTTAAATAAAAAAGATGCCAATTTTTATTCATTAGCTATATTCTAAGATATATATTCAAAAAAAGCAATTGAAATTAAAGTAAAAATTATTCGTAGCAAATAGCTTTCAATTGATTTAAGCTACTTTCAGTTATTGTTTGTTTTTCCTCTGTGTTTGTAAAATACATTACATCATCTGAATTCATCGCGTGCTCTAATCCTAATGCGTGACCCAACTCGTGAATCAATACTTGAAGTAAGCTCTCTTTATTTTCAAATTGATAAATATTTATTTCTTTTAAGAATAATTTGCTAACATAGTTGCCCTGCTCAAACTGATTACTTAAACCGCTTAGCACTAAATTATATTCATCAACATTTATATTCAGCCTTGTGGCAACTTTATTAATTTCATTCACTAGAGAATTTATTTCCCTGTACATTTGATTTAATTCTTCTTGTTTTTTATTTATTTCTAAAAACATTTCTTCTAAAAGTTCTTTCTCTTGATTCAATCTATTATATTCTTCATCATTATTTCTTTTGCTTTTATTCCAATTTGAAGCATCTTTTTGTAAATCTGAAGATCTTTTATTATATTCAAGTATAATTGATTCTATTTCATTTTTTTTATTATTATATAAATCAATACTTTTATTATATTTTTCCACCAACTGAGAATAAATATTGCTATCTTCCTGATGCTTCAAATCTATATCGTCTAATTTTAATGTTGTGTCTTGCCTATAATCATATATGAGGTTGATTTTCATACCATTATCTCCATATTTAAATAATTCTTTGCCTGTAGCATTATTCCATTCATTAGCCGCCTCATTAATAATTAAAAGAAAATCTTCTTCTGAAAGACTAAAATCAGGATCAACAATGCCAACAGTATATATAATAGGAGAAGAACAAGGATTAAAAAATGTTTTTTGGACATTAAAAACAATCTCTTCTTTAAAAAATATAAAGAAGAGAAGGAAAAAAGAACAAAATAACAATATTATTGTCTTTTTTGTATTCATTAGCTTTCAGTTGTTTGACCATCAAACTCCTCTTTATTTACTTCTGCTTCTTCTTTTGTCGCGCGAACAATTCCATCTTTGTGATGAGCAGGAGAATAAATTGTATACATTTTCAACTCCTCATCAGAAGAAATATTTTCTACATTATGATTTGATCCAGCAGGAACAACAACAGCATCGCCATCAGTAACTTCGTAAACATTACCATCAATAGTTACTCTTCCGTGACCTGCTTCAAAACGAAAGAATTGATCATTTTTTTCATGAACTTCAGCACCTATTTCTTCCAATGGCTTTAAGCTCATTAATACCAACTGACTATTCTTGCCAGTATACAAAACTTTTCTGAAGTTATCATTTTCTAGTGTTAATTTTTCTATATTTTCTTTGTATCCTTTCATATTTTTAAATTAAATTATTATTATGCTTCTATTATACAACAACAAATATAGTTTGACAATCACATCTTTCTTAATGTTTTAGCTTGCTCTTCGGGGGTTATCGAAGATATTTCTAATCCAAAACCCAATTCTAATCCTCCAAAACAATTTACTCTTGGAGAAAAAGACCAATACCAATGAAAATATGGATATTCCTTATCTAATGGTGAGTTATGTAAAAAGAAATTATAATCTAAATTATCAAATCCATAATCATACTTTAATAATATTTTCTTAAATATTTTAGATAAGGACTTCTTTTCTTCTTCAGTAATCTGCTCAAAAGATGGCGTATGTCTTTTAGGTGAAATAATAACTTGAAATAGTATCTTGGGAGCAAAAGGACAAAAAGCTATAAAATCATTATTTTCAGCAATTATTCTTTTATTAAATTGCTTTTCAATTTTATTAATTTCACAATGAAGACACTTTTTGTTTTTGTTATAATATTTTTTAAGATTATTAAGTTCGTTTTGATACTCTCTTTCTATAATAGGCAATGTTAGTGCTTGATAATGAGGATGTGGTTGACTAGCTCCTGCCTTCTCTCCTCTATTATGAAAAATAGCAACTTGTTTTACAATTTTACTTTTTCTGTATTCAATTAAAAGTTTTGAAATGCAGGTAAAGAATTCTTCAATTCTAGATATTGGAAGGTCTGAAATAAACTTATTATGTTCTTTAGTAACAATTAAGTCATGAAATCCAGGAGATATTTTTTTAGTATAGAAATTGTTTTCTAAAAAATCTTTTTTTGGAGTATTTTCTTCAAATACAGGAAACTTATTGGGAATAACAATTGTAGTCCACTTTTTTTCTTTATTTTCTTTGCCTTTATAGAAATAATACTTTGGTTCTTTCTGATCTTTCATCTCGCAAAAAGGGCAATCACCTGATTTCCGAAAATTATTGGGCCTTGCTTTTCTTCCAGGTGATATTATTACCCATTCATTAGACAAGATATTATATCTTAATTCTGTTTCTTCTTTTTTCATACTTGGTATCATAACAAAAAATTGATTTAAAATAAACAGGACATAAAATGTAATTTAAAATAATTTGACATTTAAAAAAGAAAGTATATAATTTTAAGTTATAAAACAAATATGTCGTCAGAAATAGAACGGTTCATAAGTAAAAAAGATTTTAATTTTATTAAAAGCTTTGCGCAAAAAAAAGAAACTCCATTTCTCTTAATCAACCTTGCAAAAGTATCAAAAAACTATAATCATCTTAAAAAAAGTATTCCTTTTGCCAAAATATATTATGCAATCAAGGCTAACCCTCAAGAAGAAATTTTAAAAACTTTGATAAAGAAAGGTTCTTGTTTTGATGTTGCTACAATTTTTGAACTTAATAAAATTTTATCCCTTGGAGCATCGCCAGAAAAAATAAGCTATGGTAATACTATTAAAAAAGAGCGCGATATTTCTTATGCTTATAAAAAAGGAGTTCGTCTTTTTGCTACCGATTCAATAAGTGATTTAGAAAAAATATCTAGACAAGCAAAAAAATCAAAAGTATTTTTTAGAATTTTGTGTGATGGAAATGGAGCCGACTGGCCACTATCCAAAAAATTTGGCGCTCATCCAGACACAATATTTAATCTTGCTCTAAAGTCAAAAAAAATGGACCTTATCCCCTATGGAATATCTTTTCATGTTGGATCTCAACAAAGAGATATTGGTCAATGGGACAATGCAATTGCTCAATGCAAGTATTTATTTGATGCCCTAAAAGAAAAAGGAGTTAAATTAAAAATGATTAATATTGGAGGAGGATTTCCTTCTGACTATCTAAAACCAACAAAAACCCTTGATGCTTACTCAAAAGAAATTACTAGATTCTTAAAAGAGGACTTTGGGGAAAAGTTACCAGAAATAATAGTTGAGCCAGGAAGATCAATGGTTGGCGACTGTGGTGTTATCGTTTCAGAGGTTATTATGATTTCTGAAAAATCTGCAACAAGCAACCACAAGTGGATGTATTTAGATATTGGAAAATTTGGTGGATTAATTGAAACAATAGATGAAGCAATAAAGTATCCTATTTTCCCAGAAAAAAAATCTACAAAACTTCAAGAATATATCCTTGCTGGTCCCACTTGCGACAGTTATGATATTTTATACGAAAAGTATAAATATAAACTAAGTAGTGATATAAAAGAAGGTGACAAATTGTATATTTTTACTGCTGGTGCATATACAGCAAGTTATAGCTCTATTTGTTTCAATGGAATACCACCATTAAAAACTTACTGTGTCAAAAACTTTAATAGAATTAAGGATATTTCCTCTTGATAAATAAATTAAAGATAGCTTATTTTTGAAAGCTCAATATTTCGTATCTAACATAATTATATTTATTTAATTGCTACAATAATACAACTTGACTACCTTTATCAAAGTTGATACAAGTAAAGAGCACAGAGGTGTAAAATGAAAAGAAACTTGAAAATAGTTTTGATCAAGGAAGTTGATTTCATGAGAGCATGGATTAGACTTCTAGAACATTGCATCAGGAACGAAAACCTAATTCCCTTTGGGTCTAAAGATGATCCCAAGGCAATAAGGGGAGAAGTTTGTTCGAGGGTAGTCCTTGAACAAAGTGCCGTCAAGCAAGTGCTTGATGGAATAAACTATCTTCCCAAATATGGAAAACTATTTCCATTTGGGACTAGATTCATTGAACACTACGTCAATGAATATACTCTTCAATATATTGAAGAGCAAGCAATGCTTGGGAAAGAAGATAAAAGAAAATTCACTTACACCTACTATGATAGGTTTAAGCGATATCCTACTTCAAACGGAGTCATAGATCAAGTTGAGGCCTTAAGAGAGAATCTCAAAAAACAAATTGAAAACAATATCTTTTCAAACAGGCATCAGATGATAACTTGGATTCCAGAAATTGACACATTTTCTACGGAACCACCTTGCCTTCAAAGGATCTGGATATCGCTCATTGAAAATAACTTCATTGAAGTTCATCTTGATTGGAGATCAAGAGACCTCTATGGAGCATGGCATGTAAATCTCGTAGCAATCATTAATATGATTAGTCGAGACATCGCAAAACCGAACAACTGCGAGATTGTAAGAATCATTGACTCATGTGATTCTCTCCATATATATAATGGAGATTTCGATCAAGCAAAAGCATCTGTAGAATCATTTATTTGATCTACAGTTTTTTTTATTTATTAAAAAATCCACAATCAATTTGAATAAAAGAATAAAGACCAATGAAAATCAGTCTTTAATTTATTTCTTCTTTGTTGCTGCCTTTTTCTTTACTTCTTTTTTCTCTTTTGCTTTCTTTTCTTTAATTTCAACAGAACCATCTTTTTCTATAGCTTTTGGTGTTAAAAGTTCAATAATTTTATCGAGCTTTTTACCTAAAGCCTCCATCTGTTCTTTGTTACATTGATTGGTAGAATCCTTTGTTGCAGGATTATTTCCATCACCCTTAAAGCAATCATTACAATAAACATTTCTTTCTCCTGTTGGCTTAAACGGAAGCTCAAACTTTTTACCACATTTACTACAGGTTGCACTAAACATTCTTTTCTCTTCAAATCTATGCCTTTCATTACTTTTTCTATTTCTTCTGTCGCCACCTTCACGCTCTGAATAACAAGAACTGCAATAAACTGGCTTGTCAGTCATCGGCTTAAATGGAATTTCACATTTTTTACCACAATTATCGCAAATTGCTTCATACATTCGTGGTCTTTCTCTGTTTCCAAAATCACCTTTTTTAGAATTTCTTTTTTTATTAAAGTCGCCTTCTCTTCTTTTTCCGCGATCAAATATCTCATCAAAATCTCTCATATTTTTATTATTATTATGTTTGCGCACTATACTCTATATATTAATATAAAGCAACTACCCTACAATAAAAAACTTTCAATAGGATATTACGCACCTGACAGAGTATCCATATTCACCAGAAGAATTGCCTTTGTATATATTGCTATCTTTAGCACGAAATGCTCTTGCGGAATAAAGATCATCTACTGAATCAGAAAGCCATAAATTAGCATATTCTCCTTTATATTTAAACTCTCCAGAAATATCTCTACTTCCAGATAAAGTAATGTTCAATAATGCTAATTTTTCCTGAGCATTTGGAGAAACTTCTCTCCATCCGGTTACATCAATTTTTTCTTCTTCCATTCCTAAATATCTTTCTAACATTTTGAAATCACTGTCGCTAGGCAAACTCCATCCTGATGGACAAGCTGTTACGGCTGTATTCCAATCATATAATAATCCATGCTCTTCACAATTTTCCACGTCATTATTATAACAAGAAGAATTTCCCGTAATGTAATTTAAGTTTTTAGTCATCCAGCATTGAGATCCAATTAAGGCTGTAGGATAAGATTTTCCATCTCTTTCATCAATTAGTTCCTCTCCACAATTCCAAGTAACTACTACTTCTGGCTCTTCGACAACCACTTCT
>Ga0265293_10009551_pt1 | contig 13906 bp, 14 predicted proteins | sample Munlanlewell138R_FD_192505 | JGI IMG/M metagenome (GOLD analysis project Ga0265293, IMG submission 192505) | Leachate microbial communities from a municipal landfill in Southern Ontario, Canada - Leachate well 138R | ecosystem: Engineered > Solid waste > Landfill > Unclassified | place: Canada...
TGCATCATAACCTGCGTTTTGCAGGCTATGATGGCTGTGTAAATAACGGGTTTTACTGCTGCTCACGTCTGCCGAACATTCGGCGGATATCGTCTGGGGTAAGCCACTGCTCTTGTGGTTGCTCTAAGACAGCAGGAGAGAAATACGACAGTAGTTTTTTCAGGATTTTCATAGTGTTTCTCCAAGTTTGACAGAGAAACAGCAACCAAGCGGGTACTGTTTATCCGCCTGGGAAGTTAGTTACGGCTTTGTCGTAAAACGATCTGCAGCCGAGAGGGTTGATATGGAACAAGTTCCAGCTTTTTGTCCTGACCTATACCAGCAATCAGTTTTTTTGCTTCTTTAAAAGGCCACCATCCAAAGTCTTTTGGGTGGTCGGTGTAGCCCATTTGGTCTTGTCTCCAATATTTCCGGTATTCCCCAGAAAAAATTACGACATATTGAGACATAGTGTTCTCCAATTAAGTAGAGCGGAGAACACACCCGATGCCGGAGAAGTGTTCTCCGCATAGGGTAGGGGGTAGGGTTATTTAATTTTAGACCTGCGTGGTGTTTAGCTCCGTCCAATGGGAACAGTATTCTGGTGCAAAGCGTTGGCGATAATCTGCAAGGACATCATCAAAGTCAGATTTCAGAGCTGAGTATGAATTATCACTTCCGTAATATCCCCAGCATGACTCTGAATCGACTACATGCCAGCTGCCATGATTGCAACGGTTAAGCGTTGCTACAACGGTGCCGTACACATCGCCATTGATCCAGGCGTTGTAAAGAGTGAGCGCTGATTCAGCCAATTCCATAGCTGCTCTGCGCCTTGCAACAACACGGATATAACGCTGTTGTTCAGACTTAGTACCTAAAGCACTGAGTTTTAGCGTTTTACCCTGCTGCTCTAGCCAAGCAAAAGCCTCGCTCCATTGTTTGAAATAGGGTGACTTCGATTTGACCCCCTGTTGATACTGACTATCAATCAGAGCGAACCAAATCTTTTCCCCCACTTCATTGATTGTGAAATCAACAAACCCAAAGGTGTATACCTTTGCACGCCGGTCAATTTCCAGTCGCGCCTCAGAGTCTGGAATCCATACTCCAGCGCCTGAAGACGTATCCCAGCGACATTGGTTACCACTACCGGCCAAAGACCAAGAGCAACTACCGTGCTCATAACAATCCAATACAACAGAATCAGGATCGCCAATTAACGGGTCACGTTCAGCTCTCAGCTCGCTCCATAGCTCGCGTAACACGCGTCTTGAGAACGCAAAATCATAAATAGCTGATTGAGGGTAGTAGGTGTATTTATCGTAGTTTTCACGCCAGTAACGTTGAGCTCGACCACGATAGTAATTATCACTGAACTTTTTACACTTAGCTGTAGCTTGGCAATACACCTGAAACTCTTCAGAGCTTACTGCAGCTGCTACCCATTTACGCCTAAGCAATGGATGGTCGCTAACCAGATCAGTATCAGCGGAGCCGTATTGATCTAACCCAAGCGCTGAGTTGAAGTCTTGCTGTTCATTTCGAGCCGTATAGATGAAACCATGGCCATCCATATCCTCAAGAGGGTTGGATGAGTTATGGTCATCTGACAAGTAGCCAACAACAGTTGTGTTTTCATCAATCCATTTAACAAGCGGATCTTTAAAATCCATGATGCTACTTGGCGTGATTAAGCCTAGAGGCTCAGACGTGCAGATTTTTTTGAAATCAAAAAGTTGGTTTTGCATGGTGTTTCTCCAAAAAAAAGCGGAGAAACACAGCTCCTGACGGAGAGTGAATTCTCCGCCAAGGGTAGGTAGGTTAGACATGAACTCACAACGTGAGCGCCGATTTACATCATGTACACGGCTTGTGGCGTATTGCTGATCAACGATCGCAAAATACACAAAAATGATAGGTAAGCTAGTAATGATTGTCCAGTTATGAGCGGTTCTAAAAGTTTAAGATTATTGGCTTTAGCCACTAAAAACCCGCCGAAGCGAGTTTTTAGTGTTGCCATCATGAAATATTTAAATAGTGCGCATTTCTTGAGTTAAGAAATAAACTAGCGCAAGCATTTAATTTTGGCGCAGTTAATATTCGTATGAGCCATTACATGTAATCTCAACATGGAAACGTTCAATCTCACAGAGCGTGTAGTTATCATTGATATACTGCACCGCCTCGCTATGGCTGCTAACACTAGCGACATTGACCTCACCAACATAGCCAGCGTTTTCAATAACACACCAAATGTCATGATTTAGCATTTCACACTGGTTTTCAACAATCGTGCTTGACGAACTGATTTCTTTTAATTCAAAAGATTGATTTTGCATGGTGTTTCTCCAAAAAAAAGCGGAGAAACACAGCTCCTGACGGAGAGTGAATTCTCCGCCAAGGGTAGGTAGGTTAGACATGAACTCACAACGTGAGTGCCGATTTACATCATGTACACGGCTTGTGGCGTATTGCTGATCAACGATCGCAAAATACACAAAAATGATAGGTCAGCTAGGAACTGTTGTCCATGCATTAAAAATATTAAAAGCTAATGATTTTACTCACTAAATCATTCAATAAAAAAACCCGCAATAGCGGGTTTTTTTATTGATTTACGCGGCTTGGAGGCGACGCAAAATCATGGGTGCAATTTCATCACCCAAAGAGATAGCTCTTTGCAGAGCTTTAATGCCTTTTTCCAAGTCACGGATAACACCACGACCTTGAACTAAGCATTCACCGATAAAGCTATACGCTTCACCTGACCGGTGTTCGTAAGCTGCTTTAGAAGCAATCGTAAATGCAGCTTGCTCTTGACCAGAAAACAGTTTTGCGCCGGCAAGTAGCATTAGGTTATCAGCGGTTGGGTTTTGCTTTGCGCGGAACTCGATGAGTTCGATATCCAGATTATTCATGTCTTTTCCCCGAATTGTGAATAAATGCGGAGAAAAGACACGAGTCCCTTGCGGAGTGTTTTCTCCGCAAAGGTAGGTAAGATTTAACATCAACTCACGTCGTGAGCGCCCAGTCTTTCATGATGTAAGTAGGCTTTGGGCTTGTTGTCAGTCAACGACCAACGTAACAAACCTAAAACATTATTGTAGCTAGATTATAAAGTCAAACGATATTGATCTGTTTATAGGACAAAAAATCCCGCTGAATGACTAGGCATTAAGACCTGTTCATTCAGCGGGATTTTTATTTTCTTGACTGGTGTATGGTCTGGCTTGATTCAGATCATAGTGTATCTTTACTTGGTCGCGTGTTGGATTTAGGCTCCCCTTCAAAAGCTTTTTTCCAGCATGAGACTTATAGCAACCTGTCTCAAATTCTTGTCTGTTCCCAGCAAGTCGGCGCAGATCCCTGCACAAACGGCTGCCCTTTCACCTGGGCGAGGCAATGACTGTGATGATCAAGCAAATGTTCGCACTGTTCTGTTTGGCAAAACAGTCTGAACATTTGCTTGAGTCATACTAAAAAGTAAAAAATTAACGGCGTTAACGTTGTTAGAGCAACCCAGCATCGCTACCCCTAGCGACGCGCTGATCTTCCTGGGTACTCAGCTTTTTTGGAGAAACACTCAAGCTATTAGCTAACAAGTGTTACCGCGTTGTAGCTGACAAAGCGGCCAAACAGTTTACTCAGGCCATTATGCTGGATTGTGTTGCGCATTGGCAAGGCTGAAGGTTTCCACACTGTAGGCATCTTCTGCCTAAAAATAGGCGTTATTTGCGTGTTGTTTTTTTCTTTGGCTCAATATTCACAATGCCTTTGCAATCAGGGTATTTGCTGCAACCATAAAAGTCGCCGTTCTTTCCCTTTCTACGCCGTGTTGGGCTGCTACATAGAGTACAAGCCGGTGTTTTTTCAGTAGTTATTTTGATGTTGAACGGTTGGTTTTGGTATTTCTCAACGATATTGCCAATCCATGTTGATTGCTTGCTGACAAAGTCATCTAGGGTGAGCTCGCCTGACTCAACCATATCTAAGGCCTGCTCCCAAATGGCTGTTGTTCCTGGATTTGAAATCGCTGCAGGGACTGCAGCGAGTAGGTCGTGTGCCTCACTGGAGGCAATTAGGTGTCGTTTACCTTTTTGTGCAATGAGTTTTCGATCCAGCAAGCTTTTAATAATTCCCGCTCGGGTGGCATTTGTTCCTATACCAGTGGTTTCCCTGAGCTTTGCTTTCAGTCTTGGGTCTGTAACATAGCGACTGACCTGTTTCATTGCTTCAATGAGTGTTCCTTCTGTAAACAGCGCGGGAGCCTTCGTTTTTTTTGCGTCAATTCTACAATCAATCACTGGACAGGCATGGCCTTCAGTAAGTTGCGGTAATTCTTGCCCTGCATCATCGTCTTTGTTAGCCGATTCGTCATCTTGGTCTTTATTTTCGTTATTCTTGAGTAAGGTGATCCGCCAGCCCGGAACCACGATTTTTTTACCCACAGCTTTCAATGTATATCGAGCAGCAGTAAATATGGCCTCGGTTTTATCGAATTCATGAGGTGGGAAAAACTGGGCTAGGTAGCGCATTTTAATAAGATCATACACGCCGCGCTCGGCTTGAGATAATTTACTCAATTCAGCGACTTCAGTAGTAGGGATAATGCCATGGTGCGCTGTGACTTTAGCATCATTCCAAGCGGGCGATTTCAGCTCTGAATTACACTGGGTCATGAGCTGGCCAAGCTGAGAGTCTGATTGGAGCATTGCCCGAAGAATTGCAGGCGCTTCACTGTGCATATTTTCTGGCAGATATCCGGTATCAACCCGAGGGTAAGTGACGATTTTGTGTGTTTCGTACAGTGATTGAACCGTGTCTAGTGTAGCTTGTGCGCCCAAACCAAATTTGCTGGAGCATATCTTCTGCAGTTCGCCCAGTTCGTAAGGTAATGGTGGTTGCTCCTTCTTGCGCTCTGTTTTCAACTGCTGCACGGTCGCCTGCGCGGCATTTCTAATCTGTTGCTCAGCCGTTACTGCACCAGCTTGATTGATGCATCGGCCAGCCTCATCAGCCAGGTCTTCTGGGCATTGCCAGCGCGCTGCAAAAACAACACCACCAGACTCAGATTGCAGGATTACGTCTAGGTCCCAGAATGGAACAGGTACAAAATTCTTGACCTGGTTCTCCCTGTCTGCAACTAGTTTAAGCGTTGGCGTTTGTACTCTGCCGACCGATAGCACGCCTTGGTAGCCTGCTCGCTGACCTAGCAATGTAAACAGTCGTGACAGATTCATTCCAATAAGCCAGTCAGCCCGTGACCGGCCCACGGCTGAATAATATAAGGATTCAGTTTCGTGGCCTGGCTTGAGCTGGCTCAGTGCTTTTTGAATGGATGCATCGTTGAGAGCAGATAACCATAGGCGTTTAATTGGACCTCGGTAGTTGCATAGGTCCACCAGTTCCCTTGCAATCATTTCACCTTCGCGATCAGCGTCGGTGGCTATGATCAGTTCTGTGGCTTTTGATAGAAGGCTTTTGACCACTTTGAACTGACTGGCAGTGGATTTCTTTACAACCAATTGCCACTCTTTGGGCACAATAGGTAGTGTTTGGAGAGACCATTTTTTCAATGCCTCATCGTAGGCTTCAGGTGGTGCCGTCTCAACTAAGTGTCCAATGCACCAGGTAACAACGGAGCCAGCACCTTCGTAATAGCCATTACCGCGCTTTGTTGCGCCAAGGCTTTTGGCGATATCGCGGCCCTGGCTAGGCTTCTCACATAGAAATAATCTCATGAATGACTCACTGGAAATACTTTAAGCGAAGGTTGACCCATTTGACATAGAGTTTTTGTATCGTCTTCTTTTTTGTAAAACCAATAAAGCTCTATGGCTCATAGGCGTTCCGCTGACAGTTAACATGCAGGGCTATGCGGTTAAAACGCATACCTACACCCTTGTCTTAGATTCTGTAGCTGTGGTCAAGAGCAGCGGTTCTATTGCCGGCCAATTCAAGATCGACAATAGAGAGCGCTGTGAATTTAGTAACCGTCAAAACGGAATGTCATCGTCAAAACTTGGATCAATTTCCGGGGGGTGAGCACTATCAGCAGGTGCGGCTTTATCATTCGGAGTGTTTTGCATGTAGGACGCGTACTGATTTTGCGCACGGGCATCAACACCATCACTGCCTTCACCACGAGGGTCCAGCACAATTGCCTGACCGCTTAAATCAACGACCACTTCGGTTGTATAACGTTTAATCCCTTGATCGTCAGTCCACTCCCGAGTGCGGTTTTTGCCCTCGACATATATGCGGCTCCCTTTTTTTGCGTACTGCGCTATGATTTCAGCGATTTTTCCAAAGCATGTGACCCGATGCCATTCGGTCCGCTCTTGTTTTTTACCTGTGTTTTTATCTGTCCATGACTCACCAGTTGCTAGTGAGAAGTTTGTAATTGCTGTACCACTTATCGCCACATGGGTGGTTGGATCACCGCCCACATAGCCTATGAGTTGAACTTTATTAACACTAAGAGCCATCTGAAAATCCTCTTTGCAATGTGTGAGCACAAGAGCTTGCAGCAAGAGGTGATGCACTGTGAGTGTTAACCCGATATTGAATTAACCGGATTAATCATTGATAGGTTTGTTTTAGTCGATGTTGAGTTACTGCGGCGGAACGGAATGAATTTTAGACAAAACGGGAATTATTCCGCCGCGAACTGTAAACCGTTTTTTATAGTGTTTGGGGGTGTTACTCCACCACATAACAGTATTTTTTGGTTTCCAGGGTGTCTCGGGGGTAGACAGTGCTTTCCGCTGTAACAGTAATGGGCCATTACAGCGGTTATATTTTCTGCAGGTGTTAACAGCAGTTTTGCGCTCTGGGGTGCTCACGGGGTGAACAGTGGTTTGCTGGTTTTAGATGTTCACCGTGTGATGTTCAGGTGCTTACAATGTAGACAGCTCTCCAGCTTATTGGGCGGAACGGAGTAGATTTTCGACCCGACGGAATTTTTTCCGCCCGGAAACTTTGCCGCAGTTATAGTTTTTCAGCTTTGTCATGTTTTGCCTGAGCTAACACTTCCAAGGCTTCGTCCATTTTTTCCTGGCACTCTCGCGCCTGCTTCGCAATAAATGTTAAGCAGCTGATTTGCATATTGGTTTGTAACCGTAGTGCTTCAAACCAATAGAGTTCCTCCAATAAATCTTTTGGAGTTTGTTTATCTTGCATTGCCTTGGCCCAGACCCCGAACCCCATGCGCTGGGCTCGGCCACGGCTACGCCATCGTAAGTGATGCGCTCCAGATGGTGATGCTTGGGTGCCGGCTTGAATTGCGAGAAGAGAGAAAGGTGGTTTGGCCCACATCTCGACAATCTCATCAATCATTGCGGCAATCCCCTCACGTGCCTCGATCATTTGCTGCTCCAAAACCACATAGTCCCCTTTACCCTTAAAAGGCTTTAAAAGGCCTTTTAGGGAGGGTGCATGTTTGACCTTGTAGTAGGGGGCTTGTTCGACATAGTCGTAGGGGGATTGTTTGACTGTCATGCTTTTTCCTCGCGTTACGTTGCTTGTTGTTCTTCGCTTTTGGCCTGCTGCAGTTCTATGTCGCTGCTAGTGGCTTGCTCTTTGGGCTGTTCCCCAAGCTTTTCAGCTTCGTCATCGTATGTTGCAGCATTGTCGCGCTGAATGTTTGGAGCAAACTCACTGCGTCTGGTTCCTTGAAGAATATCGCTTGGGGGCGTACCCAGTCGCTCAATAGCTTCTCGTGCTCTTGCATTGTTGGCCGCCATGTCGTCTCGACTTACACCCGTATTTTTGTAGGTTAATGCGAGTCCGAAGAGGCTGCGTAATTGGTGAGCACCCTGGTCCAAAAAACCTTCCATATCTCGGCGTGACATTAGGCCAACATGATTTGCTAATAGGATTTTACGAGCCAAGCTGTCGTATGCCTCAAGTAGGAACACAGCGCGAAAGCCCATGTGACTGTTGCAGAATACAGGTGTTATGAATGGCTCTTGGTTCAGGTTTTCTGTGATACTGATTTGTTCTGGCACGGCTGTGATGAGTTTTTCCAGCATGGCAGAGAGCTCATTCATTTCTTGCTGCGCTTGATCTAGCTTTTCTTCGATCTTGATCATCCACCAGTCAGCGTATGGATTATCTCGCGCAGCGGTCAATCTGATCATATTTGTGATTGCGAAATACTGCTGCATGCTGGGAACTGTGTAGCCGGTCTTACCGGTGGGCTGACCTCCTTGCCAGACCCGAAGGGCGTGATACGTGTGCAGTTTGAGTTCTATTTGGCTTCGTAGTGAACCAAGGTTCACTTTGTAGCGTTCAACGATTGCTTGCTGCTGGCTCATATATAGCTCCTATATGTAGTGTGTTTTGCATCAGCAGTGACTGATGATACGGAGCTGCTTTGCTTTTTTATGGGATAACCCGAAACTGGATTAAACGGATTAAGTAGTGTTCTGTCGTGGCACAGTGTTTTCTGATTCCGAGTGTCAACCCCCATTACAGTCTGCCCTTGCCATTCGCTAGTAGTTAACATCTAATAACGATCATAAATCGCTAAGGATGGTGACCTTCCTACAGAGGACTTTCACCTCATTAGTTCATGCCCATGCTGGGCGTACACAATCGGCTGTTATCGCCCCTTCGGGGCTGGGACGGCCTTTCCGCCGCTGCGCGGCTACAAGGCCGCCCTAAAGCTGGGCGTTAGGGCAAAGGAATACACATATGAATCTCACAGAAAAAGACGCAGCAATCGCATACGCTCGCGCTTGGAACAGGCTTGATCCAAATGATTTCCTTGCGCTACTGGCAGGTGATGCAAGGTACGCTTCACAGTGGGTGTTTGAGGAGCTAGAAGGCTTAGAGGCAATCTCAAGTTACTTAACGCAAAAAATCCGTACCGTGAAAGCTCATGCCGTCAGTAACCCAAACAGTAAAGTTCGTGTCGAGATTGGCATAACAAAGGCCGGAGATGCAGACAGACCTTGTGCATACATGAAACAAGGTTCAAATGAGGTTGTTGTAATTTTCACCGTCAAAGATGGGAAAATTTCAAGATATGACTCATGCATTCCCCAGCTTTATCGGCCAGACAAGTCAAATGTCTATCCAATATAGCGCCCTAATAAGGAAAGTATGAGCGAAAGAAGCAACTTTCTGAAAGAGGTAACAGGGCGAACATGAGCTGGTGCAACGCAATGTGAATCGTATTCAGCGTCACTTTAAGCAAGCCCAGTTTCCCAGTGAAAAGCGCCTCGATCAGGTTGATTATCGTCATCAAACCACCGTCTCCAAGCGCCAAATCAGCGGGCTGCTCGACTTCAGTTTTATCGATGAACGTCAAAACCTGATCGTAGGTGGGTCAATTTTAATGGCCGAAAGTGGATCAAAAGTAATGGCCATTGACATCTGTTGATGCCCTGGGTGTTTAGGGCCTAAACAGTGTTTTTCTGATTCCGAGTGTCAACCCCCATTACAGTCTGCTGATGTTCTGGGTGTCTCGGGGATAGACAGTGTTTTATTGGTGCTCACAGAAAAACTATAAATCGTACTTTTTACGACCTATGACGCAGATGTATTCTGCATCATATTCTTTATTCAAGCTGAGCTTGGGTCGGCCAAGCTCTCCAAGACAGTGACTAGGGTTGTCATCCGGCATTCTTGGTTATCGAATCACTCGACAGCCTAAGGTTCGGCCTTAACTTGCTTAAGAGTTTTTCGTATTTCACGAGTTTTTTGAACTCTTTAATAGATGTCATAACGGTTGGGATTGAAAAGATCTACTGACTGTCTTTACAGACATTAAACTTATCCAGTGCGCGGCCTACCGCTGCAAAAGCTTGCGCGTAGTTTTTATAAACTTTTTCATTGGGGAAAATGCGATTCTCTAGGCTGATATAATCCAATATTCCGACGGAATAATGAGTCTCGTCGCCGTTTCTCGACTCAAAAACGCTGAGCTTTTCGGCTGGGTTATGACCTTTGTGCCTCCATAAACTCCACATTGCATCAAATTCCTGATCGCTGAAACTCATTTGTTCAAGTGTTAATTTACTCATTTTTTAACGCTCCTTTTAATCTGATATTTCATGTTCTGTTCTCCTAAGGGTTATCTGCTGTGTCCAACTGGCGAGAGGATTTCATGCCGTCCAGCAGGGAGCGCACGGCCAAATACCCGGCTTTGCCTTCTGGTGAAAGTTCATCAATGGGGACGCGCTTAAGATCCGCGATGCCTGTCGAAGTCGATTGTGTTGTCTGGAGGTTGGTAGCGATATGACTGGTTTCTGAGGGTTCAGAAGCTGCTTGGTTTTGGCCAGACCACAGCTTGAACTCACCTCGTTCGGCTTTGCGAACAAGACCGCGTAGGTAACCAAGTGGTTTTTTAATAACGCCTTGCTGACAGCGTGCAGCCAGTTCGTTGATCAGTTCTTGTTGCAGGTCTGGCTCCTGATACTCCAGCATAGCCAAAGCTTGCCTTCGCTCGTCATCAGGAATGTGGTCATCAAGGTGTTCTGGCCACTGGATGCTTGAGTTGTGATTTTTACCTTCTGAGTCTCTGTACAGTACAGTACAAGTATATGTACTAAGTACAGTACTAGTACTGCAGTTCGGATTCCGAACTGCGTTGATTCTAGTGGCTTTGCGACCTAGTTCGGATTCCGAACTAAGGGTGGCATTATTCCGAACTAGGCTATTTTTACTGAGTTCGGATTCCGAACTAGGCTCCGAACTAGGTTTTTTTGCTGAGTTCGGATTCCGAACTAGGGTAATTTTTCCGCGTTCGGAATCCGAACTGCGAGGCACTTTTTGTTGGCTTGAGCTTGTGTTCTCAATTCTTTGTTGCAGAATATCAAGTCGTGTGGGGATAACAGTGCCTGCAGCTTCTGCAAGTTCTTCTGCAACGTTCCCAGCGACGATTCGCACTGACTTAATGTTGTGATGTAGGTTTTTAGTCACAAGCTCAGCGTAGCCAGTGTCAATCATTTCTGCTTCCTGCACTGTTACAGGATCTTCGTGCAGTATGTACATATTGCCGACTATCCGGCCCGTACCGCTATCACGTCCCTGTGCTAACAAGCTGATCCAGCGTGTCATGCGTAGAATTGCAATGACTCTTGAAATTGTTTCCCGTGATGCTTGTTCTCCGTAGGGAGTTTGAGCCAAGTATGGTTGTAAGTCCTGGTACCTGGGAACTGAATACCCTTGCTTATCAAGCAACATTTTGAAAACGAGCCAGCCATTTCTTTCCAAAGGTGTGAGCCGGCTATCAAGTAGCAGGCGCTGAGGTACGATTTCTTGTCTCAGTCCGCTATAAACAAAACCTGCAGCTCCAGAGGAGGATGCTTGCCCTCCGGGAGTAGGTTGATTGAGCTGAGGAATCTCAGGCCATTTTTCGGAAACAGTTCCGTCAATAGTCTGTGAGAGTGTTAGCCAGTTATCTTTGCTCATGCTAAGCATCCTCTCCTGACTGGCATTCGGCTATTTCCAGCCAGATTTGTCCTACCAAGATGTTTTGTTCTTCTGCAATTACTAGCATGAGGTCCAGCTGATTCATTTCGTCCAGTTCAGCACCACTCATGATATTTTGGATTGAAGCTGCAGGTTCACATCCATGGCTCTTTTCAAGCTGCTGTACTAACGCGACCCAGCGCTCCCAGACAGCGTGTCTCTGTTCATTGCTAAGAGCAGGCAGGCGTCCGGTTCTTGACTGAACTTGCAAGGTACGCCGTCGCTCAGCAACTTCTGTGTGAGACAGGCCGAAAAAACTGTTCAGCATTGGTGTAGTAGCCCCGAGCTTGATTGCGCGGTTGATCAATCGCTCCAGCTCTTCGTCACGATCAATTTTGTCCAGTATTAATTCAAGAGCTCGAGGATCTATCGACGGTTTAATCCATAAGTACGGGGAACTGACCACTTTATGTAACTTGGTGGGTGCAAGGCTTTGCAGTCTTAAAACAAGATCAGGCGTAAATCCTAATGATTTGCAACGCTGCATTTTCCCTTCACTGGCCTCCTGTAAGACCAGCGTGACGAGGGCTTGATTAAAAATGTAGCTTGGGACCGGAGCCACCGGTGTTATTTTGTTGTCATTTGCCATCCTGGCCGGTACTCGGCTGGATGAGGGCACAGGAGTGACCTTTGATAATGGAGTAAACTTACAATCCCTATTCATGGTTCTGCTCCTCATCAGATTGCTCTACCAGCTCTTTTTCCAAGTCAACCAGTACTCGTGCCAAGCGTATGATGCGGAAAAGCTTCACTAGCTCAGCGTCTTCCAGGCGAGCCAACCCAACATCCGCAGGGCCGTTCAAGCCGACTGTAATGTCGTAGCCGCCGATCAGGATTTGTGAGAATAGAGCGGATGAGAGTGGGATAGGTGCTTTCTCAGAAAAGCTGTCAGTTGTGCGTAGAATTGATAGCAGCATCAGCTGTACGCCTTGTGATATAGGCGTGCCATCAGTACCTAGTTTGCCAAAAAGGCCAAACCCTAAACCTTCTTTTGTTGCTCCAAATCCTGTAACGCCAGTTGTCGAGCAGATATCTTTAACTAAAAGCCAGATATTGTGTCGCAGGCTCAGTGGGTCTTTTATGCGTGTCTCGATGTACCAGACATCTGAAACGCTAGAGGAAGGACCGCCTGCGGTAACAGGAATGGAGGTCAAAACCGATTCTTTGAAATCAGGCAGTTGATCACCGTTGTGCATTGCTACCTGCTGTCTTGTTCTCAAAATCGTATCGCTTTCTTGAGAAGGGGTGACAATGTGTCCGTCAATAAATGCTTCAGGGTCTATGTCTTTGTCGGATTGAGACTTTGGCTCAGCTTCAGGAATAGACTGTGAAGATCTTGCAGCTTGAGTAACTAGCTCCCGTGTGTGCGTTGCACTGCTTGCCACAGGGGTTTCCTCTTGAGTCGGACTGACTACTTGGGTTGCTGTGTCTTCTACGTCATGATGTTCGGTATCTGATTCAACAGGGCGGGGTGGGTTTTGAGCTATGCTGGCCAGTTGCTCAACTGAGAGCGGGTTTTTGTTAACAATGCCTTCTGATGCCACCGCCAAATCTAGCTCTAGGATATTGTAGCTTTGTCCCAGCATTGCGGACATTTGCCCAATAAGCTCATCTTGAATCACCTCATAGTTATAGGAGTCTACGCCAGTGTCGTGCGCTGCTAGGACCATCAACCAAAACTCAAAGAAGTCACTGCCGCTGTCGTCGTATTTGTCCCAGACTTTAGTAAGGTTGTTTTTAAGCACAATTAGCTTGGCTACTTGAGCTCTACCAAGCCCCTGCATCAATGTATTGGGCAGGGCAGGTAGGATGCTGTTGACGCACTCAAGCATGTGCCCTAAAAGGCTATGTGAAACAGGATAGCCATCCTGTTTCAGACGATCAGAAAGCTTGCGTAGAGAAAGCTGCTCACCATCATGCTCCTCGTACATGGCTTTGATTTGAGCGATACCCTGAGCTTTGTCGATAAAGCTTAGCTGTCCATGCAGCTCGTTTTCAGCAAGGTGTCCGGCTAACGCGTTGATCTCTGACTGCCAAGGCTTGAACAGGCAGTGGATACGGAAGAACTGCTCATCTTTAGTTTCACGCCACAGTTCGTTTAAGATCTCCAGTCGGGTGTTACCACCGTTTCTTATGATGTAATGATCTTCACCAGGGCGACGTGTAATGAGCGGTGGTTGATCCAGCCCACGGGCTTTAATTGATGCCTTGATCTCTTCATATAGAGGGTTGCGTGTTTTACGCGGGTTATGTTCATACGAGCGTAGCTGATCTAGAGTGACCACCATGGGTGTGTCTTGTAGGGGATCAGTGAGACGTTTGAGCGGAGCTGCATTCGATGAAAAACCTTTGGCTCCCATCTGCCTTTCAATCAATTCCTTGGTGACCTTGGTATTCATGAGTGCTGCTCCTGGTTAATAACTGAGAATGCTTTTAAAAAAAC